>OFEN01000034.1_pt1 | contig 51713 bp, 48 predicted proteins | sample 1521081 | NCBI WGS metagenome assembly OFEN01 (sample SAMN04272335, study PRJEB24112) | coral metagenome | biome: Coral reef; feature: Shallow seawater; material: Coral tissue | host: Coral | place: China: South China Sea | collected 2014
TACGACCTAGCGATTATGAGTCGCTTGCTCTAACCAACTGAGCTAAGGGCCCGGCAAAAGCCCGGCTTCAGAGTCAATTAATATAATTTTTTCACGAAAATATGCAAGCTCCGGTGTCTTTTTCATTGTTTTCTAAGTAATTATGGGCACTTCTATTAATTGTCACGAGCGTTTCAAGTGCAAGGCGAACGGAGCGCAGAAACCTCTTTCTATCCGCTCAACGATGCAACTGAAGCGCGGAATAAATTGAGGTGCCTTTATATGAACTCCTGATAGGATTCCCGTTTCACGATAGCGCCAAGGCTGCTCAGCTTTTTCTCGATGTGTTCATAACCCCGGTCAAGATGATAGATTCGGAGCACTTCCGTAACGCCTTCGGCAACCAGTCCTGCCAGCACAAGACAGGCCGATGCCCTGAGATCGGTGGACATCACTTTTGTTCCGGTCAGTTTCTCCGGGCCGTATACCGTTGCCTCGTTGTCCTTGATCTCTATATGTGCCCCGAGCCGGTTGAGTTCAGGGATATGGTTGAAACGTTCATGGTACACCTTGTCTATGATGTGGCTGATACCTTGCGCCTGGGTCATGAGCGCTATCCACTGCGCCTGCATGTCAGTAGGGAAGAGAGGATAGGGATTGGCGATGACATCGGTACGAGAAAGCACGTCAGGGCTCTGGAGGGTAATGGATCGGGTATCCGTAATGACCCTGCAGCCGGCCTGTTCGAGCTTGCCCAGAACAGCGGTTAACTGTGATGGATCGGCATCCGTTACGGTGATCGAGCTTCCGGTAATGGCTCCGGCGGTCAGCAGGGTTGCTGCTTCTATCCGGTCGAATATGTTTGTGAATTCCGTTGCGTTGAGTTGTTGAACACCTTCAATTTCCAGAGATGGTGTGCCGATACGGCGTATGTCGGCGCCCATTGCACTGAGAAAACGGCAAAGGGTTACAATTTCCGGTTCGACAGCGGCATTGTTGATTGTCGTTATCCCTTCGGCAAGAACCGATGCCATCAGTGCATTGCCGGTTGCTCCTACCGAGGAGATGGGAAAGTCTATCTGTGCGCCTTTGAGACGCTTTCCCCTGACCTGTGCTTCGATGAATCCTTTTTCAATAGAGACTGATGCGCCAAGCTTTTCCATTGTCATAAGGTGCAGGTCAATAGGTCTGGGGCCGAAAGCACAGCCCCCGGGCAGTGATACGCTGGCATGTCCAAAGCGGGCAAGGAGGGGGCCGAGGACGTAAATGGACGCACGCATCTGTTTGACGAGCTCGTAAGGAGCATGAGCGCAACGAATGTTCGATGTGGAAATGCTCAGGGTGTTTGCCTGGTCGCTGATCTCGACACCGAGGTACTCCAGAAGCTTCCGGAACGTTCGGATATCTTTCAGATCCGGAATGCGGTGGAGTGTTACTGCTCCGCCGTTACTGAGCAGCGTAGCCGCCATGAGCGGAAGTGCTGAATTTTTCGATCCGGATGCCTGAACAGCACCGCTGAGCCGATGACCTCCCTGAATGACAAGTTTATCCATCTACGTGTATGTAAACAACTGACTGAAAAATTTCTATTTAAACATTTCAAAGGGAGAAAAAAAATTATTAAGCAGTTTCTCCTTTTATCTTCATCCAAGCGGCAAGGTGATGTTTTCTTTAACTATTTTTCCCGATATTTTCCTGAGGCGTTGTTGTTAACACTGATATGCAGGTGCGTGTTATATGAAAGCAAATAAACGGTTTATAAGGTGGATGTATTCTGCCCTGAAAAAAGCAAGTGCTGTTTTTTTTATTATCAGTTGCTTCAACATGGCAACAGGTGTCAGTGCGCTTGGAAATCCCGAGGTCGACAGGATAATGAAGGAGCGCAAAAAACTTGAGCAGGACCTCACTGGTCTCAAAAAGCAGCTTAAAGCGTATCAGACCAAGCTGAAGCAAACGAAAAAGGAAGAGACACAGTCCATAAAGGCGCTGAAAAACTATAACAGACAGCTTAAGCTGCTCGAGGAGATGATCGCAAAAAACAATGCAAAGCTGCGTAGCCAGGATATGGAAATAAGGATTCTCAAGGATCGGTTTGCGGAGAACCAGAGTGATTATGATACAATTGTCGAGGATTTCAAACGTGTAGCGGTGGCTGTCTACAAAAGCGGTTCGCAGCATGACATAGAATTGCTGTTTGCAGCGACATCCCTGAACCAGGCTATTGTACGATCCCGCTATATCGGTTTTTTTTCGGAAGCAGTTGTCGAGAAGGTAGAAAATCTTCAGCACATCGCCAGGGAACTTCAGACGAGCCGGGAGGTTCTCGAAGAGCGTTACCGTGAGCGGTCAGGTGTTGTCAAGGAGCAACAAGGCCAGATGCAGAGTTTTTCGAAAAAGAAAAAACAAAAACAGATTGTTCTCGAAACACTGAAGAAAAACAAAAAGAAGTTTGTCGGAGAGATTCGTGCTAACCGGAAAAATCTTCAAAATCTGCAGGCAAAAATTGAGGAACTGATCAGAGCCGAGCAGATTGCGATAGAGAAAGAGAGGGAGCAGCAGAGGCTTGAGGCTGAAAGAAGGGCAAAAGCCGGTCAGGCACCTCTTCCCGATGTTTCTGAAGCGGAGCTTGCAAGAATTTCCAAGGATTTCGACAAGGCTGTGGGGCTGTTGCCCTGGCCGGTTGACAACGGTGTGGTCGTGAGGAAGTTCGGCAGGGTAAAGGACCCGGATCTGAACATAGTGACAACAAATAACGGGATCGATATTTCTGTTTCTTCCGGAACACCGGTACGGGCGGTTTCAGGGGGAAAGATCGCACAGATCGCCTACCTTCCGACATACGGTAATGTTGTTATTATACGCCATGTCAAGTCTTATCTTACGGTGTATGCGAATCTGGCAAAGATCAATGTGGCCAAAAACGATGTTGTTGCAGGCCGGGAGGTCATAGGTTCATCAGGTCCCATGCCGGAGGGGGGCTCGCTGGTTCATTTCGAAATATGGAAAGGAAAGGTTAAGCAGAACCCCTTGAAGTGGCTCAAAAAATAGATTGCCATGAATACACAGTCTCTGCATCTCAATTACGTTCTGACGGAAGAGATCCTGCTTGCTTTTATTCGTAACGAGATAAGCAAATTCGGGTTTGAAACGGCGGTGCTCGGGCTTTCAGGAGGAATTGATTCTGCTGTAGTCTGCGAGCTGGCGGCAAAAGCGCTTGGCCCTGATAATGTTCTTGCGGTGCTGATGCCATACAGGACAAGCAGCTCTGAAAGTGTAGAACATGCGCGGATGATGGTTGAAAGAACAGGTGTCTTGTGTGAGGAGGTGGAAATTTCAGACGTTGTCGATACCTTTTTCGAAAAAGAGCCCGATGCAGAAAAGCTGCGTATGGGAAATGTAATGGCCAGGATAAGGATGTTGTATCTTTATGATGCTTCGGCAAGGGATGGCCGGCTGGTTATCGGTACAAGTAATAAAACGGAGCTGCTGCTTGGATATGGAACATTGTTTGGCGATATGGCATCCGCAATCAATCCGATAGGCGATTTGTATAAAACCCAGGTATGGGGACTTGCCCGTTACTTGCAGTTGCCTGAAGAGATTGTGTCTAAAACTCCCTCTGCCGACCTCTGGGAAGGGCAGAGCGACGAGGCCGACCTGGGGTTTGGTTACGGGGAGGCTGACCTTCTTCTCTACTTGATGCTTGAAAAGCGAATGAGCAGGGCTGCCATTATTCAGAAAGGTGTCGATGAATCGTTTTATGATAAAGTCAGGAAAATGGTGGTGAAAAACCAGTATAAGAGGATGATGCCTGTTATTGCCAAGATTTCCTCCCGGACACCAGGCATAGATTTTCGCTATGCCAGGGACTGGCAGGAGGTGAAGTGAAGAAAATCAAGTCAAAAGGCAAAGGTCAAAAGGCAAAAAACGGACTGTTCCGGCAAATCGGGACCAACGAAGTAATCATGGCGCGTAACAAATTAATAAAGGTGTCTTAAAACGACCTTTGTTCCGTGTCTATCAGAAAATGTTTGTCATCTGTTTGCGGGTAGTCGGTCGTGTAGTGCAGGCCTCTGGATTCCCTGCGCATAATGGCGCCGTCTATAATAAGGTTCGCCACCTTGATGATGTTGCGAAGTTCCAGAATCTGGGTTGTGATCTTTGTTTTCTTGTAATATTCTTCGGTTTCCTCCTTGAGGAACTCGATTCTCCGTTTTGCCCTCTGCAGTCTGAGATCGCTGCGTACAATACCGACATAGTCGTTCATGACCTGCTGGGCCTCTTTTTTGTTATGTGAAACAAGTATCCACTCTTCCGGATTGACGGTTCCACTGTCATCCCAGTCAGGGAACGGTATGTCGTTTTGAATGGTCTGAACGGCTTCCCTGATATCGGCACAGGCCCGGTGGGCGAAAACAAGTGCTTCAAGCAAAGAGTTGCTTGCAAGCCTGTTTGCTCCGTGAACCCCGGTACAACCGGTTTCCCCACAGGTATAGAGACGGTTGATGCTCGTTCTGCCCACAGAATCCGACTTGATGCCCCCGCAGGAGTAGTGTGCGGCAGGTACGACCGGGATCATCTCTTTTGTCATGTCTATGCCGTACTGAAGGCAGGTTTCATGGATGTTGGGAAAGTGCTCGATTGTTTTCCGGGAATCGAGATGTGTTACGTCGAGGAACACGCATTCATCTCCTGTCTTTTTCATTTCAGAGTCTATTGCGCGTGCCACGATATCTCTGGGAGCAAGATTTTCCCGTTTATCATACTTGTGCATGAACTCCTGGCCGTTTTTCAGTTTCAGAATGCCGCCGAAACCTCGTACTGCTTCCGAAATGAGGAATGATTTCGCCTTCGGGTGATAGAGCGAGGTGGGGTGGAACTGAACGAACTCCATGTTTGCGATGACTGCCCCGGCACGGTATGCCATTGCAATGCCGTCTCCGGTTGCAATGGCAGGGTTTGTCGTGTGCAGGTAAACCTGTCCGAGTCCACCTGAGGCGACCATGGTTACTTTTGCGAGAATTTTTTTCAGTGTTCTGTTTTTTGAATCGAGCGCATAGGCGCCGTAACAGGTAATGTCGTTTGTTTTTTTCCCAAGATGGTGTTCGGTCAGCAGCTCTATGGCGAAATGATGTTCGAGCAGCGTGATGTTTGGATGGCTGTTGACCTTTTCGAGGAGAGCGTGTTCAACTTCCTGGCCGGTAAGGTCTTTTGCATGAACAATTCTTTTTCTGGAGTGTCCTCCTTCACGTCCGAGATCCAGGTGATTATTGTTTGTTGTGGTGAATTCGACGCCCAGTTCGATCAGTTTTCTGATATGCTGCGGTCCTTCCTTGACCATGAGTGAAACCATTTCACGGTTGCAGAGACCGGCACCGGCTTCGAGCGTGTCCTCTATGTGGAGTGCGGAGCTGTCGTTTCCGCCAATGGTGGCTGCAATGCCCCCCTGGGCCCAGTTGGTATTGGATGTACTGCTTTCTTTTTTCGTGATGATAGTTACCCTTGCATGATCAGCGATATGCAGGGCAAAATACAACCCTCCGATGCCGCTGCCGATGACCAGTACATCGGTTTTGATTTCTTCTTTCATGTATGGTGACGAAGATAGGTTATGAAGAGTATTCCCTGAGGCTGCTGTGCCTTTTCGCTGAAATGAATTCCAGGATAAACACAAGGAGCAGCCCGATTGTCATCAGAACCAGTGCGGAACTTACCAGCGGGTCGGCTCCTGTTTTTTGCAGGTAGGTTTCCGGCATGATGTTTGCCGAAAACAGCAGTGCGTTTTTACCGGCGGGTACAGTATCGGCTATCGGTGCTTTCCACGGCCACACTTTGGTCAGTGAACCGATCATGACACCGGCAAGAAGCATCATTGTCTGGTCGTGGTAACGTTGCAGGAGCCTGGAAAGCACTCTGACAAAACCAAGGAGCCCGGCAAGGCACCCGGCGCAGAAAATGAGAATGACCGCAAGGTTGAACTCTTTAATGGATTCGAGGATAAATGAGTATTTGCCGAGCAGCAGCAGGATGAAGCTTCCGGATATTCCCGGAAGTATCATTGCGCAGATGGCAATTGCGCCTGAAAGAAAAACGAACCATTCTGTTTCAGGTGTTGTGACCGGGCTGAGATTCGTGATCAGAAATGCACTGACGGTTCCAACCACGCCTGCCGTATACACGGAAAAGGAGTGAGAGCGTATTCGCCTTGCGATTATAACTGCCGAGGCTGCTATCAATCCGAAAAAAAATGCCAGAACCAGAAGGGTATGGTGCTCCAGAAGATATACGATGGTGCCGGAGAGTGTGACAATACTCAAAAGCACTCCGGCAAGCAGGCTGATGAGAAAGTTCCCGTTGATGGTTTTCCAGAAAGAATGAAATTCAAGGCGGAACAGTTGTTTCAGTGCATAACTGTTTATAGACTTCAGCGAGGCTATGAGCGTTTCATAAATTCCTGTAATAAACGCGATGGTGCCCCCGGAGACACCGGGAATAACATCGGCTGCACCCATAAGAATGCCTTTGAAGGTAACAGGAAGATAGTGTACAATTCGTGCGAGCATTGTGCTGAACGTATCAGGATTCGGTGTGGCCCGGCTTTTTTCCCCTGAAATATCTCAGGGAATTGGCCAGAATGATGACGATGCCTGCCAGGATAATATAATGTACGAAATCAACCAGATCAGGGAACAGGGCTGCGAGAAAATAGCCGATTGAGGTAAAAAAAAGTACCCAGACAAGAGAACCGGAGACGCTGTAGAATAGAAAAACCTGGTATGGCATTCCGGCAACGCCGGCCAGAGTCGCGCTGAAGCTTCGTACTACCGGAACAAACCGGGCCAGAAAAACTGCTTTCGAGCCGTGTTTTTCATAAAACCGTTCTGTTTTATCGAGATGTTCTTTTCGGAAAAACAGCGATTCCTTTTTGTTCAGAAAAGCCCGTTGGAGCTGGGTGCCGATGAAATAGCCGGTTGAATCTCCAATAATCGCACCGAAACAAAGTGTTGCAATCACAAACGGGAGATCGAGCTGGCCGGATGCCGCTATCAGGCCTGCGGTAATCAGGAGGGAGTCGCCCGGCAGAAAAAAGCCTGCAAAAAGGCCTGTTTCGGCAAACACGATTGCAAACAATAACGCGTAGCCGCCCCAGATGATAAGTTCTTCAAGTGTCTGGATATCTTGCATAAAAGTAAACCGCCATCAATGGCGGCTTGACTTATTGTTTTGCCTTACCGGCGCGTCAAGGCAGCAATACCGCACAGGCAATAACGGTTGTCCAGAATCCGTTTTCGCCTTCAGCGGATTGTGTGATATTAAAGGAGTTGATGATTTTACCGCTCATTTTGTAGATGCCTTCACGCTCATCCCAGTCCTTGTTCGGGTCAAACTCGATGCCGAGCGTGGTTGCAAGCATTGTCGCGGCAAGGTCTTCAGCATATTCACCCGACTGTTCCGAGGTTTGACCGTAGGGGTGATGTTCAGACAGGTAGCCGTAAAGGGACTCATCCGCAGGCAGTGCGACGCCGATTGATGATGCAATGAGGCGGCCATGCTCATTCGTGGAGTTTCTTGCCATGACGGCAAAAGTGATTTCCCCCGGGGAAAGCAGCTTCAGTCCCTCTTCAACGTTCAAGCGCTTGCATTTTGGTGGAAAAATGCTTGATACGGTAACCAGATTACATTTTTCAATCTTCGCATCTCTAAGAGCAAGTTCAAAGGAGGAAAGATATTCTTTGTGCTTTCCTACACCTTTGGTGAAAAACACTTTTTCAGGTACAAATGACAACTCCGTGTTCTCCGGATAACGTTAGTGGTATTGCCTTCAGGGCGCGGTAAAACTCAGCAATTATAGGAAAAACCCGGGGTATTATAAATCTTTTTTTATGACAACTTTGAAAAATTTTCGTTTTCCCGCCTTTACGACTTTCGGCTCGTTTGTCAGCGTGACCTCGAAGTTTATGTCGCTGATTTTTTCGTCGTCTATCTGGACGGCGTTCTGATTGATGAGTCTCCGGGCTTCAGTCTTTGATGATGCGGCCTTTAGCTTTAACAGCATTTCTACCAGAGGCATTGACGAGACGGCAAATGCAAATTCCTCTATATCCCTGGGGGCTTTTTTGTGAACGAAAACCCGGTCGAAATGATCTTCGGCTTTTCCGGCGAGTTCTTCGGTGTGGTAGAGCGAAACAATCTCTTTGGCCAGTGTTCTTTTCGCTTCTCTGGGGTTTTGTTTGATAATCTGCTGGAAAAGTTCCAGCGGCTGACCAGGTCCGGGCAGAAGCAGTGTGAAGTAAATCTCGATCAACTCATCGGGAATGGAAAGTATTTTGCCGTAGATATCTTCAGGGGAGTCATTAAAACATATTGCGTTGCCGAGGGATTTCGACATTTTCTCTTCTCCAAAGGTGCCGACCAAGAGGGGCATGGTTATGCATACCTGGGGCTGGATACCGTATTCACGTTGAAGATCCCTGCCGACGAGCAGATTGAACTTCTGGTCGGTTCCTCCCAGCTCGATGTCGTTACGCAGGTGTACCGAGTCCATTCCCTGGGCAAGAGGGTAAAGAAATTCATGAATAGAGATTGGTTCACGTAGCCGGTAACGTTTTTCGAAGTCATCCCTTTCAAGCATTCTGGCTACCGTGTAATGGCTTGAGAGACGTATGACATCGTCAAACGTCATGCGCCCAAGCCAGTCCGAATTATAGCATATGGTTGTTTTTTTTCGATCGAGAATTGTTGATGCCTGGTCGAAATAGGTCTGACCGTTTTGTCTTGCTTCTTCAGCCGAAAGCTGCGGCCTGGTTTTGCTTTTGCCTGACGGATCGCCAATCATGGCCGTAAAATCCCCGATAATGAGGATGGCTTCATGTCCCAGGTCCTGAAAGTCCCTGAGTTTTCTCAGTACAACGGAGTGTCCGAGGTGCAGGTCCGGTCTGGAGGGATCGGCGCCGAGTTTTATCTTCAGCGGCTTTTGTGTCTCAAAACTTCTGGTCAGTTTGTGTTCAAGCTCCTCTTCGCTGATAACTTCAACAGTGTTGCTGATAACAAGATCAAGCTGTTCCTTGACAGATGGAAAACTCATAGGTGAAATCGTTCTTTTGTCTGAATTGATTATTTACGGTATCTCCTTGAAAAATAATGATAAAAATCAGTGTGCAGTTGTCCCGGTATGCTTGCTTTTTGCTCGGTATGAAATCAGTATTGCTGTTTCAGCTTGTGTAACTGCCGCTCGGTGTCACGGGCTTTTATGCTCTCTCGTTTATCATGCAGTTTTTTCCCTTTCGCAAGCCCCAGTTCTATTTTCAGGACTCCCCGGCTGTTAAAAAAAGCTTTCAGCGGAACCAGAGTCAGGCCTTTTTGTTGCAGTTTCGACTGGAGTTTTTGAATTTCTTCACGTTTCAGCAGCAGTTTGCGGCTCCTTTTGGGATCAAGCTGCTCGACATGATTGTGTTCATATGCCGATATCTGCATGTTTTCAAGCCATACCTCTCCCCTGTGAATGATCGCGTAACTTTCGTTAAGACTTGCTGTTCCAAGGCGAACGGACTTGACCTCACTGCCTTTGAGCTCAATGCCTGTAACTATCGTGTCAAGTATGAGATACTCATGCCTTGCTTTGCGGTTCAGTATCGTCGTTACATATTGCGGTTTCTTCTGTTCTTTTGCCACGATTCCGGTTTCAACCTTTATTGAGATGATTGTACTGCCGCCTGTTGAGCTTTTGGGCTCTCAAGATAGCAATTGTGTGTATCATGTCCGATAATAGTTTTCCGGGATCAGGTTTCCGACATTGAGTATGAGGCAGGGGTCAAGGGTTTTCTTTATTCTTGCCATTTCTCTGATCCCTTCATCGCCGAACATCCTGGCAAGGTACTCCGTTTTGAGTTTTCCTATACCATGTTCGGCTGAAAGTGTTCCGCCCAGTTCAATGGTTTTTGCGACAAAATCCTGATAGAGCGCTTTTGCCTTTATAAACTCCTCATGGCTGGATGGTAGAATATTCAAGTGAACGTGTGAGTTGCCTATATGTCCGAAAATGATGTATCGGAAACCGTTTTTTTCACAGGTGTTCCGGTAAAAATGGAAAAGTTCGGTAAACGAGCTGTCGGGGACCGCCATGTCTGTACTGATCTTGCTTTCCGATTGTTTGCTCAGCCATTCGTTTACCTGCACCGGAAGTTGATGGCGGAATTCTTTCATTGCTCTCTGCTCGTTGACATCGAGGGCAACCCAAGATTCGTCGATCATGGCGCCTGAGGTTTCCATGAGTTCGAGCCATGCTTCGAGAACCATCTCCTCGGTTTCCAGAGAGATCTCTTGCTCAAAAAAAACAGCTCCCGAGGTCCCCGCAGGTATTTCAGGGTAACCCTTACGGAGAAAATCGAGTGAGTTGCTGTCAAAGAACTCGAGAGCTCTTGGGTCCACGCCACCGGTTCTGCCTTTTGCCTGCTCGACGAAGAGAAAAAGATCCTCAAGTGCGTGAAAATATACCAAGCATGAGATGATTTTCTCGGGAAAAGGGACCAGCTTCAGGTCGGCGTCTGCAATAACACCGAGGGTTCCTTCAGCGCCGATAAACAGGTCGATAAGGTCCATGTTGTGTTTGGAGAAGTAGCCTGCGTTATGTTTTGAGGTTCGAGGGAGTTTGTAGCCGGGCCGTTCAAACGCAATGCTCCCTGCAAGGGGGAGGTCAAGGTGGAACATGCCGTCATCTCCGGCAATATGCTTTCCTCTCGGAATGTCGAGGATATCTCCTGAAGGAAGGACAACAGTAATGCGTGCAATATGTTCCCTCGTGGGACCGTATTTATAGGTGCGGGCTCCTGATGAGTTGTTGGCTATCGTGCCGCCGATAAAACAAAGCTTTTCTGTAGGATCGGGCGGGTAGAGCCAGCCGCAGCTTTCCGCTTTTTTCTGAATGTCCTCCAGCAGAGCCCCGGCGCCGACAGTCATAACTGCGGCAGTTTCAGCGCACTGAACAGGTTCATCTATGCGGTCGAGCTTTTCCATGGCGATGACATGGTCGCCGAACGGTATTCTTCCTCCTGTCGTACCTGTCCCGTTGCCGGCTATAACAAGCCGTTTGCCGGATGCGGAACTTTCCCTGAGCAGCGCTGAGATATCCTCGATGCTTTCGGGAAAGTATACCCCCGGAGTGTGGCCGGTTTTTATGTTGCTTGTGTCTTCCAGAAAGCTCTGTATAAGAGCCGGATCGTTTTTATATATCATTCTCTTGAAGTTCTGATTCGCTGCTGTCTGAGTGCTCGGCAGTGACCGACAGACTGTCGGCTGCAGCGGTGGTATCGGGACCGTTAACATAATAATTAATCAGCTTTCCGGCTATAGGAGCGGAGATACTCCCGCCGTAACCGGCGTTTTCGACAAGTACGGCGAGTGCAATAGAAGGTTTTTCAAGAGGGGCGAAAGCTACAAACCATGCATGATCCTCGCCATGCGGGTTCTGTGCCGTACCGGTTTTTCCGGCAACCTTGACGTTTTTCACCGCTGCAAATCTTCCTGTTCCGCGTTCAACAACGCCGAACATCGCCTGACGGACGGTTTCGAAGGTCTTCTCGGAGATAGGAAGCTTGTTTTTCGTGAAATCAAGCGGTATGATTTTGTCGCTGTCGACAGGCTGATAGCCCCTGACAAGGTGAGGCTGGTGCCAGGTGCCTTTGTTGGCAATTGTTGCGGTAAATGCCGCCAACTGGAGGGGTGTTGTGTTCAATTCTCCCTGTCCGATAGCAAGGCTGACGAGATATCCTCTGGTCCATTTTCCTTTTCCGTAACGTTTGTTGTAGTATGCAACAGAGGGAAGCGGTGATGACCGTTCACCGGGCAGGTCGATGCCTGTGGTTTTGCCAAACCCGAACATCCTCCCGTACTCGGTCCATTTTTCAAATCCAAGATCGAATATGAGATTGTAGTAGTAGACGTTACATGATTCTATAATGGATCGTTCCAGGTTGACCAGGCCGTGACCCTGCCCGCCATGGCAGCGAAAACGACCTCTACCCAGCCTGAAAACTCCCGAACAGAAAATTTTTTTTTCGGGGGTGATAACATTTTCTTCAACTGCAGCAAGGGCCAGCAGGAGTTTGTACACCGACCCTGGTGGATAGGAGGCCTGTATTGCTCTGTTGAAAAGAGGTTTGTCAGGATCGCGAACTATCTCCGTCCATTTGTCCCCGTCGGTTTTGCCGTTAAGGATTTCCAGATCGTAATCCGGCTGGCTGGTCATGGCAAGAATTCCGCCGTCGTTCGGGTCGATGGCTACAATAGCGCCGGATTTTTCCGTTTCTTTCAACAGGTCTTCAGCAAGCCTCTGCAAGCCGGCATCGAGAGTCAGATGCAGGTCGCTGCCGTTGGTGAATGGACGGTCCCTGGCGCCGTTTTCAAATTTGCCGGCAAATTTGCCGATTGAATTAACCAGCTCGAAACGTACCCCTTTTTCTCCCCGGAGCTGATCTTCATAGTATTTCTCAAGTCCCTTGCTGCCTGTTTTGTCGTCAGGGGTGTAGCCTTTTTCAGACATCGCATCAAGCTGGCTTTTCGAAATAAAGTTCAGATAACCAAAAATGTGGGATGCATTGACCTGTGCAGGGTATTTTCTCTTGTTGTCAACCTCGATCATTACACCCGGAAGCCGCCAGAGGTTTTCACTGAGGCGCATCATTTCCTGCGGCTCGATGTCTCTGCCGGCGGCGGCAGGAGTAAAACGGTTGTATTTGAATCCTTTCTCTATCCTTTCCGAAAGCTCTTCCCAGGTAATATAAAGAAGGGATGCAAGGGTGTTCTTTTTCAATGAATCGGTGAACTCGGACGGTATGACCTTTACGGTATAAAGAGGTTGATTGTCAACTACGACGGTACCGTTACGATCGATCATCCTTCCTCGAGGAGGTTGTAACCATACCCTTCTCAGGCTGTTTGCATCAGAGATCGATCCCAGTTCCTTGTATTCGAAAACCTGGAGGTAAATCAGGCGTAAAAAAAGGACAGCAAAGACCGCTATGACAACAAGGGAGACGTTTACTGTTCTTTGCTGGATTTTATCCATAAGCTATTCCTTCTTTTCGAACTGTCCAGCCATCAAGCTGCCTGGCTGGCAAACTATCTTGCCAGCCGGCCTTCAGGCTTTTCTCACTTTTGACCTTTTACTTTTGATTTTTTTTTGACTTTCCCTTGTCACAGGTTACTTGTTTCTTAGATATGAACTAATTGTTCACGAGGATTTTTTTGAAAAACAGTTGATATGCAAGCACGGCGGCAATAAAGGTAAAAAGGGTTGCAAGTCCGACAGAGTAAATAATGTGCCATGGTATCGGCAGGGAAAGCACGTTGACCATGAGAGCATAAACAGTTCTTCCGGTAATGCTGGCTAAAAAAGCAGCTTTGTAATACCGCCTTTTTTTCTGAAGCGCAGAAGCGTGACTGTCTTCAGGGATATCGAAATAACCCGCGACGAAACCTTCTATTGTTTTTGAAAGGGTTTCGATGCCCAGATTACCGCCCAGAGTTCCGGTTGCAAGTCCCGCTATGAACCCATAGGTGGTTCCCTGCTTCTGTCCATGCCTTACGGCGGCGAAAACGATGTATATGGTGACAATGTCGGGAAATGCACCGAATATGGCCAGACGTGACACAACATATTGTTGCACGAAGCAGAGGGCGATGAGCAGAACAATGTGTGTTACAGTATTTCTAAGCACGTTTTTTACAGTTTTGACTTTCCTTTCATCTCTTGTAACTGTTTTTCATGACAAGGCCAAACGTTCAATTCAGGGGTGTGCTTTCCTGTAAGCTGCTTTCACTGTTATCTGCAGCACTCCTCATCAGCTCAACTTTTTCCGGATCTGCAATTTTTTTTGCAACCAGCACGTGGGTCAAAGCCGAGAAGTCAACGCTTAGCCGAACATGGATTCTGTAAAACCGTTTTTCCGGTACCACTTTCACGATTTTTCCAACCGGGATGCCCCTCAAGGCAAAAGTGCTGAAATCAGCCGTGTACAGTTTTTCCTCTACGAGTACCGAACTGCTTAAAGGAACGTAATGCATCTGTGCAATCTGTTCCTGGTTACCGCCCCATCTCAGAATTCCATGTGTATTGTTGCTGTCGGATACAACGCTTACATTGAATTCCGAGTGTATCACCGGCATAACCTTCGCGTAATTATTCGAAACCTGAATAACCCTGCCCACAAGGCCGTCGGGAGTGAGAACCGCCATATCCTTTTCTATTCCCTGTTTTGACCCGGCATTGATGATCAACAGGTTTTCCCTGGTGTTAAACCTTCTTTCAACGACCCTTGCAGGAATAATGCTTCCAGGGTTGTCGGTAATAAAGGATGCCGTGTGGTAGGTACTGACGGACTCTCTTAAAGTGTTGCCCTGTTCGATTACCTTCGCAAGAAGCGCCGAGTTCTGCAGGGTGAGTTTTTCATTTTCTTTTTGCAGGCTCAGATACAGGCTTATATTGCTGATCTGCTGCGATAGTACCGCTCTCAGTTCAGTGCCTCTGGACAGGAGGTTTTGCAGAGAGTAGACATCCTGGTACTTTATAAGTATTCCCGCTACACCACAGTAAAAGAGCAGAAGCAGATAGGCATTGTTGCTGCTGAAAAATTTTATAAGCTTCGTCACGTTGTTTATCAGGGTATGGCTCTTGTTGTTTTGCTTTTCAGGAATCTTTCGTCCTCGAGCTGGATCGTCACATGATCAATATTATATTTTTCCTTCAACTCTCTATGGATAGGAGTCAGAAGCTGCTGCCCTTCGTCAAGATCATCCACGAGCAGGTGACAGCTCAACGCATTGACGCCGCTTGTGAGCGCCCAGACGTGCAGATCATGCAGATTTTGAACATGGTCGAAACGGAGCAGCGTCTGCTCGATATCTCCGATATCCAGTTCTTTCGGTACTGATTCCATGAGCACGTTTACAGCTTCTTTAATGATGTTCAGAGCGCTTCGCACGATGAGTAGAGCGATAAAGAAGCTGATGAGGCTGTCCAGAATCATCCATCCGGTCAACTGTATCAGAATGGCGCCGCCGACAACACCGACAGATCCTGCAAGGTCACTCAATATATGGATATATGCGGCTTTGACATTGACATTGTTGTCCTTTTCCTTTCTGAGAAAGAGCGCGTTGACGACATTTGCCGCAAGCCCTATCATGCCGAAGGAAAGCATCTCTATGGTTTCGATTTCCTTCGGCAGAGAGATACGTTTCCAGGCTTCGATAGTTATAAAAAGAGCCATGATACAAAGAATGACCCCGTTGGTCAGGGCTGCTATGATTTCAAGCCGGAAATAACCATATGAACGTTGCCTTGTTGATGGTTTTGCACTGAACTTTATGGCAAGATAACTGATCAGCAGGGCAAAGAGATCGGTCGCCATATGTCCTGCATCGGCTATGAGCGCCAAACTTCCGGAAAGCCATCCTCCGGCAAGCTCGACAAGAAAGATGACCCCTGTGATGGCAACTGCGAATTTCAGCCTTTTCCTGGCTCTTCCTCCTCTGAAGTTTTGTTCTGAAAGGACCCTCTCGTTATGTTCCATTCCGCGTTAGTGGGTGGTTGCAGCAATATTTTCGCATGAATCTACATGTTTGGGCCATGCGGATCAGACTGATTTGGCAGGCACCTTGATTTTATTAAATTTACCGGTTCATAGCAGTATACAGGGATGAGTTAAAATTATGAGTTTAAACGTAACTGACAAATTTGTCGTTGTCGGAGACAGGGTGCTGATTAAACCGAGATCGGGTGACGATCGAACGAAATCCGGCATCTATCTGCCTCCCGGCGTTCAGGAGAAAGAGAAAATACAGAGCGGTTACGTGCTGAAAATCGGACCAGGGTATCCCATCGGACCTCCTCCGGAAAGTGACGAGCCATGGATGGAGGAGATTTCCACGCCTCAGTACATTCCCCTCCAGGCAAAAGTCGGTGATCTGGCTATTTTTATTCAGAGCAGTGCTCACGAGATAGAGTATGAAGGGGAAAAGTATCTCATTGTTCCTCATGCGGCGATATTGCTGTTTATCAGGGAGGACGATGATCTTGAATACTACCTCAAATAATCTGTCGTTCCGGCAGGGGCGGATTTTCGGATTCAACAATTTCCCGGTTTATCATGACAGCAGTTGGTACACAAGACGATATATCTTCCAATGTGCGGGTAAAAGAGCTTGTCGAAAGCATTGAAAAACTGAAAAAAGAAATGCGGGCAATTATTCTTGCCCACTACTACACCGTTCCCGAGGTCCAGGATGTAGCGGATATCGTCGGGGACAGCCTTGCCCTTGCCCGTGCAGCGGAGAGTACCGATGCGGATGTCATTGTCTTCGCTGGTGTATATTTTATGGGGGAGACAGCAAGCATTCTCAACCCGGACAAGCTTGTTCTCATGCCGGACGACCATGCCGGATGTCCGCTTGCCGACAGTTGTCCGGTGGAGGAGTTCAGGAAGTTCAAGGCAAGGCATCCCGGTGCTGAGGTTATAAGCTATATAAACTCCACGGCGGAAATCAAGGCCGAGTCGGATATTATCTGCACTTCTTCCAATGCGGAGCGTATCGTGCGTCAGATTCCCGAAGACAAAGAGATTATTTTCGGGCCGGACAGAAACCTCGGCGGGTATGTCATGAGAAAGCTTTCGAGAGAGATGATTCTCTGGCAGGGGTACTGCTATGTCCATGACGCTTTCAGCTGGGATGTCATAAAGGAGACGGTCGATGCACATCCGGGAGCAGAACTGATTGCTCATCCGGAGTGCCGCGAGGATTTGCTCCGGCATGCCGATTTTGTGGGATCCACCAGCGGCCTGCTCAATTATGCTGAAAAAAGCTCGGGCAATACCTTCATTGTGGCGACAGAACCGGGCATTCTGTACGAAATGCAAAAGCGTTCACCCGGAAAAACCTTCATTCCCGCGCCAAAAAATGCCTCTCAACCCTGGAGCACCTGTACCCAGATGAAGCAGAACACTCTTGAAAAGCTTCATGAATGCATGGTGAAACGTGCACCCCGGATTGTCGTGGAGGAGTCTCTTCGCCGGGCGGCGTTGAAGCCTATCTTGCGCATGCTCGAAATGTCGTAGGATGCCTCAAAAATGGTCCTTTTGCCCAATCTCTGCGTCGTGTTCAGACTTCCGATGCTCACGTATTCAAACATACGCTCCGCTTCGGCTTCTGAACACTCCTTGATCTTGACCAAAAACCCTCATTCTTGAGGCATCCTCACTTACCTTCTGCTATTGATTCTCTCTTTTCTTGTCACTCGTCACTTGTCACTCGTTTCTGCCTCGCCCTTGAGTCCTTCGCTGCTGTTATTCAAGGCGATCGTTCCTAAATTATAGAATATTGGTTTGTCGGTATTGAAACGCTCCGCTTCGGTTTCTGAACACTCCTTGATCTTGACCAAAAACCCTCATTCTTGAGGCATCCTCACCTGTTTTCAACTATAGACTATCATCTTGTCACTCGTCACTTGTTTCTGCTTCTCCATGCGCATAAATGAATCCTTCCCGGCTGAGTTTGTCGACGACTTCTTCAATTTTTGAGGGCGCGACGACGAAACAGCCGTTGCTTCTGCCGATTCTGGGGCCGTTGAGCGTCAGGATGTTCTCGATGATGATCGGAATCGTGACATAATCGGCCGAGTGCAGGACGATATCCCTTGCAAAAGCCTTGCTGTTTCTCAATGAGTCGAGTCCGTGCAGCCTCATGGCAAGTCCGTGATCCCCCATGTAAGCGCTGCCGGTTTTAAAAAGGCCGAGACTGTTCATGTTTGATCCTGGGATGTTTGAAAATTTTCGGGCATGGAGCGTCCCGGTTTTTCTTGCATGTGCTACACGGTAATAGGTTTTTGTTCCTGTTTTCAAGTCGATAATGACCATCCGTTTGAGAAAAGAGGGCTTTGTGTAATCAACGATGGCAAGATGCTCTGGAACAGCGTCGTCGGGGTGGTTGAGTGCATACTGTGAAACAGCTTGGCGGGCTGACAGGATTGCCTCGTCGGAAACCGATTGTATGGGCAGCAGGAAGCTTGACATGATAGCTATGGAGAGAAAGACCGCAACGCTGCCCGCGGCAAATAACGCTTTTCTGGTCATGGTCTTGCCTGGTGTTGCTTGAGGAACGTTCCGTTGTTGTATTCCTCGAAGGCTTTTTGCAGTTCTTCGCGGGTATTCATCACTATCGGGCCATGCCAGGCAACGGGTTCATGCAGAGGTTTGCCGGAAAACAACAGAAATCTGACGGGGCTGCTTTCGGTTGAAACGTGGACATGGTCACCGTCTCGACGATAAAGCACCAGGGTTTCGTTATCCATAAGCGGTCCGGTTTCCATGTCGAAGTAGCTTACCCCTTCGGTGTCGAAGGAAAACGGTTCCGTATTGTGGCTGAAATAGCCTTCTCCGGCAATGATATAGGTGAAAACAGTATAGCCCTCTTTTATCATATGGTTCCAGGTGGCTCCGGCAGGGATCGTAACGTCGAGGTACTCCGGGTCGATTCTGATTCCACTGACCGCTCCAGGGACTCCTGCAGCTTCTCCGCATATAACGCGGGCGGTAACTCCGTTTTGAAAGCGGGCCTCCGGTATCATACTCGTCTTGATGTCCCGGTATTGCGGGGAGATCATTTTGTCCGATGCAGGAAGATTCGCCCATAGTTGGAAACCGGCGACGTTTCCTTTACTATCGCCGAAAGGCATCTCTTCATGGATGATACCGCTGCCGGCGGTCATCCACTGAACTTCGCCGGGATGAATCACGCCTTTGTTGCCGAGACTGTCATGATGTTGGACGCTTCCTTCAAGAAGGTAGGTGATGGTTTCAATACCGCGATGAGGGTGCCATGGGAACCCTTTCAGGTAATCGGCAGGATTGTCCGAACGGAAATCATCAAGCAGCAGAAACGGATCAAACAGAGGCAAATGGCTGAAACCGAAAGCTCTTTTAAGGCGTACACCCGCTCCTTCAGTAACCGGAATGCTTTTAAAGACTTTCTGTATGGATCTCGGTTTTTTCATGGCGGTTTTTCTGTTCCGTGAAAAACAGCTCGGGCTTTTTAAAAAACAATTCTTTGCTTTCATTCGTTCAGCCGGATATTTTTCCGGCTTAATTCTTTCATGTACAATAGATTGCGTAAATTCACCCAAATCGTCAGCTTGTTCAGCGCTACTAAATCGTAAAAACTGATTATGGGTAAAAAAACAGCCAGTATTCTCTTTATCGGAGATGTTGTCGGCAAGCCGGGTGTGCAGGTTGTGAGCCATTTACTGAAAGGTCTTATTACGAAGCATTCCATAGACTTTGTTATCTGTAACGGTGAGAATACCCATAATGGAAAAGGAGTCAGCAGGGAGGCGCTGTGCGAGCTGAAAGAGGCAGGAGTAGACGTCATGACAGGGGGTAACCATACGTGGAACAATTTCAACTTTTTTGAGACGCTCAAAAGCGATCCATCGGTCATAAGGCCCCTGAATTATCCAAGAGGGGTTTACGGGAAAGGGTACGGTATTTTCAGTATGGGCGAAGGGCTTGGAGATATTGCGGTTGTCAATCTTCAGGGGCGTACCTTCATGTCTACGATCGACTGTCCTTTCAGGACAGCCGACTGGGTGATAAAGCAGCTAAAAGACAAGGTTGCCTGTATCGTTGTCGATATGCATGCGGAAGCGACGGCGGAGAAAATCGCCCTCGGATGGTACCTGGACGGCAGGGTATCGGCGGTTCTCGGTACCCATACTCATGTTCAGACCGCTGACGAGAGGATTCTGCCGAAAGGTACGGGGTATTGTTCGGATGTCGGTATGACAGGTCCGTTCGAGTCGATAATCGGCATGCAGATCAAAGCGGCGACGGACCGCTTTCTCTACCAGACACCTCACAAGTACGAATGCGCCGAGAACGATGTTCATCTCTCTGCCGTTCTCTTGCAGCTCAATGTCGAGACCGGGATGACAACCGGAATCAGCAGGATTTTCTACCCGGAATTCAACCGGGGGGAAGCTCTGGAAAGTGACAAGTAAAAAGTCAAAAGTCAAAAAAGCCTGGGGGAAGCTGCTCATCTTCTTTTACCTTTTGAATTTTGACTTGCATTATCATGTTTCCTGCTCGAACTTTTCTGCCATCATGACATCGCTTTCGCTGCCGATGTAGAGCGGGGTGCGCTGGTGCAGTTCGGTCGGGTTTATATCGAGGATGCGTTCCTTTCCGTTTGTTGCCCGTCCCCCTGCCTGTTCACAGATAAACGCGAGCGGGTTTGCCTCGTACATGAGGCGAAGTTTGCCGCTGGGATGTTTTTTCGTTGCCGGGTAGACGAAGACGCCGCCGGTGAGAAGGTTACGGTGGAAGTCGGCTACGAGCGACCCGATATAGCGGGTGCTGTAGGGCCTTCCCGTCGCTGCATCTTCTTCCTTCAGATAATTGATGTAGTTGATGGTTGAATCATGTAACTGGTGCCAGGAGCCTTCGTTGATCGAGTAGTATTTCCCCTGCTTCGGCGTTGTAATGTTTTCATGGGAAAGCAGGAACTCCCCGATGGTCGGATCATAAGTGAACCCGTGTACACCATGACCGCTGCTGTAAACCATCACGACCGAAGAACCATAGATGACATAACCCGCTGCTACCTGCTGCAATCCTTTCTGGAGACAGTCGTTTATATCCGCTTCCCAAGGGCTGTCACCGGTAAGGCGATAGATCGAGAAAATGGTTCCGACACTGACATTGACATCGATGTTCGAAGAACCGTCGAGAGGATCGAACAGAAGAGCATATTTTCCCGACTCGTTTTTTGGCGGAACAATCGTCCCCTCATTTTCTTCGGAGCCCATGATTGCAAACCTTCCGTGCTGACCGATGGCATTGATGATCTTTTCGTTTGCAAACAGATCGAGCTTTTTGACCTCTTCTCCCTGCACATTTGTCGTACCGGCCATACCCAGAATGTCAACCAGTCCGGCGCGGACAACCTCTCTCCTGACAAGTTTTGCAGCAAATGCTACATCGTACAGAAGATCTGTCAATTCACCGGTTGCATGAGGATTGAGTTTCTGTTCTTCGACAAAGTGGCGCTCGATCGTAATCAGTTTATTCATCTGCTGCAATACATTGGGTTGAAAAATGTTTTCAGTTAACGTTCTGCCGCTAATGTACTGTTTTTTTCGAGGCATTTCAAGGATCACTATTGGAAGCCGCGAAAACCGGAGAAATCTTGCATCAGGAAGCGAGGTGCTTTTGCCTTTAACACGTTTTTATGGCCCTCCGTTGTTTTGTACGAGCAAAAGTCTCTTGCCGAGGGGAAAGGAAATGGTTATATAAACCGATGATAACCGGTGGCAGAAGTTCAGTATTCAGATCTCATGAAACGATATCGATGGAATGTACTCTCGTCCGATGAAGAGACGGCGGCCCGGCTTTCGCAGGACATAAATGTCAGTATGCCCATCGCAAGGGCGTTGTGCAACAGGGGGATAACAGGTTTTGATGAGGCCAGGAAGTTTTTCAGGCCGAATCTCGATCTGCTGCCGTCACCTTTTCTTTTCAGGGATATGCACAAAGCGGTCAACCGGGTTCGTAAAGCGGTTGAAACAGGCGAAAAGATCCTTGTTTACGGGGACTATGATGTGGATGGTACCGCCGGAACGGCTCTTCTCTATCTCTTTTTCAAGTTGCAGGGTGCCGAGGTATCCTACTATATCAATGACAGGTTTTCGGAGGGTTACGGCCTGTCCGATGCCGGAGTTGGTCATGCCGTGGGGTTGAATGCATCACTTGTCGTTACTGTTGATTGCGGCATAAAAGCTTCGCGGGAAATAGAGCTGTTTGCGGCTGAAAACATTGAGGTGATCGTTTGTGACCATCATGAACCGGAAGAGCTGCCCCCGGCGCTTGCGATTCTCAACCCCAAGGTGCCGGATTGCGGTTATCCGTTTCGTGAACTGTGCGGGTGCAGTGTAGCGCTTAAACTTGTTCAGGCGTTCAGCGAATCGGCGGGGACCTCCCCGGAAGAGTGGCAGCAGTATATTGATCTGGTCGCTGTTGCAACTGTTGCGGATATGGTGCCGCTCGAGCAGGAAAACAGGGTTTATATGCACAAGGGAATGGAACTCCTGCAGAAGACTCCCCGTGCCGGTATTCGGGAGATGCTTTCTCTCATGAACGTAGAACCCGGTGCTCTCGGGACGGGACACATCGCCTTTGGTATCGCACCGAGAATTAACGCAGCAGGCAGGATGCATACGGCACGGACAGCGGTCGAGTGGCTTATCGCAGGTTCACGGGATGAGGCAAGGGTTCATGCAGAGGAGCTTGACCGTTTGAATATGGAGCGGAGGCAGATCGACAGCGGGATGCTGAAGAGCGCAGAGGCCATGGTTGACGGTTATTTTGCCAGCTATTGTTCCTCGATTGTACTCTACCATGAAGAGTGGCACCTTGGCGTTCTGGGTATCGTCGCGTCCCGTCTTCAGGATAAATATTACCTGCCGACGGTTATCATGGGCGGCGGGGATGGTCTGGTCAAAGGTTCCGTACGAAGCGTCCAGGGGTTGAATATTTTTGATGTTTTGCAGAAGTGCAGTCGTTTTCTTGAGAAGTTCGGCGGCCATGACGCCGCTGCGGGTATTACGCTCAAACCGGAAAATATTTCCGGATTCCGTAAACAGTTTGACAAGGTATGCTCTGAAAGGCTTTCAATGGATCAGCGTCAAAAAGAGTTGCCGATTGACTCTTCTCTGTCGCTGGAGGACGTTAACGGTAAGTTTCTCAATGTGCTTCGGCAGTTCGAGCCTTTCGGGCAGGGTAACCGTGAACCGTTGTTTTTCAGCACAAACCTCAAGCTTTCAGGTCTTCCGAGACTGCTGAAAGGAAAGCATGTTAAATTTGCCGTTAAAGATGTCTCCGGGCGTATTCACGATGTTATCGCGTTCGGCAGGGAGGATATCTACCGTGAACTGGAACGGGGCTCACGCAGGATGTTCTCCATGGTTTATTCTCTTGAAGAGAACGAATGGAACGGTCGTAAAAATACCCAGATCAAGCTGAAGGATATGGGGTTTGAGGAGTAGGCTGAGGAAGCAGGCATCTGACAAAAGAAACACAAGCGTACCCAGGGAGTGATGATACAATGGATTTGCAGATTATAGACATTGAAAACACCAGGATTGCAAAACCGGTTTCAAAAGATACTGTGATCGGTACAGTCCGGGATGCAACGGACTTGATGGGGAACGCAGATTATCAGGGGGCAAGAAACATCATATTGGAAGAAGGAAACCTTGATCCGGTGTTTTTTGATTTAAAAAGTGGTATGGCAGGCGAGATTCTGCAAAAATATTCAAACTATCACATGAAATTGGCCATTGTAGGGGAGTTCGGGAAATTCTGTAGCGCTGCTCTGAATGCGTTTATCATCGAGTGTAACCGGGGAAACAGTGTTTTCTTTGTTCCGGATTTTGATGCAGCGGTAAAAAAGATGGTCAAAGGGAGTTGATAGAAGTGAATACATGTGTGGTTTTACAAAACCGGAAAAGGTGACGGAAAATGTGTGTTGAAGAGCTTCTAAGAAAATCGCGATCGGGTGAGGTTCTGTCGCGGGAAGAGCTTGTTTATCTGCTTGGTCTGGCACCGGATGCTGTTGAAACCTATATGGTTATGGCTGAGGCGACCCGTCTTTCCAAAGAGTTGTCAGATGGTAAGGCTGAGGTCCATGCGCAATTTGCTATCAATCTTGCACCGTGTCCTTATGATTGTTTTTTTTGCTCTTTTGCCAGGGTCAACGGTATTTTCAGCGAAGCAACAGAGCTGACTGTGGAGCATGCTGTGGCCTGCGCCCGCCGGTTTGAGAAGGAAGGTGCAAATGCTGTTTTCATGATGTCAACGGCCCAATACCCGTTCGGGCGTTTCATGGAGATGTCGAGAGAGATCAGAAAAAACCTGAAACCTGAAACCACAATGATCGCTAACGTCGGCGACCAGACGCTCAAAAATGCCATCAAGCTGAAAGATGCGGGTTTTTCGGGTGTGTACCACGCTGTACGTCTGCGCGAAGGGAAGGATACCGGTCTTTCGGTGGACAGGAGAAAACAGAGTATCCACAACTTCAGGGAGGCGGGCCTTGAGGTAGGCACGTGCGTCGAGCCTGTCGGGCCTGAGCATACAAACGGGGAGCTGGCCGAGATGATAGAATTTACGGCTTCCTTCGATCCTGCATACAGCGGTGCAGCCCGACGGATTCCCATACCGGGAACCGTCATGGCCGAACGAGGAGTAATCAACGAGCTGCGTATGGCTCAAATCGTTGCAGTTACCAGGTTGGGGATGCCACGGTCTGTGATGGGGAATTGTACGCACGAGCCCTGTACTCTGGGGGCGGTCAGTGGTGCAAATCTTTTCTGGGCGGAAACCGGCGCAAATCCCCGGGATATTGAGGAAAAGACTGAAGAGGGCAGAGGAGAAACGGTCAGCAGTTGTGCCTCTATTTTTCAGGAAAGCAATTGGGACGTCTGGAACGGCCCTTCACGCTATTACAACGGTATCAAATAAAGGAACGGGAGAAAAAATGATACAGCCAACGCAACAAGCTGCAATACAAGTCATTAGCCGGTTGTTTTGTGATGTTGACTTTCTTCCTTTTTGCTTCCGGATTTCCCCTGCAGGAACATGCCGATGAGCGCTGAAATGGCTGAAATGGCAAAGAAGATCAGAGAGAGGGCGACGCCTGCGTTCGGGTCGAGCTCAAGATAGTTCAGCGAGTAGAAAAACGTTATCTCTCTTGCTCCCGCGCCTCCAATGGTAATCGGCAAAACCGTGGCGACGGTTGAAACCAGGAAAATGGCAAGGTAGTCAATGTGGTTCGATTGTACGGAAAGTGCCAGGAGGATGAACCATGCAGAGAGCGCCTGGGTGGCCTGGATGAGTACGGATTCCCCTGCGGTGACGAGAAATATGCTGTTGAACTGTTTGTAGAGAAGCCTGGTGAGCAGCCATGACAACGGATAGGAAAGTGCAATAACTGCGTAGGTGGCGGGAATATATTCCCTGTGGAGTGCGGCAAAGGTGCTCGGTATGAGAAAAACCGCCGTCAGAAACACCAGTGCAAAGACTCCTGCAACACGGTCCCAGAAAACAGCGTTGAAAACATTAACCATTTTCATGCTGTGGTTCTTTTTCAGGATATAGATTTTGTAACCGTCTCCGCCGATTCCGCCTGGCAGGAACATGTTGTAAAACATGCCGAGATAGTAAAGCTGAATGTTGTAGAGCTCTTTCAGTTGCAAACCTATTGCCCTGAAAAACCTGTTCAGTCTGAGAGCGTTGAGGATTTTCGAGATGTTGAAGACCACGAAAGCGAGCATCAGGTAGAACGGGTTGGCCGCACTGATGATTTCCAGAAGTTTTTCTGTATCGGTTTTTACCAGGACTATATACAGGGCAGTAAATGATATGAGAACCTGGATGATTGTCCTGGCAAGCTTTTTCTTACTGATGCTCTTTTTTGCCAACGATCTCTCTAACGATGTATGGTTTCTTGTTCTGGGATTCGTAGTAGGTTCTCATGATAAACTCTGCGATGAATCCTGTGGTGATCAACTGGATGCCGGTAAATGTCAGAATCACCCCGAGCATCAACAGGGGGCGTCCTCCTATTTCCTGTCCGGTGAGTTTTACAATGAGCAGGTAAAGATTGATCGCAATGCCCAGGAAAAAAGCAAGAAAACCAAGTGTTCCGAAAAGGTGCATGGGTTTCTGCCCGTATTTCTGGAAAAAGACCATAAAAAGCAGATCACTCAGTACCTTGAAAGTTCTGCCGATACCGTATTTTGATACGCCGTATTTCCTCGGGTTATGCCTGACATCCATTTCAGCCATTCGTGCGCCGTAAAGCTGAACAAGAACCGGGATGAAACGGTGGAGTTCGCCGTAAAGCCCCAGATTTTTGGCGACATCTTTTTTGAAAACCTTGAGCGTACAGCCGTAATCCCGGATATGAACGTCCGTCATGGTTCTGATCAGGACATTGGCGATTCTGCTCGGGATTTTTCGAAGAAACATGCCGTCTTTTCGGCCGGCTCTTCTGCCTGCAACCACATCGAGATCGTTTTCTACAAGGTATTCGATCATGGCGGGAATGTCGGCAGGATCATTCTGGAGGTCGCCGTCCATGGTTGCAATCAGTTCTCCTCCGGCATGGTCTATACCTGCCGCAAGAGCGGTTGTCTGGCCGTAGTTTTTGTTGAAAATCAGAATTTTCGTGTTCCCGGGAGCATATTTTTTGGCGGTCGATACGGTGGCGTCGGTTGAACCGTCATCGACAATGATTATTTCGTGTTCAATACCGGATAATGCTGATTTGAGTGCTTCGAAGAGCGGTTTGATGCTCTCTTCCTCGTTCATTAACGGTATGACAACCGAAAGTTTCATAAAGCAGGGTTTATTGACCTGTCTGCATCTCTCCCTGAGTGGCAGGGGCAGGAAGTTTCGCTAAAACAATGCCGTTTTTTTCATACAGGATGACCGGGTCCCGGAGCTTTTCAAGATGTGTGACGTTCGTCAGGACAATTTCACCGGGCTCTGGTTTCCGTCTCTCCGCCAAGGTTTCGGAATATACTAAAAAAGAGGGGTTGTTGATTTTCCACATGACGATTTTGTACTCCTTCTTTTTTGCGATAAGTGCGGCTTCCTTTACCGGTTCCTGCATGATCATGGCGGCAAGGGGCATGATATGGAGATTGATGGTCAGACAGAAGATGACCCCCCCTGCAATAAAGCGCTTCGGAACCGACAAGCGGGGAACAAATGAGATCCCGATGATGGCGGCGGCTGCAACTGAAAGAATAAGCGTGTGACCGGAGGTTTCCATAAGAGTTATTCCGCTTTCAAGAAGAGCCGCAATATAGGGATCGTTTATGCCTGTACGGATGTGCCGGATAAGAACGGGTGCGGCAGCGAGCAGCAGAAGGACGGTGGCAGGCCAGAGGTTTATCAGGAAAGAGTGACGCAGAAACGGCAGAGCCCGGGCCATAAGAATGAACAGGGGGGTGTAACCGTAGATAATATAGTGAGGCAGCTTTGTTCCGGAAAGTGAGAAAAAGATAAAAACAAAACCGAACCATGTCAGCAGATAGCCGCTCAGGGGATCTGCAATCAGGGGCCGTATTCTTCGGAAGGCCGGGACAAGCAGCGCCGTAGAAGGTGAGATGCCCAGAAGCAGAACGGGAATGTAATACCAGAGTGAACCGCCGTGCTTTTCCATCGGGCTACTGAATCTGCCGATATTGTGTTTGAAAAAGAAGCCTTCAATGAATGCCATTCCCTGGTCGAGGTATTCAAGGGTGTACCATGGCAGGACGATCAGTGCAAAGATGGCTATTCCCGCCGGGTTGAAAACTGCTTTTATCCAGGTGTGAACATCGCGCTTAAACAGGAAAAAAATAAAAGAAACAGCAAAAGGGATCAGTATGGCTACGGGTCCTTTCGTGAGTGTGCCGAGGCCGATTGCCGCAAATGCAAGCAGGATGTATGCATGCCGTCGTTTCTTATAGTACAGGAAGACGGCGAACATGCTGATGGCAAGCGTGCAGTTGAGCAGTGCGTCGGCGATGGCTGCTTTTCCGATAATGGTGACTTGCAACGAGAGTGTCATCAGGGCGGTGCTTATAAAAGCTGTACGCAGGTCGAACATTTTTCGTACAAAGAGATAGAGAACTACAGCCCATATTGCCGATGCAAGGGCTGAGGGCAGGCGAAGTCCGAATTCATTCAGGCCGAAGAGCTTTACGCTCAATGCCTGCAGCCAGTAGATCAGTATCGGTTTATCAAAACGGGGCTTGCCGTTAAGATAGGTTGTGAGGTAGTTTCCACTTTCGAGCATTTCGCGTGTTGCCTCACTGAACGCCCCTTCATCGACGTCAAAAAGCGGTACTGAGCCCAGCCCGGCAAAAAAACTGATAAAGATCAGAAAGGCGAGCACGGCGTAGTGCCACTGAAGCTTCTGTTTTTCAGCTTGACCGGCCATGCATTTTCTCCCTGAAGATCTGATGGTAAAGAAACAACGTTGTACAGTAGCCGAGCACAGAACCTGCAATAACATCGCTCGGATAATGCTGGGTAAGGACAATACGGCTCAGTGCTATGAGAGTTCCTGCTGCATACAAGGGGACTTTGTATCGTGGGTAGAGCAGCGCCAGGGCCGACGCCGCCCCGAAGGCTGTTGCGGCATGTCCCGAAGGAAAAGAAAGCCAGGAATAATCTATGTGAAAAAAGTCGAAGCCGTAGATCTGTTCATGGATATAGAGGCGCGGGCGTGCTCTGCCCAGGATGATTTTGAGAATGTTTGCGGCAATGCCGGATATCGCAACCGAGGTGAACAGCAGCAGTCCTCCTAAGGCTTTCCAGGAATCTTTTTTTCTGTAAAAAAGCCATAAAAGCAGTCCTCCCGCAAGGTACCATTGTGATTCTCCAAACTTTGTGATCTGCTCGAATGTCTGGTGAAAAACAGTTCCCTTGTAGTCAAGGAAAAAGTCGATCGGAAGCTTGTCAAACCAGACGTAGCTTGCAGCGCAAAGAAAAGACAGAATGACGAATCCTGTAATTGATAGAAAGGTTTTTGACATGACCAAATAAAGCAAAAAGTCACGGATTCTACCAAACATGTCTGATTTCAGGGAAGAAGGACTCTTTAGGGCACCTCTATTAATTTGTTGCGCGCCCCGAATACTTCGTTGGGCGGTACTCGAAATCCTCATGTACTCTGTGTACACTCCGGTTTCTGCGTTCCGTCCGCCTTGTCTTCAGGTCGCTCACGACAATTAAGGGAGGTGCCCTTTATGGGATAGAGCATTTGAACTTTTTGTGCGATCTGATGATTGAATCATCACATATGCAGTCCCATGCAATATCATATCACGCATCGCAGCACTGTGGACAAAGAACTGTCAAAAGCCATTCTTCTGCTTTCCTGTACCGACCGTGTAGGGCTGGTTTCACGGATTTCCCATTTTATCTTCGAGCGGGGAGGCAACATTCTCGATCTCGATGAACATGTCGATACCGAGTCAGGGATGTTTTTTATCAGGGTTTCCTGGAACATGGATGGGTTTTCCGTCTCAACTGCTGATCTTGAGGATGCTTTCAGGCCGCTTGCCAGGGAGTTTCAGGCGGACTGGAAAATCCATGTGACCCCGAAAAAACCGCACGTTGCCATATTTGTGTCGAAATATGATCATTGTTTGCAGGATCTGTTATGGCGGCACAGGACCGGGGAGTTTGCAATGGAAATACCCCTGATAATTTCCAATCATGAGGAATTGGCGTCCCTTGCCGCACAGTACTCCATTCCTTTCCATACATATACCATAACTCCTGAAAACAAGCTGGAACAGGAGCGGAAGGAGTTGTCTTTGTTGAAAGGGAAGCACGTTGATACCATCGTGCTCGCGCGGTACATGCAGGTGCTGTCCCAACAGTTTGTCGATGCCTATCCCAACAGGATAATCAATATCCATCATTCGTTTCTTCCTGCATTTTCAGGCGGCAGTCCTTACAGACAGGCTTTTCAGAGAGGGGTCAAGATCATTGGTGCCACCAGCCACTATGTGACCGGCGAGCTCGATGACGGCCCTATAATCGAGCAGGATATTATCAGAATCTCCCACAAGGATACACTGAAGGATCTCGTAAGAAAAGGAAGGGACCTCGAGCGTTTGGTGCTTACGAGAGCGTTGGCGTCACATATAGAACACCGGGTTCTGGTGAACGGGCGAAAGACCATAGTTTTTAATTGAACGGGTTCGATACGCACAATCTTGTGGTGAACAAGCCGGTTGACGGCAATACGGATTTAACAGAGGTTCCCTTAAGAGCTGTTGATAAGTTCGGGCGGTGATATCTGGTGTTGCAGTGACCACATTGAAGCGTATAGGCCACCGTTCTTCAACAGATCATGATGCGAGCCCTGTTCTCTGATTTCTCCATTATCAAGCACCAGTATCCTGTCGAACTGTGCCATATCCTTCAGACGATGGGTAATGACAAGAAGTGTTTTTGCCTGCTCTTTTCCGCGCAGTTTCAATAGTTGCTGCATCACGCTTTTCCCGGTGATGATGTCAAGATTTGCCGTGGCTTCATCAAGGATGATGACAGGCGTGTCCTGCAGGAGCACTCTTGCGATTGCCATACGCTGTCTTTCCCCGCCGCTGAGGTTCATGCCGTGCTGTCCCGCCCACTGGTCGAGTCTGGCGGCAAATGATTCGAGACCGGCGGATTTCAGGGCATCCTTAAGTTCTCCGTCGCTGGCATCGGGTTTTGCAAGCAGCAGGTTTTTCCTGATGGTTTCCCCGAAAAGATAGGTCTTCTGACTGACGAGCCCGATGTTCGTGCGTATGGCTTCAGGATCGAGCCGGTCAATGTTTCTGTCTCCGATACTGATACTTCCCTGTAAAGGTTCCCAGAACCTTAGCAGGAGGCTGGTTATGGTTGATTTACCCGCTCCGCTGGGGCCTACAATCGCGATTTTCTCTCCTTCCGCGACAGTGAATGAAATATTCGAAAGGGCAGCACTGTATGTCCCGGGATAGGAGAACGAGACATTTTGGAAACGGATAGAGTGAGATTCCGGGAATGGTTCTGGTGATTCCGGTACGGTGACAGCTGGTTGCGCATCAACGATTTCAAAAAGTCTTTTTCCTGCAGTTGCATTGGCTTCAAGGTGCTGCACCGCATCAGGAAGAGGGAGAAACGCTTCAAAAGATGCCATGACCGCGATAATGATTACGGCAGTATAGACCCCGTTGACGGCCCCGGTCGAAACCTGCGGGGCAAGAACCCATAAGAGAGCAAGGACGGCGGCGTTCATCAGCAGTCCGGTCAATGATTCGTGTGAGCGCTGAATAAGGGCCTGTTTTCTCTGCAGTTTCAGTTCACGGCTTTTCAGTGCATGAAGTGTCTTTACGTGCTCATCGAGACGGTTGAAAAGCATGAGATCGCCGATACCCTGAATGCAGTCAAGCGTTTTTGTCTGCAGCTCGGTTTGTGTTGCGGAGATTTGTGATGCTGTTCCCCGGTTCAGATAACCGGTCAGGAACGGAATTCCTGCCGCGGCAGCGGCATGAAAGCAGAAAAGGACAATAGAGAAAGTGATCGAGAAGCTTCCCATGAAAACCCAGAGAAGGACTGAAATCATGACAGCAGTGAGCGGCGGGGCGACGACACGGGCGTAGAGGTTTTCAAGTGTATCGATATCTCCCGTGATTCTTTGCAGAAGATCGCCGCTTTTATATTGCAGAAGTCTGGCAGGGGCAAGGGGTTCGACAGACTTGTAAAACCAGACACGCAGTCTGGAAAGAATTTTAAAAGTTGTGTTATGTGAAACAAGCCTTTCTATGTAACGCAACACACCCCTTGCCACGCCAAAAAGCTTCACCCCCACAATGCCGAGCTGCAGTTCCTGAAAAGACGGATGCAGGGCGGCTTTGGCGAGGATATATGCCGAGGATATCAGCAGCCCGATGCCGCTGCCGATAGTTGCAAACCCGAGAAACGCCGCGAACAACATCCACCAGTAGTAAGGGCGGACGATACGAAGGAGCCTGATTATTTCTTTCATCCTGCCGTATCCTCCTGGTAGGTGCGCAGCGCATTGCGGTAAAATCCTTTCTGTTCGATCAGTGACAGGTGTGTCCCGGACTGGACAACGCGACCCTTGTCGAAAACCAGTATATGGTCGGCGTTTTTGATCGTGCTCAGGCGATGCGCGACAATCACGGCTGTTTTCCCCCTGATCAGTCTCTGCATTGCATCGAGAAGCTCTTTTTCAAGAACGGGGTCGGTATGTGATGTCGGTTCGTCAAGAACAAGAACAGGGGAATCCTTGATAAATGCCCGCGCAAGTGAAAGACGCTGTGCTTCGCCGCCGCTTATTCTGGCTCCCTGTTCACCAATCGGTGTATCAAGGCCCTGGGGCAGGGAATGGATGAACGGGCTCAACCGGCTGTATTCGATCGCGTCCATCAGCTCGTCTTCCGAGGCGTTCCTGTTTGCGAGGAGCAGATTTTCCCTGAGAGTTGCGTTAAACAGGTACGGGTGTTGCGGTACCCATGAAACACCTTGCAGCCATAGTTCGCGGTTGATGTTCTGCAGGTTTGCATTGCCGAGCATGATTGAACCTTCCTGCGGCTCAATGAAGTGGAGGAGCATATTGATAAACGTTGTTTTTCCCGCCCCGCTTGGTCCTGTAATTGCGGTTGTGCAGCCGGGCTCAATGGTACATCGGATGTTTTTGAGCGCGTACGGGTGGCTTCCGGTATAAGAAAACCCGACATTGTCAAACAGTATGGGTTTTTCGGAAAACCGTTGCACCAGCGATGGGACAGGATCTGTTTGCTTTCCGGGTTCAGGTTTATCAAGCAGGTTGAAGATTTCGTCAGCTGCACCGGCTCCTTCCATTCCTGCGTGAAATTTTATGCCGAGCTGACGGAGGGGAAGATAAAAGTCGGGTGTAAGCAGGAGAATAAAGAAGGCTGCTTGAAAAGCTATATCCCCTGCCCAGAGTCTTAACCCTATTTCCACTGCGATGATTGCTGTTCCTATGGTGCCTACAAGTTCCAGTGTGAGCGATGAGAGAAATGCGACTTTCAGAACTTTCATTGTTGTATGTCTGAACGCTTCGCTGATTTCTGAAATCGATTGTGCTCTTTCACGGCTCTTGCCAAACAGTTTAAGAGTTGTGAGTCCCTGAAGTGCGTCGAGAAAGTTACCGCTCATTCTGCTGAGCGTTTTCCACTGTTTTGCCGTTACTTTTTTGGCGGCTTTACCGATCAGTATCATAAAAAGTGGAATCAGAGGAGCGGTTACAAGAAGGATCAGGCCGCTGAGTGTGTCGGCAGGAAACACCACGATGAGAATCGCGAGAGGAAGCAGAAAGGAGAGGGCAAGCTGAGGAATATACTGGCTGAAGTAGGGATCAAGGGACTCGACTCCTTTGAGAATTTTTACGCTGAGCTTCCCGCTTTGCATCGATCCGGTGTAGTGCGGTCCAAGAGCGGATATCTTTTCAAGAAGTCTGTCGTGCAACTGCTGCTTTATTTTCAGGGTTCCACGGTTTGCTTCACTCTCGCTTGCCCAGTTGAAGGCTGCACGCAGAACGCTGAAAAGAGTGAAAAGCGCGAGAAGCTTCAGAATATCCTGAGACCCGGCGTTTTTCAGGAAAATTGTGTCGATAATCCAGCTTAACAGGGAGGCCTGACCGATCAGCATGATCCCGCCGAGCGTACCGAGTACAACCGAAGCAATAAAAGGCAGGGGGTACTGCTTTACAAGCAGAAGAAGCCGCCGGTCAAGATTCATAATCTGGTTTTGGATTCTTTCCTGGTTCGACTAATTGTACGGAATTATATCGGTGCATGCAATCGGAGTTGCTGGTGGAGGATAAGCAGCCAAGCGGTTGGCAGCACGATTGCAGGTGAGGGGATATGTAAAAGGGCTGATGTCAGGTGAAGACGACGGAACAGCTGACGTATCGGGAGGACTATGCCCTCCCTTTTTGCAACACTTCCCGGATTGCTTTTGTCAAACTGTCAATGTTCTCGAGGACTACAGGCAGCAATTTATCCTGCTCGGTCCTGTTTTGGGATTTTCCCGCTTTTTCCATCGCATACGAACTTTCATAGAGGGAGGGTGCGCTTATGTTGCCGGACTCGCCCTTGATGAGGTGCCCTATCTGTCTGACATTTTCATGATCTCCTGATTCAACAGCATGCTGCAGCTTTTCCCCGTGCTGGCCGATAAGCTCTACAAACTCATCAAGAATGCTCATGGCAAGTTCCCGGTCTCCCATGACGCGGTTGAGAAAATCATTGTAATTGAACACCTGTAGCAGGTTGGTGGATGATCCGCTTTGCAGAGACTCTTTCTCCACGGTTTTTTCTTTCTTTAGCCAGTTTTTCATCTCTTGATTGAAATGTTCCGGTGTGCAAAGCCGCTTGTAGTCCGAAACGGCTCCCTTGCCGACAAAGCCGAGAACGTACAGATCCTGAAATAATATGTGCTTCCTAAACTTCTAACAGTCATTATGCAAGAACAACAGCAAATTCTAATACAGGGGCTGGAAGTGCATGGCCGAGTTTCCCTTGCAATAAAGGAAATTCAGCTATGAAAAGTATAACGAAGAATTGCGAAATAAAAAAGGAGAACCTGCTCTGCCTCGGCAGATTCCCCTTAAAAGATATGTTTTTCCTGTAAGCTCAGTCAACAAGTTTTTTCAATTCTTCAGTGTAGTTCCCGACGACGGCTTTCTTGTCGGTAACTATACCACGGATATACTTGTTGGGAGTCACATCAAACGCGTAATTAAGTACCGGTGTAGAAAGCATCGCAACCTGGGTACCGAAAATAGTTCTGAGTTCATCGGCACTTCTTTCTTCGATAGGGATCCGGGTCCCGTCGCTTATTGTTATGTCAATAGTCGATACAGGAGCAGCGATGTAATATGGTACATCGTGATGGGCGGCGCTGACTGCATGAGCGAATGTGCCTATTTTGTTGGCAGTGTCTCCGTTTGCAGCAATCCTGTCGGCACCGACGATGCCGAAATCGATCATTCCTTTCTGCATAAGAAATGCAGAAGAAGAGTCGGAAATTGACAGAAAAGGAATGTTGTCCTTTTCAAGCTCCCATGCCGTCAGGCGCAGTCCCTGCAACAGCGGCCGGCTTTCAGCCGTAATCACTTTATCGATCAGGCCCTCCTGCCAGGCATGTTTGATGACGCCCAGAGCCGTTCCCGATCCTCCGGTCGCAAGGGTACCGGTGTTGCAGTGTGTAAGGACGTTGAGTTTTCTTGTTTTCAGTATTTCTGCAAAATCCTGCCGGATAAGTTCCACTCCGTGACGGGCCATGTTGTCGCAGTTTGCAATCTCGTCATCATGAATTTTTCTTGCCGCAGCAAGCATTTTTCCGAAGAGTTCTTCAAGTGAGTCGGAGGAATAATGAGCGTCGTAAACCTCTTTCATGCATGCTGTCGCAAAGAAGAGGTTGACGGCGGTCGGACGGGATGCCTCGACTTCCTCAATAAGTTTCTTGAAATATGCAGGAAATTCCTCCCTGTTTCCATTGTAGCTGTTCAGGCCAAGCATGACCGTATAGCCGGCAACTATGCCAATGAGCGGAGCGCCCCGTACAGCGAGGGTCTTTATCGCTTCGATAGCTTCTTCATAACTTTTTGTTTTGACATACTTTTCTTCCAGCGGCAACAGTCGCTGATCAAGGTAGCCAAGAGTATTGTTTTCAAAGGAAACTGCGTCAATCATTGTGGTTGAGTGGTTAATAGTTAAAGTCTTTCAACAACATTTTTAAAGATGGTTGTCATTTTCGGTTCGGCCTCGTTGGAAACTTCGATTATTTCCTCGATGCTGACAGGCTGCAGGCTGTCAGGGAAACACTCGTCGGTGATAATCGACATACCGAAAACTTCGGTTCCCTGGTGCACAGCAGCGATCACTTCCGGAACGGTCGACATGCCGACGACATCGGCACCGATAGTGCGGAGCATGCGGTATTCCGCACGGGTTTCAAGACAGGGCCCTGAAAGAGCGACATAGACACCACGCTGAACCTTGATTTTGTTTTCAAGCGCGATCTGCTCGGCTATTTCAAGGATTTTCGGAGAATACGGCGCACACATATCCGGGAATCTCGGGCCCACTTCCTGATCGTTCGGGCCGATAAGAGGATTACTGCCCAGCAAGTTGATGTGGTCATCGATAAGCATGATGTCTCCTTTGCTGAACGCAGGATTGAGTCCGCCGCACGCGTTGGTGATGCCGAGAGTTTTGACGCCCAGATGTTTCATGATCCTGACAGGGAAAACAATCTGGTGCATCGAGTAGCCCTCGTAGAAGTGGAAGCGCCCCTGCATGGCAACAACTTTTTTGCCGGCCAGCGTTCCGAAGATAAGTTTACCGTGGTGGGTTTCGACCGTGGAAATAGGGAAGTAGGGGATATCTCCGTAATCGAGCGACAGTTCTACATCTATTTCTTTTGCCAGAGCACCGAGGCCGGTTCCCAGAACAATGCCTACAGGATAATCATCGCTGGTTTTAGTGCGGATAAAGGAAACAGCCTCCTGGATTTTCGCGCGTTGTTCGATCATGGTAAGGAGTTTTTATGTTATAGGTTCTGTTGAGAATATTTTACCGGTATTGTTTAATGAAATCGTCGAGATCACTGTACACTCTTCTCAGGGTCGAAGCGCCGGGAAGAAAGACAACCCTGAAAAACCCTTGTAACGGATCGGTTCCAAATCCTGAGCCATGCACGAAAAGGATCTGTTTTTCCTGCAGCAGTCTCAGCACAAACTCTTCGTCGGAGCTGAACGGAAGTCTCTCAAGATCGACTTTTCCCATAACATAAAACGCTCCTTTGGGGTGGTTGCAACTGATCCCCGGAATAGCATTGAGCATGCTGACGGTTATATCCCGCTGGGTGCTTAGCCGGCTCATGACGTCTTCAATATAGTCCTTTCTCAGGTTCATAGCGGCCCTTATGGCAAACTGCGGGGCCATCGGCGCACAGAGCCTGGCGTCTGCAAGCTTGATAAACGCCAGGCGTACATCCGGAAGAAGATGGCTGTTGGTAATAGTGAGCCAGCCGACACGCCATCCCGGTGCCATATAGTTTTTCGAAAGGCTGTCAATGGTGATTACCGTGACGTCATCTTCAGCCATTGACGCAAGAGGAGTGTGTGTCTCTTCGTAGACAAGCTTGTGATATACTTCGTCGGTTATGATCAAAAGGCGATGTCTGCGGGCGATGTCGACCAGTTGCCGAAGTACTTCCGGAGGATACAGCTCGCCTGTCGGATTATTCGGGTTGATGACGACCAGGATCTTGGTGCGGGGCGTTATTTTGCTTTCGATATCTTCAGGGTCGGGGAGCCAGCCATGGTCCGGGTCGAGTCTGTACTGAAGCTCCTTCGCATTGAGTTTGGCTATTATGGCATTATAGAGAGGATAGCCTGGAGACGGACAGAGCACCTCATCGCCAGGGTTGAGCATTGCGGTACACACAAGGTCAGCGGCCTCCGAAGCACCGAACGTTACGATGATGTTATCCGGAGAAGTCTGGATGCCGCGTGAAAGGGCATCTGCAGCAATCGCTTCAACCGCATCTTTTTTCCCGGAGGAAGGAGAGTAGCCGTTATGTCCCTGGCGCAGAGCCAGGACCGTTGCCTCAACAAGCTCTTCAGGCGGCTGGAATCCGTAGAGTATAGGGTCCCCGATGTTCAGATAGGTGACTTTTTTCCCCTGTTCTTCCTGCAGTCTTGCACTGCCGACTATGTTGCGGATAGCGTAATGGTAATTCTCGACACGCTGTGCTGGAATAAAGACAGGTGACTGTGAATACGGCATGTGGCAAATGGAAACCAAGCGTTAATAAATAGAGGTACCCTTTTTCGGTTCAAAGGTGTCGCAACAGTACCTTCGGAACCGTTCAAGGACATAGGTTCAGCGAAATAATCAACCCGGTAATATAAAAGCCTGATCCTATGGATTCAAATTGTGCTCAATAATAACTGATATTCCATTTCTTGTTCGACTACCTATGCGCGTGATTTTTTGAGTGCGATGACAAGTGCTGTTTTGCTGAGTTACAATAGGAAGTCAAAATTCAAAAGTTAAAAGTCAAAATAGAAACGAATTAACATCTGATCGCCTGTGCAGTGGCGAGTGATGAGACAGAGTGTCAACTCCTCTGAGGAACGTGTGTAACAATTCAACATTCATCGTTGCCGTGAACCGAATATCGCGGTGCCGATACGGATCATAGTCGCGCCTTCCTCTATAGCAATGTCAAAATCCTGGCTCATGCCCATCGAAAGTTCTGTCAGCAGGGCCGGATCAGGTGATTTGCTCTTGAGTCTTTCAAGCAACTCCGCGAGCAACCGGAATTCTTTTCCTGCTTTATTTCTGTCGGGGGACGCTATTGTCATGAGCCCTCTGAGGCGTATGCCCGGAAGGTCGAAGAAGCGGGGTGCTACGGACAAGAGTTCTTTTGGGGAAAGGCCGAATTTTGTTGTTTCCCCGGAGGTATTGATCTCAATGAGGTAATCGACCGTAACGTTCTGCCGGGAAGCCCTTTTTGAAAGTTCTTCGGCTGTTTTAAGCCTGTCGATGCTGTGAATCAGGCACGTTTTGCCGACAATGTCCTTAACCTTGTTTGTCTGGAGGTGTCCGATAAAATGCCAGCGCAGAGGTAGTCCTGAAAGCAGATCGGAGCTCTGTTTTTCAAGAAATTCCTGGACATAGCTTTCTCCGATGTCCAGCTGGCCCGCATCACAGGCCTCTTTTACAAGTATTGCCGGTTTGGTTTTTGAAACCGCGATCAACTTGATATCGGAAAAGTTGCGTCCCGCCCTGTTGCAGATGGAACGGATTTCTTCGCTGATTCGCTGCAGGTTGTTTGCTATGGTATCCAATTGACGTTTACCTATTGCTGACCCTGGATTGCTTCTATGGTTTCGATAGTTACCGGATCTACAGGATTGTCGTTGAAATCCTTCTCTACGGTTGCAATTTTGTCCACAACATCGAGGCCGTCGGTTACCATGCCGAAAACAGTGTACTCTCCGTCAAGGAAGTCGTTGTCAGCCTGGTTGATATAAAACTGGCTGCCTGAAGAGGCTTTTTGAGGGTTGTTATCCCGTGCGGCGGCAAGGCTCCCTTTCAGGTTCGGGTGCTTGATCTCGGCGGGGATACGGTAATCAGGGCCCCCTGTGCCGTGGAGCATGCGATTGTCATCGCTGCGCGACAAAGGGTCTCCTGTCTGGATCATGAACCCTTCGATAACCCTGTGGAAACGAATTCCGTCGTAATAGTTTTCTTTAACCAGCTTTTCGAAGTTCTTTTTGTGTTGCGGAGTGTCATCGTAAAGAGAGAGCGTTATGTCGCCAAGGGATGTTTTGATTTTGAATGCAGTGGTCATGTTCTTGTCTGTTTTTGTTAGAAGTCTACATTTCCGGTTTTTCCCGCCAGTGAAAGCAGGGATTGTTCCGCTTTTGCGGCGGCAGTGAACCCCGGATATTTCCTGATAACCTGTTTGTACAGGGTAACTGCTTTATCAAGCTCTCCGAGAGAACTGTAGGCGTCCGCGGCATCTGCAAGATAGAGTGCTTTCAATGCCTGGTTTGTTGCGGTTTCGGAGGCTTTTTCAAATGCAGGTGCGGCTGCTGAAAGCTCGTTTTTTCGTAAAAGACAAGCTGCTTCACCAGCTTTGGCCGATGCAGCGAGATCCGGGTTTTTACCTGAATATGACCGGTAGCTGGCCAGGGCCGAGTCAATCTGCTGCAATGCAAAAAAACTGTCCCCGATCAGGATTTTTGCAAAATTTCCGCTGGGTGTCGATCCGTATTCCCTGATGATCTCCCGAAAGCCTTTCAGGGAGCCGTCACCATCTATTGCCTGCTGCCAGTTTCCAATTTGTGCACTTGCTGCTGCATGGGATACCAGTCTGTTTGCCGTTTCCTCGGCTGATTGGCGCTGCTGCCGCAGGTAAACAAGAGCAGCGGCAACGAGGGTTACTGCTATTGTGACAGTAATGATCAGGTTTTTGTTCAGGATAAAGAACTCAAGCAAACGGTCGGCTCTTTCGGTCTGGCTGTCGGTTTCTGTTGGCGGGATATGTTCCCCGATTCTGTTCTCTTTCTGTTCCATATAAAGCGAATTTATTTTTAACCTGCGCCGGTAGATAGCAAATCCCGACCAGCAACCTAAGCAAGTCTCCCGGTATTTCAAAACTCCTCGATGTTCTTTTTGCAAGTCAGGCTACAGCGAACAACTCAAGCGCAGTGCGTTTTATTATCCCTGCAGCTGCATTCAGGGGAAGTTGTTTGATTTCAGCAATTTTTTCGGTGACAAAACGTACATGAGACGGTTCATTGCGCTTGCCTCTGAAAGGTACGGGAGAGAGGTACGGCGCATCTGTTTCGGTAAGCAGGTCTCCAATTTCGATGTCATGTACTACGGCCGGTAGGGTTGATTTCTTATAGGTCAGTATGCCGGGAATGGAAAGTTTGAACCCCAGCCGGATACATTCAAGTGCAATTTCCGTGTTTCCTGAAAAACAATGCATAATACCGCGAAGATTCGATGATTTTTCCTCCCTGATGATGCGCAGGGTATCTTTCCAAGCGTCTCTGCTGTGAATGACTGCAGGAAGATCAAGCTTTTTTGCGAGCCGCAGCATGGCACGAAAGGCCTCCAGTTGTGACGTCGCACAGTGATCGCGATAGTGGTAGTCAAGGCCTATTTCACCGATGCCGACCACCTTGGGCAAAGCGGCAAGCGACTCAAGTTCGGACAACGTTTCTTCAGGTACTGCTTTTGTGACATCGTGCGGGTGCAGCCCGACTGTAGAATAGATGAAATCATGGAGTGAGGAAAGCTCTATTGACCGTTTACTGGTTCGGGTATCCGTGCCGGGGTCGATGAGCAGGGAGATGTTCTGTTCCTTTAATCGCCCGATTACCTCTTGGCGGTCATTGTCGAAATCAGGAAAAGAAAGATGGCAATGAACGTCTACGAACATGTTGCAGGCGGGGTCGGATTAACTGAGGATTTTGTTGTGCCAGATCAAAAGAATACAGGCCCCTACGGTAATTGCCGAATCGGCAATATTGAAGACCGGCCAGAGAGACATCCATGAGCCGAAAAGATAGCCCTGATAAATGTCGACATGTATAAAATCAACCACTCTGCCGAATGCAACGCGGTCGATAAGGTTTCCAACGCCACCACCCAGGATTAGTCCGAAGGTTACAAGAAAGACCGGTGTCCGGTTTTTTGAGAATACAACATAGAGAAGCAGCGCAGCGAGAATGAGAGCTGTAATGGCAATGAGCAGCGAATGTGATCCCAGGGATATGCCGAACGCTATGCCGGTGTTCTCCGTATAGGTGAGTTTCAGCCAGTCAGCTATAAGTACAAGGCTTTTCTCGTTCTGCATCAGGCTGTTGATCGCAAGCTGCTTTGTGAACTGGTCGAGAGCGACAACCAGTCCGGTAACCAAAAAAAACAATAACATATCTGTATGGATGGTGTTAGGACATTGTCAAGTGATAATGGTATGGCAAGTTACAAGGTAAAAAGGCCCGGGAGTTATCCTGTATTCCCGAGCAGTTTCTGAAGCTTTGCTTTAACTGTGCTCAACGGCATTGGTTTTCCTGTCCAGATTTCGAAGGAACGCGAAGCCTGGCTGACAAGCATGTCAATTCCCGGAATCGTGACAGCACCGGCTTCACGAGCCATTTGAAGCAGGCGGGTTTCCGGCGGATTGTAGACCATATCGAAAATGATCTGGTTGGAATGGATGGCTCCCGTTCCGTGGGGAATGATGCAGTTATTGTATCCGGAATCAACCCCTGTTGTGCCAATGGGGGTTGCATTGATGATAAGTCTGCATTTGGCCAGGGCGGTATAGTCGTCGAGCGAATGGATCGATAACTGTATCAGGGGAGTTCTGTCCTGAAATTGTCTGCAGAGTTCATCGCCTTTTTCCCTGTTTCTGACAAACAGGCTGATGAGAGAAGGACTGAAATGGGTTGTCAGTGCTTCTATTGCAGCCATTGCGGCGCCCCCGTTTCCGAAAATTCCGGCAGGTTGGCCATCGATAAGCGGTTTGTGGGGCTCGAGAGGTGCCACGATACCGGCAATGTCCGTATTGTACCCTGTGAGCGTTCCATTATCGTTCACGATGGTATTTACCGCGCACACCGCTTCGGCCTCAGGGGAAAGCCTGTCCATGCAGGCAACCACGGTCTGCTTGTAAGGAATCGTGACATTGAATCCGGCTATGCCAAGTGCTTTGGCTCCTTCAAGGGCGGAAGGAACAAGATCAGGGGAAGGGATATTGAAAACCGTATAATAATACGGAAGATCGAGTGCCTCGGCTGCAGTGTTATGGATATAGGGAGAATAGGAATAGCTGATATTTCTGCCGATCAGCCCGAGAATTTTTTTTGCGCTGTACGTCATACAGTCAGGCATCGGCACTCAGGCAATTCCGAGTATTTTCCGAACGGAATCCTGATTGTACAATTCCGGGAAGGTGCTTTTAAAGAGCTGCTTTTTGCCTGGGTCGATCGTGAAGGCCTTTGTGAGTGCGCTGATTGTGTTTTTTTTGTCGCCGAGGGCGAAATATGTTGCCGCTATTTCAAAATGAGCCTCCGCTGACTGTGGCTGCAGCTGCAATGAGCGTTCAAGAGCGTGAATGGATTCGGTATAGAACTCTGCCTCACGAAGAACAAGAGCGTAATCTACCCATATTTGCGGCGATTCAGCTTCCAGCTCAAGGATTTTTTTGTAGGTTTGGATCGAGCGGCCGAGATGCTGCATGTTATAATAAATCTCGGCTTTTAATTGAAGAAAGTCAATCGAGCCGGGAATATACTGCAATGCGTGATTGATGGATTGCAGCGCCTTGTCATATGCTTTATCGGCTTCATGGCAGCATGCCAGTGCAAACCATGCATCAGCGAAATCCGGTTTGAGTTCAATGCAGCGGGAATAGTGAGTGACGGCTTTATCGTACTCTTCCAGTTCTTCGTACGCTATCCCTAGATTGTACAGCGCGTTGATGTCGTCGGGCTCAAATTCAATGGTCTTGAGATAACTTTCAGCAGCCTCTTCGATCTTGCCTGTGATGGCAAGTACGTTTGCCCTGTTGTACCATGCGGAACTGAAATCATCAGCTATTGCAATAGCCATGTCGTAGCATTCGAGAGCCTCATCGTATTTTTTCAGTTTACTCAGAACAAGCCCCTTGTTGTACCATGCATTGACATTGTACGGGTCCTGGTCGATAGCATTCTGATAACAGGCAGAGCTCTCCTCCATCTTTCCGAGAACATCCTTGCAAAAAGCAAGTTCATACCATGCTTCTGTAAAATCCGGTTCAAGGGCAAGGCATTTTTCCAGATGTCTTTCAGACTCGCGGTAACGTTCGAGTTTCTGAAGAATGAGTCCCCGGTAGAAATACATTTCCTTTTCGAGGGTTGAATCGAAAAGGATTGTATCAAGTTTTTCAAGGGCAGCCGGATAATCGGCTGTATTAAAGTGCGCGAGGGCGAGGTTGAGTCTCATCTCGCTGTCCGCAGGACTGAGCACGGCTGCTTTGTCAAATGCTGCTTTCGCATCATCAAACAAACCGTTGACGGTCAGACAGTTTCCCAGATGAAACCATGACTCCGCATTATAAGAGGCGGTTTCTGCTAAATGGCGGGCGACAGTCAGTGCGTCCTCATGCTTTCCCTCTTCGTTGAACTGGTTGATTACCTCAATCAGTTCTTCGGTATCATATATGGATGTGAGATCTAGATCGTCAAGTTGAATTTTTCTGAAAGAACCATTCGTGTCATAATTGCCGCCTTCATCAAAAAAGTCAAGGAAGCTCATAGATGTGGAATATATTTATCTTCGTTTCCCTCTGTTACATGTCAGAACAAATATACAAGATTTTTTCAACAAATATAACGTGAATCAAAATCCGGAGTCTCGCCCTTCAACACTATTCTTGAGCGCCGGAAATTTCAGGTTTAGTGTTGCTGCTGAAAAACTTTGCGATAAGTGCGGCGGTTTTTGGCCCTGTTATTTTCCGGAGCTCCTCTTTATCGGCTCGTGCGATCTGTTCAACCGAGCCAAAGTGGTCAAGCAGTTTCATGGCGTTTTTTTCTCCTATGCCGGGGATATCTGTCAATACGGTTTTCAGGGTGCGTGACTTACGCAGTTGTCTGTGATAGCTTATGGCGAACCGGTGTGCTTCATCACGTATTCTCTGCAGAAGTTTGAGCGCCGGGGAGGTTTTTGCAAGATTGAACGGATCGCGACTCTCGGGAATGTGAACCTCTTCGAGTCTTTTTGCAAGACCGATAACCGGTATGGAAATGTCCAGTTCCAAAAGGGTTTTCAGAGCGATGTTTACCTGTCCTTTTCCTCCGTCGATCAAGACAAGATCAGGCAATGGGAGCTCGTTTGAGAGCGTTCCGCTGTAACGGCGTGTTATAGCCTCGGACATTGCAGCGTAATCGTCAGAACCTTCAATGGTGCGCAGCCTGAACTTTCTATAATCGGATTTTCTGGGTTTTCCATCGACAAAACAAACCATGGAACTTGTGTAATCACTGCCTTGAAAATGCGAGTTATCAAAACATTCTATCCGCCGGGGTATTTTTTCAAGATGAAGAGTTGACCGCAGGGCATTGAGAGACGGATTTTCCCGCGCCATTTCACCGCGCTTTTGTTTCTCTGCAAGATATTCCCGGAGGTGATGCCGTGCGTTTTCCCTGCACATCTCCATAAGACGGGCTTTTTCCCCTTTTTGCGGTGTTACGATAAGGGTGGTTTTTCTGCTGTTTTGCCCTTCCTTTTTTTTGTTTGAAAGCAGTTTCTGCAATGCTTTTTCTGCTTCTGACGGGAGAGGTTCCTGTGTGAATATTTCCTGAGGGATAAGGTCAGGAGTTTCGAGGTAATACTTTTCAAGGAATTTGGACAACAGATTTTTCATCGGTTCATCGTCCGTGTTCGAAAAATACATTCTCTGTGATCCGAGGAGCTTGCCTTCACGGATTTTAAACACAACGCCGCATGCATCGTCCTCTTTTTGTTCGATACCAAAGACGTCCCGGTCGACAGGATCTGTTGTGACGACTTTCTGCCGGTCTGCATATTTTTTCAAGCCGCCGATCTGCATTTTCAACTCGGCGGCCTGTTCGAATTTCAGTTCTCTTGCACAACGCTGCATCTCTTCGGTGAGTGAGCGGACCAGAACGGATGTTTTGCCTTTCAGCAGCCTGATAATTTCAGAGATCATCAGGTTGTATTCTTCTTCGGACTGAAGGCCTTCACAAGGCCCTTTACATTTATAGATGTGGTAATCCAGACAAACCGTGAATTTTTTGCGCCGAATGTTCTCCTCGTTCAGCTTGAGCTTGCAGCTTCTGACCTGAAATATCGAACTGATCAGCTCAAGTACCGAACGAAGCTGGCCGGCTTCAGTGTAGGGGCCGAAATAAAGTGATCCGTCATGTACTACCTGCCTTGTCAGGACTATTCTTGGAAAGGGTTCTCTGGTGATCACCAGATAAGGGTAGGTTTTATCATCCTTGAGGTTGATGTTGTAGCGGGGTTTAAGCTTCTTTATGAGATTGTTTTCAAGGATAAGGGCTTCAACTTCGGATGAGGTGATGATAACATCGACATCGGCGACATGATTGACAAGCAGCCGGGTTTTTCCGGTTAGTTTTTTTACGTTGCGGAAGTATGACCGCACTCTTGATCGCAGGTTTTTTGCTTTTCCTACATAGATGACCTTTCCTCTCTGGTTTTTAAACTGATAAATGCCCGGAGAGGCAGGCAGGCCGGCAAGTTTTTTCTCCAGACCCGGATCTTCTTTCTGATCAGTCTTTTTCTGCATGATCGAAATGTAAAAAAATAAAAAAGACGCGATATTATCGCGCCTTTTTTATTGGTTTTTACCGGTTGTGCACTAATGCATCGAAGCTTCTCCGGCTCCTTTCGGGTATCTCAGGCTGTCGACCAGTTCCTGGATATCCTCCGGCGGCGCCGGGGTGATTTTCGATACAACAAAGCTCACCACAAAGTTGATAATCATGCCAACTGTACCGATGCCTTCAGGCGAAATGCCGAGGAACCAGTTCTCAGAAATATTGGCAGCCGGGTTGATGAACTTGAAGTAGATAATGTAGGCGGCGGTAAAAAGAATTCCGGAAAGCATACCGGCAATAGCGCCTTCCTTGTTCATCTTCTTGTAGAAAATACCCATGATGATAACAGGGAAGAACGACGATGCGGCAAGACCGAACGCGAATGCCACAACCTGCGCCACGAATCCAGGCGGATTGATGCCGAAATAGCCTGCTATGAGCACCGCAAAGGCAACGGAAATACGTGCGATTGTCACTTCGGCTTTTTCGGAGAGGTCGGGGTTGAACTGTTTTTTAATAAGATCATGCGCAACGGAAGTTGAGATGACCAGCAGCAGGCCTGCCGCAGTTGAGAGCGCGGCGGCAAGACCACCGGCAGCTACAAGCGCGATAACCCACGCAGGAAGGTTGGCGATTTCAGGGTTGGCCAGCACCATGATATCACGGTCGATATACAGTTCATTGCTGTTGTCCGTCAGCTCGTTAGATATAAGCCGCTGACCTTCTGCTCCTTCTCCTTCTGTAAAGGCAGGTTTTCCTGCGAATGCCTTACCGTTTACATACTGTACGGCGCCATCATCGTTTTTATCCACCCAGGCGATAAGGCCTGTTCCTTCCCATGTCTTGAACCAGGATGGCAGCTCGGCATACTGGGTGTTGCTGACCGTGTTGATCAGATTATAGCGCGCAAATGCCGCTACTGCAGGTGCAGTGGTGTAGAGCAGGGCAATAAAAACAAGAGCCCAGCCGGCGGAGATACGTGCGTCACGAACTTTGGGTACGGTGAAAAAGCGGACAATGACATGCGGCAGGCCTGCTGTACCGACCATCAGCGCAAAGGTAATGAAGAACACGTCGATCATCGGTTTGCTGCCGTCGGTATATGCCGTGAAACCAAGCTGTTCATGCAGACCGTCGAGCTTGTCGAGCAGGTAACCGCCTCCGTATTCAGGGGTAAGCATGCTGCCGAAACCCTGCTGGGGAAGTGGTGTGCCGGTAACCTGGATTGCTATAAAAATTGCAGGAACCATGTAGGCAAAGATAAGCACACAGTACTGGGCGACCTGTGTATAGGTGATGCCTTTCATGCCGCCAAGTACTGCGTAGAAAAACACGATGCCCATACCGATAAGAATCCCGAAGTTGATAGGTACTTCAAGGAAGCGTGAGAAAACCACCCCGACGCCGCGCATCTGTCCTGCAACATAGGTAAAGGAGACAAAAATCGCGCATATGACGGCAACCGTCCTGGCTGCATTGGAGTAGTAACGGTCACCGACAAAATCAGGAACGGTGAACTTGCCGAATTTTCTGAGGTAGGGAGCGAGAAGCAGGGCAAGCAACACGTAGCCGCCGGTCCAGCCCATAAGGTAGATAGAACCGTCATATCCCATGAAAGAGATCAGACCGGCCATTGATATAAATGAGGCCGCCGACATCCAGTCAGCAGCGGTAGCCATGCCATTTGCAAGAGGGGGTACGCCTGCGCCGGCAACGTAAAACTCTTTTGTTGACCCGGCCTTTGCCCATATCGCAATCCCGATATAGAGCGCAAATGTCAAGCCGACAATAAGGTACGTCCACGCTTGTACATCCATAATAGTTGTTGTTTGTTAATTGATTGTTGAAAACTGGTTGAAAGGTGGGCGGTTAGTCTTCATGCACGTCGTACTGCTTGTCCAGCCGGTTCATCAGGGCGACATAGACGAAAATAAGAAGAACGAAAACATAAATGGAACCCTGCTGGGCAAACCAGAAGCCTAACTTGAAGCCTCCTCCCCCTGTCCATTCGGGAAAGCGGATAGCATCGAGTGGTTCAACAAGAAGAATTCCAAAGCCGTAGGAAACTACGAACCAGACAGCAAGCAACCCTACCAGGTACTTGATATTGGTCTGCCAGTATTCCTGTAATTGTCCTTTTTCCATGGCATCAATGGTTTAAGGTTTGTTAAGACAAAGGTATTTTTCAAAAAGACTTGCAACAATTTAATGAAAAAAACGGTCTGTTTGAAAAGTATCTTGTTAACAATTGTTAATAAGGTGCATATTTTGATTGGTAAAAAAAGCCGCAGCTTCCACTGCGGCTTTTGACATGTTTTTGACAGTTTCCAAGTGCTTCGCCAAAAACCTTAGAACGCAACCTGTGCCCAGAGCTCTGTTCTCAGACGCTGGTATTCCACTTCGCCGTCGTTCCTGTCTGTAGTCAGGTAACGTACAGTCGGAGAAAGTGTAAGGCTGCCCATGGAAGACTCGTGTACTTTCCAGTTGTACTGTGCCCAGATATACATGTTGTCGTATTCGTCTGAACCACCGAAGCTGTCGTCACTCATGCTGCTGTAGTCAAGCCAGGCTCTGACCGGACCGTGTTCAGCCTTGACCCTTAAAAGATATCCGTCATAGTCGACACCGGAGTTGTCACAGAAAGTGTAGAACCCGCCCAAAGTGAATTTGGTATCGCCAGCAGGAATTACAACATTGGTTCCGAGTGTGATCGGAGCTACATCGTCATACCCCATGCTGAAAAGGTTCACATCGGTAAGCGCGGCAAGAAGCTGCGGGTCTATGGTGACGTTACCGATATTGGTTTTGTACATCAGGTGGAGTGCGTATTCATCTTTTAGGAAGCCGTCGATGTCCTTTAGGTAATCATCAAGCACGAGGATAGATGCACTCAACTCGCCCGGACCGACTTTGGCTCCATAATTGAGGCCGAAAATACGGTCATTTCCAAGCAGAAAATAAGGAATACCCAAAGGCTGATTAGGATAGACCGCAAGATCATAGATCGGATTGTTGAAACTGTTGACAGGCATCCAGCCAACAACGTAGTGCGATTTTTCCATCATCCGACCGAAATACATCTGGCTGACGCCAAAAGCGGAAAGATCTGACGGAAAAATTTCCTTTGTTCTATAGCCTGGATATATAGTTACCGGCCCTTTTGGGTCACCAATTGTTGCGAACCAGCCTGCAGAATGATTCGCAAGCAGAGCTTTGACAAAGAATCCTTCGCCGAGGTCGGCAGCGATTTTCAGGCGAAGTCTGTAGAGCCAGTAAAGTTCTTCATTGCTCTGTACTTCTGTGCCGTTTATCTTTGTCTCGGTGAATTCACCTCTGGGGCGGACCTGTGCGTCACCGCTGATTTTGATTCCGGCTTCCGCCGTGGTCACAAAAGCAGCAATCATCGCTAGCCCAAATACAAGCGATACAAGTTTTTTCATTGCTTTTTTCTCCGTTAGGTTTTGTGTTGCGTCGAAAACAAAAAGTATTTTCGCCTGCCGTTCACACAGGGAAAAATACTTTACCAAAAGAACAAATTCGTTTCAAACGTTAAATGTAAATAAATTATATGATAATAGGAAGTTACTTTGAAAAACGAAGCTGCATATTCACCAGGAGCGTTCACAACATAGATATATTATCCTGTCTGCGTGGAGGTTTGCAGTGTTAATTTAAGGAACAGCAGGAGATCGTGCAAATATAGTGTGTTGTGCTCTTCCGGCAGACACGGTAGTTTTACAGATCGACAATTACACCAAGCGTACTGTAAACGTCATCATCATAAAAATACATGCCGTGGCGGCTGAGGCCGTTATAATAGTTATAGGCCAGGCGAACATTTTCAAGTCCGAGTACTGTAAGCCTCCAGCCTGCCTGCAAGTTCCATGTTCCATGGAATCCATCGGTCCTGTTCAGTCCCCTGTCCCATTCGGGAAGCAGCTTGAAATCCGCTGCCAGATAGGTGTTGCCGGGAGTTGAAAGTTCCGCCCCGGCCTGAAGCGAGTGACGGCTTATGTCGTCCGGTATGGTATGGAAGAGGTACTGATATCCAAGATAAATGCGGTAATCTTCCGATGATAGGGCAAGGACGAGGTTGATGAATTCCCGGCTGTATGTGAACGGGATGCCGAAAGGGCTCTGTTCCTCGTTTTTCCATTCATCGGCGTCTTCATCGTAATGTCCGTCTTCGAAATGGGCCGAGATGTGGCTGATGCGGAGCCTTGCCGAAAGATCGTCAAACGGCAGGTTATCCTTTTCAAGCGGCTGTTTCCAGGTGAAACTGATTCCGAAAAGGTAGTCAATTGTATCGACGGGAAACTTGAAATTGTCTTCTCTTCCAAGAAGAGAGTATGTGCCGAAATCTATTCCGAATGCAAACCTGCCGCTTTTGCTCTGAATCAGGTCGGCAGACGTGCCGATATCGAGCTGGAGGAAGTCGTCATCGAGCCATGGCATGACGGCTATTCTCGGTTCAAGAGGATCAGCCAGAAGAGGCCTGAACATTGTCCTTAATGTCGGTCCGGCAGACGCAGGCGTGACTGACGCAATGAGCATCAGCATCGTGATGCACAGTGTGATATACCTTTTTTGCATGCTTGACGGGTTTAGGTTTAAGTGCCAAGTATCAAGTTTCAGTTCCTGTCGGCCTGGTTGAGCAGCATGTCCAGGATTGCCGACCTCACAGCGACTCCGTTGGTTACCTGTTCAAGCAGGACGCTTTTTGAATAACCAGGGGGCTGGATACGGTCGGCCACGTTACTCGATATCTCTATTTCCCTGTTTATCGGACCCGGATGAAGTACCAGCATGTGCTTGCGAATTTTTTCGAGCCGTTCATCGGTAAGGCCGAAGTTAAGCGAGTAGTCTTCGAGAGAGGGCAGATAGCCGCCGGTTGTTCTTTCCAGCTGGAGCCTGAGTACAATTGCAGCATCCGCCCACCTGATGGCGTCATCGAGGCCGGTAAATACGCGGACGCCCAGAGAGGTTATATCACCGGGAAGAAGAGAGACCGGGCAGCAGACCCCGACATTCGCGTCAAGGGTAGTGAGCCCGAAGATATTCGATCGGGCAACGCGGCTGTGCAGTATATCTCCAAGAATCATGATATTGATTCCCTGAAACGATCCGAAATAGTTCCGCAACGTAAATATATCCAGCAGCGCCTGTGTTGGATGCTCGTGTGTTCCATCGCCGGCATTAATGACATGTTTGTCGGTTATACGACTGATCTGCTCGGCTGATCCCGACGATGAGTGGCGGATAACGAAAGCATCGACCTGCATCGCTTCCAGGTTTTTTATAGTATCCACAATACTTTCGCCCTTACTGACGCTGCTCGATGAGGCGGTAAAATTAAGTGTAACAGCTCCGAGATTACGTGCGGCTATTTCAAAGGAAAACCTTGTTCGGGTTGAGTTTTCGAAAAACGCAAGAACGATACGTTTTCCTTGCAGTGTCCGGGGAATTTCGTTTTCCGCTTCAAGGAACAAGTTTTTATGAAGAGCGGCTTTGTCGAGAATTTCGGTAATTGTTGCCGCAGGTATACCGGATAATCCTGTGAGGTGTTTCAATGCAGCAGTTTCTCCAATAATGTCAGTGGTGGTATTATTTCCACAAAATGTACAAAATCTTTTCAGATTTGACGGGAGATGCGGCGATTTTTAGAGAGGCCGGGATCGTCCTGGCCGGCTTTCCGGCCGTCGGGCTTTTCGACTGACGTTTTTTTACTTTTAGCTATGATTTGACTTCTCTCCTGTTAACTTCTTCCTGCGGGAGGAAATGATTTTGAACTGCTGTACGTTGTTACTTTCAACGATCAGATCCTGGGTTATGCACGAAATGTCAATAGCGCTTTCAATTGTAGATGTTGTTACTGCAAAAGCTGAAGAAGAGTGTGCGAAAAAAATCAACAGCATTGAGCTGGAAGTCGGAAGGGTGTCAGGTGTAGAGGTGGAATCTCTGAAATTCTGTTTTTCAGCCGCCGCAAAAAACACTATCGCAGGGGACGCGGCTCTTGTTATTCACGAAATAGAGCCGGCAGGGGAATGTGAAGAGTGCGGCACGCGTTTTCCCGTGAATTTTCATTACGCAAAATGTGAGTCGTGCGGATCCTTCAAAACCAATATTGTTTCCGGCAGGGAGTTGTTAATCAAGTCCATTATGCTTGAGTAGTGACAAGTGACAAGTGACAAGTGACAAGTGACAAGTGACAAGTGACAAGTGAC
>OFEN01000036.1_pt1 | contig 51074 bp, 42 predicted proteins | sample 1521081 | NCBI WGS metagenome assembly OFEN01 (sample SAMN04272335, study PRJEB24112) | coral metagenome | biome: Coral reef; feature: Shallow seawater; material: Coral tissue | host: Coral | place: China: South China Sea | collected 2014
TCCGCTCAATCCCCTGCCTGAGGAGGTCAACGGCCTCTTCGTGCCGCCCCTGGTCAGCCAGTATTTGCGCGCCCCGGCCATATAAAACGACGGCACTTTTATCCGGCGGAATCCGCTCAATCCCCTGCCTGAGGAGGTCAACGGCCTCTTCGTGCCGCCCCTGGTCGGCAAGTATTTGCGCGCCCCGGCTATATAACTCGACGGCGTTGTTATCCGGCGGAACGTATTCAAACCCTTTCTTCAGTGCTAGAATTGCCTCATTTGGCCGCTCCATCTTAACTAAGATTTCGCTACACAATAACCAAGAATCTGCAAAAGCACTTTTTGATTTCGCCTGATCAATATGATGCAACGCCCTGCGCAGATCATTGCGTTGGTTACGGGTGTAAAACAAACGGGCAAGATGATATTCCAAGCCTTTAGGTCCAGGTTCTTCCAGCAATGCCGACAATACCGCGATACGCTCGTCCAATTCTTCGTCAGTCCTAGGAATAGGGGAAACCTGACTCAGCGTTGAAAAAATATAACTTTGAAAACGCGTAGCGATGTCCTTCAGGTCATCAGGCTTTCCAGCCTTGACCAGATGATAGCGCGCTTCGACAAAATAACCACCCAAAGCGCCCCAACCCACAATCTGTTTGGCCTCAAAGTGACGCGTATAATACCCGGCAACCATGCTGTGCGCTTGTTGCAATGCCGAGGGCGTACTTGCTAATTTTTTTAAACCGATTTCCCGAACAATAGGGTGCAGGCTAAACCAACCCTTGTGTTGTTCCATCAAAAAGCGATCAACCATTTCCTGTTTGAACTCGGCATAGATTGAACGTTCATCGAAAAGACGCTCAATGGCCTGTCGCTTGAATGGTTTGCGATACAATGAGATGCGGCAGAGGTGATGAACATAGTCCTCGGAAAATTGTTCAAAGTTTTTTTTGAGAAGCTCACGTTCCAAGTCCTGAATCAATTCTGGTGAAACCTTGCGATCGCGTATTTCCCATAACTCTGGTTGCATGCCGATCAAATCATCCAGAGATTCATACGCCAGATTTCTGACAATCAAGCGAATAGCCCGCGGGTTGCCGCCCAGCCATTTCACGACCTCACGGCGGCGTTCCGGTTCTATTTCGTCGGTTCGACCTCCTTTCCGTGCAAAGTGCTCCAACAACTGCACACCGTCATCGATAGACATGCCGTTCAACGTACGTATAGTATAAGGTTCGGACCAGCGCGCACGTTCCACCAGTCGATTGGTCAGCAGCAGAATACGACCTTTGAGCCATTTCCTGTTTGCTAACGTGCTTAATGTCTTGGCAAAGCTTCCTCTGGTTATCGCCCTCGTTCCCTGCATAGTGCGTTGAAATTCATCGATGATAATAAGAACGGGCTCTTCTACAAGCTTGCTTAAAACATCGACAAGAGGACGATTATTCTCGATGGCCTTGGCAAGCTCGTTCCTTCCCGCACTATTGAGTTCCACTGCAAGATCTAATAAAAGGTCATCCGTCGGATCTTTTTCTTCTTCAGCATCTATGGCAGTAATAAGAACAGCGGTTAATTTCCTATCGAATGTTTGAGCGATTAATTCCCTGGCAATGGTCGTTTTGCCCGTTCCTGGAAAGCCCTCTAAAAAACATACGGGGGATGAGCCGTTCATCCAGGTATTCGATAACCAACTCAGATGCTCGTTATGGTCTTTTCCAATGAGGCTTAAAGTTGACATGTGTTATTTTGGCGAGGGGTTCGGCGATGTTGCTTGTCTCAGGGATTTCTCTGGTCTCGGTGATGTTATTCGGCTAACAAATAATTAGTTCGTTTCTACATATCTCATTTCATTGACGCAAATAAAAGTGCCTTGTGAGGCTGTTCTGTCATGAAAGTTTAAAAATTACCATGAAAGTTGAGTAAAATCAAGGTAATTATAAATTTAACTTTATGGATATCATTTTGAAATCAGGATAAACGAGAATAACGGTATTACTTATGATCACCTTGCCGAAAACGCTTCTAGAAAAATTCAACGACTGGTTGGGACGGGAGGCCGTTGATGCCACGAGAGTCCGCCGTGGCAGCGATCCGGGCGAACATCCCGGCCATGGTTCCTCACTGGTGCAGTAAGCTTCTCCGAAGCCGAAAACACCCGGTTCAGTGCACTCTGGGAAAAAGCGAAGCCGGATGTGATTTTCAAGGAAAGGGGTGGGGATTGGTAGCGATCTCTGCTGGCAGAGATTGCAGGTATCACAGATCTTCAAGTTCCCAAAGACTGCTACAAGCTGAATTAAGCCCATTAGCATTTACACACTATTGAATAGGCAATAGCGTCTATCTTTCATAGCCTTCTTCTCCCAACGTCACAAATCAGCGGCGCGGTTTACCGTGTACGCTGGATTTATCTTGTTGGAATTCCGTTTCTAAATCGGCACCTTTTTGCGCAATACAAGATCATGGTAGATTCCCCGCCTCTGCTGCAAACTCAGCCTCAAGTGACAACACGTGTATCGAATTATGGTTCTTCAAAGCGACTAGTACTTCATGGATGACTTCTTTGCAGTGCACGACGTAGTCAGGTACCTCAGTCGCCTGAGTTAGGCTGTGTGAATGAGAGTTGTCGTCTGCAAACTTCTTTATTTTGCCGCAGGTTTCCTCGCAAGGTATGAGCTTCTGAAGCTTGTCGCCCCAACCACCGCTTTCTGGAAAGACAAAGCCAAGATACGCTTCAAGAAGACGACGCACCATATTGGGCACACCGCACAAGTGCTCGAACCGAGGCATGGGGTCAGCGTCTATCATGGCCAAGCAGTAGTATGTGTACTGGTAGTCTGACTTGAATTTCTTCAGCAGTGTCGGGAGTCGTACCAGTGACGCATACCATTCTCGGTTCGCATCCAATGAACGCTGGGTCATGTAGAAACGACCATCAAGTTTCTTTGTCCAGTCTTTTGTGATTCCGAAAAAGCTTGAATTATGAGTAAGCACAAAGAGTTGCCGAGCTTTGGCAAGACGATTCTCAGTGATCGAATGAACGGCGTAGATATGATTAGAGTCTAGGCTTGAGACCGGATCATCAAGAACAACAACTGTTTGTTCTAGCGGGGTTGCTCCCTCCTCAAGTGTTGTGAGGAAGTACGAAAAGGCGACAGCAGTTCTTTCCCCTTCGCTCATATTCGTGGCGATCTGCCCATCTCTCTGGAACTGAAAATCGGTATCGTTGAGCTTAACAACCTCTATATTGTCCCCCGGCAGCAGAATCGCCAGATTTTCGTTGATGCGACTGGCCCCAATGGATGCGTCTTTGATGGCCTGCTTGACGTCTGCAATCTGAGCACCGATTCTGCCGCACGTCATAGTTGTTTCAGAGATGCGCTTGTCAATCGTCGCCATCTCCTCCTCTTTCTTGATGGCCTTACAGTCGCGCAAGTAGTAAACAGCGTAGTGTTCACAAATTGTACGCTTGGCTTCCGCCTTGACAGTCTCAGCTGTTGCAACGCGTGCGTTATGCTCATCCAAAACAGCGTTGTAGGCTTTGATACAGTCACGCAGTTCTTTTACGGGTGAAATACCTGGATGCCATTCTGTGGGGGTTTCGAGGTTCGCCAACTTTGCATCCAGTACACGAACAACTTCCGTGACCGCCTGAGAGGCATCATCAAGCGCAGTGTGAAGGGTACTGAGTGCTTCTTGATGGCGAGCCCTGAGATCCGGAAAGAGTGACGAATCCATGAGGGTGGGGACGGCAAAGTCTAGACCAACGAACACGGCACGATAGTCTCGAAGTCTGGTTTGAAGCATTGAGAAAGCTTTCGAAAAGTGCCCTTGCAGTTCCGCCCATCGGGATTGCGAAACAGTAGAACCACAGAAACCACAGGGCACACCAGCAGCATTTAGATCAAGGCCTGTTTGGACCCAGTCTTCAAGTTGTTGATTGCCCTGTAGTGCGCTGATAGCTGTATTGCTCGCAACTTCTTGCAGGGCATCACGAAGTTTAAAAACCAACCGGACAACTTCCCTGTGGTCTAGAGATAGGAGACTGACCCTAGAGAAATCAGTTGCCCTTCTGTACTGCTCCTTCTTCTCTTCGAGTGCTTCATCGTCAAGAGGTAGAGGCCAGTGGTCACGCGGGAGGGAGTTGATGGTTTCGTTCAGATGGCGACGATCATAACGACCCCCAACAATGCCATTCACGATTCGCGCCTGTGTGGTACGCTCATTGTCCATTTGTTGCTGAATCGTAGACTTTCGATTACCGAGTGTGGCGCGGAACGCTTCCAGTCGGGATGATCGGCTCTCAAGTTCCGCAAGGCGATCTTTGAGTGCTAGGTTCGTTTCCCCGAGAACTGCAATAACAGGTGCCCCCGTCATGTCAGAGCCTTGGTGGAAATTTCTTTGAACAAAATGGCGATTGAAAACCCGTACATGGGGACGTGGTCCCGAAAATGTCGAGTCAACTGTTGTTCCATCTCCCTTTGTGAATCGAAAGGCTCCGCTTGGGAAATCACCATGAATCGAACCGTCCTCAATGCTCTGGAAGACACGAGACAGGGTCGTCTTCCCGGAGTAGTTCCACCCGTAAACCACGTTATAGCGGCCAAAGTCAGTCAGTTGGGTGGCGTCCCACGTGAAGTTCCTGAAGATTCCAAATCCGGCAACCGAGTCGAGCGTTTTTAAGCGATTGTGGGAGAGAGGAAGCATTATAGTTTTCTGTTACCTGGATTCCAATGCCAAGCATCACGCGACCGAAAACCGCGCAGTGGTTTTTGGGGCGCCGTGGATGCACTTGTTAGGTTTTCCTAGCTGAGTGCAATAATTTTTGTGAGCCAAATCAACGCCCCTAGGGATAGGTAAAAACCCCATACCGAAAAAGACTTAAGTGCCTGAACCTGCAGATCACTCATATCTCCAACCGGGGAAACCGAGTATAAATCTTCTTCGGTTACCTGTTTGTTATGCAACTTGCGAATAAACTGGTTGTATGAGTTGCGAAAAGCTTTCTCAAGAGCCAAGTAGTAGGCGTCAAGGGCGGCAAATACTACATTGGGTAGCAAAGCTATCCACGCATATTCCGGTTTGCCTTTATCTGCAACGATTACCAATACCGCAGCAACAAGGCTTACGCACCAGGCTTTGCAAGCGGAGCTATTCGCGGACATACGCTGAATGACGTTTTGAATGATCCCTAGATGCGTTTGAATTGATGATGATTCTGGATCGATATCAAGATATTCGCTTTCCATCTGATTAATTCCGTTTATTCGCTATAGCGTGATTTATCCAGATGGCAATATTGTTTGAGATATCACGATACGCATAAAGCGGATTAGGATCGTGGCAAGGAACTGCGGAAGATAAACTTGAGCCATCGTTGAACGTGAAATCCTCGAACGGGTTTCTACCCTTCCGGCTCGTTCCTGTTCTTGGGCATTTGAGGTTGTGGATGTGAATGCCCAATAGTGCCCGACCATCATTCCAGGCTTTTTCAATCTCGTACTTCACCCAAGGCCGATCGGCAGTTTCTGAACCAATTAATACGACAACACACCGCTTGTATTTCATATTGTTGTCTATCCATCGTTCAATCGTTGTTTTTCCGGTTCGCCGCAATTGTTCCCATTCGTTCAGCGAAGCTGGCGAGTTTCCTTCTATGGCGCCGATGTTTCTGATCTGCTGCACCCTCATAACATCGTTGTTGAAATGAAAACTGTAGAAAATCGGGATTCTTGCCACTTTGTTCTCCTTGTACCTTTTTGAAACCTAACGCTTGGCAGTCCGGGTGCATGCTTTTGTTAGCTTTTATTAATCATGAATTACTCGATAACCATTTTCTTCCCAAGCGGTTGCTTCTTTTCCAAGCACCTGAGAGCAAATTTCTTTTGTATGAAAAGCATCATAATACTCAGCAAGGTATGTTTGAAGGTTCAACTTATATAATGTGCAGTATTCCATACCATCTTCATTAAAATGCTTAGCCCTTAATCTTCTATTGGCACATCCACCGCTACAGATAGGAAAAACAGAACATTCTTTACATTCTTGATCTAAGAAAGGGTCCGTTCCAGTGCTATATAAAGCCATTAACTCATTATTGTGAATAGGAGTGTCACTGGAAACATTTCCAACAACCATATTTTCTTGACCAACATCTTCCCAGCACTTATACAATTCACCTTGAGGCCCAATGACAAAACTATTTTTAGTATTAGCTGAACAGATATTAAAAACAGCGCCCAAAGGATAAACTCCTTCTCCTGATGGTATGCTCAACTTCCTAAACTGCTCTACAGTAAAGCCAGACCATTCCTGAGCACAAAGATTACAATTACTTTCTTTATTTTTATCTGTTGTTGTATCCACATGACCGGCATATACAGTTAGTTTCTTGCCCTTATAACGTTCAAGTAGATATTCCCTGATGCGGAAAAATGATGACAAGTTGGTTTGATCAAGATTCACTCTAATGTTGCAATTGCCGGAATAGGACGAATGCATTAGAGTATCGATATTCTCCATTATTCTATGAAAAGTTGGACCTCCACTAGCTAGAACCCTACGGGTGTCATGTGTCTCTTGAGGACCATCAATGGTAATTTGTACATTATTAATATTTAAGTCATTTAGCTGGTCTATTTTATCTTTCCCAAGTAGATATGCATTAGTTATTAATCCACCTTCTTTGAATTGAAGGTCGAGACTTTTGATTCTATGTGTTATTTCTTGAACAATTTCAAAGGCATTATCAATGGTCGGCTCTCCGCCATACCACGTGACTGATATAGATTTCAAAGATTGAAATGACTGAATAAATGAGACTAAATCACTTATTGTTTCTGAGCTCATAAATACCACATTTTTTTGTGTGTCTTCGAAACAGTAAGGACATCTAAAATTGCAACCAAGAGTTGGACAAATAGATAAGTCAATATGTGAATTATCAAAACAAAGAGCATTTCGTTTGTATTGACGCTCCATCAATATTCTTTGTTCTTCCTCTCTCTCAGTGAGTATTTTCTTTTCTAGTAAAAGATCGTGAAACCGATCATCTGAATCTAGCTCAATAGAACCTATGTTTTTGCTAAATTGATTAAGCAAACCATACTTTGCATTGCTAACTTGGATAAGGGCATTAGACATTGAATTGTACACAAACCCTCCATGCTGCTCTATGCTAAAGAGGATGTTGTATTTTGACCAATACACACTAATTAATTTCTTTTTCTTACTACGCTCTCCCCCTTGTTTAATCCTTAGGGGAGAGCGTTAACCTACTGAACATGCACTGTCAATCAAGCAAGGACGGCAGCACACTTAGTATGACAGGGACCTTTACACTGATAAGACAATGGCAAGTTATTACTTTGGCCTGTAGGTTCAATACATACAGATTGAAGCGATTCGATATCTTCGATGGAGCAAGGAACGCCTTCAGTTCTTGCGATGGCCAACCTATCCCCGATATTTCCAGCATCAAGTATGGCTTTACTGAACACGCTGTCTGCCTTCATCTTGTCAATAAACGCTTGTGCTTGTTGTAATGACATAGCTTCCTCCTATTGATGTTGTTGCAGGTTTCCCCGCAGTTTATTCCCTATCACTCACTTTGGAATGATAGGTTTCCAGTATAGCTACATGAGACACCTTTTATTCATGAAGCTAATAAGTTATTAGTTCGTTTCTTCATATCTCATTTGAGGTGCAGCTGACCATAGTATCACAATCAGACAATTCCGCCCAAAATTCTTAAGAATGACGTAAAAATACGCAAAATCAAGAAAACGTGAAAATCATCCTTATTGATATCCTTATGGAGTAGGGGACTTGGTTTATCAGGTTGAATAGCGCAAGATTGTGCTCCGTTACCACGCGCCACATACAATCCTGCTTCCGTCGCTTATGACTTTTAATGGTTCAATGACGTAATTCAGTCAGGGAAGGGAGGTAAGGGCGTCTTTATGCATCCCAAGTCGGGACACGTCCGGTTTACTCTTCCTCGGTGAAAAAGACTTCGGCGATGGCGTCGGGTATTGCTTGAAGCACATCTTCGGATGAAACAAGGCTGGATATTTCCGAGGCAAGGTCTCCTGCACGGCCATGGAACCATGCGGCAGCGGCACCGGCATGGAACGTGTCTACACCTTTTGCTGCGAGTGCACCGATCATTCCGGCAAGTACATCTCCCGTTCCGGCTGTAGACAGGGCTTCCGTTCCGCTGTTGTTGACAAGGAGATCTCCGGAAGGACGTACAATGCAGGTAGGACGGCCTTTCAGCAGGAGATTGACCTTGATGGCCGCGGAGAAGTTACGGACGGCTCCAAGACGATCTGCCTCTATTTCTGCTGCAGAGAGTCCGCTAAGCCTGCTGAATTCCCCGGTGTGCGGCGTAAGCAGTGTATCGTTGAAATCATGTTCTTCCGGAGAAAAACCTTTTTGGGAAAAGGCAAAAAGCGCATCGGCGTCGAGAACAAGTTTTTTTGATTGTACAACCGGATCTGCAAGAAGCTTGTGAACCAGTGTTACGGTTTGGGGGTCTCTGCCGAGCCCGCATCCCATGACGATAGCGTCAGCCCACGATGCTTTTTCGATGATTGATTTATAGTCTCTTCCGGTAACTGTTGCCGAAGGTACATAGGTGTGCAGCGGTCCTGCCAGTTCAGGGGGCAGTGAGACGCAGACGTAGCCTGCTCCGGTAGTGGCTGCGGCTTTTGCGGCAAGCAGTGAGGCGCCGAGCATCGAACTGCTGCCGCTTTGAGAACCGGCTATGATAAGCAGCCTGCCGTTATTATGCTTGGCACCCTGCGGGTCGCGAAGCATGAAATGCTCTGCAGCGAACTCTTTGTCGATCAGGCGGCACTTTGATTGCCGTACAAGGAATTCGGGAATCGAGATTTCTGCAACATGCAGTTCTCCTGAAAGAGCCGGGCCCCTGTTGAAGAAAAATCCGGTTTTCAGGTAGGCCATGCAAACGGTGAGGTCCGCCTGTACCGCGGGAAGGGAGGAGAAGCCGCTTGTGGCATCCAGACCGCTTGGCAGGTCAAGCGAGATTGTGACGGCCGAACTTCTTTCGCGTATACTGTTGACAAGTTCTACGGCTTGTTTGACAGGGTTTTTCAGTTCAATGTTCTCGGCTTCGAGCTGCAGGCCAGTGCCGAGAATCGCATCGACAATGCCGTCATAGAGACGTTCGGCCACAAAAGGCAACGCTTCGTCATGACTATTGAATATCCTGATGCGTTCGGTGTTCGAGGCATAGGCTTCTATAATGGCAAGGCCTTCACGGTTGAGTTCGGAAAGGGTTTCGGAAGGATAGATGAGCAGAATATCGACCTCGGCTCCAAGGTTGAGCAGATGCCTTGCAAGAACGAACCCGTCCCCGCCGTTGTTTCCTTTTCCGCAGACAATGAGAAAGGCGAGTCCTTCGAGACCACTTTCCTGTGTCTCGAAAGACTCTCTGATAACCCGCGAGGTTTCACGGCCTGCAAGTTCCATGAGCCTTGCTTCGTCAGTGTGCAGCAGCTCGACCGCTGCACGGTCGGCCCGGCTCATCTCTTCAGCGGTCAGGATTGGCAACATGGTTCATCATATGATTTCAAGTTCGTCAAGATGCAGCGCTTCTTCGAGTGCCGGGTAGTAGGCCTGCAGCAGTTCTTCGGTTGTGAATGAAAGTGCGGTTTTGCCGTTGATTTCGATCGAGGCATCTTTTTCACGAACCTGACCGATAACTTTTGCAGCGATGCCGTGCCTGTGTGCCATATCGATAACGTTTACAGCGTTTTCAGGTGCAAGGCTCAGGAGCACACGGCCCTGGGCTTCGGAGAAAAGCATCTCCTGAGCGAACGAACTGTGTTTTGGACTGGATTCAAGATCTACGGCAAAACCGAGCGGGTTTGCCCGGTCCATTATTGATTTTTCCGCAAGCGCTGTAAACAGGCCTCCGTCGGAAATATCGTGTGCTGATTCCGTCAATCCTGATTGTGCCAGTGAAACAAGCAGTTTCTGAAGTTTCCGTTCATGCTCGAGATCAAATGCAGGGGCATCGCATCCGGGAGTTTCATATTGCATGACGAGGTATTCGGCACCGTCAAGTGTCAATGCAGGGTCACCGAGCAGGAGGATTGCGTCACCCGGGTTCCTGAACGTTGAGCCGGTAAGGTGTTCGATATTGTCCAGCAGCCCGATCATGCCGATAACCGGTGTCGGGTACACTGCTGTTCCGGTGAGGGACGATTCATTATAAAAACTTACATTACCACCGGTTACGGGGGTATTGAATGCCCTGCAGGCGTCACCCATTCCTTCGACGGATGCCTTGAACTGGTAATAGACTTCCGGTTTATAAGGGTTGCCGAAATTGAGGCAGTTGGTGATAGCCAGCGGTGTGGCCCCACAACAGGCTATGTTTCTTGCACATTCGGCGACGGCAATCATCCCTCCTTTTCCGGGATTGAGATAAACATAGCGGGCATTGCAGTCCGTTTTCATCGCCAATGCTTTTGTCGTTCCCTTGATGCGGATAACCGCAGCATCGGTCAGACCGGCGGCCGTGACGGTATTGGTCTGGACCATCGAGTCGTACTGTTGGTAAACCCACTGTTTGCTGGCAATGTTGGGACGGGACAGCAGACGAAGACCGATGGAATGCAGATCGAGCGAATCGTCAGGGGCGAGGTCGGCGGGAGGAGCAGCAGGTTTCTTTTCTACGGCATCGCGGGTATAGACAGGTGCGCCTCCTCCAAGCACAAGCGATTCGGCAGGTATTTCCGCAACTACCGAACCATGATGTTTTACCCTCAGCAGATTGTCGGTGGTGACTTTGCCGATGACAACGGCATGAATGTCCCACTTTCTGTAAACGTCAATGATTTCCTGTTCGAAACCTTTTGCCGCCACAACAAGCATACGCTCCTGTGATTCTGACAGCATGATTTCGTAGGCGCTCATGTCATTTTCACGAACAGGAACGAAATCCAGATCGATTTCAATGCCTCCGGAACCGTTTTTGCTGATGCCTCTGGAACTCATTTCGGAGGTGGAGCTGGTTAAGCCCGCCGCTCCCATATCCTGAAGTCCTGCGACGTGTCCGGTTGCGATTGCCTCCAGGGTTGCCTCGAGCAGAAGTTTTTCTGCAAAAGGATCGCCGACCTGTACGCTGGGGCGTTTGTCTTCAGAGGCTTCACTCAGGTCCTCGGACGCAAAGGTCGCACCATGGATTCCGTCCTTTCCGGTGGATGAGCCGACGATAAGAACAGGATTGCCTTCACCCTCGGCGGTTGCACTGACGGTATTATGGTGTTCTACCAGGCCGACTGACATTGCATTGACCAGCGGGTTACCCGTATAGCAGTCTTCGAAATAGATCTCGCCGCCGACTGTCGGGACTCCGAAAGAGTTGCCGTAATCGCCGATTCCCCTGACGACGCCGTCGACAAGATACCGTACTCTCGGATCCTTTGGTGAGCCGAAACGAAGGGAGTTCAGTGCAGCGACAGGTCTGGCTCCCATGGTGAAAATATCGCGGTGTATCCCTCCGACACCTGTAGCTGCCCCCTGATAGGGCTCAACGGCTGAAGGATGGTTGTGGGACTCGATTTTGAACGCGACGGCAAGATTGTCGCCTATATCGACAAGCCCGGCATTTTCTTCTCCGGCGGTGGTAAGGAGGGCTCCTCCTTCCCGGGGAAGCTTTTTGAGAACGGCAATGGAATTTTTGTAGCTGCAGTGTTCGGACCACATGACAGAAAAGATACCCAGTTCGGTAAAGCTCGGGGTTCGCCCGAGAATACCGAGAATGGTTTCGTATTCCTCTTCATTCAGCCCGTGTTCCTTTGCAAGTTCGAGGGTCACTTCGGGTTCTTTGTGTGTCATGTTCGTAGCTGTTTTCGACTCGCTGTTTTACCTGCCGCAGCAGTTTTTATACTTTTTCCCGCTTCCACAGGAGCAGGGATCGTTACGGCCCGGTGTTTTCTCGGCCCTGACCGGTTGCTGGGGTTGATCCTGCTGTGTTCTGCCCTCGTTGCCTTGCCGGGCCTTGTCTCTTCGGCCTTCATTTTGTGATGCGGAGCTGTTATAGGCTGTTTCCGCCGCATCGTGGCGGGCGACAAGCCGGTCCTGCTTCACCTGTGACTTTTTTTGCTCCGCTTCGATCTTTTCCCTGGCTTCTTCCGTCACCGGGAAAAGCTTGAAGGCAAGCGAAAGGGTTTCGTGCTCGATTTCGCCAAGCATGTTGACAAACAGCTTGTAAGCTTCCTGTTTATACTCGAGAAGCGGATCTTTCTGGCCGTAGGCTCTCAGGTTAATGCCCTCTTTGAGTGTATCTATTTCCCTCAGATGCTCCCTCCATTTCTGGTCGATAACATTCAGTACGGCATATTTTTCAATCTGGCGCATGATCTCTTCCGGGATGGCGTCTTCCTTGCGTTTATAGAACTCAAGCGCAGTCTGGTAGAGCTTTTCGGCGGTTTTTTCTGTGCCGTCAGCTTCGAATGTTTCGCTGTCTGTCCTGAATTCCACGGAGAGATCCCTCAAAACCTGTTCTTCGAGTTCCTGTACGTTGAACTCCTTTGCGTACCGGTTAACGGTGTTTTCCGAATAATCGCGAAGCAGGTCGAATATATCCGCGGTCAAACGTTTTTTTGTGAGTGCTCCGCGCCGTCTTTTGTAGATCACGTCACGCTGCTGGTTGAGCACGTCGTCGTACTCGAGAAGACGTTTACGTATGGAGAAGTTCTGCTCTTCAACCTTTTTCTGTGCACGTTCGATCGACTTGGTAACCATGGAATGTTCAATGACATCCCCTTCTTCATGGCCGAGCTTGTCCATGACGGAAATAACCCTGTCCGAACCGAAAAGACGCATCAGGTTATCCTCCAGGGATACATAAAATATGGATTCACCGGGGTCTCCCTGCCGTCCTGATCTGCCTCGAAGCTGTCTGTCGATCCTCCGTGATTCGTGTCGTTCCGACCCCAGAATAAAAAGACCCCCCAGTTCCTTGATGCCTTCGCCAAGCTTGATATCCGTGCCTCGACCGGCCATGTTGGTTGCAATGGTTACCGCTCCGGTCTGACCGGCTGAAGCAACAATTTCAGCCTCCCGATCATGCTGTTTCGCGTTCAGGACATTGTGCGTTATTTTTTTTGCGCGAAGCATTCTTGAAAGGGTTTCGGAAACCTCGACGCTTGCTGTTCCAACGAGTACAGGCTGGCCTTTTTTCTGTAACTCCATGATCTTGCCGATGATAGCGGCGTATTTTTCTCTTCGTGTCTTGTACACATAATCATCCTGGTCTTTCCGGATAACCGGTCTGTTGGTAGGGATGACGACAACATCGAGTTTATAGATGTCATAGAATTCCGCCGATTCCGTTTCAGCCGTGCCGGTCATGCCGGCAAGTTTTTTGTAGAGACGAAAAAAGTTCTGAATGGTGATTGTCGCAAGCGTTTGTGTCTCACCCTCGATCTTGACGTTTTCCTTGGCCTCGATCGCCTGGTGAAGACCGTCGCTGTAACGCCTTCCGGGAAGAATACGGCCTGTAAACTCGTCTACGATCATGACCTGACCGTTCTGCACGACGTATTCGTCGTCTTTTTCGAACAGCGAATAAGCTTTGAGCAACTGACTGATGTTGTGAAGTTTTTCGGAACGTTCGGAAAAGAGCCGGTAAACTTCATCTTTTTTCTTGACCCTTTGCTGAGCATCAAGTGACTGATCGTTTTCAATGGCTGCTACTTCAGCGCCCACGTCGGGAACAAGAAAGAGGTCACTGTCCTGTTGGCTGAGCTTGCTGAGAAAGTCGCGGCCCTTGTCGGTCAGATCGATAGAGTTTGATTTTTCTTCGATAGAGAAGTAAAGTTCGTCGTCAACCTCATGCATTCTCCTTGCATTGTCTTTGAGATACTCGTTTTCAGCACTTTGCACGAGTTTTCCCATCCCGGTCTGTGACAATATTTTTATCAGGCGCGTGTTTTTGGGCTGGCCCCGCTTGGCACGCAGAAGATCAAGACCTGCCTGAAAGGTATTGGGGTCCTCCCTGACCAGCTTTTCGGCATCGGTGAGATATCCTGCGACCAGATTCTGCTGGGCTTTGACCAGACGTTCTATCCAGGGTTTGATTTCGGTGAACTTGCCGGTGTCTGAATTGGGTACGGGCCCCGATATGATCAGAGGAGTTCTCGCTTCATCAATCAGGACACTGTCAACTTCGTCGACGATAGCGTAATAGTATTCCCGCTGGACAAGGTCGGCGGGCGAACCGGCCATATTGTCCCGGAGATAATCGAAGCCGAATTCGTTGTTTGTGCCGTAGGTTATATCACATCCATACTCGTTTTGTCGTTCTTCCGGACGCATGCGGCTGAGTATGACCCCTGTTTTCAGGCCGTGAAACTCGAAGATCGGATTCATCCATTCCCTGTCACGTTGTGCGAGATAATCGTTGACTGTAACGATATGAACGCCTCTGCCGGTCAGGGCATTGAGAAAGGCGGGAAGGGTCGATACCAGAGTTTTTCCCTCACCCGTAGCCATTTCGGTTATCTTTCCCTGATGCAGGACAATGCCTCCGATGAGCTGAACATCATAGGGAACCATATCCCAGGTCATGGTATGTCCCATAACCTCGTAACTGTATCCCTTGAGTCTTCTACAGGTATCTTTTACAATGGCAAACGTTTCAGGCAGAAGCTCCTCAAGTGCATTCCCTGCCTCTTCTTCATAGGTTTTTTCAAGCTCATCAAGATCCCTGTTTATGCTTTCTATCTGATTGATGGTGATGTCAGGGTTCTCGAGTTTTTCCCGGAGATCGTTTCTCTGCTGTTGAATCCCGTTCAGTTTTTGTTGCAGACCCGATTTCAAAGCTTTGCTTTTTGCACGAAGCTCGTCATCGGAGAGAGAGGCGAGTGTCGAGTAAATCTCGTTGATCCGGTCAACGAGGGGGTATATTTTTTTTATGTCCTTGTCGTGCTTTGACCCGAATATCTTTTCAAAAATTTTAAGCATCCGTTACAGTCTGTCTATAGTTATCCGCTTTTTTAAAAACAACTTAAAAAATAAAATGATGGATAAAGTGTTCGGCAGAAGTTCCTGGTGAATATGTTCCACAAGGTATTGAATTACCGGTTGAGAAAAAAACGGCATTTTGGCGTTTTTCGTTACGGTTTGTCAACGGGATAATTTAACCGTAAATTAAAGTTCAGATAAAATTTGAAACTAAGGAACTGATGATTACACCTGAGTATGGACGGAGACTTGAAGAAAAAGATTGGGCGTCATGCATTGATATGCTGCTTGGGGGGGAGCACATCGTCCTTACAACGCATGTTAATTCCGACGGGGACGGTCTGGGAAGCGAAGTAGCTCTTGCCGCGGTATTGAGAAAGCTTGGCAAGAAGGTTTCGATTGTCAATCCTACAGAGGTCCCTCCTAATTACAGTTTTCTGCAGGAGGTTGCCGGTATATCTGTGTTCGATGAGCAGGCAGAAGAGCTTATCGAGGAAATATCTCTCGCCGACCTGGTTGTGCTTCTCGATGCGAACCTGAGTGATCGCATGGGAGGTATCTGGAGCCATGTACGTTTTGCCCGTGAACTTGGCAAGCTTCAGGTCCTCTGTATCGATCATCATCTTGATCCGGAGGACTTTGCTGATCTGATGGTATGCGAAACCTACGCATCGTCGACCGGTGAGCTGATTTATGATCTTGTATCGGCAATAGAAACCCGTGTCGGGGAAAAACTGGTCACTCCGGAGGTGGCAAAAGGGCTCTATGTGGCGTTGATGACGGATACGGGATCGTTCAGATTCCCGAAAACAACCCCCTATGTGTACAGACTCGCAGGTGATCTGGTTGCAAACGGTGCGGATCCGAACGACATTTATGACAAGGTATACAACTCACTCAAACCGCAGGCATTGAGACTTCTTGGTGCTGCGCTCAGCGAAATAAAGTTTATTGACGATTGCAGGGTTTCATGGTTGTTTATCTCCCAGGAGATGCTTGATGATACGGGCAGTAAACTGTTTGATACGGATCTTATCATCAAATATTTGCTGAGTGTTCAAAGTGTTCGCATAGCCGTGCTGATGGTTGAAATGCATGACGGCAGAACCAAGGTGAGTTTCAGATCGCGGGGTGACATATACGTTAACCTGCTTGCAAAAAAGTATGGTGGCGGCGGGCACAAAAACGCGGCGGGCTGTCTGCTTCGTTTGGCTCCTGACAGAGCGATGCAGATCGTGTTGTCCGATGTAAGGGATTTCCTGAAAAGTTCAGAAATTGTTAATAAAGGGTAACCCGGCACAAGGCATGAGGCATTTGTGAACGGGCCTCACTGTGTCCGAGACTCCCTGAACAGATAGATATTGTTCGCTATGACAAAGGTAACCGTAACCAAAAGTTCGCTGAAAAGTCTTAGAAGCGGTCTGCTCGTTATGCCTTTTGCGGCAAAAGAGCTTAAAAAAGACGCTGTCAGGATATTTGAAACATTCGGTCTCGATGTGACGGCCCTGAAAGACTGTAACGGCAAGGCGGGCGATTCTCTTGTTGTTTACTCCGGCGGTTCAAAGCTGAAGACTCCCAGGATCCTGCTGGTTGGTCTTGGCAACGCCTCGAAGATCGAGGATTTTCGCAAATCAGCCATTGCAATCGCTCACCAGGCAAGCTCCCTCAAGGTGCAGAACCTTGTTCTCGATTGTTCATCGATAGCGGCATGGGCCCGCAATACCGGTGAATCCGTCGGGTCCTTATCTGAACTTCTTGTCGACGCGGTTCTTTACGGTTCATACAGTTTCGACCGACTGAAAAGCGGTAAAGCGGAGAAAAAGAGAGGGAAAGGAAAAGGAAGAGAAGAGAAGATACGGCTCAGGGAACTGAAGATACGTGTTAATGCGGGAAGCGTAAAAGAGGCTGCGGAAGGGGCAGGCAGGGGAGTGATCATAGCCGATGCAAGAAATCTTGCCCGTGATCTGGTCAACCTTCCCGGGAACCTGCTCAATGCCGAGGATATTGCCGATGCCGCCCGGAAATCGGCTGAAAAGTCAGGATGCAAGGTGAGGGTTTTTGACAAGGCGGAGATTGAGAAGCTTGGAATGGGGGGGCTTTTGGCGGTGAACAAGGGAAGTCATAGTCCGCCGACATTTACAATACTGGATTATGAGCCCGAATCGGAACCGGTTGCCACCGTTGCTCTCGTGGGCAAGGGAGTTACTTTTGATTCCGGCGGCATATCGCTCAAACCCGCCAACGGAATGGACGAGATGAAATCCGATATGGCCGGTGCAGCGGCTGTGATCGGGACTATTGAGGCGGCTGCACTGCTTGGGCTCCCGCTGCATATAGTGGGTTTCATCCCTGCTACGGACAATATGCCGGGAGGAGCGGCTCAAAAACCGGGAGACGTCATTACGACATATTCCGGTATAACCGTAGAAGTCGGCAACACCGATGCCGAGGGCCGGCTTATACTTGCAGATGCGCTCGCTTATGCGTTGAAGCATTACAATCCGGATGCCGTTATTGATCTCGCAACGTTGACCGGAGCGTGTATTGTCGCTCTGGGATATTCGGTTGCCGGACTTTTCAGTAACAACGACAGGTTTGCCAGGGAGATTTACGATGCCGGAAAAAGGTCAGGAGAAAAGGTATGGAGAATGCCTGTCTGGGAGGAATATGATGAGCTTATCAAATCGGAGGTGGCCGATGTACACAATACAGGAGGGAAAGGTGCCGGCTCGATAACAGCGGCAAAGTTTCTTGAGAAATTTATTGAAGGTCACAAGACCTGGGCGCATATCGATATAGCTGGACCCTCTTTTTCAACCAAGGGAGGCAAGACAAAACAGGGAGGTACAGGGTTTGGCGTTCGTCTGCTCGTGGATCTTCTGAGAGCGTGGAGATAAGAACAGGCAATGACTCAAACAGCTCAAAACCCGGTTGTGATTCTCCCCGGGGTTCTTTTCTGGGACAACCTTTATGCAGGGATGAAGCAGGTTCTTTCCGCACATGTTCCCGAGAATAAAATTGCCATAGCTCCGGTCAATATTCTTGACTGGGTCGGTTTTCCCCTTTCCCCTGAACGTTCGACAAACAGGGTTATGGCGGTGCTTGACCGGACACTTGCCATGATGCAGAAGCGTTACCCTGAAGAAAAAATCACTATTGTCGCTCATAGCGGGGGAGGTACCGTTGCCCTGATATATCTTCTCGAACACACTTTTCAGGGGGATGTGTATCATCGCGGTAAATCGGTCGGTAAACTGCTGACACTGGGGACTCCCTTTCATACGAAAGAGTATTACGCAAGGATCAAGACCGATTTTATCGACAAGCATCTCAAACCCGACTTTTTTGAGAGATGCAAGGTTGTTTCCGTAGTGAGCAATCAGTACACCGGTTCGCTGGATAAGGGGATGATCGAACGGATGTGTTATATGTTCTATAAAAACGTTTTAGGTGAAGGGAATGTTGCCGGAGACGGTATCGTACCGGTAACGAGCTGTTTTTTGAAAGGTGCGGAAAATGTCACAATTTCCGGGATAGAACATCTGCCGACCCCGCATACCAGGTGGTACGGCACCGGGGAAGGGATCGAACAATGGATACGATGGTTGTAAACAATAGAGCTGCATACAGGGTTCTGCTTGTCTCTTTTCTGCTTTTCGTTCAGCTTCTCAGCGGATGCACCAGACCTGAAAAAGAGTCTGAATCTCAGCGTGAACATATTGACTCGATGATGATTATCCTGACTCAGGTCCAGAAAAATCTTGGCAGGATTCAGCAGAAAGAGGCGGTTGTCGAGAGGCTTTCGTCCAATATGGAAAGACGCGAGGAAAAAAGCGCCGACCAGCTCGGCAAGGATATTTATGCCAGCATCCGTTTTATCGACTCCACACTTGAGGCAAGCAGGAATCTGATCGCCAGACTTGAAGAAGAAAACAGGAGTTCAGCCTACCGTGTTGAATCGCTTGATCAGCTTGTAGCTGAAATGCGCAACACGCTTGAAGGCAAGGATCAGGAGATACAGGAACTCAAAACGGAGGTTCAACAGCTCGATGCTCAGGTGTCGGAGCTGCTTGAAACTGTTGATGTGCTCGATGAATTTATTCTCGAACAGGAGGATATCCTCGCCTATGCATACTACATATCAGGCAGTTATGATGAGCTTGCTGAAAAAGGGATACTGGCAGGGTCGAAAAGTCCGTTGTCGAGGATCTTCGATACGGATTACAAGCTCGCACAGGATTTCGATGTCACCCTTTTCAACAGGATTGATATTACCGAAACACACGACCTGTATTTTAATAAACCCGCAAAAAAACTGAGAATTGTAACCCCTCATACGAAAAGCTCTTATGAGATCGTTGCCGGCAGAACATCTTCACTGCTCCTCATCAAGGATGAATCCGAGTTCTGGAAAAAATCCCGATGTCTTGTTATCGTTATCGATGATTAGCGAGTTTTACATACCTGTCGATTATTTTTGCTCCTACACTGTCGCCCCAGACATTGACGGTTGTTCTGCACCGGTCGAGAAACCAGTCGATTGCAAGTATCAGTGAAATTCCCTCGATCGGCAGGTTAACCGCTTTCAGGACAAGCACCATTGTTACCAGCCCGGCTTCGGGGATTCCGGCTGCGCCGATTGCTGCAAGTGTCGCGGTAAGAAAAATGATGACAAGTTCGGGAGGGCCGAGGGTAATGCCGTTAATCTGGGCGATGAAGATAACGGCAACAGCTTCGTAGAGGGCGGTTCCGTCCATATTGATGGTTGCTCCGAGAGGAAGCACGAAGCCTGCGGTACGGGGAGAAACATTGTTTTTTTCTTCTGCACATTCCACGGTCAGCGGAAGGGTTGCCGAGCTTGATGCTGTTGAAAATGCCGTCAACAGGGCCGGGGAGGTGTTATAGGCAAAGCGCATGATGCCGGTTTTGCCGAAAAATTTCAGGATAAGGGGAAGAATAACCATGCTGTGGATCAGAAGGCCGGCGATGACCGTAAACGCATATTTCCCGAGTCGAAGCAGTTCGGGGAGAAAGCCGGTGAATCCTCCCGCTTCGCCAAGTCTTCCCGCGATCAGGGCGCCGATGCCGACAGGAGCGGCATACATGGCAAGGTGAACGATTTTCATGATCGCTTCATTGAGGCCGTTGAAAAAATCGATCACAGGTTTCCCCTGGACGCCAAGTGTTGAAAGTACAGCCCCCAGAAGAAGCGAAAACGTGATGACCGGAAGAATGTCGTTTTCAGCCATTGCCTTGAAAAGATTGGAGGGAATAAGGCCGGTCAGTACTTCTCTGAGAATGTCGGTGATGGTTCTTTCCTCCTGCAGAAACCTTTCTGCAGGAAGCTTGTCGATAACAATACCTTTGCCCGTAACAGCAAGATTTTTCAGATTTTTCTCGTCCTGGGTCCATGAGGAAACTTCAATAGTCTCACCACCGTTTTTGCCGTGATGAGACACTATTCCGCCTTTAACGTTTCGGTCAAGCAGGAGTACGGAGTATGATGAGGTGTATTCTCCAGGTAACGATGCGCCGTCTATGATGATGGTATTGTTTTCTATGCTGTAGGAGGCGTCCTTGAGCACGATACCTCCTCTCGCTTCAATCTGTTCGGTTTCCGATGCAAGCTGCCCCGGATGGATCATCAGGACAAGTGCTATTCCCGTTGTTACGGAGAGGGCCGTTGTGGTCAGGTAGTAGATAAGCGTCTTTAATCCGAGCGGTCCGAGTTTTCTGACGTCGCCGAATCTGCATATGCCGCTTATCATTGCCGCAATGATAAGCGGCATGACGATCATCATCAGAAAAGTAATGAAAAGATGGCCGATGAAATTAACGGCCAGACCGGCTTCGGGGTTCAGCCCCCCGAGAAGAGCGCCGGCCACAATCCCGGTTACTATTCCGGCAAGAAGTTTGTTGTTTTGCAAACTCTGTTACTTTGTTGATGTTTTACGGTAAATGGAAAGTACCGTTTTTCTCATAATTTTTATATATATAGGGGCATTTGCGGGCAGGTACGCCAAGTCCGGCGTTTCTGTGCAGAACTATATTTCTCAATGTGTAAACGGGGTGCAATGAAGATCACCATATTTGGTTCAGGATATGTAGGCCTTGTGACAGGTGCATGCTTTGCTGAAGTGGGTAATGACGTGCTTTGCGTGGATATCGATGAGGAAAAGATCAGCCGCCTGAAAAAGGGGGAGATCCCGATCTATGAACCGGGTCTTGAGGAGATGGTGATTGAAAACATCCGGGACGGGCGTTTAAGGTTTACATCGGACCCGTCAGAGGGTGTGGAGTTTGGACTGTTTCAGTTTATAGCCGTCGGGACGCCTCCTGACGAGGATGGTTCAGCCGATCTGCGTCATGTGCTGAGCGTTGCAGAGAGCGTCGGGCGGTACATGAAAGACTACCGCGTTATTATTGACAAGTCAACGGTTCCTGTCGGTACCGCTGATCTGGTTCGGGACAAGGTCCATTCGGTACTGCAGGAACGCGGGGCGGCAATAGATTTTGATGTGGTGTCGAATCCCGAATTTCTCAAGGAAGGCGACGCCGTCAGCGATTTTATGAAGCCGGAGCGTATTATTGTCGGTGTGGACAACCCCCGCACGAAAGAGCTGCTTCGGAATCTTTATGCGCCTTTCAACCGGAGTCACGAACGGTTTATTGCAATGGATGTCCGTTCGGCAGAATTGACGAAGTATGCGGCGAACGCAATGCTCGCCACAAAGATCAGCTTTATGAACGAGATCGCAAATATAGCCGAGCGTGTGGGGGCTGATGTCGAAGCTGTCCGGCATGGTATAGGGTCGGATTCCAGGATCGGTTTTTCGTTTATCTATCCCGGTGTCGGCTATGGCGGTTCATGCTTTCCAAAAGATGTGCAAGCCCTTGAGCGAACCGCGAAAAAATACGGCTACAATGCCAGAATTCTCCAGGCGGTTGAAGCGGTCAACCATGACCAGAAAACAACTTTGGTTGACAAGATAAAAGGCCATTTCAATGGCGATCTGCAAGGAAAGATCATTGCATTGTGGGGGCTTGCATTCAAGCCCAATACCGATGATATGCGTGAGGCCCCGAGCCGGCGAATTCTCGAAGAACTGTGGGCTTCGGGGGCAAAGGTCAGGGCCTATGACCCGGTTGCCATGAACGAGGCGGAGAGGCTTTATGGCGAGAGAGATGACCTGTTGCTTGTCGAAAACCCTGATGATGCACTGGAAGGAGCGGACGCTCTGGCGGTTGTTACAGAGTGGATGGTCTTCAGAAGTCCTGACTTCGAGAGCATCAAGGAACAGCTCGCCGCCCCGGTGATTTTTGACGGTCGCAATATCTACAATCCGGACCTGATGGAACAGCTTGGCTTTACTTACTACTCAATAGGCAGAAAGCCGAGGTGCGTGGATCACCACCATCGATAGAAATGATGCAGTGGCCCTGTTCCCTCGCCCAGCAGGAACAGGGACCCGGCCTTTAGTGCTTCTACGGTAAAAAGCCGCCCTTTCCCGACAGCTTCATGAAGATCAAGACCCTTTGCCATGCAGGCAGCAATGGCTGAGGAAAGCGTGCAGCCTGTTCCATGTGTGTTTTTTGTCGGGATCCTGGATGAAGAAAACCATTCACCTCTTTCTTCCGAAAGCAGATAATCATCACAAAGAGCTCCCGGCATGTGCCCGCCCTTGATCAACACGGCATTTGCTCTTTCCGCTCTGAGAATCCGGGCTGTTTTTTCTATATCGTTTTTCGACGCGGGTATGCTCTCCAGGCCCGCCAGTTCAGCAGCCTCGGGAAGATTTGGGGTTATGAGTGTCGCCAGGGGAAAAAGCTTTTGTATAATCAACACCTTTGCTTCCGCGGGAACAAGCTCCATACCGTCAGACGATTTGAGGACGGTATCGAGAATGACCGGTACCGGGGGATAGCTCCGCAGTGCGGCGGCAACAGCCTGAACCGTGGCCGGGGATGAAAGCATGCCTATTTTGACAGCATGAATTTCGATGTCCTCTGCAAGTGCCTTGAACTGCTCTGTTACCAGTTCAGGCGAAAGTGCTGATGAGCGGCGAACGCCTCTCGTGTTCTGTGCGGTAATACCGGTAACGATGCTTAACCCGTAACAGCCCAGGGCGGCAAATGTTTTGAGGTCTGCCTGTATTCCAGCTCCGCCACTGCCGTCTGAACCGGCGATGGTGAGAACAGCGGTATACTTTTCCGGTTTTACAGGAGGCATGATTGCATGTTTTGTATGAGCAAGGATGCTGCTTTTTCAGGGTCGGGGGCATCGGCTACGGTGGAAATGACTGCTACGCCGGATGCCCCCGCCCTGATTACTTCACAGACGTTCTTGTCTGTAATGCCCCCGATAGCGATCACCGGTACGGCCAGATTCTTTGCAATTTCCGTAATGCGTCCCGGACCGACCGGTTCACCGGATTTCTGCTTTGAGACTGTCGGGTAGATGTGTCCAAGCCCAACGTAGTCGGCTCCGGACTGAACCGCTTTTTCTGCTTCGATCACCGATGAAACAGATACCCCGAGGATCTTGTTTTTGTCGAGCAGCTTTCGCGCTGCATTGGCAGGGAGATCTTCCTGTCCAAGATGAACACCGTCGACATCGGCGGCAAGAGCAATATCAAGACGGTCGTTGATAATGCATATTGCATTGTATGCATGACACAGTTCCTTCAGGTCGAGTGCCCAGTTATACAGCTCGGATCCTGAAGCCGATTTGTGTCGGAGCTGAATCATCGCAGCACCTCCTTTGAGGGCTTTTTCTGCCTGTTTTACCGGACATTGAGAATCGGCGGTTATGCAGCAAAGTATTGCATGTTGTATTTTCATCGTTCAAGGACAGTACAAAAGTTATCCAGGGTGCGGCCCAGGTTGTCTGAGGTATAAAAAAACGACATCGCTGCAACACCGTATGCGCCATGCTCAAGGCATTGCAGGGTGTTCTGCGGAGTAATGCCGCCGATTGCATAAACCGGAACAGAGACGCTCCGGCATACTTCGCTGAGTTTGTCCGGTCCCATGGGTGGTCCGTATCGCTTTTTCATGGGCGTTTCGAACACCGGTCCGAAAATCAGATAATCAGCACCGTCGGCTTCGGCGGATAGAGCCTGTTTCAGCGAATGTGTACTTTTGCCCGCTACCATACCGGGCGATGCAGCAAGTGCTTTGTCAAGCGGATAGCTGTTTTCGGGAAAATGTACGCCATCGGCTCCTGCTGCAAGCGCCACATCGAACCGTTCATTGATACAAAGCAGTGAACGGTTGCCGAGCATATGGCTGATAGTCTTGAGAGCCAGTTCATACAGGGCTTTTGCGGTAAGATGTTTTTCTCTGAGCTGGATGATGACCGGGAGATGTGCGGTTATCTTGCTGACAAGCTCGGGAAACTGTTTTTCAGGACAGGAAAACCCCTGGCAGTTACTTACCATATACAGTCGGGGGAACTCTGTGTTTGAAGGTTTCATGCGGATAAAGGCGTGAAGAACTGTCGTTGCTCTTACGGTTCCACAATAATGATTTTTCCCCTATTAACAAAGTGGACGCTTTTCCGGGATTCACTGCTCAGGATGGCAGGGGAGGGGAGCGGGAATTCCAAAAAGCGTACATTGAAAGAAAACTCGCTCATATAAGGGCACCTCTATTAATTTGTTATGCACTCAAGGTGCTCTCGGCAATTAATAAAGACGCCCATAAATACCTTTATCATGTCACAGATCGAAGCAAAACTTCAAAAAGCAGGTGTAATGTTGCCTGAGATTGCAAGTCCGGCAGGTATATACGTACCGGCTCTGCGATTTGGATCACTCGTGTATACTTCCGGACAGCTTCCTCTTGTTGATGGTGAGCTCATGGAGCAGGGAGGCAAAGGGAAGGTAAACGAAATAAATCAGGCTCAGGCCGCAATGGCTGCACGCATAGCTGCGCTGAACGCTCTTGCTGCGGTGAAAGGGGTTATAGGGGATCTGGATATGATCGAGAAGGTGCTGAAGCTGACGGTCTTTGTTGCCAGCGAATCATTTTTTTCCAATCAGCATATTGTCGCGAATGGGGCATCAGCGGTGTTATATGAAGCGTTTGGAGAGAATGGAAAACATGTGCGAAGCGCTGTGGGTGTTGCAGAGCTGCCTCTGAACGCAAGTGTAGAGCTTGAGCTGATTGTCGGGTGCCCGGGTTGATGCATTGACGCATTACCTGGTTTCCTGCATGAGGAGTGTTTTGTCGAATGTAATGGTATCACCGGGCTCGATATTATGCTGTTCAAACCATCCTGCGTTTACTTCCAGAACGTATTGTACCGGCACAAATGAGCTGTAAATGATTGTTGAGTCATTTGTTTTGGCTGTAGTACGGATGGTTTTTATCACCATATTTGCATCAACAAATGCCATATCAAGTCTTATAAAGGTATTTTTCATCCAGAAATACCTGATGGAGCTGTCCTTGAAGACAAACAACATCCCTGCATTGTTGTTCAGCTTTTTTCTCCACATAAGCCCTCTTTTCCTTTCCTCTTCCGAATCTGCAACCTCTACAAAAATCTCATTTCCCTTTATCATTACAGGAAATTTATTTCTCGATATTGTTTCTGTATATGCTGATTTTACGTGAAATAAAGAAGCGATAATTTGAGTTTTTATTATGATTGTTTTTAGTGATTTTTTGCTCATTAGAGGTTTGTTTTTTATGATTTATTATGCTGATAATTATTGAAATATTTTTTTAAATAAAATTATATAAGATGTTTAAATGAAATAATTAGTATTGTTTTTATTAATTTTTATTTGATTTTTATATGTATTTTATTTTGTGCCATTTTATGTTCATTGTTTTTGCTTTTTTTTGTGTTATTTTTTTCTGTTTTATTTTTATTTGATTGAATGAGTATTTAGTATTTTCTGTGTATAAATTAGTTGTTATTTATCAGTTTGTGGTGTTGTTTATCGGCTGAAAGATTTGGCCGGGTACCGTTTTTTGCCGGGGCCAGGGATATTCGGCGTTCTTTTTTTGGGTTTTTGCCTGCCGATAAGTAAAATAATGAAGAGTGAGACCGTCCCCACTTTTTTCTTCAGAATGATTTGCGCCTGACTATGTCCCGTATATTTCAAGCACTGCTGATTGTCGCTATTTTATTTTTTGGGATCTGGATTGGTTATATGGTCCGTACAGATGCTTCGGGTCCGGTTTTTGGTCAGCAGAAAAAAATGCTTGAGGTGATGGGCATGATTTCTGCCTTGTATGTTGACGAAGTTGATGGTCAGGCCGTGGTTGACTCGGGTATCGAGGGTATGACGCAGGCTCTTGATCCGCATACGACATATCTGAAGGCCGATCAGGTTGGCTTTTCCAACTCGGAATTTCAGGGTAATTTTGAAGGTATAGGCATCGAATTTGATATTGTGCATGATACCCTCCTGGTTGTGACTCCTTTTGCCGGCGGACCGAGTGAATCAGCCGGAGTTATGGCAGGAGACAGGATCGTTGCTATCGATACACTCTCCGCTGTCGGCCTGTCCCCGATGGATGTGCTCAACAGGCTTCGTGGCAAGAAAGGATCGATAGTAACCCTCAGGATTTACAGGCCTTACACATCGAAAACATTTACTGTCGACATCGTTCGGGACAAGATTCCGACCTACAGTGTTGACGCCTTTTTTATGCTCGATCAGGTAACCGGTTATATCCGGATGAGCAGGTTTGTTGCTACCACGGCAAGTGAGTTCAGGAACGCCATGGGAGAGCTGCTGGGCCTGGGTATGCAGAGGCTCATCATTGATATCAGGGGTAATCCGGGAGGGTATCTCGACCAGGCTGTGGAAATTGCCGACGAGTTTCTTCAGGAGGGAAAGATGATTGTTTATACGAAGAGCCGGAATGGCGGCCCTGATGAAATGCAGTACAGGGCGAAATCGGGAGGGGTTTTTGAGGAAGAACGGAAAGTTATGGTCCTTGTTGACAGGGGCAGTGCATCTGCGGCTGAAATACTTGCCGGTGCGTTACAGGACAACGGAAGGGCAATGATCGCCGGGGAACTGACTTTCGGCAAGGGGCTCGTGCAGCGTCAGTTTGATCTGGATGACGGTTCAGCCTTGCGGTTGACGGTTGCAAGGTATTTCACCCCGTCGGGCAGGAGGATACAGCGGGATTTCAGTCCGGGCAGTGAGGGAAGGGAAGAGTATTATCAGGAGAGTGCGGAAGGCAGAGAGGGGGAGAAACTCTTTAAGGAAAGCGGTAGTTTAGAGGTTGAGAGTGGTATCGAAGGTATAACGGTGTACAGGCCGTCCCCCGACCTGTTTACAGCTTCCGGCGGTATCGTGCCTGATTTCTGGATTGTCGAGCGTGCCGTTGATGATTTTTACAGCAGATTGATGACACAGGGGGTTTTTGATGAAGCGGCACTGAACGTTATCGATGATCCATCAAGTTCTGTGAGGCGGTTCAGCGAGGATCTTCAGGGTTTTATCACTGAGTATTCGGAAGATGAGAAAACTGAACGATATCTGCGGGAAATCTGCAAGGAAAAAGATATTGCATTTGATGAGACGGTATTCGGCCGTGAAAAGAAAGATATACTCACCATTGTAAAGTCGCGCATCGCGCGTCAGCTTTTCGGGATAGAAGCCCAGATCAGGGTTCTTGCTGAAGAGTCGGACAAGATGCTGCAGTTTGCCCGTGACTATATCCGCCGTGATGCGGCATAATAACCGTGATGTGTTCTCCGTCCATCGGGTTAGGCCGAATAAAAAACGTGCATTTTGAAGCTTTTCGGGATTGTCGGCCAATTTAGGCATGTTTTGTTTTCAGTAGGTATAAAAGATTATATTCGTTCTAATCCTAAATCAACGCTTCCACACCTATGTCTTTGCTTGAGAAAATCCAGAGTAACACCTGTTCACTGCGTTTGCAGAAAGACTGGCTTCAAATTTATACCTGTCCGGTGCCGACTTCCGACTTTCTTTCATTTGTGGGCATTGCCGAGATTGATGCGCCGCAACATAGCGTGCTTCATCTGCTTTATGATCTTGATGCAGCAACCGAATGGGTCTGGAAAACCAGGGAAATGAGGATACTGAAAGAGCTTTCTGAGGATCAGGGCAGGATTGTTTATCAGTTGGTCAGTGCTCCGTGGCCTCTTTCCGACAGGGAAATTATCAGTCAGTCGCAAGGGTACAGGGATCCCAAGACCGGTGAAGTATTTATTAAAATGACCGCGATACCCGATTTTATTCCCGAAAACGATAACTATGTTCGTGTTCCGCAGCTTGAAGGTGCGTGGAATATCATCCCTCTTTCAGCAAATCAGTGCAGGGTTGTTTTCAGGGTTCATCTTGAGCCCGGCGGGGAAATTCCTTCATGGCTTGCAAATATTGCGGTTATCGATACGCCTTACAATACCATGGCCAATATGCGGGAAATGGTGAAACGTGAAAAGTACAAGACTCCTTTAGAGGTTCCGTTTACCCGGTCCACGGATGAAATCGACAAGAATTACAAGGAGTTTATCACCGAGTAGAGATTGTGGGGCGGTAACAGTTTTGCTCCTGTTTTAAAAAAGTAAAGGAAAATAAGTACAGCATGGATTTTGAGCGTGCAAGGGAAGACAGTTGGGAGTTTCGTGTCGAACACAAGGATATCCGGGTTTATTCGGCAAAAATGAAAAACACTCCGGTTCATGGTTTCAAAGGCATTATAGAATTTCCCGTATCGCTCAAACGGCTCATCAGCCTTTTTCATGATACAGCCAGCTACAGGCGATGGGTTCACCAGCTTGCAAGTCTGCAGGTTCTTGAAAAAGGCGATAATCTCGAATATGTCATCCATCAGGTTATCAATACGCCGTGGCCTTTTCCGAGACGTGAGGTGATTGTGCGTACCGGGCTTGATGCAGAAGGCGAAAACGGTATCGCTGTGACGATGAAGTCCGAACCGGATTATATTCCCGCTAAACCGGGGAGTTTCAGGATCAGGGAGGCTTATGGAAAATGGGTGTTCGAGCCGTTGGAAAATGATGTTGTTCGAATAACGTTTATCATGTACGTGGACCCGGGAAAAGATGTTCCTCCGCCCATGAGCAACACGGCAATGTTCGAGGTTCCGTTTTACTCACTCCAGAATCTGCGAAACCTGGCTTTTGATACGGGCTATAATCCTCCCTATCCTGAAGAGGTTGACGAGTATATCTCCATAGGCGAAAGCTGAAGCAGAATTTCATGCTTGGAAGTGTTCTCGGCAGGCTTTGAGCAGCTTTGCAGGGTTGACCGGAACCGCACCTACTTCCTGGCAGACCGTTCCGGCGGCAATATTTGCCACTTGCGCGCATGTCTCGATATCCAGTCCCGCTGCAAATCCCAGGGCGAGGATGCCGATAACCGTGTCTCCCGCACCTGAAACATCTGCAACATCGAGTGATGCAGCCGGAATATGGGTAAAGCGGCTATTGTATATCGTCAGCCCCTTTTCGCTTCGGGTAACGACAAGGTGTTCGCAACGAAGTTTTTCCTTGAGCTTCATGCAGGCATGTTCGATATCGCTGTCGGTGTTGTTGAGGGTAATGCCCAGGGAGGATGCTGTTTCGGTAAGATTCGGTTTGAAAACAGTACAGCCGCTGTAGTTGAAAAAACTTTCCAGTTTGGGGTCGGCGAACACCGGTACATTCCTTGACGAGGCTAACGCTATAACCCGGCTTATAAGGGCCGGTGTGAGTACACCCTTGTTGTAGTCCTGAAGTATTATGGCATCAAGATCGGCAACAACTTCTCCGAGATGTTCTTCCATGAAGTTTTCAGCCTGTTCCGAAACGGCTTTTCGGCTTTCGTAATCAACCCTGGTGATGTGGTGACTTTGGGAGAGGATCCTTGTTTTACAGGTAGTCTGCCTTTGCGGGTCGTGAAAAAGATGTTCGGAGGAGAGTCCGTGCTCATGCATCAGATTTTTCAGGGCTTCGGCGTTATCGTCCTGGCCGGTGACGCCGAACAGCACGGTGGCTGTTCCCATGGCGCGAATGTTTACGGCTACATTGGCCGCCCCGCCTAGCCTGAGCGTTTCGTGCGAAACATCGACGACAGGTACCGGGTATTCAGGTGAGACCCGCGATACGTGCCCGAAGATGTACTTGTCGAGCATAATGTCACCGACGACTGCTATTTTTTTTTCTTTGAATGACTCGAACAGTGCGTCAATATCCATGCTGTGCTCTGTGATGTGTTTTTCGGCGATGAACGCCTGCTGCTGTTATACGTTGACTCAATGGCCGGGTTTCCGGTTTTGCCTTGACAATGTTAAACGCTTAATTTAGGAATATATAAAAGCAGTGTGGATATAAAACATCCGGATCCGGGGCGGCAGGTCCGGGAGTTTTATTTTTTCGCTTTTTTTGTTATAATCAAAGCTATCCATTTTTAGCTTTGCAAGTGAACAAAGTCATGGACAATGTTTGATAATTTAAGCGACAAGTTAGAGGCTACTTTTAAAAAGCTTGCCGGACAGGCAACGATCAACGAGGTCAATATCGGCATAGCCATGCGCGATATCAAGCGTGCTTTGCTGAGTGCCGACGTCAACTACAAGGTTGCCAAGAGATTTGTTGAGGATGTCAGGGAAAGAGCGCTGGGCCAGAATGTCGTGAAAAGCGTCTCCCCTGCCCAGATGATCGTTAAAATAGTCAGCGATGAACTGACGGAGATCATGGGCGGTGAAAACAAGCCTCTTGATCTGACGACGAAAAAAACACCGGCTGTTGTTATGGTTGCCGGTCTGCAGGGGTCGGGTAAAACCACTTTCTGCGCGAAGCTGGCAAAGCGATTGAAGAAAAACGGCAAACATCCACTGCTTGTTGCGGCTGATGTCTATCGTCCTGCTGCAGTCGATCAGCTCAAGACGCTGGGAGGGCAGATAGAGGTACCGGTCTTTTCTCTGGAGGAGAAAGATGCATTGAAGGCTGCTCTTGAAGGTGTGGACTCGGCGAGAAACAATGGCAATGATGTTGTTATTGTCGATACAGCCGGGCGTTTACAGGTTGACGAGGAGATGATGGCTGAGGCCGAAACTCTCAAAGATCGGTTGAAGCCCGAGGAACTCCTGTTTGTTGTCGACGCCATGATCGGGCAGGAGGCCGTGAACACTGCAAAAGTGTTCAACGAACGTCTCGATTTCGACGGTGTGGTGCTGACCAAGCTTGATGGTGATGCCAGAGGCGGTTCGGCGCTTTCGATCAAGCAGGTTGTCGACAAGCCGATCAAATTCATGAGTGTCGGTGAGAAGGTCGATGATCTTGACATTTTCTATCCTGACCGTATGGCCCAGCGTATCCTTGGCATGGGTGATATTGTCGGTTTCGTTGAAAAGGCTCAGGAGACGCTTGATCTTGAGAAAACACGCAAGATGCAGTCCCGTCTGCTGAAAAACGAATTTGATCTGGATGATTTTTTCGATCAGCTTCAGCAACTGAAAAAAATGGGGTCTATACAGGGGCTTGTCGAGATGGTGCCGGGTCTCAACAAGATGATTCCGAAACAGGATCTTGACGGGCTTGATTTCAAACCCATAGAAGCCATTATCTCTTCCATGACGAAGGAAGAAAGGGCGGCACCTGAAATCATCAACGGCAGCCGCAGGCAAAGAATTGCAAAAGGCAGCGGTACACGTGTTCAGGACGTTAATATGCTGCTCAAGCAGTTCAAGGAAATGAAAAAGATGATGGGTTCGGTTACCAAGATGACAAGCTCGGGACGCAAGATATTGCCGCAGAATCTGCCTCTTGAAAAACTTTTAAAACGATAACACTTTTTTAAAAAATAACTTAAATCTATAAGCATTGGTTAAAATCAGACTCAGAAGAGCAGGAAGAAAAAAGTTGCCGGTTTACCAGATTGTGGCTGCGGACGCACGTTCGCCGAGAGACGGTAAATTCCTGGAAGTGATCGGTCACTATCAGCCTACAGCAAAGCCTCATGCAATTACAATAGACAAGGAACGCACAGCGTACTGGTTGGGTGTTGGTGCGCAGCCGACAACAACCGTACGAAGCCTTATTCGTGCTACCGGCCTTCTTCATGAACTGAACATGAAGCGCAGGGGGCGTAGCGATGAGGAGATTGCAGCCGAGATGGAACAATGGGAGGCCCGAGAGGGTGAAAGGCGGGAGAAAAGACTTGCAGTCAAAAGGCGCCGCCATCAGGCTAAAAAAGCAGCCGAAACCCAGGAGGACACTGCAGCGCCGGCAACTCCGGCAGAGGCTGAATCAGAGGGTGACGAGTAAGCGTTTGTGGCAGGAGGGTTGTATGAACCCTTATTTGAGGTGTCCCTATGAAGGAAGATCTGTATCTGGCCGGAAAAATCCTCAAGCCTAAAGGTTTGGAGGGTGAAGTGAAAGTCTTGCCGGTTACGGATTTTCCCGAAAGCTTTCTTGAGCGAAAGCTTTTTTATGTCGGCAAGACGGAAGAGGCGGCTGTTCGCCGCACGGTTCGGCATGCAGTGTTACGAAAAGGTTTTGCCTATCTGCTCTTTTCAGGTATTGACACCAGGGAAAAAGCCGAGGCAGTAACCGGAAGCATGGTATATGTGTCAGCCGATGCATTGATTCCGCTCCCTCCCGACAGGGCTTATCTTCATGAGCTGAGGGGTTTAAAGGTTTTCAACGAGCTGCATGAAGAGGTCGGTATCGTAAAAGATGTGGTGAGCATGCCTGCTCATGAAGTGTATGAGGTTCAATGCGGTGGACGTATCGTTCTTGTTCCTGCAATTGAGGAGTTTGTTGAGGAGATTGCTATTGACGAAAGGTATATGGTGCTCAAGCGGTTTGACGAGTTTCTGTAAAGCCTTTGAACTGTTCTTGTACAATTTGTGGAATGCCCGGACCGAGCTGTTGCAAAGGCATGCCTGGCCGTTAACAGTAACAAGTTACATCCTTTCATAAACAGGTCTTTTGTCACTCGTTTCCTGTTGCTGTTGTTCAGGACAATTTGAAAATGCTTAACTTGGGAAAAGTCTGTGCAGATGGAATCATTGCGTATCGACGTTATTTCCGTCATTCCCGGTTTTTTTGAGTCGCCGCTCGACAAGGGGGTGCTTGGTATAGCCCGGAGAAAAAGGCATGCAGCTATACAGGTACATAATCTTCATGACTATGGCCTGGGTAAATACAAGCAGGTTGACGACACGCCTTTTGGTGGCGGAGCCGGAATGGTCATCAGGCCGGAGCCGGTGTTTGCGTGTATTGAAAAGCTTTTGGCTGAAAGGCCGTATGATGCCGTGATTTTTATGACTCCCGATGGAGAAAAGTTCGATCAGCCGGCAGCAAACAGGCTTTCAAGGCTGAAAAATCTGATTATATTGTGCGGTCACTACAAGGCCGTTGACGAAAGGATCAGAAAAAAGCTTGTCACCATGGAGTTGTCGGTTGGTGATATTGTGCTTTCAGGAGGAGAAATTCCTGCACTGCTTTTGATCGATGCAATTGTTCGTCTCATCCCAGGTGTTCTGGGGGACAGTGAATCGGCATTGACCGATTCGTTTCAGGCAGGCATGCTTGATTGTGAGTATTATACCAGGCCGGCTGAATTCAGGGGGATGCGGGTTCCTGAGGTGCTGCTGTCGGGTCATCACAAGAAGATAGAAGAGTGGAGGAGCAGCAATGCTCTGGAGCGCACGCTCAAACGGCGCCCTGACCTTCTTGACAAGGATATTATTGAGGAGTTAAAGAACAACTAACGCTAATACTTTTATCATGGATCAGTTAATTCAATTGGTTGAAGCAACACAGGACCGAAATGATTTGCCGGAGGTGCATCCGGGCGATACAGTGAAAATGCAGTTGAAAGTTATCGAAGGCGAGAAAGAGCGGCTACAGGCTTTCGAGGGGGTTATCATCAGCGAAAGGGGCGTGGGGGCATCAAAAACCGTTACAGTCAGAAAAATTTCCAACGGTATAGGCGTCGAACGCATCATTCCCTTGAGCTCGCCGAACATCGAAAGCATAAAAGTGCTGAAAAACGGTAAAACCCGCCGTGCAAAGCTGTTCTATCTCAGAAAGCGTACAGGTAAAGCCGCTTTGAAAGTCAAAGAGCGGAAAACTGTTACTTCCTGAGATTTCGCGGACAGTACAGCGTCTGCTGTTGCTTCGTATCCGCAATTTGACTACAATGAAGAAGCCTGGCACAAGTCAGGCTTTTTTGTGTTCGAGCGATCGCGGCATGTAGCTTTTTTATGAAAAGGGGCATCATGTATGGCATGACTACAGGGCGGCCGCTTTTGACGGTTGCTTTTTGAATCTTGACTTGTTCCGGTCTTATGCTTACGATAGGTGAATACACATTGCATACCCTTGACGTTCAGTATTTCAGCCTCGACGGCGGTTCGGTTTTCGGGGTGGTTCCGAGGGTGCTGTGGGAAAAAGTTGTTACGCCCGATCATCTTAACCGGGTAAGACTTGCAATGCGGATTTTGCTTATAAAGGGAAAAGGCAGGAACATTCTTGTCGATGCAGCAATGGGCACCGCCTGGAGCGACAAGATGAAGATGATCTATGAGCTGTCAGACTGGCGGCTTGACGAAGAGCTGCAGCGTGAAGGTCTGCAGCGGCAGGATATTACAGATGTTATTTTTACACATTTGCACTTTGATCATGTTGCAGGCGCATTTGAAGAGCGTCATGGCAGGCTCGTTTCCGTTTTTCCCAATGCCCGTTTGTACGTGCAGAAGGATAATTACGAGACTGCGATGCAGCCGAATTTGAAAGAGAAATCCAGTTACCTGCTCGAATTCACCGATGCTTTGGGAAAAAGCGGGTCGATGGAGCTCATTGACGGCTATGTAGAGCTACTGCCCGGAATAGAGTTGTTTCCGGCAGGACAGGGGCATACGGCAGGGCATCAGTTGGTAAAAGTTACAGGTGACGGCGTGACGCTTGTTCATGGAGGTGATCTTATTCCGTCGTCTGCCCATCTTGGCATTACAAGGGGTTTGGCCTTTGATATTGCTCCGCTTGAGGTGATTCGCGAAAAAACAGCTCTTCTGGACGATCTCCTTGAGAAACGGTGGCTGCTTTACTTTGCTCACGATCCGTATATCGAGGCCGCGACGGTTCGGCAGGGTGAGAAACATGTTGTTGTTGATAAAGCGGTGAAGGTGTGACAGACAAGGGTGAATGTCGGGACAAACCTGTGTGTCCGCCCGTGTAATTCGTTGGCAGGGATTAAGTTTTCAGGAGGGGATGTTGAATGGATCCGGATCAGCAAAAGATACAGCGCTTTCAGGAGAAGGTTTTTTCCTTTTACCATGAAAACAAGAGACAGTTTCCCTGGAGAGAAACAACCGACCGTTACGCGGTGATGGTCAGTGAGGTCATGCTGCAGCAGACACAGGCCGAGCGTGTGGTGAGCAAATATCTTGTATGGCTTGACCGTTTTCCCGATATCAGGTCTCTTGCAGGCGCTTCGTTGAAAGAAGTCTTGTCTTGCTGGAGCGGACTCGGCTACAATGCAAGGGGACAGCGCCTTCACCGTTGTGCAAAGATTATCGTCGATGACTATGCGGCGGAAGTCCCTTTCGCACCAGAAGAACTGATCCGGTTGCCCGGCATAGGCGTTTACACCTCCCGTTCCATACCGATTTTTGCGGATAATCTCGATATCGCTACAGTCGATACCAATATCAGAAGAATATATATCCATGAGCTCGGACTGCCGGAAACCATCAGGCCGGGCGAATTGCTGGCTGTCGCTGAAAAAATACTGCCGCATGGAAAAAGCCGGGACTGGCATAACGCTCTTATGGACTATGGGGCTCTCTGTCTGACCGGAAGAAAAACCGGAATACGTCCGCTTACCCGGCAATCGAACTTCAAGGGGTCCAGACGGTGGTACCGGGGGAGAATTGTCAAGGAGCTTGTCGGCGCTGATGTCATGTTTCTTGAAGAGCTGACAGTACGCTATGGCGAGCAGGTTGTTGCTGTTCTTGCAGAGCTTGAAGAGGAAGGACTTGTCGAGCGTCTGCCGGGCAAGGAGGAGTCCGGCCTCTGCTTCAGAATTCCGGAATAACCGGGATTCTGACGATCGTTGTACGTGGAATGAAGAGGAGCTTGCTACTCCGAGTTGTAAAGCGTGTTCATGGAGCCGAAAAGTGAGTCGATCTCTTTCTCAAAGGCTTTGCTGATTGCTTTTCTTTTCAGTTTGAGCGTCGGTGTCATGTAGCCGTTTTCAATGGTGAACGGCTCTGTCATCAGCAGAAACTTTCTTACTTTTTCATGTGCGGCAAGCTGCCTGGATATGTTGCGCAGATGTGATTCGTAGATCTTGCGGATCTCTTGATGCTCAATAAGCTCGTTTCTTGTCTTAAAGGTTATCTGCTGTTCATCGGTGAAAGACTCCAGTTCGGAAAAATCGGGAACAATAAGGGCGATAAGGAACGGTTTTTTCTCTCCGACAACCATGACCTGGTCGACATAGTTGTTTTCAGCAATCAACTCTTCGATGGGGAGAGGGGCAATGTTCTTCCCGCCCGATGTCACGATAATATGCTTCTTTCTGTCCGTGATTTTCAGGTACCCGTCTTCATCGAGTTCTCCGATATCTCCTGTGTGAAACCAGTCATCGTAGATGACTTCATTTGTTGCTTCCTCGTCGTTCCAGTAGCCTTTCATTATATTCGGTCCCTTGAACAATATTTCGCCGTCGGAGTCGATTTTAACGATAACATTGTCGACTACCGGGCCTACGGTACCGAATTTAACCTTTTCAGGGCGGTTGACATTAGTGACAGGTGATGTTTCGGTGAGCCCGTAGCCTTCAAGTATGGTGATGCCGAAAGCCTGAAAGAATTCCCCCACTTTTTGAGGAAGAGCGGCGCCTCCTGAAACAAAATAGCGGAGATGACCGCCGAGTTTGTTCTGGATTTTAGCGTAGACAAGCCTGTCTGCAATACGGTGCTTCGTGAAGAGTACCGGTGAAGGTTTTCCTGTCTGCAGTTGTTTGTGGTACTCGAGTCCGGTAGCGAGAGCCCATTTGAAAACCTTTTGTTTTACCGGGCTTTCATTGTCTATCTGTTTCAGGATGTTTGCTTTTATCCTGTCGAAAAGCCGCGGGACGGTGATGATAATCGTGGGTTTTGCCTCGGTAATGTTCAGTGATACGGTTTCAACGGTTTCCGCAAGGTAGATCTGGGCGCCGCATGCAAAGAGCAGATAGTAGCCGCCGGTTCTTTCATAAGAGTGGGAAAGCGGCAGGAAAGAGAGGCTCCTGTCCGATTCATCGAGCCGTATGATCGAAGAGCAGGACTTGACATTTTCACAGATATTCCGGTGGGTCAGCATGACACCTTTCGGCAGTCCCGTAGTGCCGGATGTATAGATGATCGTGGCTATATCATCGGGTTTCAGCATGGTATAGCTGATATAGTCAGGTGTGCTGCCAAGGATTGCACGACCGGTTTTTTTTGCATCGGAAAGCTCGGTAACACCATCAACTTTTTCGTCGAGCCGGTTCATGACGATCATGAACTCCAGGTCAGGAAGGTTTTGCCAAACGGAAAGGATCTTGCCAAGCTGAAGCATGTTGGAGACGATAATTGCTCTGGAGCCGGAGTCCTTGAGGATATACTCTATCTGGTTGGGAGGCAGTGAAGGGTAGAGCGGAACATCGATTGCACCGATACTCAGGATAGCCATGTCTGCAAGATACCAGCCGGGACGGTTCTCTGAGAGAATGGCAATGCGGTCCCGTGCTTCAATACCCTTGTGTTTCAGAAAAGCCGCGAGCGCTGACACATCGTCGCTTAGGGAATCATAAGAGATGGGCTCATAGGCGCCGTTCACTTTGCGGGCAATAGGGAATTTTTTCTTTTGTCCTCTGTAATGACGGAAAACATGGGTGAAGAGCTCCGGCAGCGTCTGAAATTCGGAATGGATAAGTCCCATGGAGTACCTGGTTAAGGGCTATTGAGTGTTACTGTTTCAGCGCGACCAACCGCATTTCCCTCAATTCGGGATTTCAGGCGGGGGAAAGAACCAGGCGCGGCAAACTGTCACAGATCAGACCAGCAATTTGTTTTAAAAAAAATATGTAACACATGTTTACAACCTTTGCAAATGATTGTTGCTGAACAAGAGGTTTTGGCATTAAAAAAGCATGTTTGTTGAGGTTTAGGGATTCCCTTACATTTCTGCATGCAAGAATTCTTTGGGGAGTTGATGAGGGATATGTTGCTCACCTGAAAGAGGACGGCATGCTGGTGTCTGGAATCAAAGGTGAATTATGGGACAGGATGTGAACAAGGTAGAACGTCTGTATGATACGGTAGCAAGGGAGTATGCAGAAGCATTCCGTGGCGAGCATGAAAAGAAACCGAAAGACCGGGAAATGCTCTACAGATTTTCGCAAGAGATCGGAGGCAAAAAGCCGGTCTGGGATTTCGGTTGTGGTCCCGGTCAAACTACAGCATACCTGAAAAACCTTGGTGTTGAAATCTCGGGGCTGGATCTGTCAGAGGAAATACTGAAGCAGGCCAGGACAATTTACCCGGAGATACATTTCCGGAAGGGAAATATTCTCGAGCTCGAATTTGAATCCAACTCAATAGCTGGTATTGTAGCTTTTTACGCTATTGTTCATTTTACTGAAGAGCAAACAGGAGCCGCATTCCGTGAAGTGTTTCGTGTATTGCAGCCAGGCGGAACATTCCTTTTAACCTATCACATTGGTGAGGAAACAATCCACCTGGACGAGTTTCTCGGCAAGAACGTCAATGCAGACTTCATGTTTTTCTCTACCGAGTTTATTTTCAATTGCTTAAAGGACAGTGGATTTGAAGAGATAGAGATAATTGAAAGAGAGCCATACCCCGGGGTGGAGTATGAAAGCCGAAGAGCTTATGTGTTTGCGGAAAAGCCTGCGGCACCAAAATCTCCTTGACATTTTGGCCTGCCTCGAACTCAAATCGTTTGCCGGATACCAGCTTTTTTAACTCACCTAAAGAACAAAGAGCATGGTTCAATCTAAAGGTAGTGTCGAAGCGCACATGCGAGGTATACAAGAACATTCATTCGAATTCCATGACATGGTGCTCAGAGTTCGATCCCTTTTTCTGGAAACATGTTCCGGTTTGACGGAAGCGGTTAAATACGGAGGGATAGTTTTCCTGGAACAAAAAGAGCTGGTTGGAGGGATTTTTGTCTACAGGGAACACGTCTCGGTGGAGTTCAGTCAAGGCTCATCATTTCCAGATCCCAATTCGATTCTGGAAGGAAAAGGGAAGTACAGACGGCATATAAAGTTGCATGACCTGGAGGACATTGATGCAAAGCATCTGGCGGGCTTCATTGGTCTGGCTTGTGGATAAAACCAAAAAAGCCCGCTTGGATGCGGGCTTTTTTGTTGAGGCGAAGAGCGGATTCGAACCGCTGTAAAAGGTTTTGCAGACCTCTGCCTAGCCACTCGGCCACTTCGCCCTGTATCGGGAGGTAAATGTAGGTAAAAAGATAAATGAATACAAATGGGTTGTATTGATTTCAGGAGTCAATCTTTCAGGATTTTTTTACTGTTCGATCTTGTTCATCAGCTCTTCCCATAGCTCCTGGTAGGCTATGGAGGCCGGGGCGTGGGGCCGGACTGCGTTGAGCGGAGCCTGGTAGATACCCATTTTTTCGACTTCCGAGTTGTAGGGGATCACCTGGTGCAGAAAACGCTTTTTTCCACGGTACTCTTCAACGATCTCCCTGTGCATGGCCTTCCGGCGTTCAAACATGGTGAAAAAGCCCTTGATTTTAGCGGTATTGAGCTTGTACTCCTTGAAGAAATCGATCAGTTGTTCAAAAGTACGGAGGGAAAGGGTTGTCGGGATCAGTGGAACGAGAATAACGTCCGACGCCGTGAAAACGCTTTCCGAAAGAAGAGTGAGATTGGGAGGGCAGTCAAAGAAGATGAACGGGTATTCCGTGTTCAGTTCACGGATGTTGTTTTTCAGCTTTTTCTGGGGCTTCTTTTCCTCCAGCAGCTCGATGTCGAGATTTCTGTAGGAAAAGTCGGCAGGAAGAAGGTCGAGGTTGTCAAAATCCGTTCCTTTGATGTTGTCGTATATTTTTTTGTTGCCCTTGAGAAATTTTTTGCTGCTGTATTTTTTGTTCGGGACGATACGGAAATAAAAAGAGCTCGCTCCCTGAGGGTCGAGATCGCAGATAAGGGTTGGCGGTTCGCTGATGGAGGAAAGATACGCAAGGTTGACTGCCGAAGCGGTTTTTCCAACGCCGCCCTTGATGCTGTAGAGTGCGATGGTTTTCATATTAGCCGTAATGGTTGAGCAATTCGTTGAAAAGGGCTTCAGCTTCCGGTTTGTCAAATTTGTCGAATCTATTGTGAAATTCCATGCGTACTGTTTCACGTTCGTGATACAGTGCCGTCACCAGGCCTCCGAGTGCCGAGGCGAGAGGGACGTTTTCTGCTGTGCACCTGAGGTTTGAAAGGTAGCTGTAGAGGTAGTGCTGCTGCACCGAAAGATCGACGAAAACACCGAGATTGTCCTGAAGCATCTTTAACTGGCGGGTCACCGGTTGAAGTGCTTTGGCAGGAAAGAGCGATGCATAAAATTCCAGAAGATAGCGAAGTTTTTTACAGTCGAGCCGCAAGGCGTGCAGTTCGGTATCAGTGGCTTCACGGCTCATTGCCCTGCCGTGCCGGATGACTTTTTTCCATGCTTTTCTGATGGAAGAAACAGCGACATCGGACGTTACTGTTAGAGCATTGGGAACTGTTTCAGGGTCGGAAGATATGTTGTTTTCGAGAAAGGATCGCCATTCCTGCAAAAGCTGTTTGTGGGACGATGAGCCAAGATAGCTTGAAAAGACTTTCAGCTCTTTTTTATGACGGTTTCTCAGATCGGTGAAAAAAGGATCGAGCGATTCACGCATGGCAATCGGGAGAAGATTTCTGAATCGTTCCGCTTCAAGCAGATAAACATCCTGGTCTCGAAGGTTGTTTGTTCTTTTCCCGAGTTCCCTGAATGCTTGCTTGTAACGGGAGAGTTCATCAGGCGGAAAGATTCCCTTCAGCCGGGCAAGAATGGATCTGGTTCTGCGAATGGCTACCCGGTAATCATGCAGAAACTCCGTATCGATGTTTTTAGGTATCCATGTCTCGTTGGCATGGATGATTTCAAGTGTCGAAAACAACAGCTCACGGGCTGAATCCTGTATGGTGCTTTTGGGATTGAGCTTGACGGACGGCTTGGAGATGTAGCTGCCGGGAACAAGCCCGGCAACGGCAAGAATGGCCGAGTAAATTTCCTGGTATGAGGTTTTCCCCGCATATGCGGGACTTTTTTTCAGACACCCGGCAAGTTGTTCAAATTCCTTCCTGTAGCCTCTGACGGGGGTCAGCTTTATGAATGCTTGAGGTTGTTGAGTTGCGGGCGGCAGGATCGAACGGAATTCGATAGTGGCTACGGTTTTCCTGTTTTCATCAAGTGCCCGCCAGACGGCAACTTCCGTTTCGACAGAGCCGAGCCGGATAAAAGCCCTGAGTTTTGACAGGGTTTTCAGCGTTGGCCCTGCTTTTCCGTCGTTAATATCCTCAGGGAAAAAGTTTTGCGGTGTTTTTCTGAAAGGTGTGAGGCTGATTGCATTGCCGTTCCTCAGATCGACGAGACTCAGGCGGCGGCGGCAGAGAAAAATCGCCGTTTTTTTATTCCAGGCTTTCCAGTCAAAAGTGTCGTAACAGAGGAGCAACTCCTTTTTTAGTGGCTGTGCCTTGAGAGAAAAAGGGACATGTGTACGCTCGAAAAGTTCGGTCAGGTCAAAAGTATCTGATATGCTGAAATATTCCGGTTCGAGACTTATTCTCATAAGAAAGGAGTAGTAGGATATCGCCTATCGCCCGCAAGTTACCCGTTAATATAGCAATTACTTCAATTCAATGCTTTGTTGCAGTGTGTCCATTGTGTTAAATGTCACCGTACACAGGCCAGCCGTAACCGCTTTTTTTATGATCGGTTGACGAATCGCCCGGAAGTTGTGTTATCGCTTTTAAAAAGGCGGAGTTTTTCTTAAGTTATGCCTTTCTCATTTTGGGTTGTTGCAGCTTTTTTCCTAACAGGTATCGGACGTTGTCATATGAAACACTCGTTTATTTTTCTCGGCATGCTGGTGATGCTCCTGGCGGGCTGTTCGCAGCAGCCGATGTCGGAAGGTTCTTCTGACGGCATGACGGTCGGTATGGTTTTCGATGTGGGTGGCCGGGGAGACAAGTCCTTTAACGATGCGGCGTATCATGGGCTGGAAATGTCCAGGGATTCTCTCGGTGTGGATATTGTGTATATCGAACCTTCGGGCGAGGGTGCTGACAGGGAAGCCGCCCTGCGGCAGCTTGCCGCCGACCCGGCGGTTCCGGTGATTTTCGGAGTAGGCTTGCTGTTCAGCAAAGACATAACGGCAATGGCCGAAGAGTTTCCTGACAAATATTTTGCATGCATCGATTACCTTTCGAAGCCGGGAGAGGACATTCCCGCCAATCTTTCGGGCATTGTCTTTCAGGATAAGCAGGGCTCGTTTCTTGCCGGAGCACTGGCAGGACTGGTAACAAAATCCAATACAGTGGGTTTTATAGGAGGAATGGAGTCGAGTATCATAAAAAAGTTTCAGGATGGTTTTATAGCGGGAGCGAAACATGTGAACCCCGACATTACCATCATTTCCGGGTATATCGGTATGACCGGGAGTGCGTTTACAAATCCGGCCAAAGGCAAGGAGCTTGCACTTGGGCAGTATGCAAAGGGAGCTGATATCATCTATCAGGCAGCGGGGTTGAGCGGCCTTGGTGTTGTCGAGGCGGCCCGCGAGACGGAGAACCTGGTTATCGGTACCGACCGTGATCAGGAAGAGCTTGCACCCGGATATGTTCTGACAAGTATCACGAAAGCAATTGACCGTGCAGTTTTTGCAACCGTCGAACAGGTTCAGTCGGGAACATTCCAGGGTGGCCGGATGAATGTTTTCGGTCTTGATGGTCGGTACACTGATTATGTTTACAATCAAAATAATGCGGCATTGATCAGTCAGGATGCACATGTCAGGGTCGAGAAGATCCGCAAGCAGATTATTGACGGAGAGTTGAGCATCGAGTGATGGGGAGGAGGAGAGTCGTTACATTTTCATGGATGCACAGACGGATGAGGCATTATTAACAACATAAAACACGAGCGAAAACATGAAGCAGTCTATCACACTTTTCAAGCAGGTATGCATTTTTCTGTTGTTTGCCGGTCTTGCAGCCTGCGGCGGCGGTGACAGAGATGCGCTTAAAGCGGAGGTCGAGCAGACTCTTGCAGAGGTAAGTGATGAGCTTGCCGCTCTTAAGGTCGTCAAGATGGAACAGCAGAGTGCCCTCGATGGCTTGAAAGAGGACCTGAAGTGGGAGTACAGCGAAGAACTTGACAAATATGTGCACCAGTATGAAAGCGAGTTTTCCATGCTGAAAGAGAATATTGACGAACTGAACGGCATTTATGATGCTGTTGCAGGTTATCGGGAAAAGCTCGATGGAGCTCCTCTTGAGTACAGCCTGAATCTTATAACGGAAATGTTCGAGGAGAATCGTAAACATTTCGCTGAAATTGTCGAGGAAAACGAAGCTATTCAGGAAAAGTTTTACGATCTGGCAGACGAGCTCGATGAGTTGGGTGCAGCCGAAACTCCTGAAACAACCGATGTTCCTGAAGAGAGTAGTGTTTCGGGAACGACAGATCTCCCTGAGGAAAGTAATATCCAGCAAACGACTGATTCTGTGGAATAAGTGCCCAAAAAGATCCTGGTAACCGGTGCTACCGGTTTTATTGGTTCACGTCTCGTAAGGAAGCTTCTTGCGGGAAACAACAGTGTGTATGCCCTTGTTCGAAAGAGTTCAAATCTTGAGCTGTTTTCGGATATCGCCGACAAGATTAATTTTGTTGAGGGCGACGTAACCGTTGCGGATTCTCTCCGAAGTGCCTTCGACGGGATGGACCATATCTACCATTCGGCGGGCTACACCTATATGGGAGGAGCAAACGGCAAGGCAGGTCTGCTCCATTCCATTAATGTCGAAGGGACCCGTAACGTCATGCAAGCTGCTCTTGACAAGCAGGTCAGCAGAGTCGTTCATGTAAGTTCCATAACCGCTGTCGGAATTTCCACAAAAAACGGTAAGCCGTGTGATGAATCATCGCTCTGGAATTTCGACGGGATTGGTTTGCTTTACGCGGAAACAAAGCGGCAATCCGAGGTTGAAGTCAAGAAAGCTGTCGAAAAAGGTCTCGATTGTGTTATCGTCAACCCGGCTTTCGTATTCGGGGCTGGTGACCTCAATTTCAATGCAGGGCGGCTTATCAAGGATGTTTACCACAAAAAGATGCCGTTTTATCCTCTTGGAGGAGTCTGTGTTGTAGACGTTGAAATTGTGGTTGAGGCTATTATTCGCGCAATGGAAGTCGGGCGCACCGGAGAACGCTACATTCTCGGCGGTGACAATGTCACATTCAAGGAACTGGCGGATATCATCTCCAGAGTAACCGGTACCCGGATTTTCATGATGCCTCTGCCGTATTCCGTTGCAAAAGTTCTGCACAATCTGCTTGTTGTGCTCCACACCAAAAACCGTGTTTCAAAGCTTTTTAACCCCACCATGTTCAGAGTCGCCTCAGAGTTTTTATATTTCTCTTCAGAGAAAGCTGTTCGCGAGCTTGGCATGAGAACCGAACCCATAGAGTTCAGCATACGGCGAGCTTTTGAATGGTATAAAAAGGAAGGGCTGCTCTAAAAACACCGGCATATGCCTTCTAACACTATAGTCGAAAGGGTTGTTGCGGATCTGTTGAAGTATCCACCCTTTGACCAGCTTGACCCTGCTGTTCTGAAGGATCTTGCTGAATCCGTTACCCTTACCTATCATGAAGAGGGTGAAGTCATTTTTTCCAAAGGTGATTTCCTTAAAGGCCATGCTTTCATGGTAATGAAAGGCGCGGTTCGCCTTTTTGACAGTATCGACGGCAAAGAAGTGCTGGTCGATCTCTGTGACGAGGGGGATATTTTCGGAGTCAGAGCGATTTTTGCCCATCATGACTATGTGTTGACCGCGCAGGTGGCCGAAGAAAGTCTGCTCTTTGAGCTGCCGGTCGATAAAATCAGACACCTGCTGGAGACCGAGCCCAGGGTTTCTCTGTTTTTTGCGGGCGCTTTTGCAAAAAGTGTAGAAGAGATTGAACATACCCTGTCCGAGGCTTTCGATGTAGACCGGCGTCTTTTCGGCGAGCAGTCATACAACAATTTTCTGCAGAATGAAACGCTTGAGGTGAAACCTGTAACCACGGTTATCACCTGTCCGCCGGATATCTCGATCCAGGAGGCTGCAAAGATCATGTCCGACCGCAATATCGGTTCGATAATCGTTGTTTCTCCGGAGAATCATCCGCTCGGGATTATTACCGATACGGATCTTACCAAAAAAGTTGTTTCCAGGCCGGGATCGATCAAGGAAAGGCCGGTAAGCAGCATTATGAGCAGTCCCGTCTATACGATCAGCGGAGGGAAAACCATAGCTGATATGGTCATGCTCATGGTTAAAACCAAGCTGAGACATTTTTGCATCACAGAGGATGGCTCGCCGGACAGTCCGGTTGCGGGCATTATCTCGGAGCACGATATCATTACGTCCGAGGGAAACAACCCTGCAGTGATCATGAAGGCTATCATGCAGGCTTCAGGCCGGGACCAGCTCAAGGAGCAGAGAGACAAGACGGAAAGCCTGCTCCAGGTGTATATCGGGCAGGAGGTTGCCGTACATTTTATTTCCAACATCGTTACGGAAATCAATGATGCGATCATCACAAGAGCTGTTGATTTTTCCCTGAAAGAACTTGAAGAGGAAGGGGAGTACAAATGTGCCGACATTCCTTTCTGCTGGCTTTCGCTCGGGAGCGAAGGCCGCAAGGAGCAGTTGCTGCGTACCGATCAGGATAACGCGATTCTTTACGCCGAACCGCCTGAAGGGGAAAAGGAGAAGGTGCATGAGTACTTTCTCGCTCTCGGCAGGAAGGTTACCGGTATTTTGCAGCATTGCGGTTTTGTCAAGTGCCCGGCGGATGTGATGGCAAGCAACCCGGTCTGGTGTCAGCCCATATCGGTATGGAAGGGGTATTTTTCCAAATGGATCGTTACCCCGGAGCCGAAAGCGGTTATGCATTCTACAATTTTCTTTGATTTCAGACCGGTTTACGGCCAGGCCAGGCTTGCTGCCGAGCTGAAACAGGAGATCTTCAGCCTTATTGCAAAAAACAGGGGGTTTCTGGGATTTTTTGCCAAAAACGCTTTGCAGAACCCGCCTCCGCTTGGTTTTTTCCGAAACTTTCTTGTCGAGAAAAGCCGTGACCATGCCAATGAGTTTGATATAAAAGCACGTGCCATGATGCCGCTCTCGGATGCTGCAAGGGTGTTGTCCTATGAGCTGAAAGTTCCGGAATATTTCAGTACCGCCGAGCGTTTCAAGCGTCTTGGAACACTTGTGCCCGGGATGAAAGATCTTGGCGTAGAGGCTGCGGCAGGGTACGAGTTCCTTATGCGGCTGCGAGCGGTTAACGGTCTCGCGAACAAATCATCAGGCCGTTACATCAAGCCGGAAACCCTGAACAAAATCGACCGCCAGACCCTCAGGAATGTCTTTTCAACCATAGATAAGGTGCAAAAAACGCTGAACCTGAGGTTCCAGCTCGATTATATTCGTGATTAGCCTGCTTGCAAAAAAAATCGCGGCACGCCGTTGCCGGCGAGGAGAGCTCCCGGACAGTGTCTGCAGGTATGTGAAAGGTTTTTCCGGGCCTTCTGATCTCGCCAGGCCGCTTGGCGAGGTTCGTTTTGTTGTTTTCGATACCGAGACAACAGGGTTTGACATTGCCAAAGACTCTGTTATTTCAGTCGGTGCAATAGCTCTCAGTGGTTTCCGGATTAATGTACAGGATTCTTTCGAGGTGCTTATCCGCCGCGACAGCGTTGGAGAGAGCGAGGCGGTTACCACCCACGGTTTGCTGCGCAAGGATCTCGATGAGGGGAGGGAAGAGCAGGAGGCTGTCGAAGCTTTTCTTGAGTATATCGGAAACAGTGTTCTCGTGGCCCAGCATGCGGATTTCGATGTGGCCATGATCAATCGCATACTGCAGAAGAAGTACGGGTTTGAGTTGCTCAATCAGGTTGTCGATACTGCAAGCCTCGCCAAAAGGCTTGAAAAGGGGCCTTACTACAACCTTGCTCACAAGAGTGGCGAGTACAGGCTGGATGTCCTGCTTGAACGCTACAACATCCGGTTGTATGACAGGCATACGGCAGCCGGTGATTCATTCCTCACAGCACAGTTGTTTCAGATGCTGCTTATGAAAGCCGGGTATGCGGGGATCAGGTCGCTACGCGACCTGCTTTTGAAATAATCACCTTTTCCTCGCAAACAGCAACAGTCTCGGAGAGGTTTGTTCATCGAATGCCGAGCCCTCGTAATCCCCGAAAATCTCCTTGATTTCAAATCCGGCCGATGCAAGCATATCACCTATGATTTCGATCCGGTAAAGCCGTACCGACTCTTCGAACGTCACCGAGTCGTCCGAAGAGCGTATGGTTATCTGTTTTATGACGCGGTCCGTTTCAATGCGGCGTTGTTCGGAGACGATCAGGTCGTCAATGGTTCTGGACGAGGAAGGATTGAGGTTTTTTTTCAGGTACACCGGATTAATCAGATCGAGGATATACCGGCCGTCTTTTTTCAGAGCCCTGTGAACATTCCGCAGAACCTGCAGGTCTTCTTTCTTCGTCTTGAAATAGCCGAAACTCGAAAAAAGCTGGACAACGAGATCATAAGTGTTTTCAACCGATATGTGCCGCATGTCCTGCCGCGTGCATTCGATGGAGATGTTTTCCCGCGCAGCTTGTGAGCGTGTACATTCAAGCAGGAAAGGGGAGAGGTCGTTTGCCGTCGTTGTAAAGCCAAGTCTTGCAAACTCCAGCGCATGGCGTCCCGCACCACATGCGATATCCATTACCCGGACATCCGAGGGCGTGAGGTTCTCAAGTCCGGTTTTGTGTATAATGGTCTCAAGACAGGTTCTTGCTTCGGCTTCATCCCTGTGGCTGTAAACCCTGAGGTACAGAGGATGGTTGAACCACTCCGTAAACCACTCTTTGTCGGGTTTCTCGGGCATACATTTCTACTTTAATGGCTGAGGTACCCATAAAAAAAGCCGTGAATGTATCACGGCTCTCTTTCAATCACAAAAAAGCTGTGTTTACCCGGTTGCTTTACTGACAAAGTCAGCAAGAACCTTCTGGTCCTTTTCTCCGTTGGGAATACGGACGTTTTTCTCCATGAATTTCCAGGCGCTTGTTTTTTCGGATTTTACGGAATAGACAAGCTTTGCAACCTTGAAGTCATTACCGCCTTTGGTTTTAACTTTGTCGCCGAACGTTTGTTTCTTGGCCATAACTCTCGGATATCGATTACTTGAACGTACTGTCGTACTGTGCAGGACACGTCCTGCAAAAACTGAAAGCCAATATAACAAAAAAAAGATGAGGAACAAGGATGAAGGGAGCCACTGTCTTCTTGTCAGGCGAAAAAAGAAGCCGTCCCTGTTTTACCCGGGACGGCTTCCTGATCCATCAAGGACCCTGGCTATATTACTACTCAATCGCCAGGTCTTTCTGCTTACCGCTTAGCCATAGGCATAGTCTGCGCCTGTGAGCAGCGCACCCTCGACAACGGCAAGAATTGACAACTCGCCGGTCTCCACGGTGCCATTGACGCCGTTCGAGGCGAACGAGTACAATGCCGTGTCGCTTGCTCCCTGGATCGAAAACACAAGCACCTGGTCGGTGGTGTCGTTCGTCAATCCTGTAGTAAGGGACGTATTAATGAACGATGCGACAGCAGCAAGATCAACCAGATCGGCGTCGGTGAGAGCTGTTCCGGTGTAGGCAGCAAGCTCGGCGGCGGCAAGGTCGATACTGAGAGCAGGATTGGTGACAACGTCGAGCACATCGTCCGTATTCTTGTCCATGGTATCGCCCATGAAGCCGCTACCGGTCTCCGTTGTTGTGACATAGGAGCCTGCAGAAGTCGACACGGAGAAAATGATCTGGTCGGTACCGGCCTCGAAGTCTATGATCGTGTCGAACCCGGTGTTCTGGCCTTCCGGAGCGCCGTCCTGCGCAGTCTTGTAGACAACGTTGTCCTGGGCGCCGTTTGCTGCTGTAAGATCGATGGTGTCGGCACCGAGCAGACCTACGATACCGCCGCCGTCCGTTGCGCCGTCAACCGAGCCTGCTGCGCCGCCGGCATTGCCCGAAATTCTGATGCTGTCATCACCTGCGCCGCCGACCAGCAGGGCATTACCAGAACCGTCATTGTCGCGGTCAGTGTTAACGCGGACGTCTGCCCCTGCGCTGCCATCGGTAACAGCGATCGCGCTGAAGAAAACATCGTCTGAAGCATTAAGGTCATAGCGTGAGTTATCATACAGATCGGCATTGTTTACACGAACCCTGACGTCCTTATCGGCAGTGTCTGAAGCATATATTTCAAATCTATACATAACACCGCCGATGATAAAGTCAGCGATTTCACCAGCGGCGATATCGACTTCGATAGCGGCAGTGTCAGCACTGTAGTCGGATATCAGCACCTGATTGGTGCCTTCACCGGGTGCGAAGGAATCATTGGCACCCATTACTCCACCTGAATAGAGGTAGAATGTATCATTGTCTGGACCGCCAATGAACGTGATATCGTTGGTACCGGTCAGGTCGAGGACCCGGTTAAAACCACTGTTGCCATTTACCGTGTAACTGGCCGCGGTTTCACCATTGAAATCGATCCTGTCGTTGCCGCCGCCGAGTATGAAGGTGGTGAAGTCGTAGTCGCCGCCGGCCGAGGAGTCCGCTGCATCCAAGGTGTTTGCCTCGAAGCTGACGTTATCGTTTGTGTTGAATTCCAGCACTTCGATGTTCGAGATGTTGGCGTGATCGAGCAACGATTCCAGTGTACGGGTGTTGTCGTCGATCGCGAAGTCAACCCGCATGGTGTCTGTACCGCCGAGACCGTCGGCACTGTCGGCTGCCTCGACCTGGTCGAGCGAGGTTGCCGTGAAGATATCGTCACTGGTCGTACCAACAAGGTTGTCCGCGTTTTCGGTGAACTCGAACGTTGTCATGACGTTAACCACGTCGTTCGGATCGGTGACGTTTACCGTCACATTCGGGTTGTTGATAACATCAACAGTAACAGCAACATCTTCAGGGACAAGCGATGTGTCAATGTTCAGCACCGAGCCTGTCTCGACCAGATGGCTGATATTGACATTCAGGACATTGTTATTTGCACTGATTGCCGACGGGTTCAAGGTGATGTTCCAGGTCTGCGGCAGGAGGGAGTCCGGTACCAGTTCGATGACATCCAGACCGCTGATGTTATCCAGGTCGTCAGCTGTTATGGTTGCACCGTTGATGACACGCAAGGTGTCGTTGCCGTCACCTGCGCTGTTGCCGAAGTTGATGGTTGCTTTGGCGTTGATGGTGATGTCGTCGGCTATCACCAGGTCGTCTCCGGTTGATCCTTCGATGGCCAGCAGGTTGGTGTTGCTGAAGGCGACGCCGGTGATGTCGACGGCGTTGCCCCCTACACCCATCTCTACGGTCAGACCTCCGGCTGAACCGGTAATGGAAGTCACCATACTGTCGGTGATGTTGAGCATTGTGTCCTCTGTGGTCATGACGAAAGTTTCAATATCGCTTATCTGTTCAGCTTCGGCCGGATTGATAGAGCCCGCTCCGGTCAGGGTCAGCGTATCGTTGCCTGCTCCGCCGTTGAAGGAGTCGAGGACGGTCAGGCCGTTGGTGGCGACAGCGATCATGTCGTCGCCTTGTGAACCGGTGTAGGTGACGCCTGCTGTGGTGTTATTTGTGAGGTCAAGTGACAGGTCACCGGTCATCGCACCTGCATTCACCGTGGTCTCGAAACCGTTAAGCGGATCGATAATTGTCAGATCCTGGTCGCCTGCGAGGTTCAGCGTGGTCATGTCGACGTTCAGGTGCT
>OFEN01000046.1_pt1 | contig 44079 bp, 36 predicted proteins | sample 1521081 | NCBI WGS metagenome assembly OFEN01 (sample SAMN04272335, study PRJEB24112) | coral metagenome | biome: Coral reef; feature: Shallow seawater; material: Coral tissue | host: Coral | place: China: South China Sea | collected 2014
GTCATGAGCGTCATGAGTACGAGGCGGACGGAGCACAGAAACCGGAGTGTACACATAGTACATGAGGATTTCGAGCACCGACCAACGAAGCAATCACGACGTGGAATAAATTATTAGAGGTGCCTTTATGGTTTTTCAGCATAAGAAAGAATGTAGTCCAGACCAGCATAAACACTGTCTGCAGATCGATTGAACGCTGTTTGCGCAAGCATCTTTGCAAGCGGAGGCAGCTTGCCGACAAAGGTTCTGTCTCTTGACAGATACTCATGAAGAGGCGTATAGACATCGTCACGTATCGATTCAATATCAATGTTGGCAAACCCGGCTTTGGAGAGTTTTTCGTTGTAGACCGGGATCAGATAATAGTTATCCTGCGGAATATTGAATTTACCCGCCACCATGTTCCATGAAATCCACTGCTCTATTCTCCTGAAGGGATTATCGGAGTTTTTCATGGGTAAAATGTCCGCCGTCACAAGCCTTCCACCTGGACGCAAAACGCGGAACGCTTCCCGGAAAAAATCCTCACGGCTTCTATAGTGAAAAGCGCTTTCCACGGAAACAACCAGATCAATGGATTCATTGTCAATTGGCATCTCTGTTGCCGAACCTTCCCTCAAATCTATTGATTTCTCGAGCCCTGCACCAGCAACATTCATCCGGGCTCGCTCAACCTGAGAATTCGTAATATTCAGCCCGATAATTTTTTCGGGTTTCATGCTCCTCGTCCAGAGGATGTCTTGATCGCCAAAACCATACCCGCAATCCAATACAGTATCACCTGGACCCATGCCGCCTCTTTTCGCCACCAGAAGAGCAAGCTCTTCACTGGCTTCGTCAATCGTATCCGCATCCTGCCAATAGCCAAGATTCAGATATAACGCATTCTCGGTAAGAGAAGTCGTGCCAATCAGATCATAGACTTCCGTTGTCTCCAATCCATGGAATGGATTAAAAAGCCAATTCAGATATTGAAAAAATCGACCGATTGATTTGTCTGACATGGTAAATCATCCGTTTCCGCTGAAAACGCCTGTATCATACTTACCGTCTATCAATAAGTTTTTTAACCACTGAATGGGCTTGAATGTTCGGGTTACTTGCTGATTTGTTGAATCATTGGGATGCTGGCACCGAAAGCCTGTAGGGGTGGACCTGTGTGTCGGCCTGCAACGTTCGGCTTAACACCAAACACCCTTATGCAACTTGCCGAAAGGGAACATTGATGCGGGAAATCAGGTTAATTCAATACAAGGTTTGTATATTGAGCATAAAGGGTACTTCTCTTTATTGTCATGAGCGGTTCAAGAGCAAGGCGAACGGAGCGCAGAAACCGGAGTGTACACAAAGTACATGAGGATTTCGAGCACCGCTCAACGATGCAATTGAAGCGCGAAATAAATAAATAGAGGTACCCTAAAATAAAACCACAAACGATGAGCACCGTCACCGTCAACATATCCTTTCAGGATTCTCTCCTGAACGAGATCGATAAAACAGCAAAGCATGAACACCGCAGCCGGTCAGAGCTGATACGTGAAGCGGCAAGGCTTTACATTCAACGCCAGTGCCAGTGGAATGACCTTTTTCAGCTCGGGAACCGAATCTCACAGGAACAACAGCTAACCGTAAAGGACATCGAAGAGGAAATCGCCGCTACCCGTAAAAAGAACGCGGACAATCAATGAAAATTGTCTGCGATACCAACATTCTCATTTCAGGGATTCTTTTCGGTGGCAAACCGCGCGAAATCTTGCGTCTCTGCGCTTCCGGAACCGTCGTTAACTGTATCTCTCCCGATATCCTGAAAGAAGTAGAAGAGGTTTTGCTACGACCAAAATTCGGCCTTAAAGAAACGCAGGTATACGAAATCATCCGATTGTTCAGAGATACCTTCACGCTCGTCAGCTTTGACAGACGCCTTTCGGTCGTCACTGCCGACCCCGACGACAACCGAATTCTCGAAGCTGCCCTGGCAACCAAAGCAGATGTAATTGTCTCCGGTGACGCTCATCTGCTCGATCTGGTTAACTGGAACGGCATCCCTGTTCTATCGGCTGACACCTTCCTTAAAAAAATTACCTGAAAAGAACTTCAGACTCATCTTACCGAGGAGCGACAAAGACTCGATACGTTTTTTCTTAGGCTTTTTTTGAAGACTCTGAGTTCATAATCTACCTCTAACGCCAAATTGAGCGGCGGCCGGCATGGAGTGCAGCGAACGGCTTGAACGCCTTGGTTATAACCCAACATCCTTTCTTTCCAGACCCATGAACTCTTGCCATACCAGATTTGGCTCCCACTCAGCAATAATGACTTTCTTCGCTTCTTCAGAACTCACTTTGTGGACCAATCTGAAATACTGATACAGGAATGCTGACACTCTGTAATTCACGACACAATGCACCCAGCACTTCTTCCCTTCAAATGCCTGCATAAGAGAGAAAAATGACCTCAGATGCTCAGCCGTAGGTGATTCGAATGGAACGGCAAGATGCACGTACATCATCTTTCGCGCTGTTACGATGTAACCTTCTTCCGGTATCGCGTTGTCGGAGTTTGGCATCGCCAGATTGATCACCACTTCAAAACCTGCTTCAGCGATTTCCTTAAACTGCAGTTCTTCAGGCTGTCCGGAAGAAGCTAAGCTTTCCGAAATCGCCTTATAGTTTGTGATTTCCTCGATGCTCATTGATTATAACGCATGGCATAACCGGCAATTTTCTGGCACGTAGCGGCGCGAAAATTGCCGTGTTCATGCAAATGTTAGGATAGTTTTGACACCATTCGTGTTTTGAATTCATTTAAATAATCAAAAAACGAAACACCAAATACATTTAGAAATGCCTCTTCGTTATTTTTATTTTCAAGTAATTGATGATAATAAACAATGAAGCGATCGCGTCCATATGTTCTTATCAAATCATCCACAATGCATCCGAATTCGGAGTATATAAAATAGTACTTGTTTTTCAGCTTGAACTCTTTGGATTCAATTGGTGCCTGCTGCAACGGCTGCGGCCACCAATAGGGATGAAAAAAGACATCTTGTGATAAATGTTCAGCAACTTCCCGTTGAGTAAAATAGCCTGCTTTACCAAACTGATTAGCTGAGTATACGGCGATACCTTCATTAAGCCATGCAGGAAATGTAAACGTTCCAAACAAAGATAAGTTCTGTTGAGTAAGCGAATGTGATAGCTCGTGCTGAAGATACACCCTAAAGGGTTTTTCATTTGCAATTGCTTCATCCTGAACTTTTCTTGAAAATACGACTCTACCAAACAAAGGAAATGACTGAGCACGCGTTAACGAACCCGTTATTCTTTTCTTTTCCTGATCGGACTCACAAAGAATAATATCAACTTTCCTTTTATATTTAAGACGATGAATTTTTTCGTTTTCATCGATTAATTCGTCAATTTCCTCCAAAGTTGGCAGACTGTATCCTTTGTGATAGTAAACAGTTGCTTTTTTGTAGATTTTCTGCTCAAAGCCCACAATTACCGGACTATAAGGAAGCAACCTTCCATATACAGACGAATATCCAATTATGATAATTAAAACGACAAAAACACTGATGCTTAGTACTTTGATTTTTTTGGAATTCATTAGAGCACCTCGATTTATTTATTCCGCGATTCAATTGCATCGTTGAGCGGTGCTCGAAATCCTCATGTACTCCGTGTACACTCCGGTTTCTGCGCTCCGTCGCCTTGCACTTGAAACGCTCATGACAATTAATAGAGGTGCCCTATTATTTACTCTTTTATCCCAACGATCAAGCTCAGTGGCGCGGCTTGTCCGCGTCCGCTGAAGCGCCTTGTTCGGCACTAACCAACGTCTTTCTGAAAACGACCTGTCCGTCGTCAAGGTAACCATCTTTATACCAACCAAGATGTAAATAAAATCCGACTGCTCGAAGTTCAGATCCCGACCCTGTCGAAAGCCACGCTTTTTGAACTCCCCCTCTGCGCAACCCCTCTTCGGCGGCATCCATAAGCGCTCGTCCAAACCCGTTGCCTTCGAATTCAGGTTTTACAAAGCAGGCGAAAACGTATCCCTCAGAGATTTGCACCATCGAGAATCCGACGGGCTGACCGTCTTCCTCAGCGATGATCGTAGTATAGTCTTCCCCTTCAATCATTTCCTTGACGCTTTGAATGGTTATGCCGAGGCCTGCCAGTTCCTCTCGTGATTGGTAGTTCTCCACGACCGAACACCGGATATCAAATAATGTCTCGGCGTCATTGGCCAACGCTGGTCTCAATTTCATAAGCTTTTGTCTCTTGCTGCCGAACATTATTTAGTATCTGTATTACAGCTTTTCTTGTACCACACCAATAATATATCGCATAAACACTCCTCTCCGGCATGCAACTTGCAAATTCTGACTATATATGAGTAGGGAACTTGCTCCATTTGCTGTAACACAAGTTTTAGAGAAGATTCCGTGTTTTGCGTATGCACCGTTAACCGGTGAGGGGATCGTGAGGCGCTGGAATAATTCGAGGGATTTATATTTTGAAGGAAATGGTCTGCATTTTCCAGCCGCCTAAGCGGGCCAGTACAATTAACGTTTGCCAGAACATCTCCATAAAATGAAATCGCGATGACAAAAGAAAATATCTCGATAAGAGATGAGAAAAAGTACGATGCCGACGTCATTACCGAAGTGACTGCGGCGGCCTTCGAGTCCCTGGAATTCAGCACCCAAACGGAGCAGTTCATCATCGAGGAGCTTCGTTCTGCAAAGGCTTTGACCTTATCACTGGTCGCAGAAGTAGATGGCCATGTTGTGGGGCATATTGCATTTTCTCCCGTGACCATTTCAGATGGCGCCACTGATTGGTACGGACTTGGGCCGGTTTCAGTGCTGCCGCTATACCAGCGAAAGGGTATTGGCACAGCGCTGATACAGGAAGGTCTGTCACGATTGAAAGACCTCGGCGCCAAAGGCTGCTGCCTCATCGGGCATCCGCAGTATTATAGAAAATTTGGATTTGACAATGTTCCCGGGCTTGGACTGAAAGGAGTTCCAGAGGAGATATTTTTCGCACTTTCTTTTGACGGCTGTTTTCCGCAGGGTAACACCACGCTCCATGAAGCATTCAAAGCAACCGGCCCGCAAGCGCCTGCAGGAAACAAAACCGCATCGCCTCATTGATGCTCGACGTCCTACAACAACCCTTTTGCCATCAACACCCTCTCCACAATCTCACGGGCAACCGCTCCTGAAGGATTTTCTCCCCCGGTAATATTGCACGCGAAGACATAAACATCTCCCTCACTTTCAAGAAAACCCACAAACCATCCCAAGTTCTAATTACCTTCAGCATCCATTCCCGAACCGGTTTTTCCATAAAGCGTTCCTTTTTCGGTTTCAGCTACCCGCATAACGTCACGCAATATTGCAACGTTTTGTTCGGAAAAAGGAAGCTTTCCATCAAGCAGTTTGTTCAAAAGCGCGACCTGTTCATCGGCACTGATAACAATTGTCTCACGTCCGGGACGGCCAAGCCAGAAAACATCAATACCGGCCGAGATATCCCTGCTTCCGTAACCAATCCTTTCTATATATGTTTTCATTCGCTCAGGCCCGATTTGTCGGGCAAGGATCTGGTATGCGGGTACAGCCGATACCCGGAACGCCTCACGAAGCGACAAATCTTTGTTCCACGCGTCATAATTGCGACGCACTCCGTCCCATGTGTACCATGGCTCATCCGGCCCTTTGAGCAAACCCAGTTCCAGCCCGATAAGCGTGTTGTAGATCTTGAATGTCGAGCAGGGAGCAAGGCGCTCTGCGGCACGCACTGTATCGACGGATATCATCCTGCCCGAAGAACGGTTGTGGAGCACAAACGCAGTATCGTAACCCATGAAGAGCGACTTGTCGATGTGCTGTGCCCTGGAATCCAGCGGAAGCAGGAAGAAAAGAAAAAGCAAAAGTGTCAGTCGGTTCATAAGCGCAGCACCTTCAAGGATTGTTGAGCTGTTGAATTGTTTTTTTTAGACAAATTTTCAGGAATACGGCTGCCTGATGACGGTTTTCCATTTTGCCGGATCGGCGCGGCGGACGTCACTGAGGTAAATCTCATGGTGTTTGCCCCTGCGCACTTTCCCGCTCTCCTCAATAAACGCATGCACCTTTTCTATCGTCGGACCTTCTTCTGAAAACGGTCCGACATGCATGATTTGCGCTGCCTCTCCTTCTTCAAACAACGCAAAACGGAGTTGCGACAGCGATACTGGATTCTTTTTTGCTCTCACCTGTTTAATTGCACCTTCAACCATAGCCTGGGAAATAAACTCCGGCTGCATGATCATCAGCGTCCATTTCCATGCCTCCTTGCAATCAACCGAGAACGTCGACATGTCATCCGACCACCACAGTCCCTCAAGCGGCATTACGCCATAGTCGATCTCCATGCCCCCTTTTTTCACCATGAACTTCAGTGCATACGAAACCGAGTACAACGCCTCTACTGCATCCTGGAATTCCTGAGAAGTATTGGGATCACCTTGTCCGTCGATCATCAGAAAATTCATTCCGGGAACCGTCACTCTTCCCACACTTTTCACCGACGGTTTGTAAAGGTGTTTCAGCTCTTTTTTGAAATCAATTTTTTTCATGATCAGGTTTGGAGAGTGTAGAGTTGGCACATGGACAGCTTTGAACTGTAACTCTAATTGTAAAAACTGTTTAGTTCAAACCAAAAAAGCTCCCAGTTTATCGGAAGCCTTGTTTGCTGCGAAGAGAGGGTGCAAAGATTCATTCTACCTGCTCGTTAGCTTATATCAGGAATTCTCATCAAATCATAGCCAATCTGAAGAAAGTGATCATCATCAGTAAGAACCGTCTGAATGTTATTTGATTTCATTACAACTGCTGATGTCAGATCCGTAAATGAAATTTTCGGTTTGTCATCAAGTTTTTCGCGAAGCTTCCATGCTTCAGAAAAATGCTCTGACGTTATTTTTAAAATGTTAATCCAGGCACTATCCGAAGCAAAAAAAATGCTGTTGATAAAACGAACAGCTTCTTCATAATGCTCTCTGCGAAATAAGAGGGTTATCAGTTCATCGAGGATATAGTCAGAGGTATAAAAACTCTTCTCTTCATCCTTTACCTTTTTAAACAAAGAAACAACCTCATTATGCCATGGGTCCTTAGCATGACCGAGGGCTAACCATCCCCACGTATCCACAAAAACTTTATCATTACCCGCCATACAATTCCTTGTCTATTTCCTCACTTGTCATGGGTTTGCCTGAAAGACAACCAGAGATATTCAGGAGAGGATCTTCCATAACCCTCATACGGTCACTGAGGAAATCCACAAAATCAAGCACCTCACGAACCCTGTAATCGGGAAGGTCTTTGATTTTGACAATCAACTCGTTCTTGAGTTTATCTGCTTTTTTTGTCGTCATATACAGTAATCGATCTACAGCTATACATTGATTTTGCTATGCTTCCGCAAAGCCTGCTGACTTCTCATACAGTAAAAAATAGATAAAATATTTTCAATAGTAGATAAATATGGATAAGTAAACGTCTTTTGAAGGGAAAGACATGGCGGAGGGAGGGATTGATTACATCGGGGCAGCAACGCTTCGCGTGCTGTCTCAATGGCTCGCGCCATTGTTCGAACACCTCTTTTCGGGTTCGAACCCCTCGGAGTAAAACAAAAACCCTGGATAAACCAGGGATTTTTGTTTTATGCGGAGAGAGAGGGATTCGAACCCTCGATAGCCCTTGTTAGAACTATGACGGTTTAGCAAACCGTTGCCTTCAGCCGCTCGGCCACCTCTCCGACTGTATATGTTCGATTGCTCAAGAAGATGGGTTCGATCTCCTCTCTCTCCTTGACATCTCAATTTTCAATAAACACTGTGCTTTCGCACTCATTTTCCAATCTTTCCACCGAGAGGGATTGACTCACTGCTTCGCAGTTCGCCCTTCGGGAAGCCCCTAACCGGGGCTTTCTCAATGCCTGTCGGCATTGTTCGAACACCTCGATAACCCAACCACCTCTCCGGCTGTAATCATTCATCTGCGGAGGATGAGGGACTCGAACCCCCAAGGCCGTGAAGCCGGCAGTTTTCAAGACTGCTGCATTACCAATTATGCTAATCCTCCGAACGTATGTAAAGAACCGGGCAGAAATTTAATGAATGAGAGAAAGAAAGTCAAAAACAATAGTCAGAAATCAACATATCAGAATTATTATGCACCCCGTATCCGTCTAACGGTCGGGAGTGATGAAACGCAGAGCGTTTCATCCTTCGAACCCTCCTTTTGTTCAAACTTTGATATATCCCCTTAGACCGCTCCATTTAAGTCAAAGAACCAAAGACTGATAGTTCAGGAGACTAAATTTTTCGTTAGATCGGACATACGGTCGGGATTGACTCGAAGCTTCGCTTCTCGCCCTTCGGGAAGTCCCGTTCCGGGACTTTCTCAATGGCTTCTAAAAACTGGTTGCACAAACAACATCAATTGCTTTCGTGTATGGGGAGGGATTGATTCACTTCGCTCACCCCCTTTGGGGGCGGACTCGCTTTGCTCGCCGTCCCAGCGGCATAGGCCGCCGGTCGAACCCTCTTATCGGGTTCTCATCCATCCCAAATAACAAAAGCAACCCTCACGAAAGTGAGGGCTTTGTCTTTTTGCGGAGAGGGAGGGATTCGAACCCTCGAGGGCTGTTACACCCTACCCGCTTTCCAGGCGAGCGCACTAGACCAACTATGCGACCTCTCCGGTTTTTAGGGCCAGTAATCTACAATGTATTTTACTTTTTTAAAAGCAATCAGCGAACTTGAAGCAAATATTTCCGTCTCGATGCCCTGTTCCGATTGTCTTTCAGCAGTCACTTTTGTAAATTGGCGAAACTCGATCTAAAACAAAATCCATAAACTGTTTATCGCATGTCGAAAATACTCTACGAAGCGCTTACATTTGATGATGTATTGCTCGTGCCTGCTTATTCGGCTGTCCTTCCCAAAGAAACAAGCGTAAAGACACGTCTCACAAAAAACATTCAACTGAATATACCTCTTGTCAGCGCTGCAATGGATACCGTCACGGAATCGGAGCTGGCAATTGCTATCGCACGATCAGGAGGCATAGGGTTTATCCACAAGAACCTTACGGTCCAGCAGCAGGCCCGCGAGGTTGCCAAGGTAAAACGGTATGAGAGCGGTATTATCCGCAACCCGTTCACACTGTATGAAGACGCTTCCGTACAGGATGCTTTTGATCTGATGCAGAAACATTCCATTTCCGGTGTTCCGATTATTGAAAAACCCGTTGGTCCTGACGATGCTTCAATCAAACTCAAGGGAATCATCACTAACCGTGACCTGCGGTTCAAGCCGTCACCCGAGCAGACGATTTCAAGCATCATGACAAGCGAAAACCTCATCACGGCAGAGGAAGACATTGACCTTGAAGATGCAGAAGAAATCCTGCTTTCCAACAAAATCGAGAAGCTGCTTATCACCGACAAAAGCGGCAATCTGAAAGGCCTGATAACGTTCAAGGATATCCAGAAAAGGAAACTCTATCCCGACTCCTGCAAGGATAAACACGGCAGACTTCGGGCAGGTGCTGCGGTTGGTATACGTTCAGACACCGTTGACCGCGTTTCCGCTCTTGTTGAGGCGGGAGTGGATGTTGTAGCGGTCGATACGGCACACGGCCATAGCAAAGCTGTCGGCGATATGGTACGATCCATCAAGAAAAGTTTCCCCGATCTTCAGGTCGTTGCAGGTAACGTTGCGACAGCAGATGCGGTCAGGGATCTCGTTGACGCCGGTGCCGATGCGGTCAAGGTCGGAATCGGTCCGGGCAGCATCTGTACAACCCGGATTGTTGCCGGTGTCGGAATGCCTCAGCTCACCGCAATCATAAACTGTGCCGAGGAAGCAGCGAAAACCGGGACTCCCATTGTCGCCGACGGCGGAATCAAATACAGTGGTGATATTGCAAAAGCAATTGCTGCAGGAGCAGATTCAGTGATGATAGGAAGCATCTTTGCCGGAACCGATGAGAGCCCCGGCGAGACAATCCTCTATGAAGGAAGGCGCTTCAAGGCATACAGGGGAATGGGCTCGCTTGGAGCGATGTCTGAGCCGGAAGGCAGCAGTGACCGCTATTTCCAGGACTCCTCGAAAGAAAGCAAAAAGTATGTACCTGAAGGTATCGAAGGCCGGATACCGGCAAAAGGAAAGCTGGAAGAGGTCATCTATCAGCTTATAGGCGGTCTGAAATCATCAATGGGCTACTGTGGTGTCAGTTCGACTGACGACATGAAAAGCAACACCAGCTTTGTACGCATTACCCAGGCAGGGCTGAGGGAAAGCCACCCCCACGATGTGATGATCACCAGGGAAGCACCGAACTATTCAGTATCATAAGTCATAAGAACTTCAATGCGACAAAAAAAGCGGCCCTGTACCGGCCGCTTTTTTCATTTTTAACGTTTGCCTTTTTACCTTTGACCCAATCCCCCTAATCTTCATCATGCATCCCTTCGAGACGATCCTCAAGGTCGGCATAGATATCCTGCAGCTCCTCGATGATATCCTGATCGGCTTTCCACATTCCCCTGCCATGAGCTTCGAGCATACGCCCGACAATGTTCTTTATAGCTTGTGGATTTACTTTTGCAAGTCTCTCTCGCATTTCGGGATCGAGGGCATAAGTTTCCGCCGTTTTTTTGTAGACCCAATCATCAACACTTTTGGTCACGGCATCCCATCCAAGCATATAGGTAACCCTGTTACTGATCTCCGAAGCCCCGCTGTGTCCGTGGTTCAGCATTCCCTCGAACCACTTCGGGTTCAGAAGCTTTGAACGGTACTCGATCCTGAGCGACTTGTTTGCATCGTCAACCTTGATGTCGGAGGTAAAGGATTCAACGTAATTGAGTTTCACATCGCTCACGCGGCTGTTGCGCTTGCGTGCGGCAAGCTGAAGCGAACCTGATGATGAAAAGTAATGATCGATATCCGAGATACCGAACTCGGTTGAATCAACCTGATGAACGACACGATCGACGGTTCCAAACAAGTTCTTGAGGATCTCGGTTTGTTTTTCTCCTTTTCTGCTGCCGCCGTAGGCGGAACTGTTTCGGCGAAGAAACAGCTCATCGAGATCATCATCGCTCTCCCACGCGGAATCTTCAACCATGTCGTCAACATATGTACCATACGAGCCGGGCGCCTGGGTAAACTGTCTTGATGTCGCGCTTTCGAAATCAGCCCCTTCCTCCAGAGCCTGGTCTACATGCTTTTTGATAAAGTTCCTGTCATGCGGCTCATCGGCTTTCGCCGTCTCCTGTACGAGCCTGTCGAGCTGGTCCATGAGGTTTCCGAAAGCATCCCTGAATATCGGGCTCAACTGCATCAGCACATCGATCCTCGGGCGTCCGAGTTTCTCGAGCGGTACAAGCTGGTAGTGGCTGATCTTGCCCTGTGCGTCGTAAGCGGGTTCAGCCCCTGCAAGCCGTATGACGACGGCAACAGCCTCACCTTTTGTTTTAATGGTATCAAGCCCCCAAAGCACCTGTGCAATTGTTTCGGGGTACTGACCGTTGTTCTCTTCCAGATGCTTGTTGACCAGCATATCCGCGATCTTTGCGCCTCGTTTGAAGGCAAGCTCGGAAGGAATCCGCCAGGGATCAATCGAATGAATGTTGCGTCCCGAAGGGAGAACATTGACGCCGTCCCTGACAAGGTCTCCTCCGGGTCCAGAAGGAATGTATCGCCCGTCAAGCACCCGGACAAGGGCATCCATTTCCCCGTGATTGTCACCCAGTGCATAAAGCAGCTGCACCCCTTCCTGTATAATCCCATCGACCACTTCCATGAACTCCGCAGGAAGGTTCTGCCCACCCATCATTCCTTTAAAGACATCGACAGGACTTTTTCGGTCAAACAATACCTGCTGTATGAAATCCTTGCATGCCTGATCGACCATTTCACGCAGTTCAACAGCATCACTTTCACCGCTTCTCGAACGCTTTGCCAGTTCCTCATAGCTCGCGAAATGACCGTTTTTTCCGGAATACTCCATAAACATCCCGGGAAGACTTTTTCCGTTTTTTGCCCTGTTCTTCAGTGTTTCAGTCACGGTAACAAGCTGTGACTCGAGCGGGCTCGACTCTCCGAAAACATGTAGTGAGTTGGAGATAAGGCGGTTTTCAAGTTCAAGAACGTAGCTGTAGAGACGGCTGACATAGTCCCTGAACGACTCTCCTTCCCTGTGGGGACAATCATCGGTAAGATTCAGCAGTTCGGCCTTCTGCATGATAGCTGTTTCGAGTTCGTCCGCATCTGCTGATTTGTCGAGGCCCCGTTCACGGTAATCGGCCAGAAAATCCTTGAGTGCCGGCAGCTCTTTGTAGAGGCCTGCCCTTGAAAGAGGAGGGACAACATGAGATACCATCGTGGCAAGCCCCCGGCGTTTGGCGATGGAAGACTCGCTTGGATTGTTGATCGGGTAGATATAGAAATGAGGGATATCCGCAAGAAGCGCGTCAGGCCAGCAATCACCGGTCAGACCGGATTGCAGACCCGGCATCCATTCTGCCGAACCATGCATACCGACATGAACAAGTGCGTGGGCCTTGAACTCCCTGCTGATCCAGCGGTAAAACGAGATATACTGGTGATGCGGCGTGTTGGATTTATCGAACAGCAACCTCATGGGGTCGCCCTGCACTGCAAGACGCGGCTGAACCCCTATAAACACGTTACCAAAACGGATACCTCCGATAAAGACACCCTCAGTACCTATCGGCACAATTTCCCCCGGAAATCCCTGCCACCGCTCCTCTATACGCTCCCGCTCCCTTGGCGTTGTCAGCTCACGGTATTGGTCACCGCTGACCTTCATCGCCTCGGGCCTTGAATTCTGATACTGGTAATCCGTCGCCTTGTCAAGTGCCTTGAACACCTCTTCAGGACTCGAGGGAAGTTCTCCGGTGTTGTAACCTTCTTTTTTGAGCCGCTGGAGAATGGCATGGAGTGATTTCGGAACATCGAGCAATGCTGCGCTGGCCTTCTTTCCCAGTCCCGGAGGATAATCATACACAATAAAGGCAAGCTTTTTCTCCCTGTTAGAGTCAGCCCTCAGACGAAGCCATTTCTGGGACAGGTTTGACAGGCGCTCGATTCTTTCAGGCACTGTTTCGATCCTGCCGTCTTTCAGCGCACCAAGTACAATCGGACAAACCGCCCCGTCCATTTCCGGAATAGAGTAGGTAAACGTAATCTGCATGGGTGAAACGCCAAGCTCGTGCCATGACTCGAAATCCTGGATCAGGAGGGGTTGCGCAACGATGTATGGAACATCGAGTTTTCTCATGATCTCGTCACGAGCTTCAGCAGCGGTGCCCGGCTTTGTCGAACCGGCCGGCCCGCCGACAAGCCCGAAACCCATCATGTTCACCAGCAAATCGAGCTTTTCCTTGACAAACCAGTCCCTGACGAGAACATGCCCTTCGACACCCATAACGAAAGCGGGGAAAACATTGAGCCCCTTACGCTCGAAGCCGCGAATCGTATCGTCGATATAGGTCTTTTCCTGGAGCAGATGCTTACGGAAAAACAGCATCCCGACTTTCTGTCCCTTATTGAAATTTCTACCTTGTTTTTTCGACCAGCTTTTAAATGATTTGACATCCTTGAAATATGCCGGAGCATCCGGATGATACAGACCCATATTCGGGACATCGACAATAGGGCCGACGGTCAAGGACTCATTGCAGTACTCCCTGAGAATCAACCGGAACATGTTGGCAATATTCTCGGGCGTCGGCTGCATCCAGTACGAATAGACAAGCAGCCAGTTCTTGAAATCCTTTGCTTTTTTCGGTACGAGCGGAAGGATCGTGCGCATAATCTTCATCAGCTTCATGTACCCGTAAAGCGCATCTTCATCACGACCTTTCACGAGCATCTTGGCCACCTTCTTCACCGACTCGGGCATACCGCCTTTTCCCTCACTGACAGCATAGTTCCCGACTTTCGTCAGTGCCATGGCGTCAGGCATCGACTCAAAAACAAAAACCGTCTTGTCCTTGTTCTCAGACTGCTCAAGCCTTTCCTTAAACCACTCCACCTGATCCTTGAACTGGATCATGCTCATGAACACGCAATCGGCTTCCGAAATGGCTTTTGCCGTTTCAGGGTTCTGTTTTTCAAGATCAACATCAGTCCACTGGGTGAGCTCGGCTTCGCCGTTCAGAAGAGTGATAATTTTCTTCCAGAGGTTGGTATTATACTGCTCGAGCCCGACAATAGCGGCAATTTTACGAAGCTGTGCCATAACTGATCAATCTGATAAGAAATTAGAAATACTAAAAGCCTTGCCGTATCAAGAAAAGCTTCCGCATAACCCGAAATAATACGTAAAAATATTGTATTCAATGCACTAAACACAAAAACCTCCTCCTGTTTTTGTCAAGGCAGGGGAAGTTTTTTGAATTTTCCGGTTCATTGCTTAGCTAAGCGCCGCCAACGCAATCTCTTCAGCCTTGGCGTTTGGCAAATAAAAGTACCGTCCGCCAAGCTTTTCAGCCAGCTTTGGTGCTTCGCCTCTCGAAAGGTAGTTCATCTGGGTATCGATAATAACAGAAGCAATGCCGTCAGCAAAGATAGATGCCGAGAGCGCTTCAATCTCTTCCTGCACTTCTTCTTTGGTAGGTTTCGCAGCATCCTGATCATATAAAGACTGAAGGCTGATATTACCACGTCCATCGGTAATCACGACAAACATGATTTGTGACACGCCCTTTGTCCTGGCCTGCTTGGCTGTTTCCCATCCGAGAAAAAGCGCCGAGGCAAGCGGTGTTCCTCCACCGGTCGGCAGCACATCAAGCTCTCGCTTGGCGCGGTCAACACTCTGTGAAGGAGGTAAGAGAAGCTGGGCTTCTTTCCCCCTGAAAGAGATAAGCGAAACCTGGTCACGGTGCACATAGGCATTTTCGAGCAGATGTGCCACCGCACCTTTTGCCTGTCGCATACGGTTCAGGGCCATGGAGCCGGATGCATCCACCATGAAGATATACAAGGTACCTGACTTGTCACGAAACTTCTTGATCCTGACATCTTCCTTGTTGATGACAAGCGCCGTATTAACCTTCCCAAACTTCTTTTTGCGCTCTTTTTTGCGGCTCTCCTGCCAGGGCGCGGCTGAAATCAGTGTTGGAATGATGGCAACCTTTCCGCTGCGCATTTCACCTTCCTGGGATCGAACAAAGCGGCCCCGGCGATTATTGAGGGCTTCGCCTCTGCTTCCCGATTTGCTCTTCCTTTTTGCTGCAAGAGAGATGTTCATGATGTTGTCCGGCAATTCGGTCTCAACCGCTTCCATCATCAGTTCTTCAATCATGTCCGGAGTCTCTTCCTGCTCCTCTTCATCGGGATCAGAGCTGTCCTCGGGAGCTTCCTGGTCTTCCGATTCCGGAGTGTCAGGAGGCATCTCATCCTCAGGAGGCATTTCATCCATAACTTCTTCTTCCTGTTGCGGCATGCGCGTTGCACGGGGAACCAGCACAAGTTTCAGGGCAAGTTTGAGGTCATCTTCGTCAACGTCACTACGCTGGGCCAGCGCAGCGCTTGCAAGCGCTGCCTTTATGGCAAAAACATCGACACGGTTACCCTCAACCCCGAGACTTATAGCAGACTGGATAAGCCCCTCTTTCTGCTCTTTTGTCATGGAAACAAGATGAAGCTGCTCCTTTGCTGCTTCGATAAGCCCCCTGAGCATTTTCAGCTCGTCCTCGGTATCCTCATTATCTTTTTTGCCAAGAACACAGTTAACGATAAGCTTTCGTGCCCTGTAGTCGTTCTGGGTAGTGAACGGGACAATCATTCCAACCCTGTCAAGAAGCCCCATGCGAACATCACCGTCGGACGGATCATAGGTTCCGATCAGCATAAAATCAGCCTGATGTACCTCGCTGAGCCCTTCTCGCTCGACAAGCACCTCTCCTCTCGACATGGCATCCATGACATGCGATACAGCAGAACTGTCCAGCAGACTGAGAGAATCCACGTAAAGCACCCCGCCGTGAGCTTTGGAAAGTACACCGTGCTGAACAACCCGTTCACCCTTGGTAAGTGTAGCCTCAAGATCAACCCCTCCTATCAGCCTGTCCTCCGTCACGTTCAGGGGAAGCTCGACAAAAGGCGTGTCTTCAGGAAGAATATCTGCAAAAGCCCTGGCCAGTGTTGACTTGCCGGACCCAACAGCTGCGGGAATCACTACTCCGCCAAGAGATGGATCGACCGCAAGAAGCATCAGCGCCTGCTTGGCCAGATCCATTCCTACAATGTCTGTAAACGCTATCATTATACTTCTTCTGCTTCTCCAAGCACTTTTGCAAGTTCACGTTCTATTTTCTCACCAGGATCAAGAGTCTCCAGAGGGTCTTTACGAAGACGGTGACGCAAAGCAAGTCCGGCAATCGCACGGACGTGATCCATGGTAACCGCTGTATCTCCGTTAAAAGCAGCATAAGCATTGGCCGTTCTGGTAATGGTCAGTTCACCACGGTGACCATCAATACCAAGCTGCATGCAGAGTCGTGCAACATCCGTAAGAACATCGTCCGACATGGTAACCTCGGAAAGTGTTTCCTTGGCTTTCAGAATTTTCCTCTGCAGTTTCTTCTGTTCACGGGTCCATTTTTTCAAAAAGGCCTGCGGGTCGTCGTCATACTCATGACGCCTCTTTACAATTTCCACTCTGCTGCCAACATCAGTGATGGTAATGATCCTGGCATGAAGGCCAAAACGGTCAAGCAACTGAGGCCTCAATTCACCCTCTTCAGGGTTACCCGACCCGACAAGCACGAATCGTGCGGGATGCCGGATACTGATACCTTCACGCTCAACAACATTGCGACCACTGGCTGCAACGTCAAGCAGAACATCAACAAGATGGTCGTCGAGCAGGTTCACCTCGTCGATATAGAGAAATCCACGGTTGGACTGTGCAAGAAGCCCCGGTTCAAACGCCTTTACACCACTGGTCAGGGCCTGCTCGATATCAATAGTACCGCAGACACGGTCTTCCGTAGCACCGAGAGGAAGATCAACAACAGGAACAGGAATATCCTCAATGGTAAGGTCTTCAGGAGTCAATGCTTTTTGGCCTTTTGCCGGCTTTTCTCCCTCAATGTACTCTGAAACAGCGCGGTTGTAAACATCGTCCTTGACTCGTTCGATCATAGGCAACACTTCCGCAAGGGCACGAACAGTCGTACTTTTACCGGTTCCCCTGTGACCCATAACAAGCACACCGCCGATCCTCGGATCGATAATATTAAGAATCAGGCTCAGCTTCATTTCATCCTGACCTACAATTGCCGTGAACGGAAAGGCCTGTCCTTGCTTCTTTTTTGTTCTCGCTTTCTTTGGACCGGAAGCCTTTTTGACAGTCGGCGCTGCCTTGGCTTTCGTACTTGCTGTTTTCTTTGCAGCTGAAGCAGTTTGACTCATAATTGATGATTTGGTTAAACACCCCAACCCTCTACGGTTACTACTACGGGAAAAGGCTTACTTAATTGAAGACGTTTACAATTAGACCTTGAATTTATGCTTTTAGCAAGAGAATAGAAAATGCTTTACAAAAAAGGCGCAAGTAAAGTCAAAAGGCAAAGGTCAAAAGGCAAAAAACGGCTCTTCAGGCCACGTCCTGTGATTCATTAATCACCATTCACATAACCATTTACCGCCTTAAAGCTTCCTCTGCCGCTTCCTTTATCGACTCGGAAAGCGTCGGGTGCGCATGCACCGTTTGGGTAAGCTGCCCAACAGTTACTCCGAGACCCCGCGCGAGAGACAGCTCACCGATCAGTTCTACCGCCCCATGTCCGAGCACATGTCCACCGAGAAGCACACCTGTTCCGGCATCGAAAACCAGTTTCACGAAACCATCCCTGTGTCCGTAGGCATTTGCCTTTCCGGATGCCGCAAAAGATGCTCGCCCTGCCCTCACTTCAAACCCGCTCTCTTCGGCCTGTTTTTCCGTATATCCTACGCAGGCAACAGACGGTTCAACGTAAACACAGCGGGGAATCCTGGTTTCGTCAACCTGCTCAGGATCCTGGCCGAGAATGGCCTTGACTGCAACCCCGGCCTCTGCAGAAGCCTTGTGAGCAAGCTGCATCCCTCCCCTGACATCACCTATTGCAAAAATATTCCCGACATTTGTGCGGCATAGTTCATCAGTTGCAACGAACCCCTTCTCTGTTGCCGCTCCTGCTTTTTCAAGCGCAAGTCCTTCAGTGTTGGGCACTACCCCGACCGCAACGAGCATGCAGTCGCCACCCATGACCCGCTCACTGCCGTCCGGCATCCCGACCACCGCTCGAACCCCTCCATCCATGGTTTCAGCTTTTTTCACAACCGCTTCGTTGATAATTGCTATACCTGCTTTGATAAGAGAGCGTTTCAGACCATCCCCCACTTCCGCATCCTCCAAGGGAAGAATCCGCGGCATAAGCTCTATCAGCGTGACGTCACTGCCTGCAGCATTATAATACCATGCCATCTCTACACCTATGGCTCCGCCACCTATAACGAGTATCTTTTCGGGCACAGCCTGCATTGCAAGCGCCTCCTTGCTGGATATAATGGCCTTACCGTCAAACTCCAGACCGGGAAGCTCTCTTGCGCGGGCACCTGTCGCTATAATAATATATTCCGCAGTGACTGTTTCCTCGACTTTACCGTCTCGGCTGATTTTCAGGGTATGAGCATCGGCAAATGACGCTTCACCGCGCTTGATCGTAACATTGTTCTGCTTCAGCGAGTATTCAACACCTTTGGAGGCTGTGAGCACCACCTTTCGGCTTCTTTTTACAGCCTGTGCAATGTCAATGCTGGAATCATCAATCCTGAGCCCGAAGGGTGCTGCCCCGTCTTCAAGACGGAAAATTTCTGCACTTCTGAGCAATGCTTTGGTCGGGATACATCCCCAGTTTACGCAAACACCGCCAACCGGACCTTTTTCAATCACACACACCCTTAAGCCTGATCGGGCCGCTTTAACCGCCGCCTCGAAACCGCCCGGCCCCGACCCGATGACAGCTACGTCAAACTCAAGTCCTCTTTCTTCTGAATCCTTTGGCATAAGCAGTTATAGAGCTTTTATTGTAAACATAACCCCTTTCCCAAAACGCGCGGGGTTTTCAAAAAGGGTCTCATAAAGCTATCCCAAAATGCAAAATCAGTCATTAAAAAACGAACCTGAAAAAAAGGAAACACAAAGTCAGGAACCGAAAAAAATAACCCTCCAGGTTGCACAGACCCAGAAACCGATGCGGCTCGATGTGTATCTTACGCAACAGGTTGAAAACGCCACCCGGAACAAGGTTCAGGAAGCAATCGCCGAACACCGCGTTCTGGTAAACGGTAAAACCGTTAAAGCCAATTACAAAATAAAATCACTCGACACCATCCAGGTAACGTTTCTCAGACCGCCTGCCCCGGAACTCGCTCCTGAGGCTATACCTGTCGACATCATATATGAAGACAATGATCTGATGGTGATCAACAAGGCTCCGGGCATGGTGGTCCACCCTGCTTTCGGGAACTGGACAGGCACACTCGCCAACGCGATTCTGCACCACCTCGGCACCGATGCTGAAAAACTTGATGCAACAGACCTCAGACCCGGCATCGTACACCGGCTGGACAAAAACACCTCGGGACTGATTATCGTCGCCAAAAACAGCACGGCCCTGCACAAGTTGGCGAAACAGTTTGCAAACCGTCAGGTTGAGAAAAAATATCAGGCAGTTGTCTGGGGTGTACCCGACCCTTCCGAAGGGAAAATTGCAACCAACATCGGCCGCTCTATACGCGACCGCAAGGTCATGACCTGTTATGAATATGAGGGAAAAGATGGGAAAGCTGCAATCACCGAATACAGGGTTCAGAAAAGATTCGACTACTTCTCACTTGTCGAGTTGATACTGCACACGGGAAGAACACACCAGATACGAGTACACCTCCAGAAACTCGGACACCCCATTGTCGGTGACATAACCTATGGAGGAGCAACGACACGCGTTCTCCCTTTCAGCAAAAGTGAGAGTTTCGTAAAAAATCTGCTGGAAATCATCCCCCGTCAGGCACTACACGCCGAAAGCCTTACCTTTTTTCAGCCGACAACCCGAGAACAGCTCTCTTTCACCGCCCCACTACCGCCGGATATGCTGGCTGCACTGGAAAAGATCGAAAGGGTGAGCAGCAGTAAAGATTTTACAAATAAAAGGCCACCACATGATTTGTAGATGTAGCGGCCTTTTCTAATTCAAGCTAACCATAGAACAACCAGCAACACACTCAGGCTGCGACCTGGTTATAATACTGGATAATACCCATGGTTTTTCCACTTTCCATAGCTTTACCAACTTCATCCGAAGACATACCAAGTGCCAACTGGGCAGTATTAACTTCCAAATCAAGATGCAGATCTCCTGCCTGATCATAAGCTGCGTTCCACTCGGTAATCGCACTGTTGATATCATCCAGAACAGCATTGAAGTTAGCAGATTCAGCATCCGAAGTGGCTGTTCGAATATCTGTTACCGCTGCCACCACATCGCTTTCCAGAGTCTGCCATTCTGCAAGAACAGCCTGAAGGTTCGTTTCAATTTCTTTGGACTGCTCAGCTAACCTGGAGTAGTTATCGGCAAGCAGTTGAAGCGAAGCGACATCGGCTGTCAGGTTATCGATGTCTCCCTGATCAGCTTCGATTTGTTTCTGATCAGCCTTGATCTTTTCAGCATCGAGAACAATGTACGTCGTAGCCACGGCAATAGCCGGCCCTGCGAAAAGCCAGGCGATTGCCCCCACAGGCCAAGCGACAATTGTCGCAACAGCACCAAGAGTAATTGCAGCTGCATCGGCAATCCCGAGTGCCGCTATTGCTGCAGAAAGAGAATCAATTTCATTCTGTAAACTCTTGATATCTCTTTTCAACTGATCGATCTTTTGCTGGTCGGCTTTAGCATCTTGGGAGGATTTCTGAGCTATGGTTTGCAACTGAGCAGCCATATCCGGTAATATGTCCTGAAAATCGCGAATTTTGGTAATTGCCCCCGAAATGAAGGTTGTAACACAACCGAACTGCTTTATCAGTCTGCCAAAGTCGTCGTTCATAATCTGCAAGGCCATTTTATCTGTCGGATGATCCACAAGGGTGGTCGCCTGGCTTCTGGCATCCTGCAACAGCATACTGATAGTGGAGTTGTAGCTCCGAACCTCATCCGGAACATCGAGCAACCGGGACATGACACCATTCACCCAGCCTAAAGCATCACTGTTTGCCTTTTCATAAGCTGTATCAAAATCCTCCCAACCCGGAGGTTTTTCCTTCGTATACTTAAGCGCAGGAAGTTGTGAACTGAGTACACTTGTAATAACTGTGTTTACAGCCACGACATTCTGTTTGTAGGTATTCTGCGCTTGCGCAAGAGTAGGCGCACTATTCCTTATTGCATGTGCCAATAGCATAATGGCTCCTTTCATTGAGGGTTATGGGGGATCTACCGGGTTTGAACAGGATCGTCCAAACCCCACATAATTTAAACTTTTCAGACATACACCAAAAATACAGCGCTCATAAAAAATTCAAAAAAGCTAAATTGTTTCACATTATTCCTGATTGATTGCTATTCTTTCTATAAAATCTTCGAAATACCATATTCTCTAATCTTGCCATGAAAGTTCTCGCCGTAAACGGAAGCCCCCGGAGAGAGGGCAACACGCACAAAATGATCATGAAAGTATTTCAAGCCCTCGAAGCCGAAGGCATTGAAACCGAGCTTGTTCAGGTCGGGGGAAAAATCATCCGTGGCTGCCTGTCATGCTACAAGTGCATCGAGCGAAAAGACAGACAGTGCGCTACGAAAAACGATATGTTCAACGACCTCTTTGAAACAATGCTTGCTGCTGACGGCATTATCCTGGCATCGCCAACATACTTTGCAGACATCACCCCCGAACTCAAAGCGGTCATCGATCGCGCAGGCTTTGTATCCAGGGTAAACGGCCAGCTATTCCGTCACAAGGTCGGCTCAGCAGTGATCTCTCTTCGGCGCGGAGGAGGTGTGCACGCTTATGACAGCATCAATCATCTTTACCAGATATGCGGCATGTTCATCGTCGGCTCAACCTATTGGAATCTCGGTTTTGGCGGCAGAATTGGAGATGAAGTATCCAGCGACAAAGAAGGAATGGAAAACATGCTCGACCTGGGACAATCCATGGCGTTTCTCCTTCAAAAGCTCAATAACTGACGGTTCCCTTTGCAAGAATTATGCCCCGTTATCGTCGAATACTGTAGGGGACTTGGTCCCCTGTAGAGAAGCTTTAAAGACCTCCGCATCACGGAAGAGTGAAGTTGTTATACCTGTGAACACCTAAGAGGAGGAATGTATCATGAAAACAGGAAAACTGTTTCTGGCTGCTGCCCTTGCAACCTTAATGGGTTGTCAGTCGGCTCCGTCCGTGGCGGATGTCAACGTTCACATCAGTCTGGGCGGTCCGCGCGCCATAGCTTACCACCCGATATACCACAGCGATTATTTTTACAATGCAGGTTATGCACCTGACCTGCTGTTCATTCCGCAGCTCGGTTTCTACGTTTCCGTAGGATTGCCCTATGATCTGCTTTTTTTCAACAACTTCTATTATGTGTATCACAGCGGCTACTGGTACCATTCACGATATTACAGGGGACCATGGGCGGTTGTCAAACACAACAGACTGCCCTACGTCATCAGACAACACCGCTGGCATAAAATCAGGGATTACTGTAACCGTGAATACCGCAGTCATAACAAACATCGCTGGCTTAAACATCGACATGAGATCTATAAAGAAAAAAGAAGAAGTATCCGGAACAGCGCTTACTACCATGATACTCCCCGTAGCTCGCACAAAGTTTACAGGGGAAAAATCGAGCGTGAACGACAAAAGGCATACAGGATCAAATCCGAACATGAAAGAAGAAAAGCATACAAAGTCAGGCTCGAAAATGAAAGAAAAAAGGCGTACAAAGTAAGAACCGAACCTGAAAAACGGATTATTTACAAGGAACGAAAAAAAACAAAAACGTGGCGCAAGAACCCGGACGAAAGAATAGTCGTAAAAGAAAAAACAACGAAAACAAAGCGTTGGACAAAGCAGGAAAACAACCGGAAAGAAAAACGGTGGGCGGATGGCGAGAACATGTCCCGGGTCGAAAAAAAAGGAAAAAACAAAGACAGGGCAGCGGAATACAACATCAAACGATGGACGAGAATACACAAATCACGATAGGGTGATCTCACCGCACGAAATCAACGGCCCCGGGCATCTCCGCCCGAGGGCCGTTGTTTTTTGTATTAGGAGTTTACAACACGCTCTGAGCATATTACCCGGTACGTGATCCGGCTAACGGCTAATACCCTTGAGACAAAGTGACCATGAAAAAAGCAGTACCACTCTTCTTAGTTCTCTTTCTTCCTCTTACAGCATACTCCCAAAAGACATGGGCTGATGAGTCTGCTTCAGCAGGCATGTTTCTTAAGGCTCCGGTTAAAATCGTCGAAGAAACATACTGCGGCAAAAGAATCGCCGATCCGTACCGGTACATGGAAAACCTGAAAGACCCTCTCGTTCAGCAATGGTTGAGGGCACAGGCGGAGCATGCAAGGTCGGTTATCGAAAAGATCCCTGGCCGAAGTTCACTTATCGAAAAGATGCAGGATTTCGACAGCCGGAAGTCTTCCAAAGTGTATAACCTCGTCATCACCGATACCGATCGTTACTTCTACCTGAAAAGAACACCTTCTGAAGAAACAGGAAAACTCTACTACAGAGATGGTTACACAGGCAATGAAACGTTGCTTTTTGATCCGTCGGGCATGGCAAACAATTCAGGCAAATATGTCATCAGCAACATCTCCCCAACCGATGACGGATCGAAAGTAGCTGTCTCGGTAGCCGCGGACGGATCGGAGGACGATATCGTGCTGATCATGAACGTTGAAACGCGAACACTCTACCCCGAAAAAATCGACCGCTGCAGGTTTGCCTCGCCCTCATGGCTGCCGGATGGAAGCGCGTTCCTCTATAACCGCCTGCAGAAAAGCGAAAAACATGCCATAGATATACAGAAAAACAGCAAAGTCTACCTGCATACTGTCGGTAGCGCTCCTTCTGCGGACAGGGAAATCTTTTCCAGCACCACAAATCCTGAAATGAACATAAGACCGGAAGACATACCTTTTGTTCATTACGATAAAGACAGCAAACATCTTTACGCTTTTGTACAGAACGTCGACCGCCGCCTCACAGTTTATTATGCACCTGTGTCGGAGCTGGCAAGACGAAAAATTGCCTGGAAACCGCTGCTTAAAACCGAAGACAACATTCACGATTTTGCCGTTACTGAAAAGGATCTTTATCTGTACACCCCGGAAAAAGCCCCGAACTTCAAAGTGCTGAAAACTTCGCTTTTGCAACCTGATATCAACCATGCGGAAACCATTATCCCGGAAGCTCCTGATGCAGTATTAACCTCTTTCAGGCTTACCAGTAACGGCATATTTTACACCCTGTCGAAAAACGGTGTAAAAGTAGAGTTCTACCGAAAAGGGTTCGACAGGAAAAAAGCGAAAAAAATCAAGCTTCCTTTCGCAGCGGGAACCATACATCTGAGTTCAAAAGGGTTCAGGTTTCCCGATGTGTGGGTCGTCATCTCAGGATGGAGCAGCGATTACAAGCGATACCGTTACGATGATACCTCACATTCTTTTATCTATGAAACGCTTTCTTCCCCGGCTGAATACCCGGAATATGAAGACCTCGTTGTGAAAGAAGTCATGGTGAAGTCGCATGATGGTGTACAAGTTCCGCTTTCCCTGGTTTATAAAAAAGGGCTGAAAAAAAACGGCGGTAATCCTGTACTCTTCTATGGATACGGCGCTTATGGAAAATCACTTAAACCGTTCTTCAGTCCGTCGTTTCTCCTCTGGGCCCATAAAGGAGGAATTCTTGCAGTTACTCATGTCCGGGGAGGGGGTGAACTGGGCGATGCCTGGCACAAGGCAGGCATGAAATCGACAAAACCCAACACCTGGAAAGACCTGATCAGCAGCGCCGAATATGTTATCAATAAAAACTACTCTTCACCTGCCCATATAGCTATCAACAGTGCAAGTGCAGGAGGAATTCTTGTCGGCAAGGCAATGACCGAACGCCCCGATCTTTTCGCTGCCGTCATTCCCCAGGTAGGGACCATGAACCCCCTTCGCGGAGAAGAAACCCCTAACGGCCCGGTTAACGCCCCGGAGTTCGGCACCGTCAAAGACTCACTCGAATGCCTTGCGTTGATAGAAATGGATCCTTACCTGAGCATTCGCGAAGGGAATGATTACCCCGCAGCTCTTGTCACGGCTGGCATCAACGATCCGAGAGTAATCGCCTGGCAGCCCGCAAAATTCGCCGCCCGCCTGCAGGCAGCGAGCGCATCAGCGAAACCTGTGCTTTTCTACACTGATTTCGAGTCGGGACACGGGATCGGCGACACCAAAACAAAACAGTTCAAAACACTGGCCGATGTGCTGAGTTTTGCCTTCTGGCAGACCGGACACAAAGAGTTTCAGTCTAAAGAACAATGACTTACTGCTCCAGCTCCGCCAACTCCTCCCACCGGATCATGTCCGCCTCCAACTGATCCTGCAACGATTGCAGCTCGTCACTCAGTTCCTTAAGCCGTCCGAAATCCGATCCCGCATCGTTCAGTTGCCGAGAGATCGTCACCTGACGTTCTTCGGCTTCAACGATCTTTTTCTCAAGCGACTCCAGCTCACGACGCCCCTTGTAGCTGAGCTTACGGGGTTTCGAGTTGGGCTTTTCCCTCGACACACCAACTTTCTTCACAGCAGGCTTTTCATCAGCAGCCCCCCGCGCCGCTCGCATCTCCAGATACACACTATGATTTCCGGGATATTTCCGAATCTTTCCGTTTTCTTCAAAAGCAAAAATATGTTCAACAACCCTGTCAAGGAAGTAACGGTCATGACTGACCGCGATAACACATCCCGGCCATGCATCGAGGAAATCCTCAAGCACCTGCAGTGTCGGAATATCGAGATCATTGGTTGGTTCATCGAGCAGCAGCACATTGGGAGACATCATCAACTGCCTCAACAGATAGAGCCTCCGGCGCTCTCCTCCGGAAAGGCCACCGATCAGATTGTACTGAGCCGAAGGCTCAAAAAGAAACCGCTCCAGCATCCTTGAAGCAGAAACCACGCTGCCGTCCTTCAGCTTTATCTGTTCAGCTTCCTCTTTGATATAGTCAATCACACGCACTGAATCATCGAGACCGCTGCTCATCTGATCATAGTAGCCGATCTTCACCGTCTGCCCGGTCTCGATACGGCCGCCCTCAGGCTTTATCCGGCCTGCTATCAGATCAAGAAGAGTTGTTTTGCCCGAACCGTTCGGCCCGATGACACCTATCCGGTCGCCTTTTTGCAAAAGATATTCAAACGATGCAATCAGCGGTTTGCCGTCCCACGACTTCGACACCTCGTGCAATTCGATAATCTTGCTCCCGAGACGGTCGACACCAAAGCCGATTTTCATCTCTTCTTTCTCCACCCCGCCCCGCCCTTCCACGAGACCTTCCGCACGTTGAATTCGAGCTTTCTGCTTGGTAGTACGTGCCTTGCAACCTGTTCGCAACCATGCCAGTTCCTGCTTGACAAGCGCCTGCCGCTTGCGGTCCGCTCTTGCGTCCTGTTCCTCCTGCTCAGCTTTTTGCTGCAGATAACTTGCATATCCTCCGGTAAAGGCATTTGCCGATACACCATCCAGCTCGATCATACGACTGGCCACACGGTCGAGGAAGTACCGGTCGTGAGTCACCAGAACCACTGCTCCCTGATACCGCTTGAGGTAGTTTTCCAGCCACTCGACGCTGTCTGCATCAAGATGGTTGGTGGGTTCATCGAGAACGAGGGCATCACTCGGCATAACCAGTGCATGCGCCAGAGCAACGCGCTTGCGTTGACCGCCCGAGAGAGCCCCCATCTTTGCCGACACATCATGCAGCCCAAGTTTGCCAAGCACGGCCTTCACGGTTGCTTCAAGTTCCCAGGCGTTGTTCACATCCAGCTCATGCGAAAGTGCATTCACCCTCTCAATCAACTCATGGCCCCCATTGCCATGCTTTTCAAATGCATTGCACACCACCTCATACTCATAGATGAGACTCAGTAACCGGTCGCCTGACTTCAAAACCGCTTCAAGAACCGTATCATCGGGGTTGCAGGGAGAAACCTGGGGCAACCAGGCAATGCGGTTTTGCTTCGTCACCATCACCTTACCTGAATCAGGAGACTCTTTTCCGGCAAGAATTTTCAGAAGCGTACTTTTCCCGCTGCCGTTGGCGCCGATAATACCAATCTTGTCTTTCTCGTCAATACCAAACGACACATCATCAAACAGTTTTTTCAAACCATACTGTTTGCTGATTGCCTCAACTGTCAGGAGAACCATAGTTTTCGTCTAATCTGATTTCTTTTAGCTTGAGAGAATATACCATAACAATCCGTTATCCATCTCTCTCACAGCAACGATGCAAGCAGATGAAACACAAGAGCACCCTTTACCCGATACTGCTTTTCCTGATTGCCGCTTTTACCGCATTTGTTCTCACGACTGACAGGGAAAGCGAAGGATACGAGGTATTGCGCGTTGCCGACGGGGACAGCTTTTCACTGATAAAAGGCGGCAAGGAACTGGAAATCAGGCTTTACGGCATAGACTGCCCTGAACGGACACAGCCTTTTCACAACAAGGCAAAAAAGTTTACAGGAAAGATGCTCCAAAGCGGCGAAATAAGGATTAAAACCGTAGACCGTGACCGGTACGGAAGAACCGTCGCTTGGGTGTATGTCGACTCTTTGAACGTGAACGAGGCACTCGTCCGTCATGGCCTTGCGTGGCACTATAAACGCCACTCCGCCGACGGGAACCTTGCCCGATTGGAAGAGGATGCAAAAGCACGTCACGTCGGACTCTGGTCCGACCCGAACTCAACTCCTCCATGGCAATTCAGAAAGAGGAAAAAACCGGGCGTGGTCATTCCCCGGAAGAAAAGCGCTGTATCATCGTCAGCAACTCACCGGTATCTATAGGCTTGGGAAGCACGGCATCACAACCCGCAACCATCGCGGCCTCTTTCTCGCTCGGAGAAACAAACGCCGTCTGGGCAATAACCGGCAAATCCGGCTGACTCTGCTTGATACACTTTGTTGCCTCATAACCGTTCATCACAGGCATTTTCATATCCATAAGTACGACCTGTATCCCCGGTTCGTTTTCAACTTTTTCGACAGCCTCCTTGCCGTTTTCTGCAACAAGTACATTTGCCTTTCTGCCGGCCAATACTCCTTTCAACAGCAAACGGCTTATAGAATCATCATCGACAACAAGCACCGTAAATCCCGGCTGGAAAATGATATCGTTTTTTTTATCGGATTTTCCCGGCCGGGTTTGATCGGCTGAAGGAGAATTATAGGGAAGGGTAAAATAAAAAGTGCTTCCTTTTCCAAGAGTTGAGTCTACCCTGATAGCCCCTCCCAGCATCTTAACGAATGTTTTGCAAAGGCTCAAACCGAGTCCAGCCCCTTCATACTCACGGGTTGCATCAAGCGACACCTGCCTGAAACGTTCAAAAATTTTGTCCTGCTGATCATCCGGTATCCCGATTCCCGTATCCTTGACATAAAACTCCAGCACCTCATCGGTTTGTCTGTATCCAAAGTCAATCCCCCCCTCTTTGGTATACTTCAGGGCATTGTTTACAATGTTCGACAGTATCTGGCTGAACCTTGTTTTGTCGGTAGTGATAACACTTTCACTTGCAGAAAGACCGCACTGGTACGAGATTGACAGCCCTTTTTCTTTTGCCTGAGGTGCGAAAAACTCATAGATATTTTCAAGCACCTCATTGACTGTAGTCTCAACCGAATGCAACCCCACTTCGCCGGCCTCGATTTTTGAAATATCAATGATGTCATTGATAATAGTGAGCATGCGTTTTCCGCTTTCATGAATGAGCTTGATATACTTCTCTTTTTCCTTCCCGGACAAAAGGGGCTCGCTCAGCAGCTCTGAAAAACCGAGTATCCCGTTCATCGGAGTTCGTATCTCATGGCTTATATTTGCCAGAAAGCATGATTTCAGACGATCGCTTTCTTCGGCTCTTTCCTTGGCCTCGGTCAGTTCGTCCCATAACTTTTTCTTTTCGGTCACGTCCTCTTTTACCGCCACAAAATGGGTAATCTCCTCTTGCTCGTTTTTAATCGGCGCTATAGTAGCGTCCTCCCAGTAAAGCTCTCCGTTTTTCTTTTTGTTGAGAAACTCCCCATGCCACTCTTTTCCGGCAAGAATGACATTCCAGAGGTCCTCATAAAACTCCTGCGACATTTTGTCCGATTTCAGGATGCGCGGATTTTCCCCCAAAACCTCTCTCCTGGAATATCCTGTTAAATATGTGAATCTGGGGTTCACGTATTCAATATTACCGTCTCGATCGGTTATAACAACCACTGCCGGACTTTGTTCAACAGCCTTGCTGATTTTATTAAGCCGTTCCATAACCCGCGTTTGTTCGGAAATATCAAGAACCGTGAAAGAAACTCCCTTTGAATGGTCTTTCTGATCGACAGGGGCGGAACTGAGCAGCACGTCGATAATTCTTCCGTCTTTACGCTTCAAGCGCGTCTGAACCGTCCCAACTCCTTTCTTTTCAATCTGGCAGTACTTCTCCCTGCCGACAAACTCATACTCTTCGTCAGTCGGATACAGCATCCGGGCACTCTGATCGACAAGTTCCATTTTTCTGTATCCCAGCATTCTGCACAGACGCCGGTTGGCATCCTTCAGGACACGATCCTTAACCAGTCCTATACCAGCAGGAGTAGCACTGAAAATACTCCGCAGATAAGCTTCACTGTCCCTGAGTGCCGCTTCGGCCTGCTTTTGTCTGGTAACATCATCATAGACAGTGATTATTTCTCCCCCGGGGAGTTTGTACACATAATTATCCCTCCAGCCGGAAATCCTCTCATCCTCATACATTGATGCAGGATGATGTTCCGACTCCCCTGTTTGCCATACACGCTGAAAGACACTGAAAAGCTTGAACTTCTTAACACCGGGGAAAACTTTCAGAACGCTTTTACCGACAACATCCTTCTTTTTGATCTTGTCAATTTTTTCCGCCGCTTTGTTGAGATCCTTGAAAATAAAATCATTGCCATTATCCACTGCTTCATAAACAGCAACGCCGCTACGAATTTTTTCAAAAAAAAGCCTGAACCTCTCTTCGCTTATTTTCAGTTTTTCAGTGGAAACTTTGTTAGCGGACTCGGCTTTTTCCAGTTCAGCGACTCTCCGGCGCAACATCTGTAACTCATTATCAAACCGGGGGTGGGGGTGTGTTGTTACTTTGTCTTTCATGACATTGCATTGCTTGATCTATTAAGCACCTATGTAGTGTCTCTATGTATCATGTAAAAAATACATTTGCTGCATTTGCTTTGTGTTGTATGTAAAAGCTAAACAAAACAACTTGTTATTTTTCAAAAAAACTCAAAAAAAAAGCATATTTTGCGTATATTGCTGCCTTTTTATTAGCGAAAACCTTTTTCGTTCCTGAAACTTATTTTAAAAAAAGCAGTTCCAGCCTTTCGGAGGATACATCCACCTTCACCGACAACGTCGCAACCAGCCCCGGCAAACCTTCAAATCTGTATTCCACGTTGTCAATTTACGAGATTGCTCCCGCTTGCCGAGTTTTTGACGTATATCTTCGGTTATTTTTATTAACCCAGGCTCAAAACGAAATGTTAACATTTCCCACAGTGTGAGACTTTGCTCTCAACGCCGCTATCTCTTTTCGCCTCTCTTCAGCTTCGGTCTCGGCCTTGTCAACCTCTTTCCAGAAAAGAAGTTCAACCTCTTCATCGCCTCTATGAAGCGCCTGGTATACGGCCTTTATTGTCACCTTTCTACCACTTTGGCGCATTTGCTGCAAAACGTTTGGCAGTACGTTTTTATACAAGCTTTGCCGGCAGTCTATATCACTTATCTGTCTGCTCATAGTTCGATTGTAGCTATATTGTCATTGTGCAGTAGTTGTTTAGAGTAATTATGAAGGAAATCTGAATTGAAAATAAGCTAAAAATGAATTTTATGGAAAAAAAAATGAAAAACTCTGAGTTTATTTCTCGATTATTACAAGCCTTTAAACTAAAAGAAGAAAAGCAACTTGCCGAATTATTAGGGGTTACAGCGAGCGTTATAACGGCATGGAAAAAAGGGGACAATAAGCCAAATTACGAATTAATTTTCGCAAAATCCGAATCAAGAAGAATTAATCTTCACTGGTTGCTGACTGGAGAAGGAGAAATGTATTTACGTGACACGGGGGTAATGACAGCAAAGGAGCAGCAACTTTTTAAGCTGGGAAGGCTGGTATATGAAGTTACCCAAATGATCGAAGCAATCGAGAAAAATGAACAAGCGCCTATAACAGTCTGACGGCATTTGCCCCGTTTACTGCAACACCAGATTTAGAGAAAATCTTGTCGGTGCGTACACACCGTTAACTGGATCAGCCAGAAGTAGAGAATCTCGGCTTGGCATCCCCCATATCCAGAAACCAATTCACTGACAGACGCTCGTCACGAAGCTTTCCATTGAATGATTCAATATACGGGTGTCGGTTGAGCGGTGCTCGAAATCTTCATATACCCTGTATACACTCCGGCTTCTGCGCTCCGTTCGCCTTGCACTTGAACCGCTTACAGCAATAAATAGAGGTCCCCACAAGACTGCTCAAGCCTACCGGTATTCCCCCAGCATCTTCTCGAACGCCTCTTCGGAAACCTCATGCTCGTAGGCGGGGATGTGGGTGATGCCGAGGAGGTCTTCGTAGAGCTCGCGCCCGTCACGGCAATAGATGATCCCGAGGGGGAGTTTTTCAGTTTCGATTGCTTTTTCAAAGGCGAACTTACGGTTGGCCGGATCGTAATCGTCCGGCAGGTAATACGTGTTCTCTTTGAACCACTGGTAAGTATTCATCTTGTTGAACACAACACAGGGCTGGAAAATATCCACGACAGAAAACCCCTTGAATGAAATCGCCTGCTTGATGATCTCTTTTGTTTTTTCGGTATCTCCTACACTTGCCCGCGCGACAAACGGTGCGTCGAGAGCAAGAGAAACCGCAATCGGGTTGAATGGTTCGAGCATGACACCGTTTACCTGCAGGGAGGTTTTCATGCCCATGCGTGACGTCGGCGATGCCTGCCCCTTGGTCAACCCATACACCATATTGTCATGCACAATAACCGTGATGTCGTAATTGCGCCGGATCGCATGCATAAAATGGTTACCACCCTCCCCGTACATGCACCCGTCACCAGACTCGGCGATAACCACGAGGTTACGGTTGGAAAGCTTTACCCCAAGAGCAACAGGCAGAGCACGTCCATGAAGGCCGTTGAACATATGAGCGTTGACATACTGCGGCGCCTTCGCTCCCTGCCCTATACCGGAAACAATTACAAGATTTTTGTGATCGATCCCGAGTTCATGAAGCGCCCCCTTGACGGCATCAAGAAGCTTGTAGTTACCGCAGCCCGGGCACCAGCCCATTTCTTTACCCTGCATGTCAAAGGGATTGTTCATCATATTACAGCTCCTCTAATGCCTGCACGACTTCTTCCACTGAGAACGGTTCTCCGGTCGCCTTGAGGATTCTTCGGAAAACTCTAACACCGAGCTCACGGTTCAGCAAATCGGCAAACTGTCCCGTTGCGTTGTTTTCAAGCACAATGATTTTCTTTGTATCAAGCATTTCTCCAACTGCCGGATTTACAGGAACAAGCTGCGAAAAGTGCAGCCCGCAAAGATCTTCCCGCTGGAGATTATCGAGCGCCTCATCGAGCACACCGCGGTTCGATCCCCAGCAGACGACGACGTTTTCCGCTTCGACAGGGCCGAAACGTTCAGGAAGCAAAGCTTCCCTTCCAAGAGACTGCAGCCGCCGGAGCCTTTTGGCAACCATCTTCCGGCGTAACTCGAAATTCTCAGTCAGATGACCACTTTCGTCATGTTCATGCGAGTCTGCCTTGACAATACCGTAACCGTAACCCGGCACTCCCCTGGGCGATATTCCGTCTGCGGTAAACCGGTATCTTTTGTACTCTGCATCCGTCTTGACAATATGCCGGTCTACAGGCAACCTGACAATTTCCGATTCTTCCACTGAAGCAACAGAATCGAGAAAAAACTGGTCGGTCAGCACAAAAACGGTTGTCTGGTATTTATCGGCAAGCTGAAACGCTCGCTGCATCAGTTCGATCGCCTGAGCAAATGTCCCCGGAGCCAGAATCACGCGGGGAAACTCTCCATGCCCTGCATACAGTGCAAGATTGAGATCCGCCTGTTCAGTGCGTGTAGGCAATCCGGTTGCCGGACCGGGGCGCTGCCCGAGATGAACCACGACCGGCACCTCGGTAACACCGGCAAGGCTTATCCCCTCTTCCATGAGGGCGAAGCCGCCTCCTGAAGTGGTAACAATTGCCCGCGCTCCTGCGTAAGATGCCCCAAGGGCTGCATTGATGGCGGCAATTTCGTCCTCTGCCTGGTCAACGACAATATTGAAATCGTCTGCCCTTTGAGCAAGAAATGTCAAGAGACCGGTTCCCGGAGACATGGGATAGGAAGAAATAAAATTACAACCGGCAGCAATCGTCCCGAACCCTACAGCCGCGTTTCCATCGATGAGCAATTCATCAGTCCGCACTTCTGCCGGTTTGATCGCCACTTCGATCTGTTTTTTTTCAGCAGTTTCCCTGCCGAAACCATATCCGAGTCTTGCTGCAGCAATATTCTGCGCAACAACTTGCTCTCCCTTGGCTGCAAACTGTTCCGTCAGATACCCGGAAAAAGCATTGAGAGGAATGTCGAGAAGTCCGAGTACAAGACCCACCGCCACGGTGTTTGAAAAAATCGGATTTCCGGCCTGTTTTGCAAATGCCGCAAAGGGTGTGTCGATGAAGCCTGTCGTTTTTTCCGCCCCCTCCATCGGGTCTTTTTCAGCAAAGACAAGCGTACCATCACCGATACGATCGCGGAGATGTTCTATCGCTTCAGCATTGAGTGCAAACAAAAAATCGATTCTGCGCACATAGGCAGAGCGTTTTTTTTCTGTGATCCTGACCTGGGTAGAATTACTCCCTCCGCGGATACGGGACATAAACTCAGTGCATGCGAACACGGAATATCCGTTTTTTTTAAGCACTGTGACAAGAGCGTCGGCTATTGTCTGTACTCCCTGACCAGCCGCTCCCCCGAATACAATGGAAATATCGTTTTCATAACGACTCATGAGACATGGATATCGTTGGCACGCCAATAAACCGCAAATGTGCTCAATAAGAGAAAACACGACCCGGATTTGTTCCTATAACATTTTTCCTGACAAGAAAATTCGGAAAAAACGGTTTACTTGAACAAAAGAGGCAATGAATGTAACTGATCAAACCATGCAGAACAGGAAAGTATTTCTCATAACAGGCGCTTCCACCGGGATCGGCGAAGCGACAGCCAGACAGGCCGCAGAAGCAGGCTACAGGGTAGTGCTTGTTGCCCGTTCAACCGGCAAGCTCGAAGCCCTGCAAAACGAACTCGGCGACGATACAGCTATGGCTGTCGCCTGCGACGTCTCCGACGGAGAGGCACAGAAGGAACTGGTCGGCAAGACCGTAGAAAACTTTGGGCGAATCGATGCAGTGCTTGCAAATGCGGGATTTTCCAAAGGGTCTCCTTTTTACGGAGGTGAAGACAAACTGGATGAATGGAAAGAGATGGTGCTCACCAACGTATACGGCTCCGCCGTTACTGCGCGGCTGTGCCTGCCGGAACTGGCTAAAACCGGAGGGCACTTTCTGATTACCGGATCGGTTGTCGGCCATATCACCTCGATCCGCAACCTTTACTCCGCCACCAAATGGGCGGTCACCGGAATTGCACAGGCTGTACGCAATGAAATGGTCGGCACAGGAGTCCGCGTCACGCTGATAGAGCCGGGGGTCGTTGATACTCCTTTCTGGGGAACTGTACCGAAGCCCGGCACCCCTGAACTGCACCCTGAAGACGTAGCACGTGCCGTCATGTACGCTGTCAACCAGCCGCCTCATGTTGATGTGAATCAGGTTTTGATACGTCCCACAGGACAACCCCACTGAACACAACCCTGTGTAGCAAGGCCCTTTCGCCCAATCTCTGCGTCATACCTGCTCTTCCGATGCTCATGTATTGCATATACACTCCGCTTCGAAAGAACAGGTATTCCTTGACCTTGAACAAAATCATCCCTGCTACAGGGCTGCGTGATGTTGTATAAAAAACATTTATCTCCGAGGTTTATCCCGATTTTATATCGGGGCGCCGTTCGCCTTGTTCTCAAATCGCTCGCTTCGCTTATTCAACGGACTTTGTGTTGTTTCAATAACATTAAAACTCCGCGTCAAAAGCACTGGCATTCTCTGAGCTTGAGCGAAATCATCCGTTTTGCAACGTAGCGCGGGGGAAACACCCAATGGAACCTTTTTCATCTGCCCCTTTGTTATTCTATCAAAATTCTCCGACTGCCGGATATTTCTTTCAAAGCCACACAGATCGAAACCTGTTGCCGGATGCTTCAAAACAGCAGCACTATAACCCTCAGCGGACATAACCACCGTTACTTCGACACAGGAGGCCCACACCCCACGCTGCTTCTGCTTCACGGCATTTCATGCTCCCTGGATTTTTTTGAACAGGTTATTCCGCTGCTTTCCAGATCATTCAGAGTGCTCGCGCTTGATCTGCTGGGGTTCGGAGCATCGGACAAGCCGAAAAAGGCCCCTTACTCTCTCAAACTGTATTCGTCGTTGATCAGAGAGTTTTTGGAAAAAACCCGCAATACCACAAACAAAGGGACGTTCGCTGTCGGCCACTCAATGGGCGGCAAATACCTCCTGGCAACCGAGCTTCTCTACCCCGGAAGTTTTGAAAAACTGGTACTGAGCAATACCGACGGCTTTGCTGAACAGCCAGGCTGGGTCAGGGGCATCAGCTTGCCGGGGGTAAAACAGGTACTGAAAAAGATTTTTACCAGCGAGAAAGTGGCGTCAAAGGCGTTCAAAACAGCATTTCATTCCCCTGAACGGGTCAACAGTGCCTCTTATAAAAAAAACCTTACTGTCTCAAGGGACAAAGATGCGATAGAAACCATTATGGCCCTGAACAGAAACTTCAGACAACTCGATCTTGCAAGGACAGGTCTGCGGCAGGAGCTGTGCAGACTCGATACTCCCGTTTTGATTTTGTGGGGCGATCATGATCAGTATATTTCACCATCGGTTGCACGGGTCGCTCATAACGAAATCCCCGGTTCTGAGCTGTATATTTTCAAAAACTGTGGTCACGCTCCCATGCTTGAATACCCTGAATCATTCAGCAGTATCGTGACCGGATTTCTTCTGAACGATCGCTCCCAAGAATGGGCGAGATAATCTGTTTCCTGTATAATGTTCATATCATTTGAAGGTATTGACGGGGCGGGCAAGTCAACCCAGGTAAAGAAGCTGAAAAAACACCTGGCGGAAAAAGGCCATCAGGTACTGACACTTCGGGAACCGGGCGGAACCGTTATCGCGGAAAAAATCCGGAGCCTCCTGCTTGAAAGCAAGCATGACATCACGCCGATCGGCGAACTGCTGCTTTTTTCCGCAAGCCGTGCCGAACTGGTGCAGAATGTTATATCGCCGGCCCTGAAACAGGGCAACGTTGTAATTGTCGATCGGTTTTATGACTCAACCACGGCATACCAGGGATATGGCCGCGGCCTTGACCTCGAGATGCTTCGGGCGGTCAACACCGTTTCAACGTTCGGTCTGGAACCCGATATCACATTCTTTCTCGACATATCACCGGAAGACGCTCTCATCAGAAAGTTTTCAGAAAAATCGATACCTCTTTCTTTCGAGGAAAATGAACTCGACCGGATGGAAAGTTCCGGCCTGGCCTTTTATCAGCGGGTCAGGGAAGGCTACCTGCAACTTGCGGGAAGTGAAAAAAAACGCTTTATGATGCTGGACGCCTGTAATGACGCTGAAAACATTCATGAAGAAATAGTGCAAAAACTGGCACTGGTCTGTTCCGGCCTGTAGTCAAATAAACGCAAGGAGTAAGGAACAGGAAACCGGCATCGGAAAACGGATGGCTTGCTGCGAATGTTCCGGACTCCAACTGCTTGTGTCTTTTTCGTAAAAAATAACTCCTTTAACAGGATCTTTTGTTAGATTAGTAAACATTTTTTTGTACAACCACTGCCCCGGCACACGGAACACATGCAACAACAGATTCTGAAAGAAAAGAAGCTCGAGACATGCACGGCACCGATCTCACTTCAGGATATAGGAACGCTCAAGGAGCTGTACCAGCTCAAATCCGAAACCCGTGATCTGCGGGAACCCATTGTGCGGAACATCATGGAACAGCGGGTTGTAGGCCAGCAGTGCATAGAATCTCTGAAAAACGCCCTCTATTCGCTTGAAACCATTCATATCGACGATTATACCGGTCAACGGGTGCTGCGACTGGACGGGAAAAAGCAGATCGAGGTTGACCTCACCTATGAGATCAGAGAGCTGAAAAAAGACATCTATTACCTCGAATACGGTGAAGACCTCTTTATAAACTACCTTGCAAAGTTCATTCCTGATTTTCGCAAATACGTAAACGAAGGCGTAGCGAAGCTTCGCGGAAAAAAATTCAATGCATTCATTACCGATCGCGACGGGACAACAAACAATTACTGCGGCAGGTACCGTTCGTCAGTTCAGCCTATTTATAACTCGGTATTCCTTTCAAGGTTTGCCAAAAACCGTTGCCGTTATCCGATCTTCATCACTTCGGCGCCCCTCAAGGACTTCGGAATCCTGAACGTATCGATAAACCCCACCGACATCTTTTTTTACGCAGGCTCCAAGGGAAGAGAATTTATCGATCCGGAAGGAAACTTTCACAGCTTCCCCATAGATGAACACAAGCAGGAACTCATACACCTGCTCAACGACAGGCTTCGCCAGCTACTCAAGGATCCAAGCTTTGAAAAATTCAACTTTATCGGATCGGCGCTCCAGTTCAAGTTCGGCCAGACAACCATCGCCAGACAGGATATCACCTGTTCCATAAATCCCGAGGAATCGACGGCGTTCCTCAAAAAGATAAAAAGCATTGTCAGGGAGATTGACCCGAAAAGAAGAAACTTCCGTATCGAGGACACCGGTCTTGACATAGAGATCATCCTTACCATCGACAAAAAGGGAAACAACTCCGTAAAAGATTTCGACAAAGGAGACGGACTGGAATTCATCTGTAAAACAATCGACATAGAAGCGGATTGTGGCCCGAACCTTGTTTGCGGAGACACTTCTTCGGACATACCGATGTTGAAAAAAGCCGTCGAAATGTGCGATGACGTATGGACAATATTCGTAACGAAAGACCAGAACCTTGCCGAAGAGGTGCGGAAAATCTGTCCTCAGAACCTGATTCTGCCTTCACCCGATATTCTTCTTACAATTCTGGGACTATTGTCCTTGTAGACTCAAGTTTTTTTATTACACACATAAACCGATATCAATAATACTATGCTTAAAGGTGTCATTTTCGATTTGGACGGAGTTGTAACGGGAACTGCGAGAATCCATAGTCTGGCATGGGAATCCATGTTCAACGCCTTCCTTAAAGAATATGCGGAAGCAAACAATGAACCGTTCGTACCTTTTGATCCCAACATGGATTACCTCGGGTACGTTGACGGCAAACCACGTATGGAAGGCGTAAAAAGTTTTCTTGAATCACGAGATATCGAACTGCCTTTCGGAGAAATCGATGATGTTCCGGAAATGCCATCAGTCTGCGGACTTGGAAACAGAAAAAATGAAGTTTTCACTGAAATACTCATCAAGGAAGGCCCTGAAGTATACCAAAGTACGGTTGATTTCATTCTTGAGCTGAAATCACGGGGCATTCGTATCGGCATCGCTTCCTCGAGCAGAAACTGCAAGCTTATCCTTGAACTGGCAAAACTCGAAGACCTGTTCGAGACCCGTGTTGACGGCGAAGTTTCTCTTGAACTCGGCTTGAAAGGTAAACCTGATCCTGATATATTCACAACTGCAGCAGAAAATCTCGGGCTGCACCCTCATGACTGTGTTGTTGTTGAAGATGCAATTTCCGGTGTTCAGGCTGGTTCTGCCGGCAATTTCGGGCTGGTACTCGGGATTGCCCGTGAAATCGAGGGAATACGCCTTAAGGAGGAAGGAGCCGACGTGGTTGTCAGAGATCTTGGCGAAATCACTGTCGATGAGATTTTCCAGTGGTTTGAATTCGACATTATCGAAGACGGGTGGCACTTACACTATGCTGCTTTCAGGAAAGAAGAGGAAAAACTCCGGGAAACCCTTACCGCCATAGGTAACGGTTATCTCGGGTCAAGAGGAGCTTACGAAGGCTCCAAAGCATCGGAACACCACTACCCCGGAACCTATATCGCCGGCGTTTTCAATACGCTACCCTCGGAGGTTCACGGTGAAACCATCTATAACAACGATTTCGTCAACTGCCCTAACTGGCTTCCCGTGGAGTTCAGAATCTGCTGCGGCAGTTTCATCGACCCGTTCGACCAGAAAATTCTCAGTTACCGCCAGGATCTCGAAATACGAAATGCGGTCATGAACCGTGAAATCGTTTTCCAGGACAACCTTGGAAGAATCACACGCATATCCAGCAGACGCCTGGCAAGCATGGATAATCCTCACCTCTGTGCCCTGCAGTTTTCTTTCGCTCCGATAAACTATTCGGGAGACATTGAATTCAGAACAGCGATTGACGGGGACATTGAAAACAAGGGAGTAGCACGATACAGTGCCCTTGCATCCGATCACCTTGAACATGTCGACAGCGGAGTTTCAGGTGAAGGTATATTTCTCCATGTACAAACCAGCAACTCGCATTATCAGATAGTAACTCATGCAAAAAGCACTGTCCGGGTTTCCGGTTCACCGGTAAAAACAGAAAAACACGTTGAACCATCACCGAGGTACATCGCCGAACGTTTCAAAGTGTCACTAAAAAGCGGCCAGGAGTGCACGATTGAAAAAGTTGCTGCATTCCACACATCTCTTGACCGTGACCACGATGATCCGAAAGCAACCGGCGACAGAGCCCTACACGATGCGAAAAGCTTTTCCGAATTGCTTGACGCACACACACTTGCATGGGCAAACATATGGGATAAAAGCGACATCACCATTGATGGTGACCGTTTCAGCCAGAAAGCGCTGCGCTTTCACATCTACCACCTCATGGGGACCGCCTCACCGCATAATCCGTCCATTGATGCCGGTATGCCTGCAAGAGGGTTGAACGGCGAAGCGTACCGCGGGCATATTTTCTGGGACGAGATTTATATCCTGCCCTTTTTCATCCATCATTTTCCGGATATCGCCAAAGCATTGTTGATGTATCGATACCAGAGACTCGATGCGGCAAGACAATACGCACGGGAAAACGGCTTCAAAGGAGCGATGTTCCCCTGGCAGACGGCTGACAGCGGCAGTGAGGAAACACAGATTGTCCACTATAACCCGCAAAGCGGAAACTGGGGACCTGACCTCAGCAGAAACCAGAGACATGTTTCAATCGCTGTTTTTTACAATACCTGGCGCTACGCTCATGAAACCGGGGATACGGAGTTCCTGCAGCAGCATGGTGCCGAAATGCTGTTTGAAATCGCACGGTTCTGGGCGAGTATCACCAGACACCATCCGGATACCGACAAGTATCACATAGAAGGAGTTATGGGACCTGACGAATTCCATGAAAAACTTCCGGGAAGTTCCAGGGACGGCCTGCAAGATAATGCCTATACAAACATCATGACCGCCTGGCTTCTTGAAAAAGCCGTTGAACTTGCCGAAACTCTCGCGCCCTCTGTAATGGACAGGCTCGTCACGGAAATCAGCATCGGGTATGATGAAATCGAGGAATGGAAAAAGATCTGCAGCAACATGCATATCATTCTTACACAAGAAGGCATAATCGAGCAATTTGACGGTTATATGGGACTCAAAGAGCTCGACTGGGAGAAATACAGGAAAAAGTACGGCAACATACACCGTATGGACAGAATACTCAAGGCCGAGGGTGACTCACCGGACAACTACAAGGTTGCAAAACAGGCTGATGTCCTGATGACCTACTATGCACTCTCCCCTGTCGAGGTACAGCATATTCTCGAAAAGAACGGCTACCATGCCGATAATCCGGTCAAGATGGTGAGAGACAACTATAACTACTATGAGCCGCGCACCAGTCACGGCTCAACGCTCAGCAAGGTTGTCCATGCCATCATATCAAGCTATATGCATGACGGCCATGAAACCGCGTGGAGATGGTTTACCGAATCACTGAAAAGCGACATTGAGGATACACAGGGCGGCACGACACAGGAAGGCATCCACTGTGGTGTAATGGGCGGAACCCTTGATACTGTAACCCGTTACTTTGCCGGCATATCGTTTGCCAATGACATGCTGAATGTCCATCCGAACCTTCCTGCTCACTGGAGATCACTTGGCCTCAAGGTATGTTTCCGGCAGAGTTGGTATCATGTTGTCATCGACCACAAAACCGTAACGGTACACCTTCTTGAAAGCCCGGAAAAAAACGTGACCGTTAGTATAGCAGGTCGCATAACCACTATCGGCAGAGGGGAAAAAGCAACAAATCTCTAACTGTCCACTGATTCCCCTCTTTGTATTTTCACTGGGAAACGGTATATAGTAACACGTCATTTTTCCCATATCTTTGACCTATTGTGACTTTTCGTTATGCGGCTTTCAAATTTCCGATACAGCTTACCGAAGACCAGAATCGCCGACCGTCCGGTCTCTCCCCGTGAAGAATGCAAGCTCATGGTGCTGAGCCGGCGAAAGAAGGAAATCGACCATAAAGTATTTACTGATATCGCCTCGTATTTCAAGAAAGGCGATCTTCTTGTCCTGAACAACAGCAGGGTTTTTCCCGCAAAGATTTTCGGGCAGAAAGAAAAAACCGATGCCAAGATCGAAGTTTTTCTTTTACGCGAACTGAACAAGGACGCCGGATTATGGGATGTTCTTGTGGACCCTGCAAGAAAAGTGCGTGTCGGCAACAAAATATATTTCCAGGACGATGTGGTTGCCGAAGTAGTCGACAACACGACTTCCAGAGGTCGTACCATACGGTTTCTTAACCCTGAAATAGATGTCTTCGACCTGGTGGAAAAAATCGGTACGGTACCGCTTCCGCCATATTTCTCAAGAAAACCCGATGACTCGGACCGTGAAGATTACCAGACGGTATACGCTTCCCAGACAGGGGCAGTGGTCGCACCCATGGCGGGTCTTCACTTTACCATGCCTCTGCTTGAGGAGATAAAGAAAAAAGGTGTCAAGATACTCCAGATAACACTCCATCCAAGCCTCAGCTCTTTCAATGCTATCGAAGTGGAAGATGTCTCGAAACACAAGATGGATTCGGAGTATTTCAACATTCCCTATCAGACGGCAATGGAGATCAACGAAACCAAGCTCAACAAGTCAGGAAGGGTTATTGCTGTCGGGACAACGACCTGCAGGGTGCTGGAAGCCAACGCCACAGTCGACGGCAAAATCAAGTTCGGACAGGGATGGACGGACAAGTTTATCTATCCTCCTTATCAGTTTAAAGTTACCGACGCGCTCGTCACGAACTTTCAGCAGCCGGAAACAACCCTGCTCATGATGGTGAGCGCGTTTGCCGAGTATCGCCTGCTGATGGATGCCTATAAAAGCGCCTTGAAGAAAAATTACCGTTTTCTGGCTTATGGCGATGCCATGCTTATCCATTAACCCTCCATGTAGACCGTTTCAAACTGACAATTCCTGTCCCTGAAAAGTTTACTGGCAATGCATCAAAGCCGTTCAATATAGATAACCAGCAGAAGCATCACAGCTATTATGAGTTCATATGCCATTATCGCGGCAAGCGGCGTTGGGAAACGAATGAAGCTGCAGAGCGGTCTCAGTAAACAGTTACTTGAAATCGGCGGGTTTCCTGTCATTTATCATACTCTTTCCGCATTTGAACGCGCTGCATCCATCAAGGCAGTATTTATCGCCACCAAGCCTGAAAGTATCGAGGTGCTGGAAGACATGAGAAACCGGTACGGCTTTTCAAAGATTCAGGCCATTATACCCGGAGGAAAGGAACGCCAGGACTCCGTGTTCAACTGTATAGAACTCATTGAAAGCCATATCGCTGAATCCGTCGTATCACCACCTGAAGCCATTCTGGTTCATGACGGAGCAAGACCGTTCATTCAGCCCTCGGAAATCGACGAGATTGCGTTTCTGTCCTCGAAATACGGAGCCTGCGTACCCGCGACAAAACCAAAGGATACGATCAAGTACATCGCCGAGGACCCTGAGTTTTTCGGCGAAACCCTTGACCGGAGCCGCTTGCTGCAGGTGCAGACCCCGCAGGGGTTCGCCTCAAAAACCCTGATTCAGGCCCACAAACACGCCAGGCTCGAACAGTGCTATGCAACCGATGATGCCGCTCTGGTTGAAAAATTTTTCCCGGAACAGAACATCAAGATCTACGAAACAGGATATCACAACATCAAAATCACTACCCCGGAGGACATTCACCTCGCGGAAGCGATACATACGAAGCTGCAGTCGCAACAAGAAGCATGATGAGCTGAAAAAAGCTTTAAACAGCAAAAAAAGCATTGTGTTATAGGGCAACTGTTTGTATATTAGCAGCCCGTGATCGGTGAGGTAGCTCAGTTGGTAAGAGCGCAGGATTCATAACCCTGAGGTCGAGGGT
>OFEN01000052.1_pt1 | contig 38549 bp, 45 predicted proteins | sample 1521081 | NCBI WGS metagenome assembly OFEN01 (sample SAMN04272335, study PRJEB24112) | coral metagenome | biome: Coral reef; feature: Shallow seawater; material: Coral tissue | host: Coral | place: China: South China Sea | collected 2014
AACTGCCCGAAGATGACATTGAGGACTTCCTCGTTAACAACCTTGCCGGTGATCTCGCCGACGTAGTCGAGGGCGGAGCGGAGTTCGAAGGCGATGAGTTCGGTCTCCGATTGCGCGTCGATGAGTTCGCGGGCGTTCTGCAGGGCATCGGCGGCGTTGCGCAGGGCTTCGTAGTGGCGCATGCTGGTGACGAGGACGCTTGCATCGTGCAGCTTGTCGAGGCCTTCGACCATAGCGTTCATTTCGGCTTTCAAAACATCAAGACCCTCCTGCTTTAGGGCTGAGATACCGAGGACCATGCATCCGGTTTGTTCCGCGACGCCCTCTGCTCGCCCCACACTGTCATCAACGGTATCCGTCTTGTTCGCAATCACCATCAGCCTTATGTCGGGATGCTTGTCGCGAAGCTCTGCGATCGCTTGTACCTCCTGCTCATAATCGGAAGTACCAATATCCATCAGGTACAGGATCAGATCGGCTTCGGCTATTTTTTCATAGCTGCGGCGGACTCCCTCATGCTCGATCTCCTCGACCGCATCGCGAAGTCCCGCCGTGTCGGTGAGCCGGAACATAGTTTTGTCGTAGATAAAACACTCCTCGATATAATCCCTCGTGGTGCCCGGCATGTGGCTGACAATCGCCCGCTCCTCGCCGAGCAGGGCGTTGAGCAGCGTTGATTTACCGGCATTGGGCCTGCCGATGATAGCGGTTGCCACACCCTCGCTCAAGAGCCTGCCGTGCTGGTAGGATTCCACAAGCTTTTCGACTCCCTTTTGCAGCGTATCGACCTGCCCGCTCAACTCTTCCCGGCTCTGGAACTCGACATCTTCTTCACTGAAATCAAGCTCCAGTTCAAGCAACGCACACGATTGCAGCAACTGTTCACGAAGACCGTTGAGTTTTCCCGACAATCCTCCCTTCATCTGGTTGACTGCGGTTCGATAAGCCGACTCCGAGCGGGCATGGATCATTTCGCCAATTGCTTCCGCCTGTAGCAAGTCAATCCGTCCGTTCAGAAAGGCACGGCGGGTGAATTCGCCCGGTTCGGCAAGCCGGCAACCGTTGTCGAGCAGAAGCTTGAGCACATGCTTTGTGACTACCGGGCCTCCATGGCAGGTGATTTCAACAATATCTTCTGTAGTAAACGAATCAGGTGACCGGAACACCAGCACGATAACCTCGTCAATCATCCTGTCCCCGTCATGGAGCTTTCCGAAATGAGCGGTGTATCCCGGTGATTCCGACAATGATGTTTCCGGGGAACGGGCCTTGGTAAAAATCTTGTCGGTGATAGAAAAAACGCCCTCTCCACTCATCCGGACAACGGCAAGCGCACCGACACCGACGGGTGTTGCTATGGCAGCTATCGGCTCACTCTGGACGGGCGGGGAAAAAGGTTCATTCATGGTTTTAATATTGTAACCTTATTGATCAAAAGTAAGGAATATTCAATGGAAATATTAACTTTGCAGCAGAAAGAAAAGAGCCTGTCACCAGCAAAACCAGGGCCGGAAATCCGCAATGAAACAATCACCCGAAAACACCATCGAGCAGCTAAAGCAGGAAATTCTGCAGGAAACAGGCTGTACTCTCCAGGAAAAATTCAACCGGGTCATCAAGCTGGTAAAAGTGCTCCGTTCCGAATGCCCCTGGGACCGGAAGCAGACCCCGGAATCACTTGCACATCTGCTGCTTGAAGAAAGCTATGAACTGGTTCATGCCATAGATGAACACGATGACCGGGAGCTGAAAAAGGAACTTGGCGACTTGTTCTTGCATGTCGCATTTCAGGTTCTGATGGCCGAAGAATCCGGCAAATTCACCTTTTCCGAAGTCTTCGATGCGCTGTGCGAAAAGCTCATCACCCGCCATCCTCATGTTTTTGGAGAAATCGTTGCAGACAACGAACAGGAAGTCGTCAAAAACTGGGAATCCCTCAAGCTTAAAGAAAAAGGGCGCAGGAGCCTCCTTGACGGTGTTCCTAAAGCCATGTCCGAACTTCTCCGGGCCTATCGCGTGCAGAAAAAGGTTGCAGGAGTCGGCTTCGACTGGGCAAACGACGAAGGTGTGCTCGACAAGCTTCTCGAAGAAATCGATGAACTCAGGCAGGCATCTTCAAAAGAAGAAAAAGAGACGGAATTCGGGGATATTCTCTTCACCATCGTCAACTACAGCCGCTTCATCGGTGCAAATCCCGAAGACTCGCTCCGCAAGTCCACAAACAAGTTCATGAAACGTTTCATGGCCGTGGAGGAACTGGTCAGCAAATCAGGCAAAAGCTGGCAGGAACATACCGCCGAAGAACTCGATGCGTTGTGGGGGCAGGTAAAAAAGAAAGGGTAGTGTTGATCAGTTGTTCCTGTTCAGGTATGCACTGATAACCTCTACAAAATCGTCAAAATCAGACAACCTGTTCCTGTAAATATCGTAGGTAATGGCATCATCAACATCGTGATACAGATGAATCAGCCGGTTCCGAAATCTTGCCATTGCAGCAAAGATGTCTTGCTTGTCCTCTGGAATAACAGACCCTCTTGCAAGAATCCTGAAGCAGTCAGCGTACGTTTCAGGCTCCTGTAAATCGAGTGAACTGATGAGGTGCCTGCAAATATCGACCATGGCCTCGATACACAATTCGATGTTTCGCTCTACAAAACGTTTTCGGACAACATCGTTTTGATAATCCTTCAGGTTCTCGAAAGATGTCTGGCGTAACTCACGCAGATATTCCTGAATCCGGGCAAGTTTTTTTTCAACAATAGCTTTATCTGGCATCGGTTTTCATTCCTGATACATACCGGTATTCGTCGTAATCCCGCATTGTTTTCTCACGATACCTGCAATAGGCAACGCGATCATGAAGAAACAGCATGCTATGACAATTTTGAATCTGATGACGCAAAAAAACGCCAGCCGAATTCAAAACCGCAAGATCCACCTCCCTTCCGGCAACATCGGACAGCTTCTGTTCAAGCATAAGGACATCAAAACCCTCCGGGACAGTATCTTCACGAAAAAAAATCGCAACATCCAGATCACTGTCTTTACGTTCCTTACCTTTTGCAAACGAGCCAAAAACCATTGCAAAAGAAACATCGCTACGGTTCTGCAAGTACTGCCTCAGACGCTTAATTTCACCATTTGTCGAATCCATGGCAGGTATAGTATCGTTTTTCGGGGCACCCTGTAATCTTTATGATAACAACTTACCCGGCCCAAAACAATCCCCCTCCCCGAAAGAGACCCTTTGCTTTCCTTTTGAAACCAAAGTGCTGTTACACCTAACATTCAACCCATCAAACCGGGGAAGGCTATCAGGTTTCCGGTAATGCTTTGGCTCAACAGCGTCCGATGCAACAACAGTAACAGGATGCAGATCTGTCCCGGCAGAAATGAACAGAGATACCCATTAAACAATGAGCGGGCTTTCGGATTCAAAAAAATACTCCCTACATTTATAGGGTGAAAGCACACTATTCCCTGTTATTAAACACAGTCAACGACACAACTGTCGAAGGAGAACTCATGCAGTCAGCAAAATTTTCAGAGATCAAAAAGCAGTTTCAGATAGACGACGATACCGTCTATTATTACGCTGTCGATAACCAGGGCACAATCATTCTGCGCAAAAAAACCGATGATTACGAGTTGGGGCGCAAGGATATCAGCGATGCAGATTCCGAGGACTTCCTGGAAAACCGTCTTGACCTGTAAAACCGATCACGTTGTTCCCCATGCAATGTATACCTTCCTCATTCACCGCGAAGCCAATGCCTGATGGGACGTGTGCAAACGGCACGTTTTCGCCATGTTTTTCCAGTCTCAGAGAAGCTTCCCGGGACGTCATGCCCCCAGTGAAATATTCCTATCTTGTTGGCGGCTCAAGAACAAGGCGAACGAAGAGCGCAGAAGCCGGAGTGCCCCGACATGTCGGGGCCAGCGAAGTAGTCAGACCGTGGAACAAATTTTTGGCATATCACGACTCAAGCAGCCGGCGTAACCCCTTCAAGGCAATACCGACCCACTCAGGGCGGTTGTTCAGTTCATAGTTCAATTCATAAATCGCCTTGTCCATAAGATATGCACGAAGCAGAAGAACCTGCTGCTCAGGATCTTTGGGAACAAGTCCACGGCCTTTGATTTGCCTGGCGTATACTTCATAGAAATGCTGACCCACATAAAAACTCCACAGTTCCGCCCACGGTTCGAGATGCTCTATATCTTCCGGCCTGATAGACTTGTCATTGACAAGCACACTGAAGGCTGCGTAATGGAATGAACGCGTCATACCCGCGAGATCCCTGAAAACTGAACGCTTCAGCCTGCGCTCACTGAGAGAGCGTGCTGGTTCTCCTTCGAAATCGATGATGATGAAATCCTTTCCGGTGAAGAGCACCTGCCCCAGATGATAGTCTCCATGAATCCTGATCTTTCCACCTTCTATTTTTCCCTGCTTTATATGTGCAAGCTGCTGAAGGATGGCATGCTCGCTGTCGAGAACCTCCTCTGCAAGCTCCTGATACTCAACGGCAATTTTCTTCTTCTGCTGTTTCAGCATCACCATTCCCCGTTTCACCTGCTCGCGCATGGACTGATAGATCGAACGCTGGTAGAGAGTTGTAAAGGGTTCCGGCACAAAATCATCCCCCAGCTTTTTCGAGGCAAGGGCTTTGTGCATACCTGCCGTTCTTTCGGCAAGCTTCTCAACCATTTCAAGATATATCTCCCCAATAAGCTCATGGATAATGTCAGGCATAGGCGCCTTCCCTGCTGCAAGAAGAGGCAGCTCCGGAATCATTTCACCCTGGCGCTGCTTTGCAAGCACATCTTCATAGTAACGATGAACAAAGTTCAGAGTAACCTTCCAGGCATCCCCCTGATTCGGCACATAATTCTGGAGCACCGCGAGAGAAACCTGATCCTTGCGGCTTCTGGTATAGTTCAGCGTACCGAGATAAAACGGCACACTCTTGAATTTTGTGTTCTCGGTCAATACGCGGCAGATCTCAACTTCAGGAGAAATTCCTGAAGAGACCTTCCTGTAGAGCTTCAAACAGAGCGAATCGTCATACATGATAGAGGTATTGCTCTGTTCAGCCCCGAACAATGAGGAATCGATTTCGTCAACCGGCGTGCCATCAAGAAAATCATCAAGCCTTGCCCCGCGCAGGGATGATATTTTTCCGTCCTTGCCTTTCAGGTCGGACTGCCCGGCAATCATATCAAGCAACACCTTCTGGAAATCCTTTTGCCAGGTTGCATCGCACAAATAGCCCTCGCTGTCCCCGACTTTTACCTTTACTATAACCCGTTTTGAAAAGTTTTCATCTTCGGCATCTATCTGTTCAGCAGGAACGTACGATACCGGAAGCTGATAGAGCTCATCCGAACCGCTGGGGTAATGTACTTCGACAATCAGATACCGCATGGCAGCATGGTCCTTGACCTCGATGTTCTCTTTTATCGAAACCCTGACGATCTTGCGAGCCTTGCCGCCGAACCATCGGCAGTTGCGGACATACTTCGGCAAAATGCGGGTTTCAAGACGTTCAAGGTATTTCCCACCGAACAGATCCTGCCAGTCAGAGACTTTTGCAAACGTATGCTCGAGATAAGGGCGATCTTCGATTTCCTCATGGCTGTTCATAAGCCTGAACCAGAAGTATCCGTAAGAACCGAGGGTAACGGTATAGGAAGCAGACCTGATACGCGGAAAATGGCTGAGGCTGAAGACCTCCTCGGGAATGAATCCGTCGTACTCTGAAAGATCGACACTCACCGCCTGCGGACTTTTGGATAGGTTAATAATACAGAGCATGGTTTCATCCTCGTATTTTCTGGTAAAAATCAGCGCCTGCGGGTTGTCTGTATGCAAAAAAGTGATATCCCCCCTGCTGAACGCCTTGTAACGGCGGGCTGTCACCAGCACATGGCGCATCCACCAGAGCAGTGAGTTGGTATTACTCTCCTGAACCTCGACATTGACCGCCTCGTAGTGGTATTCCGGGTCGATGATCACCGGAAGCAAAAGCTGTTGCGGATTTGACCGTGAAAAACCGGCGTTCCTGTCGCCGTTCCACTGCATAGGAGTTCTGACACCGTCCCGGTCACCGAGATAATAGTTATCGCCCATGCCGATTTCGTCCCCGTAGTAAAGCACCGGGGTACCGGGAAGGGAAAGCAGCATAATGTTCATCAACTCGATCTTTTGGCGGCTGTTCGACATCAGCGGAGCAAGGCGCCTGCGTATCCCGAGGTTGATCCTTGCTCTCGGGTCGTTGGCATAGACACGACGCATATAATCACGCTCTTCATCGGTCACCATTTCGAGGGTCAGTTCATCATGGTTGCGAAGAAATGACGCCCATTGGCTGTTTTCGGGAATTTCCGGAGTCTGTTCAAGGATATCGATAACGGGAAAGCGATCCTCCATCTCAAGAGCCATGAACATTCTCGGCATAAGTGGAAAATGAAAATTCATATGGCACTCGTCACCGTCGCCGAAATATTCCGCAGCGTCTTCAGGCCACTGGTTCGCTTCGGCAAGCAGCATGCGGTTAGGGAATTTCCGGTCGACGTGCCTGCGCAACTTTTTGAGAAACTCGTGGGTACGCTGCAGATTCTCGCAGTTTGTGCCTTCCTCTTCGTAGAGGTACGGTACGGCATCGAGGCGAAGTCCGTCTACCCCCATCTCCAGCCAGTAGTCAAGCACTTTATAGATCGCTTTCTCAACTGCCGGATTTTCGAAGTTCAAATCCGGCTGATGGTGATAGAAACGATGCCAGTAATATTCACCCGCAACAGAATCGTAACTCCAGTTCGAAGCCTCGAAATCCTGAAAAATTATCCTGGCATCGGCATACTTTTCAGGATCTTTGCTCCACACATAGTAATTCCTCTCGACTGAACCAGGCTCGGCTCTTCGCGCGCGCTGAAACCATGCATGCTGATCGGACGTATGGTTGATAACCAGCTCGGTAATGACCTTGAGACCGAGCTTATGTGCATCATCGAGAAACGCTCTGAAATCATCGATGGTCCCGTAATCCGGGTTCACATCCATGTAATCGGCAATATCGTAACCGTCATCTTTCAGAGGTGAAGGATAAAAAGGCAGCAGCCAGATAGCTGTTATTCCAAGACTTTCCAGATAGGGCAATTTCCGGCGCAGCCCCTCAAAATCACCGATACCATCATTGTCGCTGTCATAAAAAGTCTTGACATGAGCCTCATAGATGATGGCGTCCTTGTACCAGAGCGGCTCAGGCTGGTAAGTTGCAGATCCTCGCGGCATAAAATTTACTTATAATGATAGGCAGATATCGTTATGGATGCAGGTTAACTTTAAAGATATGCACCGGCATGTGATCGGGGTTCAGCTCAATATAGTTCCATTCACCATCCCACTCGTAAGTCCTGCTGCTCAGAAGATCCTCAACCCTGAAATGATGGGTATGAGGAAGTTCGAATTTTTCGAGAGGAAAACGCAGCCATCCGGCATGCGTGTTCTGCGGATCGAGATTGACAACCGTCAGTATGATATTACTGTCATCCGCAGAATGTTTCACGTAACCCATCAGCATATCATGTTCACGCCCTTCACCGGCGTCGACCCTGAGAAACTCTATATTGACAGTTTGCTGCAAGGCAGGGTTCTCTCTCCGGATACGGTTTACCGCTGTAATCTCTGCACGGATATTACCCGGCCTGTCCATATCCCACTGTTTGATCTCGTACTTTTCCGAGTCGAGGTACTCCTCCTTGCCCTGCCTGACGGGAACGTGTTCGCACAGCTCATATGCCGGGCCGTACATCCCGTAATTCGACGACAGGGTTGCCGCAAGCGCCATACGGGTAATAAAGGTCGAACGCCGACCTGTCTGCAACTCTTCATGCAGAATATCCGGCGTGTTCGGCCAGAAGTTCGGCCTCATGTACTCTTTGACTTCCGTTGTGGTCAGCTCCGTAAGGTACTCCTGAAGATCCGCTTTGGTATTTCGCCAGGTAAAGTAGGTATAGGACTGGTTGAAACCGCCTTTTGCAAGCCTCGCCATAACCTTCGGACGCGTGAACGCCTCTGCCAGAAACACAGCATCGGGATATTCCTTCTGTATCTCGCTGATCGCCCAGTCCCAGAAAAGAAACGCCTTGGTGTGCGGGTTGTCCACCCTGAATATTCTTACCCCTTTTTTCATCCAGAACAGCATGACGCTTTTCAGTTCGATCCAGAGATTTTCCCAGTCCTCCGTCTCGAAATCAAGAGGCAGAATATCCTCATATTTTTTCGGCGGATTTTCCGCGAACTGCACCGTACCGTCGGGACGCCATTTGAACCACCGGGGATGCTCTTTTACATACGGGTGGTCGGGTGAGCACTGGAACGCAATATCAAGCGCAATGGAAATACCATGTTTGCCGGCTTCCCGGACAAACTCCTCGAAATCCTTTATGGTGCCCAGTTCAGGGTGAACTGACTTGTGCCCGCCATCAACACTTCCGATCGCCCAGCAGCTCCCCGGATCATCAGGCCCGGCAATGAGAGAGTTGTTCCGCCCCTTGCGTTTTGTCGTACCGATAGGATGAACCGGAGGCAGGTAGACGACATCAAAACCCATCCGGGCGATCAACGGGAGCAGGCGTTTTGACTCCTGGAAGGTTCCATGCCTGCCCGGTTTTTCGGCCCACGAGCGCGGAAAAAGCTCGTACCACGTGCTGAATACCGCTTTTTTCTGGTCAACCCTGACTTCAAGTACCCTGCCGTACTGAACGGCAAACTCTTTGTCCGGATAGCGGCGCATCAACATACCGAGTTCGCCGGATTGTGCCGCCGTTTCCGCAACTCCTGCTTCACCCCTTGTCATCACCAATGCCAGCTCCATCAATCTCCCGGCATCCTTTTTCGATGCGCGCGAAGCAGCTTTTTCAACCATCCCTGCACCCATGCGAAGTTCCAGGGAAACCTCCTGACCTGCGTCGATTTTCTTCTTCAGACCTCTTCGCCACGTTTCAAAATGGTCAACCCAGGCTTCGACGGTAAACTCGTAACCACCAGGTTCGCCAACAGTAAACTCCCCCTCCCAACGATCATTCTGCAGCTGATTCATGGGAACACGTTTCCAGGCACGTCCTGACCTGGGCCGGAAACAAAGCTCTGCAGTAACACAATCAGCCCCATCGGTAAAAATATCCGCCCCGACCACAACCGTTTCTCCCGCAGCTCTTTTAGCAGGATAACGCCCGTCATCAATCTCAGGTGTAACCCCCTCGATAATGACACGCCGCCTGCCGTTGAATTTGCGTTCACTATTTCTGGGCTTGCGCTGGTAAAATGTATGATTCATATGTATAATGGTATGTCGGTTTAAACCTGATGCAAAATAGGGAAAAGTTGCATTTGCATTATGCGAAAAAAACGATTTTTTGGTTCTACCGTTAAGAACCTGAAAAACGGAACTTTTGCTCACCATTACACTCCAATATTTACTATTCATCACAGAAGACCTCTGTCATAATCGGGAGATAACCATGTTTGAAGCAGAAAAAGAACGCTTGCACGAAATACATCATCGCATTGAACAGTTACGGGGGTATCTTTGACGTCGATGAACGTTTGAAAAAGATAGGCGAGCTCGAACAGATCACGGCGGAAGAAAACTTCTGGGACAATCAGCAGGAAGCTCACAAGATCCTGAAAGAAATCAACGAGCACAAAGTCTGGACTGAAGGATTTCAAAAGATTGAAAAAGATAGCGGCGACCTGAAAGAGGAGCTGGAAATCGCCGAAGAACTCGGAGAGGAGTCGCTTGCCGAGGAGATTGATGCGCGCATCAGCACAGTAGAGCAGGAAATAACAGCTATCGAGTTCAGGAACATGCTCTCCGGCAAGGATGATTCCGGCAACGCATTGATCACCATACATGCCGGAGCAGGCGGGACCGAAGCACAGGACTGGGCGGAAATGCTTTACCGCATGTACATGCGATGGGCCGAACGGAAAGGGTTCAAGGTGTTTACCGACGACTATCAGGAAGGCGAAGGTGCAGGAATCAAAACCGCGACACTCGATATTCAGGGGCCCTATGCTTACGGTTACCTGAAAGCCGAGAATGGTGTGCACCGTCTGGTGAGAGTCTCGCCATTCGACTCGAATGCCCGCCGCCACACCTCGTTTGCCAGTGTTTTTACCTACCCGGAAGCACCGCCTGATGCCGAAATCGACATCCGCAAGGAAGACCTCGAACTTTCTACGTTCCGAAGCGGCGGCAAGGGCGGACAAAATGTCAACAAAGTTGAAACCGCAGTACGCATCAAGCACGTACCTTCAGGCATCGTTGTCTCCTGCCAGCAGGAACGTTCACAGTTCCAGAACCGTGAGCGCGCCATGAAAATGCTTCGGGCTCAGCTCTATCAGAAACAGCGCGACGAAGAAGAGGCAAGGAAACAGGAAGTTGAAGGCAAGAAGAAAAAAATCGAATGGGGCAGCCAGATACGAAGCTATGTCATGGACGACCGGAGGATCAAGGACCACAGGACAAACCATGAGCGGCACGATATAGAAACCGTCCTCGATGGAGACATTGACGATTTCATAGAAAAATACCTGTCTGAATTCACGAACTGATTCCAGAAACCAACCACGATTCACCATCAACAATTCACGACAGACAAACCACATGACCCGGAAATCGAGCAAAAAGAACACAGCAAACGGTACCCTGCGATTCGGCATACTGACCGATGTCCACTTTGGTAACGGCGACCGTTCCGAGGAAACCACCGGCCTTCATGCCTGTTTCGATTTCTGGAAGAAAAACAATGTGGATTTCGTTGTTCAGCTCGGCGACCTTATCGACGGCAAAGGCCCCGAAGCGGAACAGAATCTCACCGGGGTAACAGCCGTTCTCCGGGACTATCCCGGCACGCTCTATCATGTTGCCGGCAACCATTGCCTCGGTGTTTCTCTTGATCTATACCTGAAGGAAACCGGGCTCGCGTCGCCCTACTACACGTTCGATAACAGCGGCATACGGTTCATCGTGCTGCACGGTATGGATATCAATCCCGAAACGAACCCGAAATCCGATCCCGACCGGTCGAGAAAAAACCTGTTAATGCACGATCCCTGGGCAAACCTCTACTCCGGTGCTATCGGGGAAACCCAGATTAACTGGCTTGTACAACAGCTCGATGAGGCGATGCAATCGGGAGAAGCGGCGATCATATTCTGCCACTTCCCGCTGCTGAAGGAAACCTCCGACAAACCGCACGGCCTCCTGTGGAATCATGACGAGATTATCGATGTGCTCCGCCGCTACAGCCATATCATCGCCTGTATCACGGGACATTTGCACCGTGGAGCGTACGTCGAGCGTTACGGCATGCACTTCCTGACCATGGCCCCGTTTCTCAAACGTTCCGAACCGCCGCACTATTCCTGCGGGATAATTGAAATCAACGACACATTACTGACTGTAAAAGATCAGAACCTGAACGTACTGCACGAACTGAAAGTTGATTAAGCACCAGTGATTCTTCGCAGGCTGAAAATCTGTGCCCCTGTCTGTTCATGAATTTCAAGCAGCTTGCATGTTTGCGGTACGATCAACGCTCTGACGGATCAGGAAAATGGTACATGCAGCACACCAGAATATCCTGAAACACGCTCAAGAGCCCCCTACCGGAGCAAGATGAGTGTCGACCATGAAGATGTGTATTTTGCAGGCAGCAAAATAGCATTCACTTATCAACAAGTGCAAGAAACAACAGGGAGGGCAAACATGAAAAAGGTTGGAATATTCTGGGATCCCAAAGGCTTTGAGTTAGACACACTTGGTAAAAAACAGTACCTGAGGGCCACTGATGGCGACACGCCATATATCTCCATGTCGATCCGCATGTTAAGCATCGACACACCGGAAGTACACTACCCCGGCAGAGCAAAACCGTCAAATCAGGACGAGAATCTGGCTCAACTGGCAGAATGGATGCGCCAGGGAGTTGCACCGATCAACGAGGACCTTTCAATGTTGCTGCAACCCAAGCTCTCCACAGGAAAAGCCGGGACCTTGCAGGGAAAGCAGGGAGCAAAAGCAACAGAAGTATTCCGCAATCTGATGGAGGAAAAACTGAGCAAACCGGGCAGCTCCCGGAAGCGCAACGTCTATCTGCGCGCAGCCGACAAACCATTTGATCAGTATGGCAGGTTGCTCGTGTATTTGGCGCCAAATTATAATGCTGAAGAGCGTGCCGGCTTGTCCGCAATAGATCGGGCAACATTCAATCTATTAATGGTGAGGGAAGGCTGGGCAGCAATGCTCCCTATTTATCCAAGCCTCCCGAAACATGGCGACCTTGTGCTTTTGCAGGAGTCAGGCAAGGATGCGGTGGAGCAGAGCAAAGGGGCATGGGCTGATCCTCTCTCACTGACAGGCTATGAGTTCCGGATGTGTGTCAAACTCTATGAAGTGACCAGAAAAATAGTCCGGGGAAAAAAGCTGTCCAATAGAGAAAAACACTCATGGATCAGCCGGTTTTGCATGGATATGACCACACGCGAGATTCATTATCCGCAATCCTATTTCAAGGTCAAGCCTTACAACCGGATCTTTATGTGGCCGGAAGACGTCACGGAAGCAGTCGGAAGATTGAATTTGTCACCAGCGAATTGATTGATGGAGCGGCTCCAGTCCCCCGTGCCTGCCTGAACGTTATTTTAGGATAACGAATTATCCTAAAATAAGAGCAGCCCTTATTTTAGTTTCGTAAACCAACGTTAGCAGGAACCTGGAAAGACGGTCCAGAAAATTCTCCGCCTTACTTGAATCGAACTTTTCGTTGTGCAGGTCGCCGAAAAGCTTGATCAACACTGATTTTTCATTTCTTTTTTTACTTGGTCAATCTCAATTTCCCTTTCTCAGTAATGCGATATTGCTGTAACCTGCTGGCAGGTTTTTCAGGGATAGTATATCCTATACTCTCATCAGCAAGCAGTTTTCGAATTACCTTGTTCAGTTGCCCTGAAACAGATTTCTGCCCCAATCTTTTTGATAAGTCAGATTTTGACAGAATGGATTTTTCAAGCAAGTTCAGTACACGTAACTCTAAATAATCTGGCTGCGACTCTGGCACAACTGGCCGAGAAAAGGTAACAGTAAACCAGTGTTCAGAAATTTCTATACGAGGTTTGGCAACACCATAATCTTTGCAGAGATTACGAATTCGCCGAATACCGGAACCGATGTGCTCGACCGCCTCCATGCGGTGAAGTATCCCGAATAACAGCGGGTTTCTGGGAATGCTCTTGACTCCAAGATCCGCCTCGGTCATTCCAGCAGGCAGTCCGCCCGGATTAACAATTTCTACTCGATCTTTAAAAATGTATACCTGTACATTGGCGGTTGAACGATAATCCCTATGAGCAAGAGCGTTCACCACAGCCTCACGCAAGGCCTCTTCAGGAAGTTCAGGCCGCTCTTCCCTTTTGACATACTTGATAATATATTCCACGTTGATCTTGGAAAGGATATACGCCACTACCTCATCAATCATGGAATAGATATCACTACTAAACCCCCGACGATCGAGAATTCGCTCCTTGTCGTTACCGAGAAACAATGCGCAGGCAGCATCGGCACTGACAGTAAATTTCCTGATATCCTTTGCAAGCAGCCATGCCCCTGCATGGCTCATACTGCCATCCTTGACAAGGTGCAGATTCGCAAGTACAGCCAACGGCTCCATGTCCGCAGGAATTTTTGCCCTCCGCTGAAAAAGGCTCCAGACTTCAGCGGTCAGATCATCCTGAAACGAAAACCTGACACAGGGTGTTTCGTCAAAGTGGATCAACCCCTCCTTGAAAAAGAACTCACGGATTTCATGGCGGGACATCTGCTGAGACGAAGCACCTTCACGCATGAAAAACTTGCCGCCGAATGAGTATGGTTTACTATGCTGCTCAGGGATTGCGACACTAAGCACCTTCCCAACGCTTGCAATATCTACGGCAACTGGCGGTTCAGCCGACCTGGCAATAGTCTGAACCTCGGACTTGAGACGGTTGTGGTCATCTGCACCAACAATCTCACCATTATCAGCAACCCCGATAAGAATCACTCCGCCTGTAGCATTAGCAAATGCACAAATCTCCCGATCGAGATTCGATGTCCCCGACCGCTTGAATTCGGTAGTAAACCCTTCACCGAGAGCAATGAGATTCATGAGTTGCATTTTCTTCATACACTAAACGCTCTATCTACATTACTTATAGCCGATACTGGGAGGCTTGTAATTCCGATCGCATAAATGATTACTCATACATTGCAGCAGTTGAAGCAATACAAAGCCCAATAAGTTGCACACGTTGAAAGCTCATCCCCCAACCGCCTCAGCCATTCTGTCCAGAAAGTTCTCAACCTTTTTTGAACCGAGCTTTTCGTTGCGCAGTTCGCGGAAATCCATCATCTGATGCTCTGCTATTGCCAGCGATGCCTTGTTCAACTGTGTGTTGATCTCTGCTTCCTCGCCATCTTCCTTGAAGGTGCTTTGCAAGTCCTTGCAAGCTCTGTAATACAGGGGGAAAATTTTTTTACCGGTTTCGAGAGCGGTCTGCAGCTCATAGATGCACATTCTCCGGTTGAAATAGGACGGGGTAACGATAGCGATAAAACCGTCACATTCCCTGATCGAGCGCTCGATCTCCTCCCTCCATTTGACTCCCCAGTTCAGGGAATCCGTATCGAAGAAAACCCCGCATTTCTTCCCGACCGTCTGTGTCAGAACGTTTTCAAACTCTTTCCGTAGTTTCGAGATTTTGTGCTTCGGCTTCATATCGTCAAGCCGGGCGTAGCTCCAGAATATCTTCATAGGTGACAATCAGAAAAAAAGTGGTTTTGCTCTGCCGCCAAAGCAGGACATGCTAATCGGCAATTGCCCGTTTAAGCTCACGTTTTCTCTTCTCTCCGACAGCGTCCCAATGTTTATCACATAAAGCGCCCTCGAATGAATAGAGGTAGTAGCATAACGGCAGGGTTTCATCAGGATGGTTTTCCCTGATCATTTTATGCGCTTCGACCGGGCCAATAGACCGCAATTCTTCTTCGGAGTAAATACCTGCCTCATTGAGGCGTGCAGCTATTTTCTTCCCGATATTCTTTAACTCGGTAAGAGACCTGTTGCGTACCATATTTTTTCCGAAATGGATTATTAAGGTTCCTGATGAACGCCGAACATCCTCTTTCGTTCTGCGGTATAGTGCCACCACGGACGAGGGTCTTCGCCATCCATGAACCGGGTTACGGAAATAAGTACATTGAGCAAACAGGGGTCCTGACGTTTGCCTTTACTGGAAGAAAGCATATGGTAAAGCTCAAATGGAGATCGACCGGCAAGATCGTCAGGCTTGTTGACTCCAAGCAGGCGAAGGTCTGCTGCGATTGCAGGGCCGATGTTGGGAAGATCGGTGAGCTTTTCAAGCTTGTTTCTGTCAACTTTTGCAGGATTCATGTTTTCAATGAGGATTTGAGCAAAGCAAAAGCCTCTTCGACTGGCCTATACTTTCCTTGCTCAATTGACAACGAACTTAGCGCAAGAATTTTTAACAACACACGACTTTCTTCAATCAGCTCATGACTCTTAGTACTCAGCTCAACTGCCTTTACTTCGCCGTCTTTTGATTCCTTGTATTTCATAAATAACTCTGCTTTTTAAAACATAATTCAGACTTTCTAACTGTGAATTTGCTCATATCAGCAAAGGCAGCCTCTTGACTGCCCTTGCTATTGATAACTTTATCATGGAATTATTTTTCCCTATCAATCCAATAATCAGGTTTTCGGTGTTGATGCGCAACAGCAATAATAAATATGTGATCCTTCTCTATAGAATATAGAAGCTTGTAAGGAAACTTATAGAGCAAACATTTTCTTATATCACCTCGCTCTATTGACCATGCTTCAGGATATTGTGTGATTCTTTTTATTGATTTACTAACCTCCTCTTTGAAAACCTGCCCAAGACCTTCAAACTCAAGCTCATAGAAATTTGTTGCATCGTTCAATTCGAGCTTCGCATATTTTGAAAAAATAACCTTGACCATTGACCCTTACAAAATCTCTTCCATAGGAATTCCTTCAAGGCGCCCCTCCCTGTATGCTTTCAGTCGTTTTTCAGCTTCTTCAGCCCATATTTCGTCAATCTTCTGATCTGGTTCGTCAAGGCTTTTCAATAACCCCTCAACAATCATAAGCCGCTCTTCAGGCTTAAGCGCCATGGCCTGCTCAAGAATTTCTTTATTACTCATCTCAATTACCCCTTTTTCCTTAAACATTGCTTTTTTTCATACTAAAACCATCATTTCACGCACTATCGTTTTAATATAAGAATCGTAAACTGATTGGCCTCGAAGATGGGATAGGACTTTTTACATCCAGGCACCCAAGTGAATTACACCTGAGACCACCTCTACTAATTGTCGTGAGCACCTTGAATAAACATCCAACATTAGCCTCCTTCCACGGCCAGGTAAACCGAAATGCTTTCTTCAAGCTCGGTAAGGCTCGATACGGTGAGCGTCGGCTCTATTCCCCATGGGTCGAAGATCGTTTCGGGAGAACGTTTGACCCAAACCGCTCGCATGCCTGCCGATACGGCACCGATCACATCGAACGGATTGCTCGAAATGAGCCACGCACTACTACTGCCCGTTGTTCCGGACTTTCTGAGGAAATGGCTGTACACCGCCGGATTCGGCTTAAACGATTTCAGATCATCCACGCTGACAACATCGAGAAAGTGTTCTCTGATACCCGCTGCTGCAAGCAATGCCTCGACAGCTTCAGCACTGCCGTTGGAAAAAGCGAACATACGGAACCCTGATGCATCGAGAGCTCTCAGGCTCCCTTCAACGTCATCGAAAGCCGGAAGCGTACGGTAACGTTCAAGCAGATCATCTTTCTGCTTCACAGTAAAAGGAACCCTGCAATAAGCACAGGCGTAATCGAGGGCATTGCGGGTACACACCGCAAACGTTTCATAGTTCTGCATCAACCCTCTGCGGAACGAGTATTCGAGCTGCTTCTGCCGCCAGATCCGGGAAAACTCCTCGGCCTTCTCACCGGTTGTTTCCCGGAGTCTGGAAACCAGACCGTGCGTATCGATCAGTGTTCCATAAACGTCAAACGCGAGCGTAGGTTTCATCAGGCAATTTTCTTCAAAGGTTATTGTTCCAGATATTCGGACTCACGGGGATACTTTGCATAGGCGGTCTTATGTTTTTTGAAACCCAGCTTGTTATAGAAACCTTCGTTGCCGAATGTCGAGGTCAGGTAGACCAGCAGATGTTCGTTGCCTCTCAGTAGAGCCTCCATAATACCTTTTCCAATCCCCTGTTTCCGACATGCCTGAAAAACACCAACGTCATAAATTGTTCCGTAGCACAACCCATCCGACAACAGCCTCCCGGCTCCGACCAGTTTTCCCTTTTTCCATGCGGTCACAACCTTGTAGCTGCTCTGAAAAGCCTGCCGGATTTTTTCAAGGTCTCTCTTCTTCCCGAATTGCGCAACAAGTCCAATCTCTTCATAGAGATCACCCAACGCCTCCCAGTCAATGGGGTCGGTTCCTGTTTTGTATTGGACCATACCACTCATTTATTTTTAGCCGGTTTTAATCGCTCCATACGCAGCAAAACATGCGTTTTTATGCAACAACTCCACATGGCTGAACCCTACTTGACGAAGAAGATCCAACTGATAGAGAACCGATCGTGGAGTATCCTCCCTCTCAATATCCGCAAAAACCTTGTCCCTATACTCCTCACCCCCGGCAGCATAAAGGTAGTAACCATAGCGTTCCCACATAAGCTCTTGAACCGGTCCTGTTTCATGAAAAACGAGATCGGTAATCCAGACACTGCCCCCGGGTGCTACCAACCTGAAAATTTTTCTGAAAGCTGCCTCCCAGTCATCATCATCCCGCAAATGATGCAGAACGGCTGTAGCAAGAATCACATCGTAGCTTGCTTCTTCCAGATCAACATGGCGAAAGTCGCCCTGGAACGACTGTATCGCACCTGAGTTGACCTTCCCAATCCGCTCACAAGCTTTTTCAAGCATTGGCCGGCTGAGATCAACAAGATCACACTGAAAAGAGTCGACATATTGCAGCAACTTGAGAGTGCTGTTCCCCGCCCCACAGCCAATATCCAGAACACACCTGATATTTGCCGTTGATCTGAATGCAGACAGTGCAATCAGTTCCATCAGCAAAGGAGCATCAATTAACGATTTTTGCCCGGTGTCAAGATTTGAAAACCTTTCAACATCATTATCAAAATGATTCTTTATCTCCTCTACTGATGATTTCTGTTCAAGTGGTGTAGCCATAGTTACATCCTTCTAACGCTTGTGTTTGCTCAAACTACAACCCGCAGACATACTTCTGTAATATTACCACGCACACCGTAACAATCAAGCAAAACGATCCAGCCTGCCGGGAGAAAAACAAGGTGACCATTACCTGGGGGTTCCGCAAAAGGAGGCTGGCATGTCCTGAGCGGTGCGACCACCCGATTCTGAAACAGACAGGACACAATTACAACAATTTTTCGGCAAAATCATAGACTTGCCATTTTTTTTTCTTAAGATGCACTAATGCATGCTGTCTTTATGCATTCACCTCAGTACCCCTATTGTCTTGTAGTTCCCCTGTTTGTTGTCAGTACATGAGAACACCTCTATTAGTTGTCGTGAGCGCCGTGAGTACAAGGCGGACGGAGCGCAGAAACCGCAGTGTACACAGAGTACACGAGGATTTCGAGCACCGACCAGCGAAGTAATCATGGTGTGCAACAAATAAATAGGGTGTCCATGATAATAACAGCTCCCAGCAAGAACCACAGGGAGTTATATGTATCTGTTTGCAAAAGAGCAAACAATATGAACACCGGCAGGCACAGGAACAAGATTACATCTTCCAGAGCATTTCAACCTGCCATCTGTACTCGGTATGGGACATAGTGTAACACCATCGTTAATACGTTAAGCAGGTAAGTCTCTCCTGTAAGTATTGCTTTTCATTTTACAGTGCGGTTTGTGATTTAATCCGGGCAACACGGCATGACCGGCGTGTTTTCTCGGGCGAAAAAGATGAAACACGGAAAGAAAGGAGGTGATTTTATGGTTTAGAAGCCATTGTGTAATTGAAAAAGAAGAAAAGCGAATAACGTTAACATGAAACCACTAAAAGGAGCGAATTATGTCAACATTTACAATCGATATCCCTGTAGGACCCATTTGGAACAATGATGATGCAAAGGAAAAGTGCCCCATCGCATGCGCTGCTCATATGGGCGAGTGGAATGGCCAGTGGACAACCGTCGTTGAGGGTGAAATGAGCGTTTGCGGATGCACCCTCACCGTAGGAGGAAGTGGTTCATCAGAGTTTACATTAGACGTTCCCGCAGGGCCCATTTGGAACAATGATGACGCAAAGATAAAATGTCCCATCGTGTGCGCATCCTATAATGGTCAGTGGAACGGCCAGTGGACAACCATAATCGAAGGTAAAATGAGCGTTTGTGGATGCACATTTAAATGCTAAAGCCTGATGAGGCTTTACTGGACAAACAACCCCCGTTCCCCCCAGGCAGCTCATTCTTTTTGTTACCGCTGCAAAAGCGTCGAAACTTTCACGGCAACCGGGGGTTGTATCCGGTTTTTTGTCAAACTCACTGCCACCCCCCGACAATCTCGAAAATCTCCCTGTCGCCGATCGGGACGGGAACAGAAGCCGAAGGTTCTTTGGAGAGAAGGAAATCCGCAATTTCATTGTACGGCTTGACACACTCGTCTTTGTCCTGACCGTCTTCCATCTGGAACATGGTCTTTCCGGCAAAACGGCTTTTACGGATCAATTCATGGTAGGGAACCCGTGCAAGAAGCTTCGTTCCTACCTTCTCGGAAAATTGCTCAAGCATGTTGGTCCCGCCTCCCTTGACGTAGTCGACACGGTTGGCGACAATGCCGGCAAGCTGCACCTTGTAGCGTGTACTTTTCTGTTCGATTGCCATACAGAGACGGTTTGCCGCGAAGATACTGTCGAAGTCGTTGGTGGCGATAATCACCGCGTAATCGGCATAGGTCAGCGGGGCACTGAACCCGCCACACACCACGTCTCCAAGCACGTCAAACAAAATGACATCGTAACGGTCATAAACCCCGAGTTCCTGCAAAAGTTTTACGGCTTCACCAACCACATATCCGCCGCAGCCGCTTCCTGCCGGAGGGCCTCCGGCTTCGAGGGCGTCAACACCTCCAAACCCGGTCTCGATGATATCTTCTTCAGTAAGTTCCTCGTGGTGAAAATCGACCTCTTCAAGCGCCTCGATAACGGTTTTCTGCAGTGTTCCTGTCAAAGGAAAGGTACTGTCGTGTTTGGGATCGCAGCCTATCTGCAGTACTTTAGCGCCTTTCAAAGCAAGCGCCGCTGAAATATTCGCGGTGGTAGTACTCTTGCCTATACCTCCTTTTCCATAAACTGCAAGGATTAAACTCATGGTGACAACGCAATGATTAAATATTAACGATACAGCAACGTGCTTATCCGCCCAAGGCTTCCTTGGCCTTTTTGAAAACCTCGGCTGTTATGTTTGTTTCACCGTTTTCACGGGCAAAATTCTCGGTATTCTTACGAACTTTCTTGCGAACGAAAAACGGTACTTTCTTGAGCATCTGTTCGGCATCGGCACTCCACGGCATTCCGTCAGCACCGCCTTCGCTGCCTTGTGGCGATGACATAGCAGAAGCCGACTGACCGTTGGAAGCTGTAGCAGGTTCTTTGTCCTCGTATTCCAGACCTGCATCGCCGAAGAAATCGACAAGATGTTTTTCAAGCCCGAGCTTGCATGAGGTATAGACCCTGTCGGCAAGCACATCCGCCCCCTCGAAACCAAGGACCGGATAGTAACCGATAAGATGATTCTCGATATGCGTCGGCGTCGAAATAACCATGCAGGGAACATCAAGCTTACGGCAACTGTGCCGTTCCATCTGTGTACCGCAGACCAGCTCAGGCATTTCGCCCTCGATTTTTTTCGAGACTTCCTGGAACTTGTCCGTCACCATGAGCGGTTCGGGGAGATACCCCTCAAGCTGCTCACGAATCCAGTCCGCATGTTGTTCCAGATAGGTTCCCGCGCCGATGATCTGCATTCCAAGCTCGTCCTTGAGGAATTTGACCATACCGACAGTGTGAGTAGCATCTCCAAAAACAAACGCGCGTTTACCGCTGAAACTTTCCATATCGGCCGTGCGGGCAAACCACGGGACGCCACTGGGAGCGCTCAGGCCATCAAGAGAAAAATCGGTCAACGGCGGCATTTCAAGGGCGGGCAATCCTTTTTCCGCCGCAATAACATTGAGCTTTTCAAGAAGCTCACCAATCCAGTCAAGCGTCGGCTGCACACCGAGCGGGGTCCCCTGCACGGAAGGCATACCGAATTTTTCCCGAAGGTACTGCGCCGCACCCGGGCCCATTTCATGATAAGGCACGACGTTCAGCCATGCAGCCGGCAGATTGCGAAGATCTCCGAGACCTGCTCCCCACGGAGCCACCACGTTGACATCCACGCCGAGCGCCTTGAGAATCCTGCGCAGGCTGATAAGATCGGAACGCAGGTGGAAACCGAGCGAGGTGAACCCTAACAGGTTGACACTGGGTTTTTCTGTCATGCTTTGCTCAAGGGAGTACCGCTCTACGAGTTTGGTAAACAACCCTTCAGCCGACTCATGCTCCTGAACCCTGAACGGGTTGACGTCATGTACCAGAATCTTGCCGGGATCGACACCCGAATGCCTGGAAAGCTGACCGAGATCCTCCTGAAGAAGCGCTGTACTGCAACTTGGTGCAACAACAATGATCTCCGGGTGGTAGTGTTCTTCAACCTGCTCGAGGGTACCGGGCAACCTTGACACACCACGAGCGAGATCCTGACCTCTGACAACACTGATGGAAAGAGCTGGAAATTCCGGTGTTCTTTCCAGCATGGTGTAGGTTGCGGTTATGTAATCGTCTCCCTGAGGGGCATGATAGACCGTATGCACGTTCTTCATGCTGTTGGTAACGCGGCTTATCCCGTGAAGCGCTGTTCCCTCATAGAGCCAGAAAGCTAAACGCATGCTTTATTTCCTTTATGTTGCTGTTCCTTTATTTGCTCTTGGCCGAGTTTCGATTCTCTAAAAACGTTCAATTCTGATGCTCGGCACTTGGCATAACTCCCTTCAGCCAGACTGATTCATCGAACTCCGGCAGCCTGCTCCGACGTTGAAGCGGCGAAACAAACAGGTTGGCGAGAGTAAAGACTCCCGACCAGCTGTGAATCGGCATAAGCGTGAACTCCATGCTCCACTTGACGATAAACCCGTTTCCTACGAAAGGGTTGGCCGTCATGAGAGAGGTAACGATCAGGTCGGGCTTTTGCTGCTTGATATCCTGCAACTGGCGATGGAAGTTGGGCTGTTCGACAACCCTCACGCCTTCAAGCGCCTCGAGTTCGCGTGCGTGGAATTTTTTATTGATATATGCGCTGCTGCATTCAACGACTTCCGCCCCGACGTTTTTCAGAAAACGCGCCAACGGGAGTTCCATCATGGTATCTGCCGTCAAAAACACCCTCTTGCCTTTCAACTGGTCAACCTGCTCTGAAATTCTGTCCCATGCCGCCTGTTCTCTTTCTTTCAGATCGACCGTTATATCAAACATGGATGCCAGGTCTTCCCAGAAAATTCTTGTCCCTGTCGGGCCGAAGGGAAAGAGGGAGCGAAGAACCTTCGAGCCCCGTTCACGGTTAAGCCTCGAGACAACCCTTGAAAGATAAGGCTGTATCGGGGCAAGCACTGTATCAGGGCCTATGGCAGGTAACTGATCGAATCGGTTCTCAGGGAGAAAGCCTCCCACCTTCATGCCGAGTTCCTCAGCCTCCGAACGAAGGTCGTCGGCGATAGAGTCGTTGACCGATCCGACAAACACAACGCTTTTTTCACCGGCAGGAGCTTCCGGACAGAAAGGTATCATTGCCTGAAGCACTGAATCTTCAGCCTGTGTAAAGTTGTAGACAAGTCCGCTTGCTGGCACGAAAAGCACCGGAACTTCAGGAGTGCTCAGAGAATGCGCAAGCCCTTTGAAATCAACTTTCATGACTTCCGGCGTACAGGACGAAAGCAGAAAAATAACCGAAGGATGATGGTCTCTCCTGATTTCAGCAATCACTTCATCGAGTTTCGGGTCCTGCCGCGAGAGGTCACCCTCTTCCATCAGCGCGATACCGAAACGGGGTTTTGCGAAAATCATCATACCGAGAGCGTTCTGGAGAAAATGTGCGCAGGTATGGGTACCGAGGATCAGGAAAAAACTGTCCCTGATTTTCTGATACAGCCAGCCGACACTGGCAAGGCCGCAAAAGCTGTGGGTAACGTTGTCTTCTTTGATTATCTGAGTTGTGCCAGGAACTGACGCCATGAACTCCTTCCTCCTGAAATTTGCTGCTACCGCACCACCACTACCTGCCGGGATACGGCATGAGATTCTGAACCGTCCAACTGAAAACTTAAAGAAAGGAAGATAAGAATAATTTTTATTAATCCTGTACCGATCCCTGCCTGCTCCGTTTGCGCTCGACCGAAGCTGTTTTGTCGCCGAGAGCAACTTCTTTGTCGCGGCGGTCGTCGATCTTCATAACCGTATAAACGCGCTGTGTTCCGGTTGTAAAAAGGTGCTCATGCAACTGTTCCGCCAGCGCAAAAAGCTCCTTCGAAGAACCCGAAACAGTTGTACCCATATCATGCAGCTTATGATCAAGCCCGCTCTTCCGGAGAATCTCCTGTAATTGTGCAACTCCGGCACTGAGTCCTGCCGGACCTTTATCGAGCGGTATAACCGTGATGTCCATCAAAGCCATGATTCCTCCTCCATGCTGCTCCGGTTTTAATAATTATCTGAATACGGTTTCATTCCTGCCCGGGCCAACCGAAATAAAGGTGACCGGTACCGCAAGTTCATCTTCGAGAAACTCGATAAAAGCTTTTGTCTCGGTGTGCAGATCGTCGTATGAACGTGCCGCCGCATTGGATGCGTTCCAGCCTTTCAGGGTTTTATACACCGGTGTTACACGACTGAGTGTCTGGTCATCGGTGGGGAAGTCGGTGATCTCCTTCCCGTCAAGCATGTATGAGGTGCACACACTTATCGTACTGAATGCGTCAAGAACATCGAGCTTTGTCAAAGCGATCTCCGTCACACCGTTGACAATCAGAGAGTAACGCAGTGCAACAAGGTCGAGCCAGCCGCACCGGCGTTTCCTTCCCGTTGTCGCTCCGAACTCGTTTCCGATCTTTCCGAGTTTGTCACCGGTTTCATCATGCAGCTCGGTTGGAAACGCACCGTTACCAACGCGGGTCATATAAGCCTTGACAACACCGATCACGTTGCTGATGTAGTTCGGTGCAATACCCGAACCGGTCGACGCTCCACCTGCAGTCGGGTTGGATGATGTTACATACGGGTAGGTTCCGTGATCGACATCGAGCAGGCACCCCTGGGCACCTTCGAGCAAAACGGATTTCCCCTGGCGAAGGGCCTTGTTCAAAAGAAGCTGGGTGTTGGTAACATAAGGATTGATGATTTCGTCGAATTCGGAGTACTGGCGCACCATGGTATCGATATCGATCTCCTCCGAACCGTAGATATTCCTGATCAGTTTGTTTTTCACTTCGAGATTGGAGCGCAGCTTCTCTTCGAGGATTTCAGGGTGAAGCAGATCAACGACACGGATGCCTTTACGCGCAAACTTGTCTTCATAGCTCGGACCGATACCGCGGCCGGTCGTGCCGATTTTTTTCTTGTTCTGGGCTGTCTCGTGCAGCGAATCAAGCAGTTTGTGGTAGGGCATGATAAGATGAGCGTTGTGGCTTATAAACAGCCTCCCTTTCACGTCGTAGCCAAGTTCTTCCACCTGTCGTATTTCGTCAAGCAGGGCATTGGGATCGATAACAACTCCGTTACCGATAACGCAGGTACAGTTTTCATGAAAAATCCCTGAAGGGATCAGGTGAAGAACGACCGTCTTACCGTCAAAGCAGATGGTATGACCCGCATTCGCACCGCCCTGGTAGCGTGCAACAACATCAAATTTCGAGGACAGAAAATCAACCAGTTTTCCTTTCCCTTCGTCGCCGAACTGCGTCCCGACAATGACCGTTGCTGAAGCCGATGGTTGCTGCATGTTTGTTTTTTCTTTCACGACAATTCTTTTTTTAGCCTGTATACGTGGCAAGTTGTTCTAAAAGCCGCTCCTTTCCCTGCCCGGAAAGAGCCGAGTAATTTACTATAAATTTGGATTTGAACGCGCAACTTTTCATTGCAAGCCCGGCACGCACCTTGTCTTTCTGTTTCAGTTTGTCATATTTGGTTAACACAATACCATAGGGACGGCCGCAGTATTCCAGAAACTCCGTCATGTGATGATCAGATTCCATGTCAGGGTGCCGGGAATCGATAAGCAGGATAACGAGACTGATACGCTCACGGGTACGAACATAATCGCCAAGCAGTTTCCCCCATTCGTGCTTTCGGCCTTTATCCACCTTGGCATACCCGTAGCCGGGAAGATCTACAAAAAAGCAGGTATCGTTTATAACGAAATAGTTTATGAGCTGCGTTTTTCCAGGTGTCGAACTTGTTTTTGCCAGCCCTTTTCTGCCCGTAAGCGAATTAAGCAACGTCGATTTCCCGACATTCGATCTTCCGACAAAAACAATTTCCGGCAACTGCTCTTCCGGAAGCTGATCAAGGGCGGAAACACTTTTATAAAACCTTGCGTTTCGTATTTTCATGTCAGAGCAGTATCTACGTCAAGGGAAGGCCCGTGAGCAGTGACCGGAGTTGCAAGACCGGCTAAGCAGTTGAACTGGAAAGCTAAAAACCTTGTGCTAAAAACCCAAATGTTTAACTTCCCTTTAAACGTTCAAACCACTTGACATGCCTTTGTATATATATAATTCTCTCAGCCGGCAGAAAGAAGAGTTTACACCGCTGCACCAGGGAATAGCAACCGTCTATGTCTGCGGCCCCACGGTTTACGGACATGCCCATCTGGGCCACGCCAAAAGCTACGTTTCATTTGATGTGGTCGTCAAATGGCTCCGGCATCTCGGCTATACGGTCAAGTATATACAGAATATAACCGATGTCGGCCACCTTACCGATGATGCCGATGAAGGTGAAGACAAAATTGCCAAACAGGCACGTATCGAGAAGACCGACCCCATGGAGATTGCCCAGTACTATACGCGGAGCTACTATGAGGATATGGATCGACTGGGGGTAGAAAGGCCGAACATCGCTCCTACGGCAACCGGACACATTCCCGAACAGATTGCACTGATAAGGATATTGATGGAAAAAGGTCATGCCTATGAGGTAAACGGTAACGTGTATTTCTCGGTATCGTCTTTTCCCGGCTATGGCAGGCTTTCAGGCAGAACCGACCAGGAAGCGCAGCAATCAGGCGTCAGGGTTGAATCGAAAAGCGAGAAACAACACCCTGCGGATTTCGCTCTCTGGAAAAAAGCCGAGCCCGGTCACCTGATGAAATGGGACTCCCCATGGGGCACCGGCTATCCGGGATGGCACGCTGAATGCTCTGCAATGGCAATGAAATATCTCGGCGACACCATCGATATTCATGGGGGCGGCATGGAAAACAAGTTTCCCCACCATGAGTGCGAAATTGCACAGTCCGAAGCCGTTACAGGCAAGCCTTACGTCCGCTACTGGATGCACAATAACATGGTGACGGTGAACGGCTCGAAAATGGGAAAATCCCTGAAAAACTCGGTAAACCTGAAAGACCTCTTTCAAAATTTTCCCCCGGTTGTCATACGGTTCTTTATTCTGCAGTCCCACTACCGATCTCCCCTGGATTTTTCAGAGGCAGCTATCCGGGCATCACAAACCGGGCTTGAAAAATTGCAGGAAACCTGGTGTGCGCTGAAGGGCGGGGCGCCGGGCACAGGCAAACTCGATACAGGAACATTTGAACAGCGGTTTGTCGATGCCATGAATGATGATTTCAACACGCCTGTAGCAATTGCCGTCCTGTTCGACTTCGCAAAAGCGGTCAACACGGCACTGAACAGCGAAAAAGGACTCTCGGAAAGCGATCTCAATGCGTGCAGAAGGATTTTCGAATCTTACGGTCACGACGTGCTCGGGATTATCGAGACAGGCGACACGGAAGCTGCAGGAGAAAAAATTGCAGGAAAAGAGATGCTCGATGACGTGATCTCGATTCTGCTCGATCTGCGCAAGCAGGCGAGGGAAAACAAGGATTTCGCGCTCAGCGACCTTATCCGCAACAGGCTTGCGGAGTCCGGGCTTACACTGAAAGACACCAGGGACGGCACCGAATGGAGCATATCTCAAAGATAATCCTCGAGGCCTTCACGGCGCAGGATATCGACAACCTTTCGCACATTCTGTGAATGTCCCTTGCGGCATATCAAGAGAGCATCTTCAGTATCGATAACAATAATATCGTCCAGACCGACGATTGCAACAGCTTTCTGTTCGGGCTTTTTAATAAAATTGTTTGCCGTGTCAACCTGAACCAGATTGAAATCAGTGCTTTCGGTAACCTTGCGGTCCTTCCTGTCAACCTTGAGAACATCGTCCCAGCTCCCGAGATCCGTCCACCCGAAATCCCCGGCAAGCATGCAAACGGTTTCAGCGTTTTCCATGATACCATAAGCAATCGATACCGGATGTATCCAACTGTAGACATCTTCTATCACGGCACGTTCCCGATCCGAACCAATAGCATCGTAGATGCTTTGCAGATCCTTGTAGAGATCCGGCATGGAACGCTCGAACTCACGACGAATAACATCGATATGCCAGAGCAGAATACCGCTGTTCCAGTAAAAATCTCCACTGTCGATAAACTCCTGTGCAGTTTTACTGTCAGGCTTTTCTGCAAACGCCCTGACGGAAAACATGGAAACATTGCTGTCCGGTAAACAGTCCTCCACTGCCCGAAGTTTGTCAACCTGAATATAACCGTATTCCGGTTCAGGACGGTCCGGGGTTATCCCTATGGTCACGATACTTTTTCTGTCCTGCGCAACAGTAACACCGGCATCGAGTATCTCGCCGAACGATTGTTTATCAAGCACCAGAAGATCAGAGGGAACCGCAACCATCACCGCCTCAGGGTCTCTTTTGCTTATATAGGCTGTTGCAAGCGCAATGCAGGGCGCAGTATCTCTTGCAACGGGCTCAACGAGAATGTTCTCAGGAGGAAACCACGGGAGAGATTGCTGCATCATCATTTCTCCCTGGGCGTTTGTCACCACGTAGATATTCTCAGGTAAAACCGAATCCTTCATTCGAGTGATTGCAGACTCAATCATCGTCCCGCTGCCGAAAACATCGATAAACTGCTTTGGGATTTTTTTTCTCGAATAGGGCCACAGCATCAAACCGCCTGTTCCACCGGCCATGATCACTGCATAGAGATGCTTTACCGGAAACTGCATCGTTGAGTGTTTATATTTTCTTCAGGATATCGTCAAAAAACAAGAAATTCAGGGCCTGCCTTCAGCGTTACAATTTATACATTACAAGTAATTTATCATTTTTTCAAGGTCGCCGGCAAAACCGCGACCATCCCTTTTCAAGATGCTGAGTAATGGCACCTGTACCTGATATAAAAAGAATTCAAGACGTGTGTGCTGAAGAAGGGCTCATACTGCATGACCTGCAGCTCCGGCAACTTGAGCGGTATGCCAGCCTTCTGGAATCCTTAAACATGACGCTTAACCTTGTGAGCAGAAAGGAAACGGCTCCCCTGCTTGTCCGGCATGTTTTTCACTCTCTGCTCATCGGGCTGTTTCATCCATTTGAATCCGGCGAAAAAGTGCTTGACATCGGCACAGGGGGCGGACTGCCGGGGATTCCTCTTGCCATAGCATTCCCCGAAACATCGTTTCTGCTGATAGATGCAACGGGAAAAAAAATCAAGGCATGCCAGGACATGATACAAACTATCGGGCTGGACAACGTTCTTGCAAAAAAAGTACGGGTAGAAGAACTCAAAGGTGTGGCTTTTGATACTGTTCTCAGCCGCCAGGTCGCTCCGCTCCGCCGCCTGTGCAAATACTCAGAAAGACTGCTGCCCCCTGAGAATGGAATGCTTATCTGCCTGAAAGGGGGAGATCTTGAAAAAGAGGTTCAGGAAGCCCTCGACGGGGCAAAAAAAAACAACGGCTTTCCGGCTGATATCACACTTCTGCCAATCGAAAGGTTCGACAAGTGCTTCCATAAAAAATATGTGGTCACCGCCTGCAGATAGACAAATGGAAATCTTGAAAAACAAAGGGCACCTCGAAATTTTTCCGCTTTCGAGGTGCCCTGTAAGTTCAACAAGAATGGTCGCTTTGCACAAGACTGCCGCCTTCGCCTACTTCTCTCCTTCTGCAACGGCTGCTTCGTCTTCGGTGGAAGCAGCGGCTTCACTCTTCTCCGGTTCGACGGTTGCCGCTTCCTTCTTCGAACCTTTCACACGTTTCGAACGATCCTGTTTGGCTTTTTTCGGTGCTGATGCCGGTGCTTCAGTGTAATCGACGAGTTCCAGTACAGCCATTTTCGCAGCATCACCATATCGCGGTGCAAGCTTTACCACTCTTGTGTAACCTCCGTTCCTCTCGGCCACTTTACCGACGATATCCTCAAAAAGCTCGCGTACAGCAGCTTTGTCACGGATTTTCCGAAAGATGACACGCTGGGCGTGAACTGTACCGCCTTTTGCCTTGGTAATGATTTTTTCAACGTATTTACGCGTCTCCTTGGCTTTTGCCTCGGTGGTTTCTATACGTTTATGCAGCAACAACTGTGTTGATAAATTAGCTAGAGTTGCCTTTCTATGGGAAGCTGTCCTCCCAAGTTTTCTTGCCGGCTTTACTTTACGCATAACAATATGCCTTTCTCAAAAATTCAATAAAATCTGTTTTACTTCCTTATCCTTTCATCTGGTACTTGGTGATATCCATACCAAATTTCAGCTCAAATTTCTCCAGTTGCTCTTTCAGCTCCATCAGGGATTTTTTCCCGAAGTTCTTGTAGGTAAGAAGCTCATCTTCCTTACGGGAGACCAGATCACCGAGCGTTTCAATTTCGGCAAGCCTCAGGCAGTTATGGGAACGAACCGAAAGATCAAGATCTTCAATTCTGGTCTGGAACAGTTTGCGCATGCTTTCGAACTCGTCATCCTGCTGTTTGTATTCCTCTTCGGTAAACTCTTCTTCCGTAGGCGAAAAGTTTGCAAAAAGCGAAACATGCTCGTTAATGATCTTGCCGGCAAGGCTTATGGAATCATCAGGTGATATGGACCCGTCGGTCTCTACATCAAGAATCATCTTCTCGTAATCGGTACGCTGACCTACTCGTGTGTTCTCAACGGAGAATTTCACATTTTTGATGGGAGTAAAGATAGCATCAAGAGCAATAAACCCGATAGGCATTCCTTCACCCCGATTCTCTTCGGCGGGCACATATCCCCTGCCGCGGCCTATATAAACGTCCATACTGAGCTTTGCACCCTCGTTCACTGTTGCGATGTGCAGATCGCCGTTGAGCACTTCAAACTCACCTTCCTGCGCGACGATATCTCCAGCGGTAATATCAGCCGGGCCTTCAATGACAACCGATGTTTTGCAGCTCCTTTTGGTCGAGGATCTGAAACGAACTTTTTTCAGGTTGAGAATGATTTCCGGGATATCCTCACGAACCCCGTCAATTGCGGAGAATTCATGAAAAACTCCTTCGATTTTCACCCCGGTTACAGCCGTACCCGGCAGAGATGCCAAAAGCACCCTGCGCATTGCATTGCCAAGCGTAACACCATACCCTCTCTCGAGAGGCTGGGCTATAAACGTTCCGTTTCTATCATTATGCGTTCCTTCATCGACCTCGATTTTCTCAGGCATCTGCATTTGGTATATCATGGTCTTTATACCTTAGAGTTTCGTTAAAATCACTTGGAGTACAACTCAACAACAAGCTGTTCGTTAAATGGCTCCTGTACTTCTTCCCGCTCAGGCACTGTCAGAAATACCGCCTTTTTATGCGCCTTGTCAACCTGTATCCATGAAGGAATGCGTGATTCCGGAGCTCTGTTAAGCGAGTCTGTAACCGCATCCAGGTTCTTGCTTTTCGACCTGAACTCGACTGCATCACCTGGTTTCAGCAAATATGAAGGAATATCGACTTTCTTTCCGTTAATCAGCAGATGACCATGTGCCACAAGCTGCCTTGCCCCGGCTCTCGAAGGCGAAAAACCAGCCCTGAAAACAACATTGTCAAAACGACGTTCAAGAAGCTTCACGAGGTTGTCACCGGTAATGCCCCGCTGGGAAACCGCTTTTTTATAGTAGTTGCGGAACTGCTTTTCAAGCACACCGTACAGATATTTCATCTTCTGCTTTTCACGAAGCTGTAACGCGTACTCCGAAACCTTGCCTCTTCGCGACTGCCCGTGCTCACCCGGTGCGTAAGGACGCTTTTCGAGATACTTTTCAGCCTTGGGCGAAAGAGCAACCCCTAACCTTCTTGATACTTTGGTTATAGAACCTCTGAATCGTGCCATATCAAATTTAACCCATTGTATAATATTCTTGGTAGATAAATGGAGATCAGACCCTTCTGCGTTTCGGAGGCCTGCAGCCGTTATGCGGCAGGGGTGTAATATCCCTGATGGACCTCACCTCAAGACCTGCCCCCTGAAGAGCCCTTATTGCAGCGTCTCTTCCCGAACCGGGTCCCTTGATGAAGACATGCACATACCGCATGCCAAGATCGTAGGCTTCCTTGGCGGCGGCTTCAGATGTTATTTGTGAGGCATACGGAGTATTTTTCTTGGATCCTTTAAAGCCGTTTTTACCGGCGCTCGACCAGGACACCGTATTTCCCTGCATGTCGGTAATGGTCACCAGCACGTTGTTAAACGACGCCTTGATGTGCACCGTGCCTTCTGGAGTAACTTTTACCTTCTTCTTTTTCCTGCTTGTTGTAGCCATGTATCTTTATAAATCTTTGGTATCTGTGTTAGCAACCTCAACTACGGACCATTATTATTTCTTGACCGCTTTTTTCTTGCCGGCAACCGTCTTGCGTCTGCCTTTTCGTGTCCTTGCATTTGTTTGTGTACGCTGTCCTCTCGCCGGCAACGAGCGCCTGTGACGAAGCCCTCTGTAGCAGCCGATATCCATTAACCGTTTGATGGATAACTGCTGTTCACCTCTTGCCTGACCTTCGACAATGTAATCCTCGGTAATAATTTCCCTGATTGTATGAGCTTCTTCATCGTTCAGCTCGGAAACTTTTCTTACAGGATCAACCCCTGCCCGTTCAAGAATATTTTTTGCAGATGTTCTGCCGATGCCGTAGATATGTGTCAAGGCAATAACAGCATGCTTGTTTAGCGGCAAATTTACCCCAGCAATCCTCATAGTCTTCTTTGTAATTCGTTATTCTATAAACCTGCCCGATCAACCCTGGCGCTGCTTGTGACTCGGGTTTACCCTGCAAATCACAAATCTTTTCCCTTTACGCCTGATAATGCGGCAGTGTTCACAGCGTTTTTTAATTGATGAATAAACTTTCATGGTTAACCCCACCTTTATGTAGTATTATCGGCCATCTAAAACAGAAAAGGCCCTTAATATAATAAAAAAATCACAAAATAATCAACATCGCATCTGTTTTCAGGAATCACTTGTACCTGTAGGTTATCCTTCCCTTGGTCAAATCGTATGGGGAAATCTGGACCTTGACCTTGTCACCGGGAAGTATCCTGATATAGTGCATTCGAATCTTTCCGGATACATGTGCAAGGATCTCCAGGCCGTTCTCAAGTTTTACCTTGAACTGCGCGTTTGGCAGTGCCTCGAGAATTTCACCTTCAACTTCAATTGCATCTTCCTTCGCCAATGTTACCGACTCCTTTTTTTCAGTTCAGAATTATAACGACACCCCCCTTTTCATGGCAGCGTCATAATTTCAGCTCCTTCACCTCGAACGACAATCGTATGCTCAAAGTGCGCACAGGGCTCGCCATCTTCGGTTACCGCAACCCATGCACCATTTTTCGAAACGGCGTTTCTGGACTTTCCCATCGCTATCATAGGCTCGATAGCAAGGGCCACCCCCTCTCTGAGCTTCACACCCGTGTTTCTTCTTCCGTAATTCGGCACAGGCGGTTCTTCATGCAGCTCAGTGCCGATACCATGCCCAACCATGTTTTGAATAACGCTAAACCCGAATGAGCGGGCATGCTCCTCAACCGCTGCCGAAATATCATGGAGCCTGTTACCCGCAATAGCCTGGGCAATACCCCTGTCAAGACACTCCCTGGTAACCTCAACAAGCTGACGGACCTTCGGATCGACATCCCCGATCATATAGGTGCGTGCAGCATCACCGTGATATCCTCCCTTGAAGACGCCACAATCCACCGATACAATATCGCCCTCCTGTATTACTCTCCTGTCGCTCGGTACACCGTGAACAACTTCTTCATTGATTGAAACGCAGAGCGTCGCAGGATACGGGGTAACGCCGGGGTCGCCTTTGGGCACATAATTAAGAAAACTCGGGATGCCTCCGTTATCACGAATATAGGCTTCGGCCAAATTGTCAAGCCGGAGGGTGGTCATGCCTTCACTGATCTCTCTGCCTATCATGTCAAGCACCTGAGCGACAATCGCACCTGATGCCCTCATCAGCTCAATTTCTCTTTGACTCTTGATCGTGATCATACGTTCCTCTGCACAGCCTCTACCGGCGGCCTCGCACTTTGCCAGACTTCATGAATCCATCATAATGACGCATCAGAAGGTGACTTTCGATCTGTTGCAGCGTGTCAAGCCCGACTCCAACAATAATCAACAGGCTTGTGCCGCCGAAAAACTGCGCAAAACCCGGAGTTACATTAGCAAATTTTGTAAGAAATGTGGGCAGAACTGCAATAAACGCAAGCGATATGGCGCCTGGAAGCGTTATTCTGGTTAGAATATTGTCTATAAAATCCGCTGTGCTTTTTCCTGGACGAACACCGGGGATAAAACCGCCCTGACGGCGCATCGTGTCGGCAACATCCTTCGGATTGAAAGCAATCGCCGTATAAAAGTAAGTGAAAAATACAATCATGGAGCCGAACATGATCGCGTACCACCAGGAGTCGTAGGCAAACACATTGGCTACATTTTGCATAATCTCGCTTTCAGGGAAAAAAGAGACGAAAGTGCTTGGCAGGAACATGATGGATTGTGCGAAAATAATCGGCATAACACCTGCGGTATTGACCCTCATCGGAATGTACTGGGTACCTCCTCCATACATTTTCCGACCGACAACTCTTTTCGCATGCTGCACGGGAATCCGCCGCGTACCGACGGTAAGCACGACGACAGCCGCGACAATAACAACCATCAGGGCAAGAATAACAGCTTCTACGATCCAGTTTTTGCTACCGAGGGCCACGGACTGAAATTCAGCAATCAGCGACTGAGGAAATCCGGCAAGAATACCGATCATAATAATGAGGGATATTCCGTTACCGATACCGCTTTCGGTAATTTTCTCACCGAGCCACATGACAAAGACCGTACTGGCTGTAAGTATCAAAACAGTTGAAAACAGGAAAAAAAACCCTGGATCGGGAACCACCACACGTCCGAATGATGCCGGACTTGCAAGGCTGACACTAACACCCCATGCCTGGAGCGACGCTATAAAGACCGTTCCGTAACGAGTATACTGGTTGATTTTCTGTCTTCCTTCCTCCCCCTCTTTTTGCAATTTCTGAAAATAGGGCGTTACAGCTCCAAGAAGCTGGATGATAATCGCGGACGAGATGTACGGCATAATCCCGAGAGAAAAAATAGACGCTCTGGCAAACGCACCGCCGACAAACAGGTCAAACAGGCCGAACAGATCACTGGCATGAGTCTGCGATGCCCCTGATATTGCCGACGCATCGACTCCGGGTAGCGTTATATGCGATCCTATTCTGTAAATAATCAAAAGCAGCAGCGTATACAGAATCCGCTGCCGCAATTCGGGAATTTTATTGATATTTTGCAGGCTCTCGGTCAGCTTCATAAATGATCAGTGAGAGGTTCAGGACTTTTTTGCTATCGTCTTTTCCACACGTGCTTTCGGCTTCATCAGCCCTTCTTCAACCGGGAGATCCTTGATTCTTTCAGCCTCGAGAAGTGTACGCTCTGCCAGTGTAACAGTACCACCTGCCTGCCGGATTTTCTCCTCGGCACTCTTGCTAACGAAATGCGCGGTGATGGTCACCGGAGACTTCAGCTCCCCGTTTCCGAGAATCTTGAAATAATCCGCTCTGCTTGCGCTGCAGAGACTCTTGAGATCCTCAACCGTAATTTCAGATGAGGCTTTGCCGTTTTCAATCCAGTGCGCGATCTGCGACAGATTTACCGGAACCACACTTTTTCTGTTTGGTTTGGTAAAACCGAATTTAGGCAACCTTCTGTAAATCGGCATCTGGCCGCCCTCTGATACAGGCCGGGTATAACCGCTTCGCGACTGCTGACCTTTATTACCTTTTCCGGCAGTCGTTCCCTTTCCTGACCCCTGCCCGCGGCCAATACGCTTTCTGCTCTTTACCGCTCCTTTTGCAGGACGTAGTGAACTTAAATCCATTTTTCAATTCCTGACAATTATTGAAACCTTACTGCTCTTCGACCTTAACCATATGCTGTACAACCTTTATCTGACCCCGTGTGCAAAGGTTGTCGGGCTTTTCAACCTTGTAACTCGGTCTTCCGAGACCCAGCGCCTTGATGGTAGCCTTCTGTTTTTTTGTACACCCGATCATGCTGCGCACCTGGGTGATGATAATCTTTTTATCACTCATTATTCCACAAGCCCTGTTTAGCTTTCAAAAACCTCTTTCAAACTTTTTGAACGTCTCTCGGCGACATCATAGGCATCGGATATACTTTCAAGGCCATTGATCGCGGCTTTTACCACGTTATGAGGATTGGAAGAACCCAGCGACTTGGCCAGAATATCATGAACGCCTGCCATTTCAAGAACAGCGCGAACCGCACCGCCTGCAATCAAGCCCGTGCCCGGCGTTGCAGGCTTCATCATGACTTTAGCCGAACCGTACTTGGCCACAATCTGATGAGGAATGGTGCCTTTGACAATAGGGACTTTGATAACATTCTTTTTTCCATCTTCAACGCCTTTGGCGATTGCATCCTGAACCTCATTTGCCTTGCCAAGCCCGTAACCGACATGCCCTTCCTTGTCACCGACAACAACAATAGCGTTGAAACCGAATCTCTTTCCACCCTTTACAACTTTTGCTGTTCTGTTGATATGAACCAGCTTCTCTTTCAGGTTTAACTCACCAGGTCTGATATTTTTCGCTGTTTTCTTCGCCATGAACACTCTCTTTGTATTGTTTTAAAAGACCAGCCCGGCCTCTCTTGCACCATCTGCAAGAGCCTGAACCCTGCCATGATACCGAAACCCGTTACGGTCGAATACCACTGTTGTAATCCCCTTCTCAACGGCTTTTTCACCTATCTGTTTTCCGATGGCACGGCTGATCTCTGTTTTTGAGCCCTTCAGTTCCTTGTTCTCTTTCGACATGCTGGAAACAGCTACAAGGATGGCACCTTTACCATCATCGACCAACTGTGCATAAATCTGTGACAAACTTCTGTACACGCAAAGTCTCGGCTTTTCTGCAGTCCCCTGCCCTCTGGCTTTGCTGCGCCTCTTGATTTTCTGCCTGCGTGCGACTTTTTCAACCTGTCCCATTATCTTTATCCTGAAATTTTATTACCTGACGGTTACTTGTCTTGTTTCATGTATTTACTTGCCAGCGGCTTTTCCTTCCTTACGACGAACCACCTCATCCGAGTATTTGATACCCTTACCGCGATACGGCTCAGGCTTGCGGAAAGAACGGATTTTTGCGGCGACCTGCCCTACAAGAGCTTTATCGATACCACTGACGATGATAGATGTCGGATCGGGACACTCTATCGCTATCTCTTCGGGAGCCTTGAAGTATATCATATGCGAAAACCCGAGCGACAGTGCGAGAAATTCATTTTTCTTTTCAGCACGGAAACCCACACCGTTGATAAGCAGCTTTTTGGTGAAACCGCTGGTTACCCCTTCAACCATGTTGCTGACAAGCATTCTGTACAAACCATGCATGGCCCTTGATCGCTTGCTGTCATCGACACGTTTCACGGTAATCTCACCATCGTTAATTTCTATAGTGACTTCCGGCACCATACTCTGCTGCAGGGTTCCTTTCGGTCCGGAAACCGTGATAACATTGCCTTTTACCTCAATCTTTGCCTGTTCTGCCAGCTTGATTGGCATTTTTCCTATTCTTGACATAATATCCCTAAACGCTTTGGCTTGATTAATTAAAGAATACGGAACAGGACTTCCCCGCCGATTCCCTGCTCTCTGGCCTCTTTATCGGTAATAACGCCCTTTGAAGTTGAAAGGATAAAAAGTCCCAGGCCACCAAGATATTTCTTCAGGTCCTTCCCTTCGTATATTCTTCTTCCAGGCTTGCTTACCCTTGTTATCTCCTTGATAGCAGGTGTTCCGTCATCGGTATACTTCAGATCAACCCTTATGAAAGGGAACTGTTCGGCTGTTATCACCGTATAGTTTTTGATATAGCCCTTCTCAACAAGCAGTTTTGAAACATTTTCCTTCAGCTTGGAATACGGTATATCCGTAGTTGTATTTTTTGCATTTCCCGCGTTTCTGATACGGGTGATATAGTCAGCGATTGAATCGGTTACAGGCATGGTACACTGTTAGTTACTTTCAAAATGAACACTTTTGTCGCATTGCTGGATACCGCGGCATGCTACCAGCTTGCTTTTTTTACTCCAGGCAGCTTCCCTTCGAGAGCAAGCTTGCGGAACATCTGGCGGCAGAGGCCGAATTTCTCATATACACCGCGCCCTCTTCCGGTCAGCACACAGCGGGTTCTCACCCTGCAGGCCGAACTGTTTCTCGGAAGCTTTCTGAGAGCCTCATAATCTCCGGCTTTTTTCAGTTCTTCACGCTTAGCGGCATATTTCTCAACCAGCGCTTTCCTCTTTTCATTTCTTGCGATCACGCTTTTCTTTGCCATTCTTTTTTCTTGATTGTTTAGTTGTTCTTTCTTCTAAACGGCATACCAAGCTCGGAAAGCAGCGCAAATGCCTCTTCGTCAGTTTTCGCTGTTGTCACAAAACTGATATCCATCCCCTGAATTCTCGGAACCTTGTCGATATCGATCTCGGGAAATATGATCTGTTCCCTGACCCCTACAGTGTAGTTCCCGCGACCGTCAAAGCTTGTTGTGCTCAGTCCCCGGAAGTCGCGAATTCTCGGGACGGCCAATGTAACAAACCTTTCCAGAAATTCATACATATATTTCTTCC
>OFEN01000055.1_pt1 | contig 34592 bp, 37 predicted proteins | sample 1521081 | NCBI WGS metagenome assembly OFEN01 (sample SAMN04272335, study PRJEB24112) | coral metagenome | biome: Coral reef; feature: Shallow seawater; material: Coral tissue | host: Coral | place: China: South China Sea | collected 2014
AAAAATATAATTTAAAAAAAGAAGCTATATTTTCAAATAAAAAGAAATCATTTAGTAAAATAAAAAAAATAATAGATGATAATTTTTGTAAAAACTTTTCTAACATGTATTTTTGTGGATTTCTTTCTGGAATATACGATGCCGAAGGGAGTATAGAAAAAAGAGTAATCAGAATTTACAATACTGATAAAAAAATATTAAATGAAATAAAAGTTGGATTAAAAACATTGGGGTTTAACTTCAATCATGAAAATTCGAAGACAATAAGAATCCTCTCTTCAAGATATAAATTAGATAATCTTAGATTTATACAAAAAATTAAGCCTGCAATAAAAAGAAAGGGATTTATAAATTTTTATTATTCACAGCAATTTACAAGTAAAAAAATAGTTTGTATTGAAAATATAGGTATAAAAAAAGTTTATAATATTCAAACATCTTCAAAAACTTATATAGCAAATAATTTTGCTGTTCATAATTGTTTTGAGAGAGATCATTCATGTGAAAAGATTATTCTCAACAAGGATATAATAATCAAAAGAGTAAATGAACTATTAGAAGAAGATTGGTTTCAAGATCAATATTCGGGTATAAAGCTTATTCTATGGGGAGGAGAACCTACTATGAATATGCCTTTATGTAAAGATCTTATGAAGGCATTTAAAGATAATGAAAGAATATGCTTTTTTCTATATACAAATGGATCAACCATCAAAGAATTAATTCCCACCTTAAAAATACTTAATAGAAGACAATTCATAAAGAAAAATATGTCTAAAGTTACTGTTCAAGTATCATATGATGGTGCTCCTACCCATAAATTAAATAGAAAAGATAGAGATGGTAAATCTACAGTTGCTATAGTTCTTTATGCAATAGGACTTCTTGATGCTCATGGGATTGATTATGGTCTTAAAGCTACAATGTCATGGAAAGACTATAAGTATCTTCCTGAATGTTGGGATGATTATTATGAATTAAATAGTAAGGTTGGTTCTAAAATCAAATATGCATTGACAGTAGATTATTATAATGTAGAATTTGATAAATACAAAGATGAAGTAGAAGAAGCTCTTATAGAGGTATCCCAAAGAGAAATAAAGTTTTTTAGGGAAAGAGGGTATTTCTTATCTAATATTTTTAGGAATAATCAATCTTTGTGTGCTACAGGCAAAAGCATGGCTGTTATAGATACAAATGGAGATGTTTATAATTGTCATGGTTGCATCTATTCAAAGTGCTCAAATGATTTTAAATATAGTAATATATTTGATGAAAATTTTATAAATAGAATAAGAAGAGCAAATATCCTATATAAAAATAATCACATTGAACCTGAAGAATGTAAAGAATGTATTGCAACATCTTGTTTAAGATGTAATGTTAAGAAATATGAAGAAAGCAATAAGAAGACTCATTTAGATAGATGGTATGATTATCCTGCTCAAAAAGATTTATGCAATTATTATAAATTAATTGGTAAAATATCTAATGCTATTGGGTCTATATTAAAGGGGGAATAATAAATGGCTTTTGTGGTAAATGCTACCAGTGCTGAAGCAAATCAAACATCAAGTCTTAGTATATTAAAACCATCTGGATTAGCAAATGGGGATATTCTTTTTTTAGTTGCTGGTAGTGGTGAACCTGCAAATGGGGATGTAACTATATTTCCACCTACTGGCTTTAGTACAGTTATTAGAACATCTACTTCTAGTGATACGGATAGACAAACTTGGATTTTTAGTAAAATTATTACCGATGCTGGTTCAGAACCGGCTTCTTACTTTTTTAGTTTTGCTAATTTTATTCCAATGCAAATGCATCTTATACAAGTAAGAGATGCTGATACTTCAGATCATATTAATGCTACTGCTGGAACAGTATTAAATAATGCTGGTGGAAATATTATTACTCCATCAATAACAACTAATAAGAATAATTGTCTTATTCTTACATGTGCATTTTTAACAGGTATAACTTCAGCACAGCCATCTTCTATGAGTGCTCCAGTAGGAGTAACAAAAATGGCAGATCTTGGCCCTGTTCCTGATTCTGGTAATCCTTGGTCATATCAAGTAGTAGGTCATTATCAACTTCCAACTGCTGGTTCTACTGGAACAAAAACTTGGACTTATAGCGGTGGTTCTGCTGGTGATGATAATGTTGCTATACAAATAGCAATAAATAATATTACTTCGGGGGGAGGATCTTGTACTTGTAATGCTATTTGTGATAGTGATTGTGGGTCAAATCAATTATGTACAGGGCATGTTCCTATATGTTCCAATTCATTTACTTTTACAAATACTCCTGTTACTGATTCTTTAATTAAAGCGATAGATTTACTTGAATTACAGACGGCAATTAATAATGAAAGAACAGATTCAGGTAGAAGATTCAATGCTAGTGATCCTGCGTTTTGCTTCACACATACGCCCGGTAATTTGGGATGTACAAATAATACTTTTTCTGCATTTAGTTGGACTGCTGGAGTTGAAGTAGATGGAGAAGTATTAGCTCAACATTATGATGATATAAAAGATGCAAATAATGAAGTAGTGACCAATAGTGGGTATGGTTCTGCTGTAACTGCTAATTTTATAGCACAGTCTATTGATCCTATAAATAGTGGAATAAATGCTATTGATATTGTAGATCTTCAAACTAAAATAAATTTAACGAGAGAATTGTGTATTTGTGATAGTCATTGTAATTGTGATCCATCTGATTGTGGATGTAATGGGGAATGTCCATCTGATGATTATTATATTTAATATAAAAAATTGTAAAGGAGAATTTATATGCCATCAATATTTAATGCTCAATTATCAGAAATGGGCAATGTATATCAAGTAACCAATGTAATATTATCTGAAGCAAAGTATATCTTACCCAATGCCAAATATATATCTTTACCTAATAATGTTGCTTTGAATCTAAAAAGTAATTTAAATCAGGGAAGGACTGTATCTATAATTAAGGATCTTGCTGATAATCCACCAAGCAAAGATATACCATTAGAACATTTTCAAATTGAAGAACCGAAAACTCTTGAACAAAAAAAGTCTGCTGAAAGAGCTAAAGTTCATCAAAGAATATCTGCCTATACATCTTTGTTAACTGGATTTGATATTCTTGAATTTTTGTTAATTACAGGAAAACTTAATTCTATGGGATTTAATGTGTTGAGTGAAGAAAATAAAGAAGAAACATTTATGGAAATCATTAATACTGGCAATGAAGATCTTATAGAAGATTTAGAAAGATTTCTTGAAGTAAAAGATATATTTGATAATATGATGAGAAAATATAGAGGACTTAAACAATACTTCAAAGAAATAACTGAATGTGATTCTGAAGAAGAACTAAGAGATGTTGTTAAATCAAATCATGGTTGGTTAGTTAACTAAGTTGATTAATATGTATGAAATATCTTGTTATAGGACATAAGTTCGGTAAGTTAGGTCGTGGTGGATATCATATATCTAAAAGATTTTGTGAAGAACATTCTGAATACTGTGAGTTTAAAGAAGATAGAAAAGCAAGAAATCTTGAAAAACTTAATAGTGAATATAAGAGAATAATTTTTAGATGTCAAGTACCAAGATGTTATAATATACCTGTAAACTTTGTAAGACTTCGAAAAGTCAATCATATATTTTATCTAAGAGCAAAATATCTGAATCCAATGTATAATAACTGTACTAATGGATTTTATTATTATAAGATGCATAAAGGATTCAATAATTATATTCCTATGATTACTGATTTTCCTGTTCAAAAAATCACTCAACCAAAAGAAATATGTTTTGGATTCTATGTAAGAAAATGGTTAACTCCTGATTCTTATGGTTGCTTCCTGTACATATTAGATAACCTACCATATAAGATGAACGTTGCTATTATGGGAGATTATGATCTTCGGATAGCCAATCACAGGAATGTAAATAATTTCATCCATACAAATGATAATATTATTTTCTTTAGTAATATAACTCATTACTTTTATCCTACCTCAAAATATTTCATAGATCCATTTCCACATTCGGTAGTAGAAGCAGTACAATGTAAAAAGCAAATTATATTTCCCAAGATAGAAAGAAACTTTAAAGATGGTATAGATGATATCAAAGACTGTATATTTTGGAGTGAAGAATATAATGAGAATTGGGATGATTTAAAGGTACATCCTTTCAAATCTATTATATGGAAGAATTATTATAGAAAAGTTTTTGATTGTAATTGGGAATTATCATTCGATAGAAATAAGTACAAAACTATGTCTGATTTTATACATGGTGAAGTAATATGACAGTTTTTTTAAGGTTAAAGCCAAGAGAACCAGAAAGATTTAATAGAACTGTTTTCCCTAAAAATGAAACTCTAAAAAAATTATGCTTCTTTACTGTATCTTCAGAAAAATTTTTTGATATATTAATAGATTGCTTATGGTCCATAAAATCAACAAGATTGTATCAAGAAAACAATATTCCAATTTGTGTATTATCTACAGGAAGATTTGGTGGATTGACAGATGAGCAAAAAAAATATTTAAGAAATGTTCTTGAAATAAAATATATAGAAGATATAAATGAGAAACACGAATCTATAAAAACTTTAGGAGATAAAGCAGATGCTTATAATAGTGGTAATGTATCTAGAGTATTTATAGATTACTATTTTCCCGAATTTGAATATTTTCTGAATATAGAACATGACTGTTGGATTTATGATGATACATATTTAGATATGGTTATAGATCATTGTGAAAAATATGGTCTATCGTATCCTATAAACTTACATGTTGGAGTGAGTTGTAAGAATTTTCAGAAAAAAGAAGTAATGAAAAGTATACAAGAGAAAACACTTGAAAATATAAAGAAAAATAAAAATACTTTTGGAGATGGATATAGAAATAGAAAGACAATGGAAGAATTTAACATACCTACTATACAACCATCAGTTTATCACTTCCCAAGAATCGATGCTTCTGAAAATGATAATTTACTTCCATGTATATACAAAGATCAACTTGTAAATCCCATAAATTTAGAAAGAATAAGTGTAATACATTTAAGAGGTAAATATAAACATAGAGAAATATTTGATGCTGTACCTACAATGAAAATAGAAAAACCTCTAAGTGGAACAAAACTTGAACAACATTATAAACTTACTTGGGATATTCTGAATGGATGTGTACTCAAAAAATTACCCGAAGGATATACAGATTGGATGTCGTTGCATTTTTGTTCACTTAAGTAGGAGATATTATGAATGCTATATTATTTTATGTAACAAATACATTTAGATTGACGGGATCAACAATAAATGCAATAGAATATTTCTTAGCAGCATATGAGCATAATAAAGATTTAAAACTTATCCTTATAAATGGAAATTCATCTTTTCAAAATAAGATTTTTGGTTTGATGAAGAAAAGATATATATTAGATGGATTAAATGGTTTCAGAAATAATATTGAATGTATAAGAAAGGCATCATTGCCTGTTCATAAGTTTGATACAGTATTAGTTTTAGATTATGTTACTATATTCAAAACCAAAGGTTTAATAAATGCAAAGAAGATATTGGTTATAAGCGAGAAGTATACAGACAATTCAGATTACTTCTATAGAAAGTCCCTATATAATGTAGAGTACTATGGAGAAATGCCATTTCATTATAAAGATCATGAATATAGGATGAAATGCCTTTTTGATAGATATAAGTCAATTGGTACGGCAAAAAAAGGAACATATATAAATTCTCCAAGAAATACGAAATTAAATGTAGAGTATTTTGCTTCTAAGTATGAGTTTCCCTCTCCATATATTATAAAGAGTAAGACAAAACCAGAAAAAAATCTTTTTGAAAAGTTTACTCATTATTTTTACTATCATGCGGATAAATGGTTTGATCCTCATCCAAGACTATTTCTTGAATGTGTTTTTTATGATAAGGATATAATTTATGTGAACCCAAATAACATAAAAGATGGAAGTTGGTATAGATATCAAGATATACTAAAGAATAAACTTCATGGAAGAACATTAGATTATAAGGATGAGATTATAGATAGATTAATATGAATAATGTAAGAGATTTCATTTCAAATCTTGATGGGTTGAATATAGAAACAATTAATATATGTAATCTATCAGGTATTCATTCAAAATGTCCTGTATCTGAAAGGCTTAATAAATTTGGACAACAAAAATTAAGTATTAATATTTTAAAGAGTCTTTTTACTGATCTTGAATATTCTGGTTTCAAAGGTCGTGTTGCATTACATCATTATTCTGAGCCACTTATGGATGATAGAATAATAGAAATAATCCAACTAGCTAACAATATTATATCTAACTGTAGAGTTAATATATGGTCTAATGGTTCTCTTTTGAATGAAGAAAAAGCAATGGAACTTATGTCTTCTGGTGTGTATTGGTTACGTCTTAGTGCTTATAGTATAAAGGAATATATAAGACTCAATAGGATTATTGAAAAGCTTCGTAGTTCTTTCCCCAATAGGAAATATTATATAAAACTACAGAAACTTGATAATCGCAAAGAAATATATAATGAGAAAGAAATAAACAATACCAAGTCATGTTGGGATATGAGAGAGTTGTTAATAATAAACAGTCTTGGTGAACTTCAACTTTGCTGTAGAGATTATTTATGCAAATATAAGTTTGGAAATATCTATGAAAAAAGTATAATTGATATTTTAGAACAGAGTAATTATTTATCTATAAGAGATGATCTTATAAAAGGAAAACGAAGAAAACATCACCTATGTAGAAGATGTATATACTAAATTTATTATGAAATTGATTTTATTAGGACAACCAAGAACAGGAACACATACTCTTTGGAAATTTTTATCTTCTCACAAAGATATAACTGGATCAAGAGTTAAAGAAACAATATATAGTGGTAAATGGAAATATTTTCCAAAGAATTATTTAGAATGGTTTGATATAAAAAAATATAGTAAATATCTTATTGATGGTTCTCCAAATATGTATATGCATCCAAATGTTATAGAAAAACTTCATAATATTTTTTACATAAAAACAATATATCATATCAGAAATCCATTCGATAGAATATATTCTACTATAAAACAAACTATATTTACATTTGCTTGTGGTGGATATAGTATATTTCCATCATTTATAAAATGCTCATATGCAAGCGAAGAAGAAGGTAGAAAACATAAAGATGATCTTTGGTCTTATGGAATTATTTCTAACTGGATAAAAGAAAGACTTATAATAGATAGACATAAAATTATTGACTTTATACCAAACCTATTAGATTCAGATAAAATATCAAATGCTTCTAAATATTCAGATGAAATTTATTTGGATAGATTTGATAAACTTGATATGGAAAAAATATTTAATTTTTTAGATTTAGAATCAATAAAGGGATTTAAGGGATTGGATACATTACCACAAAAAAATATGCAAGATATATGGTATAATCTACCCCCAGAAATAAATGTTAAAAGGGAAGTGGATCTTTTTTGGGAAGAAAATAGAGAGAAAATAAATCAAATTATATTGGATGATTTGAAGAAAATAAGACATTTAATTGATATAGAGGATTGGATTAATGAATGTAAGACCTAAGATATATTTTTTGATGTATGATAGTTGTATAATTCATGGGGGATTTTTCGATAATTTTGAATACTACTATAGAGTAAAACAAGTATTTAAAGACTGTGAAGTAAAATGGAGATGTATTACAAAACATTCAAGACAGGACATTTTAGACGTTCTGCAAGAAAAATATGAAGGAATAGAACCCAAAGTATGGAAAGATATAGAAGTATGTAGATATACAATGAATAAGTTTTGGAGAAAACCATTAATAATTGATGTTCTTATTTGTCCCACTAACTCTGCAATATATTGGTTTCTGGAACATGGCAATATTCAGGCAGCAAGAAGTTATATAGGTTTGGCTGATTGGAAAGACATTCATCCTAAACAAAACAAATACTATAAGAAGAATTATGCTCTTGGAGATGAAAGAGTATTTGATTATGGAGATACATGTAATTTTATTCCTTATAGAAAAAAGATATTGTTTGACAAATATAAAACAAGAAGATCCGAACCAGCGCCATATGATTATATGCTAAATCTATCTCTTAAAGAAAGAAGATTTTCAAGAGATTGGATGATGGAACTATTTAATCATTATGGATACCCAAATAGTAGGTTTGCTGCTTATTCAGGACATAAGAATAAAGAGTACTATTCATGGTTTAAGGACTTGGAAAATATGGATCTTGTAATACCACCTTTTGATGATTTTATGGGAATGTTTGAGAACTTTATATATGTTCCTTATAGAGATGGTACTGATGCCACTCCTAGGCTTATTCCTGAATGTGTATTTTATAATAAGGGAATTGAGTATTATGATAAGGATCTTAAGATGAAATCGGGTGGATATTGGAGATATCAAGATACTATGAATAACTTTGAAGGTCTTTGGCTAAAGGAAGATGATGAGATAATGGAGTATATAGAAAAATGTTTAGGTTCGTAGATATAGAAACTACAAGTTATTGTAATGCTAGGTGTCCATTTTGTAATAGAACAAACATGGATTTTAAGCCGAAGCATTTGGATATAGAAGTAATAAAGAAACTTCCCTTTGAAAGAATAAAAACTGTTCTTTTATTGGGTAATAAGGGGGATGCTATATTCTATCCTAAGTTATTTGATCTTATAGAGTATATTAGCCAGTTTGAAAATGCTTGGACTGTAATTCATACAAATGCTTCTGTTCATAATACTTTTTGGTGGTTAGAGCTTGCCAAGATAATGAAAGGCAGAGGAAACATAGTATATGCTTTGGATGGGTTGGAAGATACTCATAGCTTACATAGGATAGGGACAAACTTCAATAAAATAGTAGAAAATATAAGAGCATTCAGTGAAATCGGTGGGGCCAAAAGTATTTGTCAGTTTATTAAATTTGAAAACAATGCACACCAAGAAGATGCTGTTAGAGAATTAAGCAGGTTGATAGGTAGTGAAAAGTTTTGGTCAAGAAAGTCAAGGGGGTTCAATGAAGTATTAAAAAGGCCAGAAGGAGCACATACAAGACATGAAATAAACAGGCAATATAGGAATAGAAAAATAGATTGTGTATTTCTTAATAAACCAAGTTTTGTATTGACAGTTGATGGAGAAATAAGACCATGTTGCTTTATGGCTGATGATAACTATATTGATAATTTTGGTATTCATATTAAAGAAGACGCAAGAAATCCAAGGCATATAATATCTTATTTAAGAGATCCAAAAACCATTAACTTGAAATACTATTTATTTGATGAGATAATGGATTCAGATTATTATAAAGCTATTAGAAGAAATTATAAGAACCTTTTTAGATGTAATCAAAAATGTAAGGTTGGTTTTGAAGATATAGTTGATGAGGAATGCTTATGAGAGAAGTAAAATCAATACAAGTAGGACTTACTACAAGATGTAATAGTAATTGCTATTTCTGTTTCAGAGAAGAATTAAAAAGAGCAGGAAGAAAAGAAGGTAATGTAGATTTTCCCACTGAAGGTATTCAAAGAATAGTTGATCAAGGAATAAGAGATATTCAACTTTGTTGTAATAGAGGGGAATCTCTATTTCATCCTGAAATTGATAAGATAATTGATATCATTAAAGGATCTGGTAGCAGATTTGAAATGAATACAAATGGAGATAGGTTTGATTCAAAATGGTGGTATGATTTAGGCCAGAAAATGACTCCCGGCGATCAAGTTATATTTGCTTTGGATGGCCTTAAGAGTGCTCATGAAAAATATAGAAAGACAAATTGGGTCAATGTAGTAATGAACATGAAGGCTTTCATGGAAGGTGGTGGACAAGCAATATGGCAGATGGTTCTATTCAAACATAATGAGCACCAATGTGATTTAGTAAGAAAGTTATCTAAGGAAATGGGATGTAAAGAAACTTGGATTATAAACTCAAGATTTTATAATAATATATACAGAAAACCTACTAAAGAATATGGTAAAACTAAAGAAGAAATTCTGATATCAGGAAAAGTAGAAAACATAAAATGTAGATTTCATTTAGGTGAAAGAGTTTACATAGGTGTAGATGGAAGTGTTTGGCCTTGCTGTTTTACAAGATGCCATTTTGGATTTAAGGAAAGAGCATATCCAAATAATGTAGTAACAAAGAACTATAACAAAGAAAGAGTTGATTTCAACAATGTTATGAATAATACTTTGAATGATATAGTTAATAATTCAAAGATGTTTAACTATGTATTTGACAATATGTATAATGAATCAGTTCCATATAAAGCAGAGTATAATGGATCTTTCAAAGAAGATATAGACAAACCAATAATGTACAAGAATCCAAGTAATGAAAGATTGGTTAGACATCCAAGAAATATGGTGAATTTTGCATGTCAATTATACTGCCATGATACACCAGAAATCGAGAAGAATAGGAGAGAAATAAGAAATTGATATTAGTACTTCACTATTATAAATCAATCATTGATGGCGTAATGACATCTCTTATAGATACTTTTTTTAATCTAAGAGATCTTCATATGCATGATATACAAATGAAAATTATTTGTCCTGAATTATATCTATTGGACAAGAACGATTATTATGATTTTGATATAGATGATACTCAATGGTATGAATATATAGATGATAATGGATTAGATGTTAGGCCATATGAGGGAAATGATGAAAAGATCCAGTTTCATTTAAAATCATATAATAACGAAATAACTACTGCAATTCCATTCTTGAGATTCAATAGAAATTTTGGGGACTTCAATTTATTCTACTCTATAGATCAAACAAATAAAAAATTTAAAGCAGATACTATAATATGTTCAGGTAGATTGATATATGAAATTTTAATGGGGGAAGATATAGAATTAGAATGTGATAAATTGATAATTCTTGATAGTCTAGATACATACAGAAGTAAAATAGGCATATTTATAGATTTTGATGATCTTTTTGATACAATGTTCAAGAATTGTGATATTATACAGTTGTCTAATCCTGCTACTTTTAGGGAAACCAAATATAAACAGATAGAATACTATCATAAGTTTAGTCTTAAAAGATTAAGGGCTTTAAGAAAAACTCAAATACTAAAAGATAAGTCTTATGTATTTGATAGGACCAACAAAGAGAAGACAATGATAACTGAGGGTCTTCACTTTGAAAATTTAGGTAAGGGAATTTTTGAGAATGCTTATTTTGGAAATCCAGTAGAGTATAAAAAAGATGGAATGTTTATGAAAGATGGTCTATGGTACTACATGAATTTATTTGGGTTGGATGCAAACAAAAATCAACCCATAATATTATCAAAAAAACTGATATCAGATAAATTGTTCTTTAATGGGGATGATGTGTTAAGGGGGATATTATGAAAATGTATTGGAGAATGTATCAAGACAAAAAAAGTACAAATCCAGAATTTAAGGGATTTTAATATGAATAAACTATATAATTTTGTTGATTTCAGAAATCTAAAACCATGTGGTAAAATGACAGAAAGATCAAGGCTGTTTACAGGATATGCTTGTAACATCAAATGTAAATTTTGCTTTTATAAAGATGAGAAGCATATGGATATAAAAGACCTAATTATAGAACAGTTGGTTCGGGGCAAAAGATTTGGTATAAAAGATTGGGATATTTCAGGGGGGGAACCTTCTATTCTTCCTTACTGGTTTGAAATATTGGAAATCATGAAGGATATGGGATTTAGAAATATTGCTTGTATCACTAATGGATATAAATTTGCACTATCTGATTTTCTTATACAAAGTAAGGTAGAAGGATTAAATGAACTTCTTTTTTCTTTACATGGATCAAATAAAGAAATTCATGATAATATGACAGGGGTTAGTGGATCATTTGATAGAATTAAAACAGCTTTAATAAATGCCAGATATTATAGAATGAAGACAAGAATAAATGTTGTTGTTACAAAAGACAACTATAAAGATCTTCTTAATATAGCAAAACTTGCTATGAATTTCAGGCCAATTGCTTTTAACTTTCTTCCATTTAGAATAGAAAATTCTGCTGATAAGGAGAATTTTGTTAGATATTCTGTAGCTGCTCCATATATAAAAGAAGCAATAGATTTTATAGATGATAGATGTAAGGTGGCTATTAGATATGCTCCTTTCTGTTTGTTTAGAGGATATGAAAAATATATAGCTGGTTATCTTCAAAGAGTATTCGATGAATATGAATGGAATGAATATACAATTAGAAAATTTGATTGTGTAAGATTTGGAAAACATGTTCCTGAATTAGACCTTGATACTTCTATTTGGGATCTTGAAATAAATGCTTTATACAACACAATAAAGCATGTAGCTAATCATGCTACTAAATGTTTGAAGTGTAAATACTTAAATATATGTGATGGTATATGGAAAAGTTATGCTAAAGTATGTGGCATAGATGAATTCAATCCAATAGAGGGAGAAAAAACAAAGTGTATCATATCCAGTTAATGTTAACAAAAAGATGTAACCAATCATGTTATTATTGTACTACTTATAGTGTTCTTGAAGAAACGGCAGTAGATATAGATTATTTGGATTGGGTTCTTGATCAATTACCCAATGAAACTAGTGTTGAGTTGACAGGTGGAGAGATTGGACTTGTAGAGAATATTGATATTGTATATCATAGATTAAGAAGACATCCACATATTAAAAATATAACAGCCTTATCTAATGGACTTTTGAGAAAACGCGATACAACATGGCTTAAAGATATAGAGTATTGGGAGCATCTTATATATGAAATAAAGGGCAAAGAGATCATAAAATTCTACCAAGAATTAGATTTAAATCAGTTACACAAATATATAATAGTTGCTACTCAAACAACAGTAGCATCTCTGCTTGCTAATTGGAATTACTTTGATTCAATGGGGATATTTGAACCTAACTTTGATTATAAGATAATGAATCACAAGAGCAGAACAGATATAAGAAGTTATACAAACGACCTTATAGATTTATATTCAAGACTTGGTAATATATTTTCTAAAAGAATGATAATGCATTATTTTATGCCCAACTATATAAGAAGGGAAAAAGAACTTTGTAAAAAATGGTCCCCCAATACTTTTATAGACTTTCAAACTAAACAGCTTGGTCATTGTGCCATGAATGTATTAATGTCCAATAAAGTAGAATTTAATAAAGAAAATCTCCTTAAGATGATTAATGGGGAATTTAGCAATAATGACTACTGCAAAAAATGTTACTCATTTGATAATGGAAAGAACAGAACAATGTTCAATAATAGATCATATATACAATGAGGCGGTTTATGAGACAAGAAGAATTAGGAGAATATACAATGATTAAAAGAGTGAAGCCATTTTACAAGGAGGAATGGATTAATGGGATTCAAGAGTATTTGAGTACTTATGATTTCTGGCATGATGGAATCATAGAAGAATTTGAAAGAAAAGTAGCAGACTATGCAGGAAGAAAATATGGAATTGCCACAAACTCAACTACTAATTCTATATTCATGTGTCTTTATGTATGGTCAAAGGTATATCCAGATAAGAAAGAAGTAATTATATCTAATTGGGGATATCCGGCTTCTTTTAGATCATGTGATATGCTTGGGTTAACTCCTGTTCCTGTAGATATAAATCCACATACTCTTTCTATGACTGAAACAAATATACTTGAAGTATTAAATTCAAATACTCTTGCTGTAATATATCCAGAAAATAATGGTATTATAGGATATCCTCAATATATAAAAGAAGAAATTGGGGATGATGTTCTTTTCATTGAAGATGCCGCTCCATCTATGGCTCAAAAGAATGCAGGTACATATGGGGATGTTGGTATATTCTCATTTAGTCCAACTAAGCCATTAATGGCAGGAGAAGGATCATGTATTGTTACAGATAGTAAATTTCTAGATGCCACTCTTAAGACTTTCAGATATCAAAATGATTTCACAAGTAAATTGACTTCTTTGAATTTTAATCTATCTCCATTCTTAGCTGCTTTCTTGATGCCTCAGTTTGAATACTTAGATGATATAAAAAAGATGAGAGAAAGAATTCATAATGAATATAAAAAACATCTTAATATCTTTGAAGAAGAAACTAACAGACATGGATCAATAATGTTTATACATCCTAAAGCAAAAGATATTTATAAGAAATTAAAGACATATGGTATAGAAAGTAGGTATAAATATTATACATGTTATAATGATAGTTATATAGATTTTCCTGTTTCTTGTAATGTAAAAGAGAATATAATTGATTTACCGATGCATCATGAATTAACATATGATCAAATTGGATATATATGTAGTATAGTTAAAAGGGAAATAAATGAGTAGTTTTAGTTTTAAATTAACAGAGAAGTGTAATTGGAATTGTAAATACTGTGATGATTTTGGTAAAGAAGATCCAAAAGAAACTAATATAGAGATATTATCTAAACATCTTCCATATATAAAAAGAATAATCAATAAACTTGGAAATCTTGTTGTTTTCTGTGATATTGGAGGAGGGGAAGTAGGATTACTTCCTATAGAAGTTCTCCAATACTTTTTTACTGAATTAGATTATCCCATGGTCATAGGAACAAATGGAAAGTTTATGGAAATGAAATATCATCTTGATCCTGTTTTAAGGCCATATATAAAGGGATTGTGGTATCATGTATATCCAGAACCTAAAAATATAAAGTTAAATATAGATTATCATGATAATGATATATTTATAAATAGAGGTATAGTTCATGATAATATTGATGAAATCATCGAATTTATAGAAATAAATACTCATATAAAATTAAATTATATAGACTTTGAATTCCCTATAGGAGAGAAAACAGAAAAAGATGATTTAATGTATTCTGAGTTATATAACAGAATAAAGACTTTCAAAAATGTTACAGATGATGCCAAAGAATTACTTTTAAAAAGAATAAATGAACCAGGTGATTTAAGAACAAGATGTATGAATTACAATCAGTCTTTTGTATTAGATATGGTCAATGAAAAAATTCTTTTCTGTCATAGATCGCATAACTATATAAATCTTACAGAAGAAAATCTAATAAAAAGGTTAAAATCATTTCCTAAAGATATATATGGGGAAGAAAAATCATGTGATTCATGTACAAGGTTATACTTCAATAAAATGCAAGGAAAGGTTTTTGAAACCTATTTTAGTACCAAAAGAATAATATGAAACATATACACTTTCCAATATTTGAATATCCTAAAAAAATATCTCCCATATCCTCCGTTACAAAAACAAGATCTGTTATAAGAAAAAATCAATATGATATAAATGTAACATATAATTTATTTGAATTAAAATATAGATGGCCTATAAGACTAAATAAGACTTATGTAAGGACAGTATTGGAAATAACTGATCTTGATTATATAATCAAGATGATTAACAACTTTAAAAGCAATAAAGATCTACTATATGATATCAATCTTGATAAGGATCATATGGAAAGATTTGATGAATTTAGAAAAGTATATGATAAACAACTTGATTTTGATTGTGTATGTTTAGGCATGTTTACTTCCCAATTTTCTTATATGTTTTATATAGGACTACTAATAAAACAAAACAATCCAAATATAGATATAATTGTAGGTGGATCACATATAATTGATAGTAATCTTACTGTAGAATTATTTGAATTCATAAAAATCTTTGATTATATAATAGTGGGAGATATAGAAGAGGCAATATGTTTATATGAAGAAAATAAACTTACGAAATACAAAAGATATAATGCTACATATGATCTTAAGAAAATAGATATACCAATTTACTATCCAAATGAGATAATTAATTATGAACATATCTTGGTAGAAACATCAAGAGGATGTATAAACAAATGTGGATTTTGTTCTAATTATAAAGACATATATAGAAAAATACCAATAGAAATTATAGAAAAATCATTCCTAACTTATAATGATTATAACAATACAACAGGAGTATATATTCAAGCATCTTCTATTAATATACATAACAGAGAATTTATTAAGATAATTGATATGTTGAATAGAATTAACAATAGATTATTGATACATAGTTTTTCTACTTTTACTGAATTTGATATATCCTTTTTAGATTCTATATATTCTGCTGGTTTTAGAAAATTATTTTTTGGTTTAGATGCTGTTCATTCTGAAAAAAGAAAAATGTTGAATATAGAGAATAAAATACCAGATAATATAGAAGAAATAATAGAAGCATGTATAGAAAAAAATATTATGATAAGCATTCCTCTTATATGGGGGTTTCCACATGAGACAAGAGAAGTATTTGATTATGAAATGAAGTATATAAAAGATTTATATGATAGATATCCAATCAAATTATTTGTAACATATTATATGCATAAACCGGGTTCTGAAATATATTGTGATATTGAAAAATATGGAATTGAATATATTTATTGGGATGAAATGAAATGTTATGATAATATGTTAAACGAAATAATAACAAGAGTACCAAAATTATACAAATGTGATATTCCTATGGATGAATTCAAATGTAGATATGATAGTATTTTAAAAATAGATAATAGATTTAGAAGTCTTTTTACAGAAAATTTATGGGATGGGGAAAATTTTTAAGGAAAAAATCTAAATATAAACAGAAGTATATTATATTTAGAGAAATGATAAAAATATGAAAAAAAAAAATGTTAGGGGGGATAATAGTGGGAAAACTTTTTAATTTTAGATGGGGGGAAGATGCAAAAGAAGAAACTCCTATCGTAAAGGAAGAAATAAAGGCATTTTCTGGAAAGGGGGATTTTAATAAAAGTTTAAAAACTATTCTAAGTCAGAGAGGTGAGGGATGGGAAACTTTAGCAGAAATTCCCGGATTTAGTAATATACAAGTACATGGATTTAATTTATTTTATAATACTTATATAAACAAAATATTTGAACATGAATTACAGAGAATAGAAGAATATAGATCTATGGCGGCAACTCCCGAAATTTCAGATGTTATAGAAGATGCTGTTAATGAATCTACCCAGGAAGATGATGTAGGAGAGGTATTTCATTTAAATATTAGAGATAAAAAATTAATAGAGAATGAAAATATTGTAAAGAATCTCAAATCAGAATTTAATGATTTATTCAGAAAACAGCTTGATATGAAATCTAAGATTTGGGATATTCTTTGGACTTTCTATATTGATGGTAGAGTATATTATGAGAGAGTTATTGATGAAAATAAGAAGAAGGATGGTATTATAAATGTAAAAAAACTTCCTAGTGAAACAATGGATTTCTTTTATAATCCTATTTCTGGAAAGATAGATGGATTTATACAATATATAAAACCGAAAGCAAAAAAACCAGCAAATTTAAAAGAGGCTAGAGAAAGAGATGGTAAAGATCTTATCTTTTTTGATCCTAATCAGATTGGATTTATTGATTATGGTATCTATGGCAAATCAAGATTTGAAATAATTGGTTTCTTAGAAAAAGCAAGAGTGCCTTTTAATCAGTTAAAACTTTTAGAAACTGCTGCTATCATCATGAGAGTTGTTCGTGCTCCTGAAAGATATGTTTTTAGAATTGATACGGGTAGTATGCCAATAGAAAAGGCTCTTAAATATGTAGAATTGGTAAAGAATAAAATGCAAAAGAAACAAACCTATGACCCAAGGACAGGTAAATTAACACATGAACCTGATGTTATGGGTATATTAGAGAATTTTTATCTTCCACAATGTTTAAGAATTTCAAATACTTATATTGATTTACTTGATGGAAGAAGTATATCCCTTGAAGAATTGATAAATGAACATAATGAAGGAAAAAAACATGAAGTATATTCTATTGATCAAAATACTGGAAGAATATTACGTGGAGAGGTTGAATGGGCTGGAATAACAAGAAAAGAAGCAGAAATAGTTAGAGTTCATTTAGATAATGGTGAGTATGTTGATTGTACTCCAGATCATAAATTTGTCATGAGAGACGGTAGAGAAATAGAAGCAAAATATTTAAATCCAAATGATTCATTAATGCCATTATATAAAAAGAGAGAAAAAATAAATAAAAATACAAATGATTATTTAATGGTATTTAGTCCTGAAGATAATAGGTATGAGTTTGTTCATAGATTATTAGGACCAAAGCAGAAAAAAGGAAATTCCATTCATCATAAGAATTTCAATAGATTTGATAATACTAAAGATAATCTTGAAAGTCTTTCTATAAAAGAACATATTAGACTTCATTATAAGTCAAATAAGGAAAGAGAATCACATATTCCAATTAATATGAACACATATGTTGAATTTAAAGAGAAAGTTATAGTAAACCATAAAGTAGTAATGGTAGAAAAACTTTCTTATAGAGAAGATACTGGATGTTTAACAATTAAAGATCCAAAAGAAAATCATAATTTTGGTTTATCAGTTGGTGTTTTTGTGAAAAATTCCGCTGATGGCAGAGGATCTACCATTGAAACTATTGGCGGAAATACTTCAATGTATAGTGAACTTGATGATATTTATTATTTTCAGAAAAAACTTTATAGAGCATTAAAATATCCAGGATCAAGAGTTACAGCTACACAAGAAGGTAGAGATGCAGAACAACTTTTTGGGGGGCAACAAACTTCTGAGATTTCAAGAGATGAAATAAAATGGGCAAAATTCTTGGAAAGACAACAAAAAAGAATTTGTAAAGATCTTACAGATATGTTTTTACTTCATTTAGAATTCAAAGGACTAAAGAAAGTATATGATTTAACAAATCAAAAGATTGAAATAAGTATGAATCCACCTAGTAAATATAAAGAGCAGATGGAGCAAATGTTTAATGATAGTCGGTTTTCAAACTATCAACAACTTGCAGATAGACCAGAAATGTCTAGATATTATTTGATGACAAGATATCTGAAGTGGGATGATGAAGAAATTAAAGCTAATGTTGATGGTAAAGCAAAAGATGTTAAACTTGGATTGGCACAAGAAGAGGGTGGAGGAGATAATCGTTGGTAAAAATATAAACTATGAAAAAATTATCTTATGAATTTGTAAAAGAAAAAATAGAAAAAGAAGGATATAAACTATTAAGTAAAGAATACATTAATTCTAGAAGTAAATTAAAATTAAGATGTAATAAAGGACATGAGTATGAAGCTAAATATAATAGTTTTAGTAATGGAAAAAGATGTCCATATTGTAATGGTGGTATAAGGTTAACATATGAATTTATAAAAAAACAAATAGAAAAAGAAAGATATGAATTACTTTCCAGTGAATACATTAATTCTATAAGTAAATTAAAATTAAGATGTAATAAAGGACATGAATATGAAGCTGTATATGGGAGCTTTAAAAATGGACATAGATGTCCTATATGTTCTGGAAAACAAAAACACTCATATGAATTTATAAAAAAACAAATAGAAAAAGAAGGATATAAACTATTAAGTAAAGAATACATTAACAATTATACAAAATTAAAATTAAGATGTAATAAAGGACATGAATATGAAGTAAGATGGCATGATTTTAAAAAAAATATAAGATGTAGAAAATGTTCTGGTGGAGTATCTAAAGAAGAAAAAAGAATAATAAAATACCTAAAATCATTAAATATCAATATAATTGAAAATGATAGAAGTATAATCCCACCATTTGAATTAGATGTTGTAATTCCATCTCATAAATTAGCTATTGAATATTGTGGTTTATATTGGCACAATGAAAAATTTATTGATAAAAACTATCACAAGAATAAACTAGAACTATGCAATCAAGCTGGATATAGATTAATTACTATATTTGAAGATGAATGGGTTCACAAAAAAGAAATAGTGAAGAATAGATTGAAGTATATTTTAGGATTAAATACTGAAAGAATATATGCTAGAAAATGTACAATAAAAGAAATAAATACAAAGAAAGCTAGAGAATTCATAAATAAATATCATATACAAGGATATAGTAATTGCAAAATTAAATTAGGTGCATTTTATAAAGATAAATTAATTGCAGTAATGACATTTTCAAATGCTTCTATTCGCGGTAATAAAAATATAAATACTTATGAGCTTAATAGATTTTGTACTAGTAATTCTATAGTAGGTATTGCTTCTAAATTACTTAAATACTTCCAAAGAAATTATAAATACAATAAAATTATAACTTTTGCTGATAGAAGATGGAGTGAAGGAAAGTTATATGAAAAGATTGGATTCAAAAAATGTTATAATGTAGATTTAAATTATTTTTATGTCAATGGAAACAATAGAATTCATAGATTTAATTTTAGAAAAAATGTTTTAAAGGATAAATTGGAAAAATTTGATCAACAGTTATCTGAAAGAGAAAATATGAAAAATAATAGTTGGTTAAGAATATATGATTGTGGAAATATAAAATATTCTATATAAAAAATATAAATAATAGAATATTATTATAAAATGTAAAAAAAGGAGATATATAATTATGGATAAAGAAGCAATTAGAAAAGCACTTGATGCATTTGAAGATGATAAATATACAGATGCTAAAGAAATAATTCAGGGAGAAATTGAAAAGAAAAGAAATTCTTTTTTAAAGGATAAATTAGAATTAGATAATGATGTTAATCCTGCTCCTGAAAAAGAAGATGAATAAATGTAAATAAAAAACGGAGATAATATTATGGCTAAACTTATAACCGAAACTTCATATGATTTCCAAATTAGCGAAGCAAAAAATGGAAAAAATATGTATATTGCCGGAATATTTTCTACTGCTGAAATGGAAAATAATAATAAAAGACGTTATGGTAGAAATATTCTCGAAAGGGAAATTGGAAAAGTACAAAAGAAAATAGATAATAATTGTCTATGGGGAGAGTTGGGACATCCACCTAATCCTGAAGTAAATCCTGATAAGATTGCTTTGAAAATTGAAAATTTAGAGTGGAAAGGAAATAATGTTTATGGAAAAGCAAAATTGCTTGATACACCTATGGGTAATATTGCAAGAACTTTAGTTAAAGAAGGTCAAATGGGAATTAGTTCTAGAGGACTAGGAACTGTTGCAGAAAATGGATATGTTAATGAAGATTTTAATTTAATAACATATGATCTTGTTACAGATCCAAGTAACAAACCATCATGGGTAAATGGTATTTATGAAGGCACTGAGTTTGAAGTGAAATCTGGTGGAGATAGTAATAGAACTCCTACAGAAGATGAAATAAAAGAAGGTCAAAAAGTTTACTTCAAACATATTTGGCAAGTAATTGAACAAATAGAGAAAAATATATAGAAAGATCAAGGATTAAAGAAAGGCACTACAAAGAAAGAATGGCTGAACTTTGCATATAAAAGTAAAGTCCATAAGAAATTTAAGGAGAAATAAAAATGAAAATATATCATGAAAGATTAAATAGAGATTTTGAAAGTTCAGATTCTAATAAAAAAATACAAGAAGTATATGAAAGAATGTTGAATCCTATGTTAGATGAAGATGCTACTGCTGATGCTTATAAGACTTTAAAGGCTATTATGGGGGCTGTGAAAGGCAGTAAAGATTATAGAAAAAATTCTATATATCATATGTCAAGAGGAATGATGGATTCATATAAGAAAAACAAAGGATTCTCTAAAGATCAAGCTAAATGGATTTATAATATATCAAAAGCCATGTTTAAAAAAAAATGAAAGTTTTGATGATTATAAAGAAAGAAAAACAAATGAAGCTGCAATGAAACTTGTTTTCAAAGGATATCATTTAAAAGATAAAGTTCTTGATGATTGGATGAATTATATACTACTGTTGATTCTAATATTCCAAAAGATAAATTGAATGATAAAGTTATGATGAGAGAATTTGAAAGTATTCTGAAAACTAAAATTCAAGAAGCTAGATTTATTGCAAAGAAAGTAATTCCTGAAATGGTAAAGGAATTAAAGACAATGATGGATTAAATATGGATGATATTAATAGAAAGATACAAGAAGTATATGAACAAAGCATTATAAATGAAAATTCTAGTTTTGTAGATGATACTAAAATGGCAGATAAAATCTTTAAAGATATGGAGATTGTTGCTAATAAAATAGTAATGAAAACTCTTATTCCTGCTATAAAAAAAGAAGAAGAAAAGATTAATAAAAAGTATAAAACATCTACCCAATCTACAATATTTGTAAAGAATTTAGGTACAGCTTTTTTTCATGATATATTAAGACAATTAGTAGGGCAGCAAATATTATCTGTAACTAGTGGATTGAAAAGAATAAAAAGATAGAAATATTGAAAAAAAAGTTAAGCTTGAAATTTAGAATATATCTAAATTTTGGGCTTTTTTTATACAGTTTATTATTAATAACTAAATATATAATATATAATAGAAATAGGAGGAGATAGCTTATGGATAAACTTCTAGAAATGCTTGGTATTCAAAAGTTAGATGAACAAGAACAAAAAGTAATTAAAGAAAAATTAGAGACTTTAATTGACTTAAAAGCCAAGGAAATCATTGACGAAAGGCTACAAGAAGAGAAGGATAAGCTTATTGAACAATATGAAGAAAAGTTTGATGCATATAAAGAAGATATAACTTCAAAATTTTCAAATTTTGTAGATGATATTCTTGATGAGCAAATGACTATTCCTGATAAAGTTCTTGAGTTTGCAAGAAAGGGGGAACTTTATTCCGATCTTATTGAGCAATTTAAAGTAAGACTTGGTGTAGATGAAGGATTATTGGATGAAGAAGTAAAAGCTTTGCTAAAAGAAGCTAAGACTGAAATCCAAAATCTTAGAAAACAACTTGATGAATCTATTTCTGAGAAACTTGAAGTTAAAGGAGATGCACAGGATTTGGCTGCTGAACTTTATGTTCGTAAGAAATGTGATGGTTTAACAGTAGAACAGAGTGTACATGTAATACAGATGTTAGAAGGCATCAAAGATAAAAATGAGATTGATCGTAAATTTGAAGTCATTATTGAGGCATATAATGGTGGTAATAATAACGATGATGATGACGATGATGACGATGATGATGATAAAAAGAAGAAAAAGAAGAAAAAAATGAAAGATATGAAAGATATGAAAGAAGGTAATAAAGATGGTAAAGGAAAAGTAATGAATGAAAATGATCTAAATGATGATCTAAATGATGATCTAAATGATGATGATAGTCCTTTCAAAGCTCATTTGGATCAATATCTTTCAGTTCTTAAAGAAAATAAAATATAAAAAATAATTTTGTTTAGTTGTAGTACTAAATAAAACAGGAGGGAAGATTTATGAATATTACAGACTTAGTTAAAAAGTGGGATGCTGTTCTTCAAGAAGGAAAGAATATTGAATCCGACAGAGTTAAAAAGTCTACTGCAATCATGCTTGAAAACCAACATAATTTTCTTATGGAAACTGTTGGTTGGGGTACAGGAGCAGATTCACTTGGAGCGGGGGATGGTAGAGGTATTTCTGGTACTACATATCCAACTTCTGGTATGTTCCATAAGATTGCTGTTCCTATGGTTAGAAGGACTTTCCCTGAGTTGGTAGCACATCAACTAGTTGGTGTTCAGCCTCTTACAGGACCCGTTGGGCTTGCTTTTGCTTTGAGATTTAGAGCAGGTAGTACATTCGGAACTTATGTAGCTAATCAAACTGAATTAGGATATAATAATATCGATTCTACATATTCGGGATCTTTCATTACATCTGCTGGTGAAGCTTTAGGTTCCAAAGCTGGTACTGGAGTTGGAAATGATATAGGTCTTGGTATTGGAGCCGGTACTCATATTCGTGAAGTTAATTTAACAGTTGAAAAAACACAAGTAGAAGCAAAAACTAGGAAATTAAGAAGCAGATGGTCTCTTGAAATTGCTCAAGACTTAAAGGCTATGCATGGTCTTACTCTTGAGGAAGAAATGATGGATATTCTTGCTTATGAAATTACCCAAGAAATTGACCGTGAACTTATTGCTGCTATTGATGCAACAGTAAGGGGTGTTTCAGGTTATGATACAACTTGGGATTTCCTAGCAAGTGCTCAAGGTGTTAAGGGTAGATGGGAAATGGAACGATATAGAGAACTATATCACCATATAATCAGAAGAACCCAAGACATTGCTATTAATACTCGTAGAGGAAGTGCTAACTGGATCGTAGGTAATCCAAGAGCGGTTGCTATTCTTGAAACTCTAGCTGCTTTTGCTATTGCTCCTGTTCCTGGAGACACTACTACTCAACCTACTGGTGTTAGTAGAATTGGTTCTCTTGATGGTAGACTTGTTGTTTATAGAGATACATTCGAAAGTAGAGATCAATTTATTGTAGGATATAAGGGTGCTTCGGAATATGACACTGGTGTAATTTATCTGCCTTATATTCAATTATTGGCTAGTAGAGCAGTATTTGAAAATTCATTCCATCCAACTGTTGGTTTGATGAGTAGATATGCCATCCATAACCATCTCTTTGGAGCGAGAGAGTACTATCAACTAGTTCAGTTGACAAATATTCCACAATAAGATGGTTAATTTATATACCAAAAATATTAAAGGAGAATCGAAAAATCGATTCTCCTTTTTTTGGTATATTATTTTTATATTTTTGAATAGTTAATTTTTTATTCTATATAATGAGTTACCACAATCCCATATTCTATTCCATCCGTTATCTATCATATTTTCATATTCACTTTTGTTTGGATCAAATATTTCTAACTTATTTTTTAATACGCTCTTTCTAAAATGAAATCTATGGTATCTATGTTGATTGTTTTTTCTATACCAATAATTAGGTTTTGTATTTTTGATAAATATCATTCCTATTTTTTCATAAAGATCACCTTTACTCCATCTTCTATCTGCATATGAATATATTTCTTTCCATTTATAATTTCTTTGGAAGTATTTGAGTAATTTAGAAGCAATACCAATTACATTTTTATTTGTACAAAATCTTGATATTTCATATATATCATCATTATTATTTTTTCTTCCTTTTGCTAAAGAAGGCTTGGAGAATGTCATTACTGCTGTTAATTCATTATTATAAAATGCACCCAATTTTATATGACTTCCACTATATCCTTGTATATGATTATTTTCTACAAATATTCTTGCTTCTTTTGAATTTATAGATCTAATCAAACACTTTCTAGCATAAATTTTATTTTTTTCTAATCCTAATATATGTTTTAGTCTGTTCTTTACTATTTTTTGTTTATTTATCCATTCATCTTCAAATATTTGAATTAGGCTATAGCCTAATTGATTACATTTTTTTAGTTTATTTAGATGATAATTTTTATCTTTACCATTTTCTTCACTATGCCAATATAAACCACAGTATTCTATTGCTAATTTATGTGAATGAATAACTATATCAAGTTCTAGTGGATGAATTATACTTCTATTATTTTCAATTATATTGATATTTAGAGATTTTAAATACTCTTTTATTTCCATTTCTGATTTGGAAATGTGGTTCGAACATTTTGGACATCTATGTCCTTGTTGAAATCCATTCCATTTCATTTCATATATATGATTTTTATGACATTTGAATTTTATTTTTGAATGTGCATTTATATATTCTTGAGAAATAACAACAGTATTACTTTTTTCAGCTTCCTTTCTTATGAAATCTATAGTATATTTATTATATGCTCCTTTTCCTTTTTTAGACTCAATTTGTCTTTTTCTATATTCTTCATTTTTCCATAATTCTTTAACTTTTTTACTTTTTTTATTTTTGACTTTATCTAAATTTTGTGATTTTTTTTGTATTTTAACTTGATATTTGTAAAATTCCTTATCATTCCATTTTTTCTTTAAACCTTTACTTGTATTTTCAGATACTAATTTTTTTCTCGTTCCATCATCTCTATCCCATGCTTTTTTGCATCCTTTCGATAATGATATAGACATTTTTTTTCTATAATTTTGATCTTTCCATTGGCTTTTCATCTTTTTAGACATTTTATTTTTTACGTCTGGCAAATTCATAGTATATTTATTTCTACAAACTCTACAAAATTTTCCATATTTTTGTTTTAGATAAGTTGAATATGCTTGAAGAACACCAATATTACATGAATCACATGTAAACCATACTTTTTTTTGTGATCCTTTTGTTAAATCTTCTATATTACCAAAATCTTCTCTTCTTATTAACATTTTTATTTCTTCTTACTCTTTATTTTAGCAGTAAAACCTACATTATTTTCTTTATCTGGATCTATAAGAATTGCCATACTATACATTTCATTAAGAGATAATACATTTCTAGGTTCATATAGATTGCATTCAACTATTCTATTTTGGCCATTTAGTTTAAGAACAAATGCTGTACATACTGCATGTACATTACCAAATTCTGTTGAACAGTAGCTAAGACTTTGGCAATTACTACACATTCCAAGTAATTCTTTTAGTTTTCTTTGTTCTGGGGATGAACCATATGATTCATGTGCATTCATTCCCAAAGAAGTAGATACTCCCTCTATATGTTCCTTTATTCTTTCTCTTTCTTCTGATTCTAAATTAGATACTTTTTGGCTCATATAATTTCTCCTTCATGCTATGAGTTTTACAAAAATGGCAACGTATTGTTGGAACTACATAATTAAATTCTTTTTCGTAGCATTTTCTTTTCTTTTTAATTTGCATATTAACATCCTTGTAACATCATTTCTTCTTTATCTGGTACTTCATAAGTTGTTCCATCCCATAAGTCACCATCTGGCATATATACCAACATTGATTTTTCAAATTTACTTCTTGCTTTCATACGCCATTCTTTTTTAGGTGATATTATAGCTACTATTACAATAAATCCTTGTTTTTCTGCAATAGCAGCATAATTTGCTACATTCATTATATGTTCTTCTCTACTTTGATTATCATAAGAGTTATTTTTAAATTGTTCTCTTATAGTATCACTATCAAGAAGTAAAACAATACCATTTAATTTTTTAAATTGATTCTTTAATCTTTTGGCATATGTTGATTTGCCAGAATTAGCCTTACCTGTTATCCAAATTACCATTTATTTTCCTTTTATATCTATTGAATCTTCATTCTTTATAAAATCGTATGTTCTGATTTTAATTTTACTTTCTTTTAGAAGATATTTGGATGATTGGTCATAAAATACACCTTTTATTGCTGTAACAACAATTTCTTCAATACCTGCATTTATAATCTCAACCAAACAAGGTGTACATGGAACACCACATGTCATATAGATGGATGTACCTTTTAAAGCATGTAATCCATGTCTTGCTGCATTGACAATTGCATTTCTTTCTGCATGTCCTGCAACACACCATTCTAACCCCTGTCCTGATTTAAATCCCATTTCGGATATATATCTTGGACATTTGCCATATAATTTATTTATATATAGCTTTTTTAGTTCATTTTTATCAGGATTTGTACCTTTTGTTTGAAATCCCGCTTTTATCCTCATATCCTCATCAACTAACCATCTTTCGTCACACCTTCTAACCTTTTTTGGTGGCCCATTATAACCTGTTGAAATTATTGTATGCCCTAATACAATAATTGCTCCAATTTTCCTCGATAAGCATTTAGAATTAGATGCTATAACTTTACTTGTATTATAGAAATATTCATCCCAAGATCTTGGGTTTTTCATATCTATTGTATAATGATTTATCATACATTTTTTCCCCTTTTAATTGAATTTTTCATATTATACCATTATATAGAACAATTGTTTATTGACATTTTTAATTTTTTTTGTTATTATAGGCATAAATATCTATAGATATCACATTTAAGGGGGATTTATAGATATGCCAATTAACAATAATGAATTAAATTTAGATAGATTAGACGAAATTTTTTCCGAAACTGACAATATTGATAGAGAAATAGAACAAAAAATTGTTGACTTTCGAACAGACATAGATTATGATAATGAATTAGATGCTCTGAAGAAGAATATACATAATGCTAATCAATTACTAGAAAAGATACAACATGAAATGAATAATGGTAATTTTAGTGCAAGATTGGCAGAAGTAACTACTGCCATAATTAATTCTGTTACTCAAGCATCAAAAGAAATAATTGTAGATAAGAATTATGAAAAGTATATGGAAGTTAGAAGGGCATTAGTAGAAATAAAAGCAAAGGAGGCAGCAGTAAAAGAATCGAAATTAACAAGACCATTAAGCCAAACAAATGTTCTCGTTACTTCAAGAGAAGATTTGCTTAAAATGTTGGAAAACAAAAAACCAAAAGAAATTGCCGGTAAAACTTAAACTGTAAAAGGAGAAATCACATGGCAACATTACCAAATCAGGACTTCAGGGAACTTATTGAACAGCAACAACAAGACACAGGACCATCTAAATGGGAAGGATCTGTTATAGATTATATGGGATTGGTTCAAAAAAATCCTAAAATTTCTATGCTTGCTCCTGCAAGGATCTATAATATGATCATTGATAAAGGAACCGAGGCCATTCCTGAAAATCGTAAAATCAGAGGTTATGAAGATCTTGTAAAATATAAGTTCTTTGATGGAAAAATATTTGGATCATATGAAGCAATTCATGATATGATGAAATTTTTAAAAGCTGCTGCAATGAGAACCGAAACAGGAAAGCGTATCATGATGCTTATGGGACCTGTTTCTTCGGGAAAATCCACTATTGCTGCTCTGATGAAAAGGGGATTGGAACAAGACAATACTCCCCTATACGCTATCAAGGGCTGTCCAATCCATGAAGACCCTCTCCATGTTATTCCTGATGAATATCGGGAGGAATGGAATGAAAAGTTGGGGATAAAGATCGAAGGACAACTTTGTCCCGTATGCCAATTGAACATTGACAATAATCATACTGATGATAACGGTATTGTACGATGGCATGAAATGCCAGTAGAAATGATTAAAATTTCTGAACAACGAAGAAATTGTATTGGTACTTTTACTCCTTCAGATCCAAAGTCTCAAGATATTACCGAACTTATTGGAAAAGTCAATATGTCTAAATTGCATATGTATGGTGAATCCGATCCGAGGGCATATCAATTCGATGGTGAGCTTCAAGTTGCCAATAGAGGGATTATAGAATATATCGAAATTCTTAAAGCTGATATTAAATTCCATCATGTTCTTATTACTCTTGCTCAAGAGCAAGTTATCAAAGCGCCTGGATTTCCCCAGATGTATCTGGATGAGTTATTATTATCTCATACTAACCAGACTGAATTTGATAAGTTTCGTAATGATAAAGCTAATGAAGCATTACATGATAGAATTTATTTTGTTAAAGCGCCCTGGAATGATACTATTGCGGATGAAATTGAGATTTATAAAAAGTTAATTGCTGAATCTGAATTCTCCAATATCCATATAGCACCCGGAACACTGGAAGTTGCTGCTCAATTTGCTATATTGACTCGTCTTTATCCATCAAAAAAAATTACCCTTATTAAAAAGATGAAGCTGTATAATGGTGAATTCCTAAGTGACTTTAATAAGGGCAAAGACAAAGATATTAAAATCATTCGACAAGAAGGTCGAGAAAATGGAGAATGTTTGAGTGGGATTTCCCCAAGATTTATTATTAATGCTATCAATATTTGTTTGGGGCAAAAAGATCATGTTGAAACAGGTGATGATAGATATAAAGGTTGTATTACTCCTCTTGATATGATTCGATCATTGATAAATAACTTCGAACATCATATGGGTGGAGAAGAAAAGGATAAAAAGAAGTTCTTGGACTTACTTACTGCAAAAGAAGATTCTGTTGTTGCAGAATATAAAGAATTTGCCAAGAAACAAGTAAATCGAGCATTTATTCATGCATTTGATGATCAAGCAGAAGAACTTTTTCTTAGGTATGATATTAATTGTAAAGCATACTGTAAAAATGAGACTGTTCATGATCCTCTTACGGGTGAATATCGTGAACCTGATGAAGGAATTATGAGAGCAGTAGAAGAACTTATTCCTGTTCCTCAAGAATCCAAAAAAGAATTTCGAAAGGGTGTGTTTGTATATAAATCGGATACATTGGAAGAAAATGGACAGTGGAAATGGGATACATATAAACCTTTAAAGGATGCCATTGAAAAGAAACTTATGAATGACCTTAAGAATGTAGTTACTTTATCAATTGGAGATACAGTATCTACTTCCAAAAAAGTTAAGGCACGTCGTACCAAAGCTTTGAATACCTTGATAAAAAAAGGATATTGTAAACATTGTGCTGCTGCTCTATTGGGATTTATAGGAGAAGTTCTTCGTAGAGAAAATTAATATAAGCTTGTGTAAAAGTGTTCATGGCACTTCCAATAGCTCTACACCATGAATGGTAACTATTGACACAGGCAATTAGGAGTTTGAATTTCCTCCATTCCATCAAACATAAAGGAATAATACAATGACAATTGTATATCATGATAATTGGGAGACAGAAAAAGGTATTAAAGATGCTAAAAGACACCAAAAAAAAATTGATGATGCTATCCGTAAAGGCGTAAGAGGTGTTATTGGCAATGAAGAGATTATTTCCACTGAAGGGAATAAAAAGGTAAGAATTCCTGTAAAGGGAATGAAAGATTATCGTTTTGTCCATGGCAGTTCTGGTGGCAGTTCTGGTGGTATTGGTCAAGGTGATGGAAAAGGGGGGGATGTAATTGGCAGAAGACCAAAACCAGGAATTGGTCAGGGCGGTCAAGGTGGTAGTCAAGACGGTCTTGGTGATGGAGATATGGAAGTGGAAGTTGAAATTGATTATCTTCTTGATATTATGTTTCAAGATTTAGGTCTTCCTTGGCTTGACCCTAAAAAACAGAATTCAATTGAAATACCTAAAGGATGGAAGTTTGAATCTATTTCCAAAAAGGGTGTTTATTCAAGAGTTCATAAAAAAAGAACAATGATTGAAGCAATTAAGAGAAATGTTCTTTTTACAAGAGAGGTAATAGATCGAACTAATCTGAAGAAACTTTCTGAAAGAGATGAAAAAGGATTTACTGAAGCTCAAGAAAAAGCGGGAAAAGCACTTCAACAATCTAAAGGTGATATTGATGGTGCTATCCAAATTATTAGAGAAGGAAAATTAAATGGTAATGAATCTTCAGGATTTTTGATTCATGATGATGATCTTAGATTTAAACAGATTGATGAAGATATTGAAATCTGCTCTAAAGCTGTTGTTTTTGCTTTAATGGATGTATCTGGTTCAATGACTCCTGATAAAAAATATCTTATGAAAAGCCTTCTCTTTTGGATGGTATCATGGTTAAGAAAACAATATGAATATGTTGATATTAGATTTATCCAACATACTGAAACAGCTAGAGAAGTAGATGAAGAAACATTTTTTTATGGTGGTGAATCTGGTGGCACTAGAGCAGCATCAGCCTTTAAGAAGACCAACTATATTATTGATACAGAATATCCAGTTGATGAATGGAATATATATACAGTATATTGCTCTGATGGGGAAGATTTTGAGCCAATGAAGGCGATAGAAGAGATGGAAATTCTTATTTCTAAAAACATTAGTATGTTAAGTTATATTGAAGTTAAACCTTATCATGATCTTGAAGATGCTCTCATGCAATATGAATATGGATATTCTACTTTACTTCCAGAGTGTCTTAAGAAATGGAAATTTCAAGAGAGAACTCACTCAAAAGATGGTAAATTTTGGATAAATAAAAATGATAGATTTTTATTGTCGGTTATTAAGGATAAAAGTCATATATGGCCATGTCTTACCCATATGTTGGGTATAAAAGAACAAATTACATAGGAAGGGACATCTAAAATGAATAATACTGAATTGACACGATTAAAAAAACTTGAACAAAGAATTTATGAGATTGCAAAAGAATATGGATTGATATTCAATGATATAGAATTTGATGTTATTCCTCAAGAGAAAATGTTTGAGATTATGGCATATTATATCCCCGGTCAAATTTCAAACTGGAAATTTGGTAGAGACTATGAAAGAAATAGAACAATTTATGAGAAAATGGGTGTCGGATTACCTTATGAAGTAGTTGTAAACACCAATCCTTCAAGAGCATATTTGATGAAAGATAATACTCTTGCTTTGCAGGCATTAATAATAGCTCATGTTGTTGCTCATGTTGCTTTCTTTACCATGAACAAATATCATGCTGAAAATGATAGCAACATTTCAAGTCGTCTTTCTCTTGCATCTCAAAGATTCGAAGAATATGAAAGTAAATATGGTGTTGATATTGTTGAACGAACTATTGATGCTGCCCACGCTATTATGCTTCATTCTCATCCATGGTTAGATCAAGAAACAGAAGAAGAAAAATTTGAAAGAATATTTGAAAGAATGAAGAAAAGAAAACATGATAGAACTGATACGGAATTTAGTGATTTTTTTGATGATGATTCTAAGGCTGATATTGATAGAGAGACATGGAATCATAGGTTATATATGACTTTGAAGAAGAAAACCCCCATACAACCAACAGAAGATCTTTTAAGATATATTATTGATTATTCCAGAAATCTTTCTACTTGGCAAAAAGATATTTTGGAGATTGTTAGATCTTGGGGGATGTATTTATGGCCTAATATTAAAACTAAATATATGAATGAGGGGTTTGCAACATACTGGCATGAAAAAATTCTAAGACAATTATTTAAGGAAGGATTGCTCAATGCTGATGAACATGCAGAATGTAATTACTCAAACTCTCTTGTTAAGGCAATGAATCCCTATTCTATGAATCCCTATCTTATTGGTTTTGAAATGTGGGTTGATATTATACGGAGATGGGATACGGGGCAACATGGAACTGAATGGAATGAAATCATTGATCATGATGAAAAAATAAACTATAATGATGGTTCCAAAAAAGGCATGGAAAAAATGTTTAAGGTTTTGCGAACATCTAATGATTGGATGTTCATGAATAATTTTCTTACTGCTGATCTTATTAGAGAACTTAAAATGTATCTCTATGTAAAAAAATCTGATGATTATTCTTTTTTTGAAGAACTTGTTATTACAGATAAAAAAGCGGAAGAAATAAGAGAAATTATTATTAAAAGTTTTTCTAACGGTGGCATCCCAAGAGTTTTTGTTGAAAATGGTAATTATCTTGATAAAGGAGAACTTTACCTTAAACATGAGCATATAGGGGTTGATTTAAATCCCGAATATGCCCAGAGGACTTTAGAACATATACAATTTTTATGGGGAGAGAGATGTACGCTTGAAACTCTTGTTTTTTCTAAAAAACAAAAATTTAAATTCACAGCAAATAAATTAAAGGATGTGGATCAATTTGATGATACTGAATACTTACCTAGTAGTGAACTGAATTGACAAATTTTGTCATGTGAGTGACAAAAATCGGCACGTTTCTTAACATTCCCTGTAGGTCAGATGTTTGGCCTACAGGGAAAATCTTTAATAAAATCAATTATTTAAAATTTTTTCATGTTTTTCTAATGTTGGCACATGGCTTGCTTCTTATATAATTATGAATTCAAACAGAAATAAAAAGAAAGGATTATCATCATGATGAACATTAGACAAGTAAAAGCACAAGAGGCAGAGGAAAAAGCATATCTGGAAAAATTGCAACGTAATCGTGTTAAAGCTGGAAAAGCACGAAAGGCTTACTGGCAGACACGAATTGATGAATTTTTTCTGAATGGTATTATGAAATAACTTCTAAAAGGAATCATAATGTGTCATAAAATTATGGGGAATCAAAATGAATACATTAATTGTTATACTTTTCATAATATATATAATTGCCAGTGTACAAAGACTATGGAATTATTTAACAAACTATGTTTATAGTGATACAAAGGCATTTCTATGGATTATATTATGGGTATGTGGAAAAGGCACTATGTTTTATGCAATTTTCTTCTATAAATGGATATTATAAGGAATAGAATAGGGGATTAATATGAATACGCTAAGTGATGAAGAAAAATCTTTACTGGATGCATTGAATTTAATATCAAAACATGTTAGATTAAACTCCGGTCAAATTAGTTTATTGAGTCATCTTTATGAAAAAGATGGTGTTCAAGTAGAATTCACCCTTAATGGAAAGACGAAATCACTTGCATATAGATCTTCTTTTACAAAAACAATGCCCTCTTTGGCTAAAAAAATAGGTATTAATGGTAAATTTTATGTATTCTTGAATGATAATTTTATAAAACCTTCAGAAGCACCATATTTTATTACTGATGGAATGAACATTGTTTTGAAACAATACTAAATAGCTCATGACTGCCAGTAATAGCCCGGAATCCCGATAGTTTTTTAACTATCGGGATTTCATTTTAGAATATGTGAGAATAAATAAAACAACCTATTATAAATACTGTCATAATTACAGCAAATATATTCATACCAGCTAGAATATAAGACATTATCTTTTCTGTTATATCTTTCATTTTTTCCTATACTTTATAAAATAAAATTAAATTGATAT
>OFEN01000058.1_pt1 | contig 33053 bp, 28 predicted proteins | sample 1521081 | NCBI WGS metagenome assembly OFEN01 (sample SAMN04272335, study PRJEB24112) | coral metagenome | biome: Coral reef; feature: Shallow seawater; material: Coral tissue | host: Coral | place: China: South China Sea | collected 2014
GCACCTGACTCTGGATCAGGCAACTGCAGGTTCGAGTCCTGCCTCCTCAGCACAAATAAAAAAAGGAGATAAGCGAAACTTATCTCCTTTTTTCGTTTACTGCTGTACCGTAATCCTTACTGACCAACTGCATCTTTCGCTGCATCAGCTGCACCTTCGGCAGCATCACTGACTGCATCAGCAGCGGCATCTGCTGCGTCACCTGCTGCATCGGCAGCCTGCTCTGTAACGCTCTTGCTCTCTTCAGAAGCCTCTTCTGTTGTGTCGGCAGCTTCTTCCGTTGCTTCTTCAGCAGCTTCTTCTGTTGTATCGGCAGCTTCTTCCGTTGCTTCCTCAACAGCTTCCTCTGCTGCTTCACCGGCTTCTTCCATTGTCTCTTCTGCAGCTTCCTCTGTTGTTTCTTCAACAGCTTCTACCGCTTCTTCCTGAGTTGCTTCTTCACTTGCCTGCTCTGCTTTCGGCGCACAACCGAAAACCGAAACGGAGCTCACAAGGAAAAGAAAAATGAACAGTTTTTTCATAATAAAAGTCTGGTTTGATTGGTTACGTTTCCAACATCTTGCAGCTTGTTCAGCTGTAATATATTAAAGAAAAACGGCGAGTTTTCAAAAGTTCGCCTGCAGGGGTAACCTGCATACTTTTTTGATGGTTACCCCCCAGCAATACCTTCAATCAACGAGAGTCTCTAACTGTTCGCTTGTGACCTCATGGAAATTCAGGTACTTGTATACCTGGCTTTCGTTGCCGGAAAGATTACTGCTCACCGCATCAAAATACTCCTCGGGTTTCGGCAACCTTCCAAGAAGCGCACAAACTGCAGCAAGTTCTGCCGAACCAAGATACACCTGAGCATCTGCCCCAAGCCTGTTATCGAAGTTTCTTGTACTGGTAGAGAACACAACAGCACTATCGGCTACACGCGCCTGGTTACCCATACAGAGAGAGCAACCGGGAATCTCTGTACGTGCTCCAGCCGCACCATACAGAGAATAGTATCCTTCCTCGACAAGCTTTTTCATATCCATCTTCGTCGGAGGAACCACCCAGAGCCTTGTAGCCACCTGACCCTTACCTTTCAACACTTCACCCAGAGCACGGAAATGTCCGATGTTGGTCATGCAGCTACCGACAAACACTTCATCGATCTTCTGCGGCCGGCTATCGTCTGCCAGTGCTTCTGAAAGAGTAATGACGTCGTCCGGATCGTTTGGACAGGCTACGATAGGTTCCTTGATCTCATTCAGATCGATTTCGATAACCGCTGCGTACTCCGCATCCGCATCCGGCTCCATAAGCGAAGGGTTCGCAAGCCATTCCTTCATCTTGCCTACCCTGCGACGAAGTGTTTCAGGATCACCATAACCATTTTCTATCATCTGCTCGAGAAGACTTACATTCGACTTGAGATACTCGATCACCGGCTCCTGGTCAAGACGAACCGTACATGCTGCGGCACTCCGCTCTGCAGAAGCATCACTGAGTTCGAATGCCTGTTCAACGTTCAACTGCGGCAATCCTTCGATTTCAAGAATCCGACCCGCAAAAATATTCTTTTTACCTTTTTTCTCAACCGTCAAGAGCCCCTGTTTGATTGCAACATAAGGGATTGCATTGACGAGATCTCTGAGAGTTATACCCTCCTGAAGCTCACCCTTGAAGCGGACAAGAACCGATTCGGGAACATTCAAAGGCATAGAACCCGTAACACCGGCAAAAGCAACCAGCCCCGAACCTCCCGGGAAAGAAATGCCTATGGGAAAACGGGTATGAGAGTCTGCACCGGTACCGAGTGTATCGGGAAGAACCATACGGTTCAACCATGTATGAATAACACCGTCACCAGGCCGGAGCGCTACCCCTCCCCTGCTCATGATGAAGTATGGCAACGTCTTGTGAAGCTTCACGTCGGACGGTTTTGGATAGGCTGCTGTATGACAGAAACTCTGCATAACCAGATCAGCACCGAAACTCAGGGCGGCAAGTTCCTTGATTTCATCGCGAGTCATCGCACCTGTTGTATCCTGAGAACCGACAGTAAGGGTTTCCGGCTCGACGTACATACCCGGCCTGACCCCTGCGAGTCCACATGCCTTACCGATAATCTTCTGTGCAAGGGTATACCCTTTACCGGTATCTACAGGCTGCTCTGGTTGCTTGAAAATATCCTCTTCTCCCAAACCGAGTGCCTCACGAGCCTGGCGGGTAAGGGTCCGGCCGATGATCAGAGGAATTCTTCCGCCGGCTCTCACTTCATCACCAAGAGTGTTGGGCTCGAGTTTGAACTCAGCGATAACAGTACCGTCTTTTTCAATTTTTCCTTCGTAAGGATAAAGCTCAACGACATCCCCCGTCTCCATGGCAGTGACATCGGTCTGGATCGGAAGAGCACCTGAATCTTCAGCTGTATTGAAAAAGATAGGGGCAATGATACCGCCGATCACAACACCGCCTGTACGTTTGTTCGGCACGGCAGGAATATCTTCACCGATATGCCACTGAACAGAATTGATGCCTGATTTTCTGCTTGAACCGGTACCGACGACATCACCGACAAAAGCAACAGGATTGCCTTTTTTCTTAAGCTCGGCGATAGTCCCGATAGGATCTTCCATTTTTGAGCGCAGCATACTCAATGCATGTAACGGAATATCACTTCTTGTAAACGCTTCACTTGCAGGAGAAAGATCATCTGTATTTGTTTCGCCGGGTACTTTGAAAACCGTCAGTGTCATTTTTTCCGGAATGGCTGGCTTCGTTTCAAACCACTCTGCATTGGCCCATGATTCCATGACCTCTTTCGCAAAACTGTTCGACTTGGCGAGTTCTGCAACCGCATCGAACGACTCATAGACCAAAAGGGTCTTTTTGAGCATTTCAGCAGCTGCGGAAGCAACGTCGCCATCATCATGCGACAAGGCATCGACCAGAGGCTTGACGTTATACCCTCCAAGCATGGTCCCGAGAATGTTAACCGCGTCAACCGCGGAAATCACGGCACACGTCGCATCACCGTTAACAACGCGATCCAGAAATGCCGCTTTTTCGAATGCCGCGTCATCAACCCCGGGACTGACATGCTCGCGGAAAAGTGTCAGCAGATAATCCTGGTCCTCTACTGGATCCTGCTGCAACAGCTCGATCAATTCACGTGCCTGATCCGCAGTCAAAGGAAGTGGCGGAATACCGTTCTGCGCCCTCTCATCCGTGTGTGCCCGATATTCTTGTATAAGACCCATTACGTCGTTCTCCTTGTGATTTTTTTATGCTTTTGAAAATCGTGTTCTAACAAAAAGGAAGGATAGCGTCCCGCTTTGAGGCGGGCAAAGCTGTAAAGTTAGTATACTTCTTTAAAAAAAACAATTACGATGTAAGACGAACGAGTTCAATGATTGGCTACGGTTAACGAAGCGGCAAGATCGTTGGACAGAGTCCGAGCTTGAAAATAACCGTTGAGAAAAGTTCGAGGGCAAGGCGAGCGAAAAACAGGAACCGGAGCGGACAGAAGTACATGAGTATTCCGGGTACCGTACAACGCTGTGGCCGAACATTACTGCTGGCTATTCGAGATTTCCTACACTATCAGCATACTGTCACCATAGCTGAGAAACCTATAGTCTCTGACAAGAGCCTCTTCGTAAGCATGCTTCAGATTTTCCCACCCTGCAAAAGCCGCGGTAAGCATCAGAACTGTGGATCGGGGTGCATGGTAATTGGTAACAAGGCCGTCGATAACCCTGAAAGAGTAGCCCGGATAGATAAAGATGTCTGCTTCACCGGTAATTTCTCCGGGTGATTGTTGCTGCTCGATCAACGAAGCGGCATGTTCAAGCGAACGGGTCACCGTGGTTCCAACTGCCACCACTTTTTTTTTCTTTCCTTTTGTTTCACGGATCTTTCTTACAGTGTCGGCGGGTATGCAGTAGTACTCCCGGTGCATGACATGCGAATCCAGATCATCACCTCTGATAGGCAGAAACGTACCGAGCCCGACATGAAGGGTGACGTAAGCAAAAACAACACCCTTTTCCTCAAGAGAATCGAGCAGCTCACGGGTCATGTTCAGCGAAGCGGTCGGTGCGGCAACCGAACCCGGTATTTCTGCAAAAACCGTCTGATAACGCTCACGGTCAACCTCCTCGGCAGCCCTTTTCAGATAAGGCGGAATAGGCACATCGCCATAATCAGCAAAAAAATCCGGCACACTTCTCCCATCCTGGCAGACCACTCTTGCAACCCCCTCTCCTTCTACAGCCGAAACCAGCAGCTTATTCCCATGGACAAGCAGCACGTCTCCTGGCTTCAACCGTCCCCGGTACATTACCAGATCCTGACGGTCATCATGCTTTTCGAGCAAAACAAGCTCAACTTTCGCTCCGGTTGTTTTTTGGGCGAACAATCGGGCCTGAACCACTCTGCTGTTGTTGAGAACAAGAAGATCACCCGGCTCGATAAAGCGACCGAGTTCAGCATACGCAGCATGCAGTATACTCCCTGTAGTACGGTGCAGCACCTCGAGCCTGGTTGTTCCACGATCTGTTGGAGGATAGATCGCTATACTGCTCTGAGGCAGTTCATAATCGTAATCACTGACTTTCATCATACGGTATTCGCCTCGATGAACCTCTATCGGCCAAGCTTTCTCAGCCTGGCTCTGACCGCCTCGGCATGGGCCTGAAGATTTTCATGATCGGCAAATTGCGCAATTTTTTCACCCGACAAACCAAGCTGCTCTTTAGAATAAGAGATAAGAGAGGTATGTTTGATAAAATCACGAACGGAAAGCGGTGAAAAGAAACGGGCGGTTCCGTTAGTCGGAAGAGTATGGTTCGGGCCGGCAAAATAATCGCCCACCGATTCGCAGGAATAACTCCCCATAAAGATCGCACCGGCATGCTTCAAGTCAGGAAGTATTTCCCAGCTGTCACGAACATGCAGCTCGAGATGTTCCGGTGCGATTATGTTTGAAACCTCACATGCTTCACGAATATCCTTGGTTAAAACAATCGCACCGTTTGCCGCCAAAGCCTCTTGAATAATGCTGGCCCGCTGCATTGTAGAGATCTTTTCGTTCGCCAGAGATGTAACAGCTGTCGCAAGCGCTGCCGAGTCGGTGATCAAAACCGATGAAGCGTCAGGATCATGTTCGGACTGTGCAAAAAGATCGAGCACGATAAACTCTGGATCCGCCGAATCATCGGCAATTACAACCACCTCGGAAGGCCCGGCAATGCTGTCTATGGAAACATGACCGAAAACCTCTTTTTTCGCCAGAGCGACGTATTTGTTGCCCGGCCCTGTGATCTTGTCGACTTTCGGCACACGTTCAGTGCCAAACGCAAAAGCCGCAACCGCCTGTGCACCACCGAACTTGTATATCGTATCGATTCCTGCAACATGAGCTGCCGCAAGGATATGAGAACTCACCCTGCCTTCACTGTCACACGGTGTTGTCAAGAATATTTCTTGAACGCCAGCAACCTGAGCTGGAGCGACATTCATGAGAAGAGAAGAAGGATAGGCTGCTTTTCCGCCCGGCACATAGAGCATAACCCTCTCGAGTGGAGTCACCCTCTGGCCGAGAATAACACCGTTTTCACCCTCACAGAAAAAACTTTTCTCAGACTCATGCTTATGAAACGCGGTTATGTTGCAATATGCCTCTTCGAGAATGGCAATGAAGTCCCTGTCGGCGCTTCGATATGCATCCTCGATCAGATCCGCCGAAACGGTAATCTCTCCCGGCATGAAGCCCTGGAATTTCTCGGTGTACTCAAAAAGCGCTCTATCACCACCTGTTTCAATATTTCTCAGAATTTCCTGGACCACTTCCCGGACTTCAGGCTCGAATGTAACACTACGACTGAGGTGACGCTGCAGCTCCGACTTTTCTTCGGCATAGGTAAACAACCTTAACACGGCACAGTTCTTTTAGATAATTCATAAATACAGATCTTTCCACCTAATGTAAACAAACAGGTGATTTAAAGAAACACACCCCCACATTCCGAAAGCAGCATCATACATGGAAAAAACTCAGAGTTCTTCAACGATTTTCATTTGAAAAAATTGTTCCATTACCTACCTTACCTCTTCAGTGAAAGCGATGGAAAACGCCTTCCCGACAGCCTTTTTTCAAGGCACAGCGACACCATAGACACATTACATTCAGGACAGACATGAGCTTTTTTGGTTATCTATTCAGAGACATTGCCGTAGATCTTGGGACAGCAAACACACTTGTTTTTATTCGTGATAAAGGTGTAGTACTGAACGAACCCTCAATTGTCGCCAGGGAACGCAGTACCGGCAAAGTCGTCGCTATAGGGCAGGATGCCCTTCTGATGCATGAAAAAACACATCCAGGAATTGTCACTATCAAACCGCTTGCCAACGGAGTCATAGCCGATTACGAAGCCACCGAAGAACTGATAAAAGGTTTGATCAAAAAAACCAAAAGCCAGTTCTCGTTTGGTATCCGTAGAATGGTTATCGGAATCCCGTCAGGCATTACCGAAGTGGAAAAAAGAGCTGTTCGTGACTCTGCGGAGCATATAGGAGCCAAGGAAGTCTACCTTGTTGCCGAGCCGATGGCAGCAGCGATCGGTATTGGCCTCGATGTCAAGGAACCCATGGGGAACATGGTTGTGGATATCGGCGGCGGAACAACTGAAATTGCGGTAATTTCGCTTGGTGGCATAGCTTCGGGTGAATCGCTTCGTGTAGCAGGGACCGACATCACCAACTCAATTATGCGGCATTTCCGAAAGGCTTACAACCTCGCTATCGGAGAAAGAACAGCTGAAGAAGTTAAAATACGTATTGCATCGGCAAACAAGCTCGATAAAGAGCTGACCATGACTGTGAGGGGCCGTAACCTCGTCACCGCTCTTCCCGAAGAACGTGAAGTCAACTCTCCAACCATACGAGAAGCAATTACAACGCCAATCAGCCAGATTATCAACTCGATCAAGAAATGCCTTGAGGTAACCAAACCCGAGTTGTCGGCTGACGTTCTCGACAGAGGACTGTTTCTTGCTGGAGGCGGCGCGCTCATCAAGGATCTCGACAAGAAAATTCATGATGAAACGAAACTTGCCGTTCACATCAGCGAAGACCCGTTGACCGCCGTTGCACGGGGAACCGGAAAAGTACTTGAAGACCTGGAGAATTACCGGACCGTTCTCCTCCCGACAAAGAGATACTGATCGGAGAGCTTATTGCAATTCACTCAGGCTTCAAGCTATAACCTGCCAAGGAAACAAACAACCAGTCCACAGCAAGCCACAACTGAAAAAAAATCGTTGTTCGTCGCAATGCAATACGTCTCCCCTTTTGACCTTTACCCTCTAACTTATGCCTTTTTTCCCCTAGCCTCTCTTCTCTTCAACTAGCCGAGTGTAAAACGCTTCATACTGTTCGACAAGCCTGGAAACATGGTATTTGCGAGCCTGTTCCACACAGTTTTTCGAAAAGCCATCCCACTTTTTCTCATCGGAAAGCAGCTCAAGGGCTTTTTCCGACATTCGACCGACATTACCGAGTTCGACGAGGAATCCATGTTTACCGTTTCCGATAAACTCCGGAAAACCACCCATGTTCGTCACTATAACCGGCACACCACAAGCCATGGCTTCAAGAGCGGCGAGGCCGAACGATTCACCCCCGCTCGGCATGAGCATCAAGTCGGAAACGGAAAGTAATGGAACGATATCATCGATCTTGCCGAGGAACCGAACGTGTTCTGCGATACCGTTTTCCCTGACCCAGACTTCGGCCTCACTTCTTTCCGGACCGTCACCAACAAGCAGCAGGGTTGCAGGCACATGCTGTACAAGCGTATAAAAAGTCTTCAATACATCGCGAATCCGTTTGACCGGTCTGAAGTTGGAAATATGAATGCAGACCTTTTCACTGTCAAGCTCGAGTTGTTCACGAATTTCTTTGGTACGCGGCAAGCGGTAAAACAGCTCCGTATCGACAAAATTAGGGATAACCTCAACCTCGACTCTCGGATCGAAGAGCCTTACGGTTTCCTTTCTGAGAAATTCCGAAACGGCAGTCACTCCATCGGATTTATTGATAGCAAGCCTTACTGCACCATGCATACTGCTATCCGCACCAACCACGGTAATGTCGGTACCATGCAGAGTCGTTGCCAGCCTGAAACATCTTGCATCCGAGCATGACTCTTCAAGCATCTGACGAGCAAGCATTGCGCTGAGCGCATGGGGAATAGCATAGTGCGCATGCACGACATCGAGTTTCTCGTAGGTCGCCACCTCGGCAATCTTCGTTGCAAGAGCAAGTGAATAAAAGGGGCATTCGAAAACCGGATAGTGTACGGCTTCGACTTCATGGTAAAAGATATTTTTCGAGAAGGTTCCCAGCCGAAACGGTGCCGAGCGATTGATAAAATGCACGATATGCCCCCGATCAGCAAGAGCCTTACCCAACTCGGTAGCCACCGCGCCACTACCGCCATATGTATGGTGACAGGAAATACCTATTTTCATGATCAACAGTTAAAAAATTAGGGGACGTTCACAACTATTTAAACTTAAATTCATCCAAAAACGATCAACTCCTCCTAAGAATAAGATTGACTGCCGCCGCAGATACTCCCAAAAGCTTCGCCGCTCCGGCGTAAGTCATTCCGAGTTCTCGCACATATTCTAACGCGAGGGTTTTTCGCAATGCCGAACATTTCCTCATCCTACAACCTCCCTGTAGAGCCTCAACCATTATTCCTGCCTTTTCACACGCACAATGAAGACGTTTTTCAGCTTCTTTTTCCATTGAAACCGCTGGCAACCGTTCTTTGACATTTTCCTCTACTTCATCAAGCATCTTTCGAACAAACTCTCCACTTCCTAATATTCGTTCATCACTAAACTGTTTTTGACGCCGTTTTCTGAGTGACTTCACTTCGGACCACCCACCGATCGATCGAACCAAACCCCCTCCAGTTAGCTCCTGTTGACGCCCCAGTTTACTCTCAGATAAAACAAATCCTTCATAAGCCTTTATAGCACGTGAATCATTTTCCGCAAAATACTCAAGTACATATTTGCAATCTTGCCATTTATGCCGGCTCCTCCCCATTATGACGGCATGCCCACTCCACTTATAGTATTTCAGTTCTTCCAGCGACATGACAAGACCTGCCCGTAATGGATTGAGATGAATATAGCTGACCAATCGTAAAAAGTAGGGCTCCTCTTCGCAAACAATTGATTTATATCTGTTTTGGAAAAGATGGCCATGCCTTTGATACTTCCTGTTGAACCAGCTAGCATACCTTGTCAAAAGCTTTCTCATGAATGTAGATAGCCCCTGTGAACTGCTCTTTAAAAGAATATGCGCATGATTGCTCATCAGTGCCCATGCATAGATTGAGGTTTTGGTTGCAACAGCAACCTCACCCATGCAGGAAACAAAAAATCCACGGTCTTCGTTATCATGAACGATGTTTTTCCCTTCTATTCCTCGAACCATCACATGATGTAGAGTTCCTGGTGCATCGAGCCTTGCTCCTCTTGGCATAGAAACATATTGAATTGTTAACCAGTGCCTGATTGACATCAAAATAAAATTTAAGAAAATTTAGTTTAAATTGTTGTGAACGTCCCTAATACAATATTTTGTCAAGGAAACATTTTATACCTGAATACCCGTTACAATAAAAGCCAAACCCCCTACGACACATTCCAAATCATGGATATGTAGAAATATGTGTAAATCCATTCTGTACCGCCTCCCATGAAAAAGCAACGAAATATTTCAATCGAGCTTGCCTCGACACTTCCTGCTGAAGAACAGCAGATAGAACTCGTTGAGCGCAAGGGCATCGCCCACCCTGATACCATGTGTGATTCCATCATGGAAGCCGTTTGTATAGCTCTTTGTAAGGAATATAACGACCGCTTCGGACGCATCCTGCACCACAACATCGATAAAGGTATGCTTGTTGCCGGTCGAACCATGCCCCAACCGGGCGGAGGAAAGGTTATCGAGCCCATGAAAATCATTTTCGGCGATCGCGCAACCTATACTCATGATGGCACGGTCATTCAGGTAGGCGAAATTGCCGAAGCCACAGCAAAAAAATGGCTTCGCAAAAATCTGCGGTTTGTCGATCCGGAAGTCAACATCATATACCAGAATGAAATCAAACCCGGCTCTCCCGAACTTACCGATACGTTCTCACGACCGGTTATCGGAGCCAACGATACGTCGGTCGGTGTCGGACATGCTCCGCGAACCGAAACGGAACGGCTGGTATTTGAAACGGAACAATACCTCAACTCGAACATTTTCAAATATGCCTATCCTGAAACAGGCAAGGATATCAAGGTCATGGCTTTCAGGAAAAATCGTGACCTGACAATGACCGTCGCAATCGCTTTCGTCGATCGTTATATTCGCGACAAGAAGATTTATTTCGAGAAGAAACAAATTATCCAGGATAACATCACCCAGTTTATCAGGTGTAAACAGGAAAATATCGACAACGTCACTGTTCAGCTCAATACACTTGACGACCCGGAACGAGGAGCAGAAGGCATATACCTTACAGTACTCGGCACTTCTGCAGAAAGCGGCGATGGTGGACAGGTAGGTAGAGGTAACCGCGTAAACGGTTTGATAACCTTCAATCGCCCTCAAAGTCTCGAAGCTGCTGCAGGGAAAAACCCGGTCAATCACGTCGGCAAAATCTACAATGTTCTCAGCCATGAAATCGCAAGGCGAATTCACAAGGAAGTTGACGGAGTCAAGGAGGCCACCGTTTACCTTTGCAGCCAGATAGGTCAACCTCTCGATGAACCTTTACAGGCATCGGCAAAACTCATCCTCGACGAGGATTTCCATCTCGACGATGTTCGCAAAACCGTAACCTCGATCATCCAGGTCGAACTCGCCTATATCGGTGTATTCATCGAACAACTCGCCTTAGGCAAATACAGCATATGCTGACACATAACCATACCATCTCTTATACTTGTAACTTTTATCGTGGCACATAATGCCGAACCTTTTCTGCACTTCCATCAACCAACACCTCGAGACCATCGCGAAACGTCTGGTCACCTGCCTTCATAGCGTCGGTGAAACAGAACTCTGGAACGATTTCGCACCTAACCTTTCAAGTCCAGGGAACCTCGTTCTTCATGTAACCGGCAATCTCAATCAGTATATTCTCAAAACTCTTGGCAATAAAATAATCTTTCGTGATCGCGACAAAGAGTTTCACGATAAGCCAGACACAAACATCGATACACTCTGTGAAGCATTTGAAGCAACCATCGGGGAATGTATTGCCGTTGTGAACTCACTCGACAGCGAACGTCTTTCCCGAATCTATCACGTACAGGGTCTTGAATATAGTGGCTATGGTATTCTCATTCATGCAACTGAACACCTGAGTCATCATACCGGACAGTTTATCTGGTTTTGTAAATACCTTTTCGATGCGGACATTGACTTCTTTAAAGGACGGGATTTGAATGTCCAGTAATACAGACAGCGATCGACTGATATTTGCAGAGTTCGTTGCACTGTTAGCCATGATGATGTCACTCGCCGCTCTGTCGATCGATGCTGTTCTTCCAGCTCTTACGATAATAGGTGGGGAGCTTGGCGTCGAGTATGAGAACACCAACCAGTTGATTATCTCCTTTCTCTTTCTCGGTATGTCCGGTGGTCAAATATTCTATGGTCCACTCTCGGATGCTGCAGGAAGAAAACCTGCAATTTATATCGGTTTTATCATTTTCATTTCAGGTACACTCTTGTCACTTTTCGCCCACTGTTTCACTCTGATGCTAGCAGGGCGGGCCCTCCAGGGTCTGGGTGCTGCAAGTCCCCGTGTTGTTTCGATAGCAATTGTGAGAGATCGGTACGAAGGGCAGAAAATGGCGCAGGTTATGTCTTTTATCATGACATTTTTTATTATCATACCAATCCTTGCTCCCGCGCTCGGTCAACTTATCCTTAGCGTTTCAGGCTGGAGATCGATTTTCGGATTGTTTCTTTTCCTCGCTTTTTTCTCGCTCATCTGGTTTTCCTTACGGCTTCCAGAAACTCTGGAAAAAGAAAAGCGTATACCCTTTTCTCCAGTCAGGATCATATCGAGCGTCCGTGAAATCTTGAACACCCGCCAGTCATTTGCCTATACCATCATATCAGGCCTTATTTTCGGCTCTTTTCTCGGCTATCTGAACTCTTCACAGCAAATCCTTCAAATACAATATGGACTTGGCGACAAGTTCCCGTTGTATTTCGGGATTCTGGCAATTGCCTTTGGCACTGCAACACTAATGAACTCGAAACTTGTGACATTTTTCAGCATGAAAAATCTTATCCTGCGAGCAATGCAGGCTTTCGTTATTCTCTCCGGAGTGTTTCTTGTTTTCTCCCTGGCACAAAACGGACATCCTCCGTTCTTGTCGTTCATGCTTTACCTGATCCCTCTTTTCTTTACCATCGGCATTCTGTTCGGCAACCTCAACGCATTGGCAATGGAGCCTCTCGACCATATAGCAGGTATAGGAGCTTCTACGATCGGTTCACTTTCGACTTTCACAGCCCTTGCAATCGGTACGGTTATCGGCCAAAGCTATGACGGTACCATCCTGCCGCTCATCTCGGGTTTTCTCCTGCTCGGCACCACCGCTCTTGTGATCATCCAACTGGTTGACAGAAAACGTTGAGAGCCCAATACTCCACTCTGCCGACCGGGTATGCCATTGTATACAAAAGTGGCTTGTGGTTCATTAGCCACTATTCACGAAAAAACGGGGAAAATGAATAGCAATACCTTTACATTCGTGAATGCAAACCGATGGCATTGCCTTCCGTATCAAGCACTTTCGCAACAAATCCATACTCGCCGATGCTTGACTTCTCCCGTAAAACGCGACCGCCTTTTTCAACTGTTTTTCGGCAAGCATCATCGATATCAACCGACGTGAAGTAGATCAATGCCCCTTCACTCGATGGAACATAACCCTCTCCCTTTACAAGACTTCCCGGGGCACCGGTTTCATCCTCTTTCATTGGAAACCAAGCCATCTTCAGCTCATCCATCTCCTGTTCATCGAGCGTAACACCAAATACATGTTCATAAAAATTCTTGGCCCTTTTCATGTCCACAACAGGAATTTCAAACCAGCCAACCTGATTATAGTTTATCGCCATGATTCTCCCATAGTTCTCTTTCTCATAACGCAATACCTGCACATCAAGATCTGTTATACGACAAAACCCATTTTACACAGCCATCTCCTTTCACCGGTAAAGGTTTCATACAAGAATGGATAATGATCACAGTAATGAACTCATGCAACGAATGCAACCATCGAACAGACCACAGGGCATTGAACATCGAAAAGATAGGGATACAACGAAGAATAATAAGAAAAAGCGGAAACAGTCCTAAGTGGGGGAACCGCGCCGCCACCAAGGAAAAGGTTATCTATCAAGCCAATCAGTAACTGATGGAAATGCCGGTAATGAACGCATTGGTATTGATACCGTCATTGGGATCACTGAAACCAGCATTGGACAGGTGCCTGAAACGATACCCGGCATTGAAGGCAAGATTATGAGCCAGCTCAAACTGAAAACCTGCTCCTATCTGGCTGAGAAAGTTGAACCCGTCATCTCCCTGTTCAACGGTATCGATACTGAAATAAGCAGGACCTGAACCGATTTCTCCATAAAATGAAATCTCGTCTGTCAAGGGGGTGATATACCGAAAACCAACATTCAGACCAATTTCAACACCGTCTTCAGGTGCAACGATAGTATTTACAAACGGTTCGATGCCAAGCTGAAGGGCACCTGGACCACTTAATCCTACAAAATCACTGATGTCGAAACCCACTCTTACGGAGAAAGGTATAACTTCAAGATCATCATCTCTTCTCAATTCTCCCCTTGCATATCCTGAACTGAAAGAAAGTTCACTGAAACGAAAGGGTTCTACCCGATCGGTAAACGCATGGACTCTTGTGCTGCTATCCGCAGAAGCTACAAGGGGCGAAAGAGAAAAGCAGGTAACTATAAGTGCGACAACAACTTTTCTGATGTGCATAGTGCTTCTCGGTTATTTAAAGCTATTCAATGGCCAGAGATTGAGGAATCTTTCTTTAACATTATAATACAAAAACTATAAGAAAATCGCATGTTCTTCGAAAGTAGATTCAGACCATGTAGCACTTTCTCAACAATCATACCGAGAATCTTCATAAAAAAGCCTTGAAACCATTTTCATCCTCTGCTGTATTGCCATCCGCCGTCGATCTTCGTACATTTCGCATGGTTTTCATAAATTCATATTTGAATCTTTCTATTTTTCCGAATATCTGTATTTCTATGGAATACTTCACCAAGACCATCGTTCGTGAGACTGTCGAAACAATCCAGATTCTCGATGTCACCGACGAAGTCCGTGAATTTGTTGCATCATGCGACCTGAAAAAGGGACAACTCACTCTTGTGAGTCAACACACAACGGCGTTCATCAATATCAACGAACAGGAACCCCGACTGCTTGAAGACATGGTAATTTTTCTCAAGCGTCTCGTCCCAAAAGACGGAGAATACCTGCATAATATCACCCCTATCGACGGTCGAGACAATGCACACTCCCATCTTATGGGTCTCTTCATGAACAGTTCTGAAACAATTCCTTTCGAGTCAGGCAAACTTCTGCTTGGCGAGTGGCAATCAATTTTCCTTGTGGAACTTGACGGCCCGCGCCCCAAACGCAGCGTTCTCATGCAAATTTCAGGGATATAAACCCTGAAAACAATAGGGTTAACCGATGCCCCTGAATTGGTCACGAGCGGTCATCGAGCTCGATGAAGCGTACAAGCCCTCTGTAAAAAACATAGCAATAACAGGAGTGGAAATCCCGGAAAGCGTTTCGATGCTTATTTAAATAATTTCACCCTTAGGAACCGGGAACCTCGTAATCCCGTTAGATAGAAATACGTAAATACAAACCAATCCTTTGCCTATGTTGACCAAAATTTCATATCTGTCACCATAAACACCTGCGTTTTCAACAAACCAGCATAGGTCACAAGAACACCACACATGGAAAATTTGTCACCGTTTCCGGTAAATGGGAAGTATTCTTTCCTCTCGAAAATTCATTCCCCTGATGATCTTAAAAAGTTCAAACCGGAAGAACTTCAGAAAATAGCTGATGAATGCAGGGCCTACCTTATCGATGTCATAGCGGAAAACGGAGGGCATTTCGCTTCGAGCCTCGGAGTCGTCGAAATGACAGTGGCTCTCCATTACGTCTACAACACTCCCTATGACAAAATAATCTGGGATGTTGGTCATCAGGCTTACATACATAAAATGTTGACCGGCAGAAAAGATCTGATGCATTCCAACAGGAAATTCAATGGTATTGCCGGCTTTCCAAAAATTTCCGAGAGCCCCCACGATGCATTCGGAACAGGACACGCATCAACGTCGATTTCCGCTGCAACAGGGCTGGCAGCAGCCAGAGACCTTTCAGGAAGCAATGAAAAAATCATCGCGGTTATCGGAGATGGCAGCATGACGGGAGGAATGGCGTTCGAGGCAATGAACCATCTTGGAGACACAAAAAGTGATGTTCTCGTGGTTCTCAACGATAACCAGATGGCAATCGCCCCCAGCACAGGAGGTCTTAAAAATTATCTCGTCAATATCTCTTTTAACAAAACCTACAACAAGGTCAGAAAATTCATCTGGGATTCGATATCCCTCTTGAACAACGATCTTGGAGAAACTGCGAAGCATGCCGTTCATAAAATCGAAGACGGCATAAAAGCCGCCCTGACCACCGGCGCTTTTTTTGAAGCTCTTGGGTTCCGTTATTTCGGGCCTATCGACGGGCATGATATGGATAAACTGGTCAAAGCATTTGAAGAAATGCAGGAGCTCCCCCACCCCAAACTCCTTCATGTAATCACAACAAAAGGCAAAGGATTCAAACCCGCTGAAGATAACCAGAGCAAATGGCATGCAAGCAGTGGAGGATTCGATACCACCACAGGAAAAACCCTGAAAAAAAACACGAAAACCTCTCCTCCGAAATACCAGGATATCTTCGGCAGAACCTTGACGGAAATTGCCTCAAAAGACCATAGGGTTGTTGGAATCACCGCAGCCATGCCTGGTGGAACTTCGCTCGATATTTTCCAGGGAGCCCATCCCAATCGTTTTTACGATGTCGGTATCGCAGAACAGCATGCTGTCACTTTCGCGGCAGGAATGGCTGCAAAGGGTTTCAAACCTTTCTGCGCCATATACTCAACGTTCCTGCAAAGGGCATACGATCAGCTAATTCATGATGTAGCGTTGCAAAAGCTTCCTGTTGTTTTCGCTATCGATCGAGCCGGTCTGGTAGGTGAAGACGGTCCAACTCATCACGGATCGTTCGATCTTTCCTACCTTCAACCGGTTCCAAACATGGTTGTCATGGCACCGAAAGACGAACAGGAACTCCGAGACATGATCTATACCGCCTCGCAATATGATGCTGGACCTGTCGCCGTTCGTTACCCGAGAGGTACCTGTACCGGTCTGAAACTGAACCCCTACTTTACTTCGCTCGAGATTGGCAAAAGTGAGATTGTACGGGAAGGCTCATCAATTGCCATTCTTGCAATCGGTACCATGGTAGAAAAATCGATTGAAGCCGCACATCTGCTTGAACAGGCAAACATCGACGCTCTTGTAGCAAACATGCGCTTTCTCAAACCCCTCGATGTCGCAATGGTTCACGCTATCGCTGAAAGTCACGAAAAAATTGTCGTTGTCGAGGAAAACAGTGTTATAGGAGGTCTTGGAAGTGCTGTAAACGACTACCTCATGAAGGAAGGTTTGTCAAACAAAGTATTGACTCTTGGCTTACCCGATGAATTTGTCACCCATGGCAACATGAACGATCTCTATCGGATGCTTGGATTGGACCCTGAAAATATTTGCAAAAAAATTAAAAAATTTTACAAAGGCGATACCGCAGGAAAGAACGAAAGCAGCCAAAGCACGATCCGGACAGACAGATTTGCATAGACGCCTGCCACTAGATCGTCAACCATAACGCCCCACGCTCCCGGTAATTTCTGAGCGACATTGACCGGCTCGGGTTTGAGGATATCGAATAAACGGAACGCCATAAAACCCAAAACTACAGAAAACCATCCTGCAGGCAACAGCAGAAGAGCGATCCATTGACCGGCAACCTCATCGATCGTAACCTGAGAAGGGTCGTGGCCGTAGATTCTCTCCATAATCCCTGCAGACCACAGACCGACAACAAAAACAACACCAACAGCCGAAACAGCTATTTCCAACTGCTGAAAGGCAGGAACCGCAGCGAAAAAAACAGCGGCAGCGAGACTGGTAACCGTCCCGGGTGCAAAAGGGAAAAAACCCAATCCAGCACAACTTCCCGCAAATGTAGCAATGAACGTTTTCATGCGTCAACTCATTCAGCCACGTTAACGTGAAGGAGATGGGCTCAACAGTCCTTTCCAGTTCTGCACAAGATATGAAATACCGGTATAAACCGTATAAAGTGTTATCAGGAGCATGATATAATCCAGGTAGTCGGAATGCAGAATATTGTGCACTGCGGAAGAAACATATCCACCGGTAAACTCCTCTTCCTCGAGCAGGATAAAAAGCATAATCACATAGGCAAAAACGTTCTGTGTCAGCGTTTTGTATTTTGCCTCCCTGCTTGTCACCACAGGTTTGTTTTTCCACTCCGCATAGACGCGCAGAACCGTCACCACAACATCCCGCAGTACTACCAGCATCACCATCCATAGAGCCAGGTATCCTTCCCAGACATAGATAAGAAATGCTGCCGTAATAAGAAACTTATCTGCCAAAGGATCGAGAAATGCCCCCAATCTGCTGGTAAGACCGTATTTTCTTGCATGATAACCATCATAAATATCGGTTAACGAGGCAAAAACGAAAACGACGACTCCCAGAAGCTTCATATAAGGCGAATCGAGCAGAAGCAGAAACATAAAAACCGGAACAAGCACTATTCGAAGTGCTGTCAACTGATTGGGCAACGTCATGTGCTGCATAACGCAAACATCGATGGGTATTGTAAGAATCCTTTATTTGCGCTCAAGATAATGTATCCGCCTCACTTTCTCAACTCAAGCCATGAGGCTTTCCTCAAAAGAACCGCTTCACGACTATCGGTCAGCATGCACACGTTTCCGGTAGAGAGTCATACCGCCCGGTGTAATATTCATTGTTCTATTACACGGGGTGATGCGGCATTCATACTGACGTTCATTGGAAAACGGTTCCCCGGATAAAACCTGTGAAATAGTTGTTTATGATTTCACGGGTCAAGCCCGGGGATGGTTATCGATAAGATAAATTGTAAGACCAATGAGACAACCTCGGTTGACAGTCTGAAGAATACAAACGCTCGGAACTATCACAACGCTATAATCGTCACCCCAACACCTCCTTCCGACCAGTCTCCCAGCCTGAAGCTTTTCACCGCTGGATGCTGCTTGAGGCACTGCGCCACCCTCTGACGCAGTGCACCGGTTCCCTTTCCATGTATAATGGTCGCCTGGTGAACCCTGTTCAACCGCAGTTTATCGACGAAACGTTCTACTTCACCAACGGCCTCATCTCCCTGAAGACCCCGCAGATCGAGTCTTGTGGAATCAAGCGGAGAAGACGATACCGGAGATACTGTACGTTCGAGTTTTTTCGCTTTCGCCTTCGAAATTTTTTCGAGGTTTTTCAGTGCCGTCGACAAGCGGAACGTTCCACACTGCACAATTGCTTCTTCCCCCTGTAGAGACACAACCTCTCCTGTAGTGTTGGTTGTAAGAACACGAACGGTATCCCCTTTCCGAATGGAAAAATCGGGTCGAAGAGAGTGCTCCAACTCTGCCGCAAGTTTTTTTTCCTCTGACAATACAGCTTTTTTCCGCTTTTCAAGCTCGTTTCGTGCAGCGGAAACAACACCTTCAACCGGTTGTTTCCTTACGTCGTGCAGAATGTCACGAATCGCTTTTTTTGCTTGCTCGATTTCCCGGACCATTTCTCTCCGGGTTTTCATCTTCATCTCCCGTTCCCGGCTTTTCAGCTCTTCGTCTTTTTTGCCAAGACGTGCTTTTTCAGATGCGAGAGTATCCATTTCCCTTTCGAGCGAAGCTTTCAGCTGTGAATTATTTTCGAGAGAAATCCTCAGATCATCGAGCATACTATCGAGCCCGGTCCTGCCTTTATCAAGATAACTTTCTGCCCTGTCGACCACCTTCCGGCTGAACCCCATGCGCTGCATCATGGCAAAAGCGAAACTGTTACCGGGCAAACCTTTCACGAAACGAAACGAGGGACTCAGTGACGAACGATCAAATTCCATTGCACCGTTCACCACCCCGTCTCTTGCATGGGCATAGGCTTTCAACTCTCCAAGATGTGTCGTAACAATAACTTTCGCACTATTTACAAGCAGTTCCTCGATAACCGAGCGTGCAATAGCGCTTCCCTCTTCAACATCCGTCCCCGAACACAACTCATCGATCAACACCAGACTTTTTTCCGTTGCCACATCGAGAATCAACCGTATTTGTTCGAGATGGGAACTGAACGTTGAAAGATCGTTTTCGATAGATTGTTCATCACCGATCTCGATAAACATCTTTTCAAAAAGCGGAAACACAGAACTTTCGCTACAGGGAACCAGAAAACCATGGGCAAGCATACAGCACAAAAGACCCGCAGTTTTCATAGCAACAGACTTGCCGCCTGCATTCGGACCTGAAATGACGAGAACCTGCTCTTTATCGTCCAGCTCCATATCGAGAGGAAACACCTTTTCATTTTTCCTGCGGTGAGAAACAAGAAGCCATGGATGAAAACCGTTGAGTATCCGTAACGTTTTTCCTTTTCCAACTTCCGGTAATACCGAACTGGTATCGAGTGCAACCCGAGCACGACCATAGAGTGAATCAAACACCGCCATCAATGCCTGATTGTGTTGAACGTTCTTGCGCTCTTCTCTGATACGCCCTGTCGTCTCTCTCAAAATCCGTTCGACCTCTCTACGCTCGTTAATTTCGAGATCCTGAATTCTGTTGCTCAGCTCAAGCGTTTCAGCGGGCTCTATAAACACTGTCTGCCCTGTATGGGAATAATCCTGAATGAATCCTGGCAGTTTGTATTTGTATTCAACCTTGAGACCCAGAACCAGCCTGCCGTTTTTCATAGCCACAGTATCTTCCATGAGCCAACCTCTCTCCTGGCAGCGCTTGAGAAGACGAGTCATTTTCTTGCGCAGTGCTTCTCTGCTCTCGTTGAGTTCACGCCTCAAGGTAAAAAGACCGTCACTCGCCGTATCCCTGACCTGTGCCTGATCATCGACCACTCGCAGGATTTCATATTGTAGCGACTTCTCCAGCCAAAGCTGAATTGTCAAATCGTTCAGTGAAGGATAAACTGAACGGTTTTGAAACATGCACTTTCTAAGCTGCGCTGAAGCACGGAGAAGATCGTGAATATCGAGTAATTCACGAGGCTCAAAATAGGTGTCTGCTGTATCGAGTTCCTTGAGCAGTGACCGTGTATCCGGTAATGCGGAAAACGGTAAAGGATTGCCTTCTTCAAGAAACAGTCGTAACTCGAGCACTCGCTTGAGTTCCTCCTCGAGCTTTGCATGCTCACGAAAAGGAAGTGTACCGGCAAGCACATCCCTGCCCATATCGGAGAGACAAAAGGATGATGCATAAACAATAATCCTGTCAAACTCCAGCTTCCTTTTTGTAACACTATCCATCATCATCGCTCTATTCGATTAATTCCTTTTTATTCAATGAAAAATACAATGCTTCCACTCTTTTCTTCACCTGCCACCATTACTCACAATCTGCCCACTATTTACCTGGCTTTTGCTGGAAAAAGCATCTGGCAACCGTATATTGTTTATTCTTTCCGCATGCTGTCATCAATCTAAATAACTGAAACATGGAAAAAGAGAAGCTCGTCATTATCAGTACCATAGGTAATGATAATCCTGAAAAAGCGACCTTGCCATTCGTGCTTGCAACTGCCTGCCAGTCTCAGGATACAGATGTCGTGATGTTCCTGCAATCTTCGGCGGTTGTTTTGGCAAAAAAAGGCGAAGCGGAATATATCAAGGCTGACGGCCTTGTCCCTCTCAAGGAACTGCTCGATACGTTCATGGAAATGGAAGGCTCACTTTATTTATGCTCACCGTGCATCAAGGAAAGAGGAATTTCAATGGATGAGGTGATAGAAGGCGCCAACGTTGCCGCAGCGGGAACACTGGCCAGCGAAGTAATGAGTGCAAAATCAGTAGTCACTTATTAAAAAGCGCATTTTCAATTTCAACAGCAATCTCGACGCCCCTCGAATAACCCACTTTTTTTGAGGTTTCAGGACGTTGTATTCTATAAAACCTCAATGAACAGTCATGAGCCCCGATTCGACAAAGATACCCGGTGGCTAAGAGAACATTTCTCTCTCATCCGCCCTGCAAGGTACTCAAAGCATAGCATCGAGCAAAAACATAGGGACAAAACCCTATGTTATGCTCCTCGAAGATTCATGGTTGGCATCCTGAACAAAGCATATTGCAACCATTTATGGGCAAAAACCATCAACTCCTCTTCATCATTTCTGAGTTGCTCCTTCTGCTCTTCGTCAATATCGAACACGTCGAAGAATCGGCTTTCGAAAACAAACGATTTGAACGAATCGACTTCATAACTACCCATAAAAAACATTTTCAGGCTTTTCTCATCGGGCTCCAGGTCAGGACTGTACATTTTTTTATTCAAAATCAGATCCATCCAGACTTTGTTTTTATCGTCATAGAGATCGATCTCCTGCTTTTTTCGCCACTCCGCTACCGTGTGCTCTTGCTTTTCTTCAAATCCTTTGCAGTGCTCTTCTTGTATAAGAAAATAAAAATCACTCCCTTGCGCTGCGTCATTTTTATAGATTCCGAATCCGATAGGATAATACCTGCATGCAAGAGGCCGGTCTTCATAGAGTGAACACCCCTCTTCTCCAACAAATCTGCACGCGCCTGTTTGTTCAAGTTTCAGTTTCAGGAACGGCAGTTTGGATTCACCGTGAATAACCGGTTCGGTGTGCTTGGAAATGAATTCAGCAGATGTCATATCGAGTCGATTTTTCATCCGCAGAATATCGTAGGGCGTCAAAAAAATGTCAAGATCCCTACAACATGCGTTATAACAGGAAAGGTCTTTATGACAACCGAAACAGAAGGAACTGTCATCGGTCAGCTTTGTCTTTTCATCGAGATTCAATCCGAGTTTGTTCAATATATTATTCATGGTTACTTCTTTTATCCTTGTGATACTCTTACTTATATGCTTTTTTCAGCTTCATGATCATGTCATACTCCGAGGGATGCCGTGTGTCATGGAAATTCAAAAAGATACTCGAAAGTTCTCGGTTTCGCAGTACTTCTGTACTTCGAAACAGAAAAATTCGGCAAGGCGTTGATCAAGAAAAAATTGCATAAGCAGCAAAGATGGCTTATCATATTTTTCAGGGCAGACATACCTAAATTTCGATAGAAAAAAATCCTATGAAGATCAAGGAAGCGCCACAATGCCCTCATTGTGGAACAAAGATGAAAAAATGTGAACCCCCTCCATATAACTATGGGGATGGGCTTGGCTGGTGTACACCCTATTTTTATATGTGCTTCAATGATGAGTGCAGCCTCTATGTCAATGGTTGGAACAACCTGAAGGAAAACTACAACAAAGTCGCATCATACCGGTGCATGTGTTATCCTGACAATGGAGTTTTCGAAGCAATGTGTGTCTTTTCACCCGATGGATTGAAAGGTCAAATTATCGAAGAGCACTAAAACAAGGATCGCCGTCAAGGCGATCCCGGAACTGGATTCTCTCCTCTTGAAGAACACCGTAGTCTTCAGACTTCGATATCCCGCTTCAACATTTTCGTATACGTAATCGCAACCGTTCTATAAACAAAATGTGCAAGTTTTGAATACGGCACGTAGATGATGATGTAAAAGACAAATACCAGGTGCAGAAAGTATGTCAGATATGCAATAACCGGAGGAAAATTCATCACTCTGAACAACTGTGCAAGCATCCCTGAAGCTCCCACAAGCAACACCATTCCGGCAAACACCCAGTCAAACGATGACGTGACCGTATCAACCCCGCGTTCCTTCAGCCTGTTGGCAATGATCAGACCGCCTCCTGCAAGAAGCGCGAGAGAACTGACATTGGCCAGAAGCTTGAACAATGACCGTACAACCAGCGCAGCGGTTTCAGAGCCGCCGAGCAATGCCAGAATATCGGGATCGTCAACAGGATAAGGTGATTCCCATTGTAATCCGTAAAGAAACAAAATTGCAAAAAGAGTCGTCATAAAAAGACCTATAAATCCGTAAAACACCAGCATGTGCGCAATCGAACGGTCTTTGTTTTCATCACACTTTTTGAACTTCGAGTGGGTCATGATCTCTTTCAGTGTCTCGATAAAGCTTGGTATGAAACCCGCTTTAGGTTTTATTTCAGAACCTTCGCTGAGATTTTTCCAGAACCTCGAAATACTGACGCCAAACATAACGATCGCCAGAATCGAAAGAGGTCCGAAGATCTGATCGATATAGTGAATGGGAAAAAGTTTGGAGAAAACCACCTCGCCTTCAGGAATGCCAAGATGACCTGTCACACCGAGAACAAGCAGAAAAAACACGACCGGAATAGCAAGCGCCTGCCAGATGTTCTTCGGATCCCCTGCTATTTTACCCATAAATTTAGGAAAAGCGTTCTCCTGAATAACGCTTTTTCTCAAGATAGCAAGCACATCACCCGGTCTGGCTCCCCTCGGGCAGTACTTCGAACAATCGTTACAGTTATGACAAAGCCATATATCGGCACTTTTGACCAGCTCATCCTTCAGGCCCCATTGCGCCATAAGCATCTCTTTTCTGGGGAACGGCCTGTCATCAGGGGATAACTGACACACAACGGAACAAGTGGCGCATTGATAGCACTTCTTCATTGTATCGGCACCGGCCTCTTTGAGTTCCCTGACAAATTGTACATCCGGTGTAAATACAGTTTTTTCAGCCATATATTACCTCCACATTTAACAGCTCTACAACCAGGACAACGCGTCGAAACCTATTCGGATCTTTCCTTTGAAAGATACATGATCACGCTTTTTCGCGTTGCTGTCTGCGGTTATTGTTATTAGAATCCCTTGTAAGGATTTTCACCAATATCATCGATCTTCTTGGTAAACTCCTCAATTATCCCAGGCAGTTTTTCCCATTCATTTATTGCAATTTGTACCTGCTCGACCCTTTCTGCTTCGAGCATGAGACGATCGAGTGTTTCCTGAACTTTTCCCAGCCTTTCATTTGCCATCTGGCTTCCCTTGACATAATGGCACTGGTAATCATCCCCGTACTTACATCCGAGGAGTAGAATACCATCGATCCCTTTGGAAAGGGCATCGGCAATCCACACGAGGTTCAATCCACCAAGGCATCGCAGCGGTATCAGTCTGATATTGGGGTTGAGATTCATCCTGTTCAGACCCATCATATCAAAAGCGGGATAAGCGTCGTTTTCACAGACAAAACCAAGAATAAAGGTTCCTTCATCAGGAACTTCAATGGATTTCAACATAGATGAAATCATATCGACACTGTAGTCCTTGAATGAAATAACCCTTTGCGGACATGCTCCCATACAGACACCGCAACGGCGGCAACGAGACGGGAATTCAAGCGGAGTTCCGTCCGCTTTTTCATTGTAAGCCCCGAACGGACACTCGACGGTGCATCTTCTGCACTGAGTACAGCTTTCAAATCGTATTTCAGGGTACGTCCTGTCCCATGTTCTGGGATGGACGGCTCTTCCCTCTGCAGTGAGTTCGAGACACTGTATGGCTTTCAATGCGGCTCCGGTTGCATCCGCTACAGACTGAACCGCATCCATGGGATGGCGTACCGCTCCTGCAGAATAAATACCTGTTCGCCGTGTTTCATAAGGAAAGCAGATGAAATGCGAGTCAGGAAAGCCCCATTTCAGATGAGGCATTTCAGGCCCCTGGCGATATTTGAGGTTAAGGATCAGGCTTTCGGGCTCCAGTGCTTCGATTTCACCGTCTTCCGTCTCTTTTTTCACTATGTTTCCGATATATTCAGAGGTAAGATTGTTCACCCCCTTCTCATCGGGGACCATGCTCGAAACCATACCTGTAGCCAGCACGACCATGTCGGCCTGGATGTTCATTTTCCTGCCGAGCAGAAGATTATCCACTTCGACATAAAGACTCCCGTCAGAGGCTTCTTCTATATCGAGTATTTCTCCTTTGGCGAGAAATACCCCCTCGTCGTCCTGCGCTGATTTATAGAAGTTTTCATACAACCCCATCGTCCTCATATCCTTGTAGATAATAAAAGCACCAGCATCAGGGTCTGACTCTCTTACATATTTCGCCTGTTTCAGTGATACATTACAACACACCGTAGAACAGTATGGCACATGGTTTTCATCCCGCTGCCCTGCACATTGCATGAATACAACATTCTTAACCGGTTTGCCGTCGGATGGCCTGAGCACCTTGCCGTTACCGTTTGTGACAAGTTCCTCCATTTCGAGATTTGTCACCACATTCTTGTATCTACCGTACCCGAGATGACCGAGTTTTCCGGCATCATAAGGTTTCCAACCTGCAGCCAAAACTATAGAGCCGGCATCGAACGTCTCAGATGTTCCGCTTCGGTCTATTGTCACCGTGTACTCACCAGGCCCTCCTTCGATTGAAGAAATCGTAGTGCTGGTATGTATGGTGATATTCTTATCGCTTCGAGCAGCATCGATCTTGGATGAAACAGTAGGTTGTTCGAGCTCGGCGAATGGCGGTTTTGTCGGAAAAACCCGATACATCTTTTTCGCCCATCCTCCAAGTTCTGCAGCTTTTTCAACCAACACCGTTTTATAACCGGCCTGTGACGCTTCAAGGGCCGCTGTCAAGCCGGTAACACCACCGCCGACAACAAGAACGGTCCGATTGACATCGGTTATCTTGGGGTCGGGCAGCTCAGCTTTTTCAGCTCGTGTAATTCCCATTCTCAAATAATCGGCAGCCATCATCTGGGTCGGTTCTCTGGACGCCTCATCCGAAGGCTGTGTCCAAACCACCTGCTCCCGGAGATTCACCCTCTCGACAACGGTTTTCAAAGGGTCGAAATCAAACACATCGTTGTTGACTCTCGGCGAACAAGCAGCGATAACGATCTTGTTAACCTCCCCGTTGTTTATATCATCCTTGATAACCTGAACACCATCTCTGCTGCAAAGGAACGGATGCTTCTTGCACACAGGCACCCTGAACTCACTGGACGCAACCTTTTCGAGTTCTTCAACGTCCAGAGCCTCTCCTATACCGCAGTCACTGCAGAGATACACTCCTATTTTCTTTTCGTCAGCCATAGTTTAACTCCTCACAAGACTTTGAATGCTTTTCAATGCCACTCCGGTGGCATCCTGTATGGACGTGGTAACGTCTGAGGGCCTTTTAGCCACGCCTGTAGAATAAATACCGGGAGAGTTGCCTGTAACGACAAATCCGTTCTCCTCGAGATTCAACGGAGCGTTTTCGGAAACAGCAGCGGCCATACCGGTAGCCAAAACCACCATATCTGCTTTTTCATAGATCTTTTCTCCGCCTTCTACATCTTCGGAAGTAACGATGACACCGCCAGTTGCAGGATCTTCCTCTATTTTGGCGATCTTGCCTTTCATCAGTTTTATACTTTCATCCGCCTTCACCCTGTTGAGAAAATCCTCATATTTACCGGGGGTTCTCAGATCGATGTATGCGACGACAACCTGTGAATCAGGATACTGTTCCCTGACATAGGTTGCCTGTTTGAGAGAAGCCATGCAACAAATTGCAGAACAGTAGTTCAAGTGCTCTTCATCTCTGGATCCGGCACACTGCACAAAAACAACTTTCTTGGCCGCCTTGTTATCCGAAGGTCTCAGAATCTTTCCTTTTGTCGGACCGTTCGGCGAAGCAAGTCGCTCCATCATCATGTTGGTAATGACGTTTTTCACCTGACCGTACCTCAGATTATCCATTTTCGAGGCATCATAAGGATTCCAGCCGGTTGCATAAACAATACTGCCAACGTTCAACGCAACGGTTTCGGGCTCCATGTTTAAGTCTATTGCATCATACTTGCATGCTTCGACACATTTACTACAGGATGAATCGGTACAGGCATCCCTGTCAACGACGTACCTCATGGGATATGCCATTTCATGCGGCAAATGTATCGCCTTGGTCTTGTCCATCCCGAAGTTAAAGTCATTCGACGTCTCTACCGGACATACCTCGGCGCAGGCATCGCATGCCGTACATTTTTCATTGACATATCTTGGACTCACCTTGAGCCTGACCTTGTAGTTTCCCTCGTCCCCGCTTACCTCCTCGACCTGGGTCATCGTGTAAACGGTTATTTTGGGATTTGGCTTGATTCGTCTGAAGTTCATCTCCAGACCACAGTAGGGCGGACAAAGCTTGGGGAAATACTTGTTCAACTGAGCGACCCTTCCTCCGAGGTAAGGGTTCTTCTCAACAATAATCGTATTGTAGCCAACCTCTGCGGCTTCAACCGCAGCGGTGATCCCGCTTATACCACCTCCGACAATTAAAACAGTTTCAACTGACATGATTCTCCTCTGCGGATAAACACTGATAATCTTTGGACAGAAATTGTAAACTTCTCAGTCTCTCTTCATGCATTGTATTTCTGCAAATAAAGTAATCCCCGAGGCCGAACCTCGGGGATATTCTTCGGGCTACGTCACAAATGTCACGGACTAATCCGGCACAACCTGAACGTAATCCCTCTTCGAGAGGCTCCATGTATGAGAATCCCTGTCATACTTGGAAATGGTGAAGCACCTCCAGTTCTCGTCATCGACATAGAAATGATCAGCCCTGAAATAGTAGCCTGGGTAGCGTGTATCTTCCCTGAACAGAATGTGCTGCGCATGCGCTTCACCGGCCATCAGACGATGATAGTTCTCCCAGCATCTCATCAGTTCATGAAGATCTTCGGCTGCCATTTTTTCGGCATCCTCCTTGAGCAAGGTAAGGTGCTCCAGTCCTTTCTCGAGCATGGTCTTACTCGTGGTATACCAGGTAGAGACACCGGCCACATACTCGTCCATGATCTTCTGGAGCCTTGCCTGAAACATTTTTGGCTTGATATAGTTCGGATTGACCTCGGTATCGGTGCTGTAATCCTTGTTTTTACCGAAAACCTCCATCGGTAGATAGATTTCAGCAATAACCTCATCGACATCCCTGCCAAGCTCCGGTTTGTAATCAGCATGGTCCAGGCAGTAAGCTGTCATTGCCTTTCCTGCAATTCGCCCTTCAGCATGAGAACCCGAAGAGAACTTGTGCCCTGAAGCACCCACACCGTCACCTGCAGTAAAGAGACCGTCGACCGTGGTCATTCTGTTATAGCCCCAATGCCATTCATCCGGAATACCGGCGACATCGCCAGGACCACTCACCCAGATTCCAGCACAGCCTGCATGTGAACCGAGAAGATACGGTTCGGTCGGCATCAGCTCGGACGGAAGTTTATCCGGCTCGATGTTGTTACCCGCCCAGACAACGGCCTGACCGATACACATATCGAGGAAATCTTCCCATGCCTCGGCTTCGAGGTGCTTCATCTGTTTCGGTGTCATGGTCTCACCCAGAGCCTGCATAGCCTCATGGGTACGCATCAGAATAGGCCCTTTGCCGGCTTTCATGTCGATCATCATCATATGGTTTCTCATCGCTGTCGTGAGCTGATGAGGATCTTCAGCATATTTTCCGAAATCTTTATTCGCCGCTCCGAGATTCGTAGAGCAGTAGTCTTCCCCGAGAGAGTTGGTCGCCTTACACTTGAAGAACAGGAACCATGCACCAACAGGACCGTATCCATCCTTGAATCGAGCAGGCACAAACCTGTTTTCCATAAGAACCAGTTCGGCACCGGCCTGAGCAGCCAATGCATACGTGGTACCGGCGTTCCAGACAGGATACCATGCACGGCCCTGGCCTTCGGCAGTCGAACGAGGTCTGTAAACGTTAACCGCACCACCACAAGCAAGCAGCATGGTCTTTGCGGTAAAGACGTATACCTTGTTTTCCCTTACACTGAAACCGATAGCACCGGCGACTCTGTTAGGATCGTTTTTATCATGAATCAGCTCACTGATGAAAACCCTTTCAAAATGGTTCTGATCGACACCGGTCTCTTTTCTGTTATATTCAAGGGCCTTTTTTGCAGCTTCGGCAACGATAACTTTATAGGATTCACCGTTGATCATGATCTGCCATCGTCCCGACCTAACGGGTTTACCGCCTTCAGTCAGTTTCGGCGCAGGTTTTGAACCATCCTGAGTGGAACCGTCCTCAGAGCGCTTCCACACAGGAAGTCCCCATTCTTCGAACAGATGGACTGAATTGTCAACGTGCCTGCCGAGATCATAGACAAGATCCTCCCGGATAACGCCCATAAGGTCTTTTCTGACATATTTCACATAATCCGCAGGATCGTTTTCGCCACAATAAGTATTGATAGCTGAAAGCCCCTGCGCAACAGCACCGCTTCTGTCGGTCGCCGCCTTGTCAACCATGGTGATCCTTATTCCTTTCGGTGTCGCCCACTTGCCAGCCTCATATGCAGCACCGCAGCAAGCCATTCCACCGCCAATAAGCAGAATATCCGTATCTACAGTAACAACTTCCGGCTTCTCGCAATATTTAAATTCGTTTTTTTCAACTCCCATTGATTCCTCCTTAACCAATTTTGATTGTGTTATAGTGTTGGATATTCCGGCATGTTAAAGAAACCCGGCTTCTTGAGGTTGGCGTAATCGGGTTCCGGCTTGCCTGTATAGAGATCAACAGAACCTTCTGCAGTGGTTCTGATCGGGAACTTGTACCTTTTGAGCGTACCGTTGCGGAATTTGATGGTCCACATGATTGCATCGGTACCTCTTAAGGGAATAACGTTTCCCCCAAGGGGCACAAAATCTGCATAACCCCTGACCTCGATAGCCTGCTGTGGACAGATCTTCACACAGTTGTAACATTCCCAGCACTGGTCGGGCTCCTGATTCCATGCCAGCATCCTGTCGACATCGAGCTTCATAAGGTCATTGGGACAGATATACATACACGCTGTCCTTTCCTGCCCTTTACAGCCGTCACATTTCTCCTTAATTACAAAACTCGGCATAATTGGTCCTCCTTTACCGAATAGTTGCAGACAATGCCTGCGATTTACAAAGCCATTGGAAGTATAACTACAAAGAAAAATCAGTGTTGCCGGCCGGTTTTAGGAGTAACCGTCGACAAAGCAAACAACAGAAACGCTCACTTTCCTTCCGCATGAGTGTGCACTTTGACCTCGACCTTCTCGGAAAGCCCTGCATAGTATTCTTTGAGAATTTCAAGAACTTCAGGACGGCTGAAATGATCAGGAACCGCTTCACCTTCGGAAAGCATTTTTCTCAGTCCGGTACCGCTGACATTCAACCGGTCTTCTTTATCATGCGGGCATGTCTTCATGGAAGCCATCCCGTCGCATTTATAGCAGTAAAACGTCCAGTCTATCTTCAGCGGTTTGGTTTCAAGTGCATCTTCCGGAATCTCATCAAAAATATGGTGGGCATCGAAGGGACCGTAGAAATCACCGACACCCGCATGATCCCTTCCGACAATGAGGTGGCTGCATCCGAAATTCTGTCTGAATAACGCATGCAGAAGCGCCTCTCTCGGGCCGGCATACCGCATATCGAGCGGATACCCGGCCTGGATGCAGGTCCCCTTGACAAAGTAGTTCTCCATAAGAGCGTTGATGCACTCCTTTCTGACGTCGGCAGGAATATCACCGGGCTTGAGTTTACCGAGAAGCTGGTGAATTAAAACACCGTCACATATTTCGATTGCGATCTTTACAAGGTATTCGTGGGAGCGGTGCATGGGGTTTCTTGTCTGGAAAGCCGCAACGGTGCTCCAGCCGTTTTCCATAAAAAGCTTCCTCGTCTGAACGGGAGTCATGTAGATTCCTTCAAATTCTGAAGGAAAAGTCCCTTCACTGAAAACCTTCACCGGGCCACCGAGATTCACTTCACCTTGCTCCATAACCTTCAGGACACCGGGATGCTCTGCATCGTCGGTCTTGAACACCTCCCGGCATTCATGAGCCTTGTCAATCGTGTACTTCTCCTCGACGACCAAGCTTCCCATCAGCTCACCTGACTCGTCGTCGACAAGAGCGACCTCCTCGCCCACACTCAGGCTATCGGCTTTCTCCCTGCTTGCAGAAAGCGTAACGGGAATCGGCCAGAACGTACCGTCAGCCATCATACAGCTGTCGACACTACCCTTCCAGTCAGCCTGGTTCATAAATCCTTCCAGTGGAGAAAAACCTCCTATACCGAGCATGATAAGATCACCGGTTTCTCGGGAAGACAGACGCACTTCCTTGAGTGATCTCGCTTTTTCTCGTTCCTCTCGTAACTCCCCACCAGTCAATAAGAGTGGCTTTAAAACCTTTTCCCTACCATGCGGATTGACTAACGACATGTGATTCTGTTTTTATGTTACAGAGGCTCTTGCGAAGCAAACAACCTTTAAGGGGATGAAACAAAAAAACCAGATGAGATGTAATTTTACCGAATTTCACAACAATTATCAAACATTGTAAAAAACAGACAACCGGATTTTTTTTGTTCCATCAAGCACAATAAGCAGTGCTCTCTCCACTTTATTTATCACTGAAATCCAACGCCATTCTGATCGACAGATACTTTTTATTCTTTAAATCCGCCGATGTTAACGATCGTAAAATGCAAAACACTCATGCAACGATGAAGGATCTTATCATTCTTCATTAGAGAGTTTTGGATGTTTCATTTTCTAATTTTGAGTGCATTGCTTTCGAATTTAAGCATTCGTTTTCTCTATTTTCAAGTTCGTTCAAACTTATCACTTCCCTCAGTTTTAAATTCAACACGTTTTGTTGTTTTGGTAACCAAGGCTCAACAATGTTATGTCGTCTATGTCATGTACGCGAACAGAAAAATTGATGCAATTAAGTTTCTTGTTAGCCTGGAAAACTTGTAGCGCCGGCGAAACGGGTGTTCGGAGAAGCTGATTCAAGAATACATGAAGATAACTACAATGTTTTGTTTTCTTTTTCCCACAGTTTCAGACTCGACTCATTTAAAAATTGTTGCCGTAGTGACCAAAGTTCATCTGTGTAATGTCATACTTAGAAGTCATGTCCAGCTCGTGTAAAACAAGTAAATTGATACCTCGAAAATGAACTATTGTCTTTTCTGTTAAGGCCTCTTGTAGACGTCTCGTGCAGGTTGATTCAGCACACGGTAAATGTAGCATTTGCTTTGTTATTTTTTTATGGCCAATTCTAAAGCTCCTGTAAGGAAATTCTCATCGGAGAAAGCCAAAGGTTATTACCAACTTAACGATGAAGAACCTACATTCACAGCGAGGTATCTGGGAATGAGCAGAGTGGAGGCCATGTTTCCTCCAGAGCAGGGCCAAACAGTCAGCGCCAGATGTATTGACAAGCTGCATTGTGCCATGCCAAGCAAAGGCAAAAGACGAAAAGTTTCGCTTCTAATTTCGTCGAACATCTACCGAGGACTGACTGTTAAGGAGAAAGGGAGCAAAGAAGAGCTTTGTTACAAGCTCTTTGATATCGCGTATTGTTCGACGGACGTACGGAACAAGTTGATATTTTCCTTCATCGCCGAATGCGAAGGTGAATTACAGTGTCACGCTTTTGTCTTCAAGACCGAGGAGAGAGCGAACGCGGTGTGCTTGGCGCTTTCCAAAGCGTTCAACACGGCTCACGGCGAGTGGCTGCGGAAACAGAAACGTGAACAGAGCAGGAA
>OFEN01000059.1_pt1 | contig 32033 bp, 30 predicted proteins | sample 1521081 | NCBI WGS metagenome assembly OFEN01 (sample SAMN04272335, study PRJEB24112) | coral metagenome | biome: Coral reef; feature: Shallow seawater; material: Coral tissue | host: Coral | place: China: South China Sea | collected 2014
CGTTAAAAACGGTTCTTATCCTGTTGCCCGTCCTTTGTTCATGTATACAAACGGCCAGCCGGCAGGCGTTGTCAAGGAGTTTATCGATCTGCCGAAAACCGATGATGGTAAGCGTATGATCAGCGAGCTTGGCTACGTCAACCGTTACTAAGTACGGTCAATCCTGCACAACGAGTTTTTCGACATAAAGAGGCCGTCTCATAAGTGAGTTTTATGAGGCGGTCTTTTTGTTTATTTCGAAGATGTAACAGAGTTGTAACATGAAGAGCGTTGTCAACTCCAGCATGAGAGTATACATTACAGTACAATTTTCAATGATCGGTTGGCTCTATCTTTTTCAGATTTAACAGGTTCTATATATGGCGGAAGCGACTGCGGCCGGCGGGAAAAAATCCGAAGCTTTTGTGCTCAGCCCTGAGAAACTTCGCAGGCAAAGAATTGCAAAATTTATAGGAGAGGGTGCACTGCTTGCAGTAGCGTCATTTGTTGCTGTTGTTGTTCTTTTCATTTTCTACTTCGTCGCTGTTGATGCAATTCCGTTTTTTCAGCAGCGCGGTTTTGTGGAATTCTTTACCAGCACGGGCTGGTATCCTGCCGATGAACCCGGAGAGTTTGGAGCGCTTGCTATTATCTACGGCAGCGGGATGGTGACGATGGGTTCGGCTCTTATTGCGGTGCCTCTGGGTATCTCCGCTGCAATCTGCCTCAGCGACGTGCTGCCTTTTTCGGTTCGACAGTATGCCAAGCCTGTCATCGAGATGCTTGCGGCAATTCCATCCGTAGCCTACGGTTTTTTTGCCCTGGTGATTTTTGCCCCCCTGTTGCAGAACTACGGCGGACCGATACTGATGTGGGCATGGTGGCTGATTGCCGGCCCTTTTGTTTTTCTTGCGGTCATAGTTGTGGGCGATCTGCTGACTTCGAAAGAGGGTAACGGCTCGAAACGCAAGATTGTGCGGATGGTGCTTACAGGAACGCTTGCGTTTCTTGCTGTGCTGTTTCTTTACTGGGTGGGGCAGACTCTTTTTGCAATCCAGATTCTCAGCGGGACAAACGCTCTCAACGTCTCACTGATTCTGAGTTTTATGGCGCTGCCGACAATAGTCAGTGTTTCAGAGGATTCCCTGCAGGCGGTGGGAAGGGAGCTGAGAGAGGGCAGTTACGCCCTTGGTGCAACAAGAGCGGAAACGATTGTGAAAACCGTTCTGCCCGCAGCCAGCAGTGGAATCCTTGCCGCTGTTATCCTTGGCATCATGCGGGCTTTGGGTGAAACCATGGTCGTGTGGATGGCATCGGGCAACTCTTCTCATATTCCGGAACCCTGGTTCAATTATCTTGACTCCATACGAACCCTGACCGCAACCATTGCCGGCGATATGGGCGAGGCTGATCAGGTCACCGGCTCGGCACGGTATCATGTTCTCTTTGCCATGGGTCTTCTGCTTCTTGTTTTCAGTTTTATCAGTAACCTTGTCAGTGAAAGAATTGTTCTCAGGCAGAGAAGGATTCTTTCCGGCGAGTAACCCGCAATCATGTAACTGCTGAACCATGAATCTCGGAACCAGGAAAATACTTGATCGATCGTTTACCGCAGTTGGTATAACCTCGATTCTGTTGATGGCAACGGCCCTTCTGGTTGTTGTTGTGCCGATTTTCAGCGGAGGAATCGGTGCGATATTTTTCAAGGGTACGATTGAGCACAGAAAACTTCAGTACAACGAGTTCGAAAAAGGGAGCCGCAAGGTTATCGACAGACAGATAGCCGAGGTGACGCCGTATCGACAGGAGGTGTACAGGATACTCGATGCTTTTGAGGCGGACATGGAAACGATGGAGCCTGCCAAGAAAAGAGACTATCTTTCCAAATATAAAAACGTAAGAGATCTTGTTGCCCATCTTCTTGGGCCTATTCCGGGCGACCCTGAGCCTATTCTGTTGCGATATCAGTACGGAGTTACGCGTTGGGAAAAGGCAGAAGAATCGCTGCATGATCTGGTGTTTGCAACAAAATGGGATTACTCCAATCCGGAAGAAATGGCCAAGCAATATTTTGTGCCGCGAGCTGACGAGTTTGCCGGGACAGCACTTGCGGCACTATTTCCCTATATGGAGAAAAACCTTGACAAAATGCTCTTGCCCGAGCAGACGTTTTACTGGGGATTTCTCACCGAGCGTTCACTTGACGCGCATATTTTCGGAGGCATCTGGGCCGAAATCCAGGGTACTTTTTTTCTTGCAGTCGGGGCAATGATCTTTGCATTCCCGCTTGGGGTTATTGCCGCTATCTATTTTACGGAGTATGCAAGGGAAAACTTTTTTACAAGTGTTCTGCGTAGCGCCAACAGTACGCTTGCCGGGGTGCCGAGTATTGTTTTCGGCCTTTTCGGCCTGGCATTTTTTATCAATACAATCAAGGTTTCCGACTCGAAGAGTGTTCTGGCCGGTTCGCTCACTCTGGCGATCATGATTCTCCCGACAATCATCAGGGCTGCCGAGGAAGCGATTCTTGCGGTTCCCAGGGCATATAAAGAGGCTTCCATGAGCCTGGGTTCTACAAAGTGGAGAACTATTTTGACCGTTATACTTCCGGCAGCACTTCCCGGTATCATAACCGGTGGAATTATCAGTCTGGGACGTGCTGCAGGTGAAACCGCTCCCATCATCTTCACCGCGGCCGTCAGTGTCGGAGCGACAATCGGAGTTGCCGATGTGTTTACTCAGCCGACACCTGCTCTCTCCTGGAACATCTACAATCTTGCAAGCGAGCATGAAGCTGCCAATGAGATCAGGCATGTTCAGTACGGCATGGTGTTGTCGCTGATCTCCATTGTGCTTTTGCTGAACTTATCGGCTATATTGCTGAGAGCTCGAATTTCCAAAAAATTAAAAGGTTAAATACTGATGCAGATGACTGCTGAAGAAAAAGATACAAACAGGGTTGCAACTGAAAGTAATGCGACGCGGGAGATTTTTCTTCCCCCTGAACGGGAAAGGGTAAAGGACGGGGGAACCCCTCACGTGAGCGCAAAGAATTTTTCGGTTTTCTACGGAAATTTCGAGGCGGTAAAAAAGGTCAATGCTGATATTCTCTCGAGGTATGTAACTGCTATCATAGGGCCCAGCGGGTGTGGAAAAAGCACATTTCTGCGTGCGATAAACCGGATGAATGATCTTATCCCTTCCTGCTATACATCCGGTTCACTGCTGTTTGACGGAGAGGATATTTACGGCAGGTATACCGATGAAGTACAGCTCAGAAAGAAAATCGGAATGGTTTTCCAGAAGCCGAATCCCTTTCCGAAATCGATTTTTGACAACATCGCATACGGGCCGCGGCTTCACGGTGTAAAGGATAAAAAGGCTCTTGAGGAAATTGTTGAAAAAAGCTTACAGAAGGCTGCCCTGTGGGATGAAGTCAAAGATCGCCTTGACAGAAACGCGCTGGGTCTCAGCGGAGGACAGCAGCAGCGGTTGTGTGTTGCGCGAACTCTTGCCGTGGAACCGGAGATTCTGCTGCTCGATGAGCCGACCTCGGCCCTCGACCCGAAGGCTACCGCTAAAATCGAGGATCTTATCGAGGAATTGCGTGGCAGTTATACAATTCTGATCGTTACTCACAACATGCAGCAGGCTTCCAGGGTCTCCGATTACACCATGTTTTATTATGAAGGTGATCTGGTGGAATATGCTCCGACCAAGCAGCTTTTTACCAATCCCAGGGATAAGGTCACGGAAGATTATATTACCGGAAGATTCAGCTGAAATGAAAACTAAAACACCACTTCTATGGCGGACAGACCCGTACACGAGCATATAAAGGATTTATCCAGTTCTCTGGTTATCCTTTCCGACAAGGTCTTGAAAAATTTTACGGGCGCAATGGAGGCTTTGTTGAGCAGTAATACAATGGTGGGCGAGGATATCAAACTTGCCGACGGTGAGATCGATGCATCCGAAGTCAGGCTCGAGGAGCAGTGTCTTGTGTTTCTGGCGCTGCAGCAGCCGGTGGCAAGGGATTTGAGAACTATTATCACCATCCTCAAGATCAACACCGACCTTGAAAGGATGGGTGATCTGGCCGTGCATATCTCCGAGAGAATTCCGGAAATCGACAGGGAGTTTCTCAGAGATTTCCATTTTGAAAAGATGGGACAGCTGGCCAAGGAGATGGTACAGAAATCGATACAGGCTTTCGTTAACAAAGACCGCCGGTTAGCAGAAGAGGTTTGCGATATGGATGAAGAACTCGATGCAATGCACCGTGCGGTTTTCAAAAAAGTGTCCGCAGAGATACGCCATGCAGAGGCCGATGCCAGTCAGTATATCGTCGCGATGAGTATTTCAAGATATATCGAAAGAATCGGCGACCATGCGACCAGGATTGCAAGGGAAGTGCTTTATCTCATCACCGGAGAGATTATCCGGCACACGGAAGGTTCTTTTGAAAAGCTCATCCAGTCCTTGAAAGATTAGCCCTGCGTGCGGATCCCGGCATCTTATTTGCCTTTGGGCCGGATTTTATTTTTTTTCTTGCAATTGACCCTTCCGCTCAGCTAAATTATGACCACTTGAGATGAGTGTTGGCAATGAACATTACTCTGTTATTTTCCCTTTACAAACAGCTTAGCGGATACTGAACAATGAAACTTTTTGGAAAAAAAAGCGGAACAGCCGGTGGCAGTGGGGCAAAGAAAGGAATAGAAAAAGTTGCGCGTCCTGATGCTTTTACCATCAAGATTGATCCGGAGAAATTCAGTCTTGCAACCAAGCCGGATGGTCCGGTTCACGAACAGCTTGAAACACTGAAGCAGAAACTGACAAAGCTGTCTTCCAATGTCGAAAATAATCTGATGCTCGTCATTCGTGCGTCAACCAAGAAAAACAGTGATCTTGCACAGTCTGCATTCGAGTTTGACAAGGAGTACATCCAGAAAGGCAAGTTCGAGGTTGAGTATCTTTGTCTGGCGTACAGTTGTTTCCAGGACCTTGATGAAGGAAACAAGAAGATTGTCGATACATCCCGCGAGATAATGCAGAAGCTTGAGGTTATAGGTCAGTACGCACTGAATATAGCCGACAAGACCGAATACATCCAGCTTGCGAATATTGACGTGCTGCACAGAGATGAATATGATCTCAAGCCCATGGGGGATATTACCGCAGAGATGATCAAGAAGGCTGTAGAGGCTTTTGTCAGCGGCAACAACAAGCATGCTTCTGAAACGCTTGACATGATGAAAGAGATCGATGAAATTTATGAAAAGGCGACTAAAAAGCTCAAGGAAGAGGTCACAGACGAGAATATCACCAATTCCACAGGTATTCTGTCCGTTGTCGAACATGTAAAGATGTCGGCCGACATATCATGCGATATTGCCAGAATGCTGGTGTGATCCGGGCAATGGTATTTCTGCAGGGTAACACGGGTAGTTGAAAAGGGCGAATGGTTGTTCGCCTTTTTTTATGCAACACTTTTTCCCTGTTTTCCTGCCATGTTTTTACAGTGTTTTGCGTATCTTTTTTCAGCTTTTTTGTGTCGGTATGTAGAAGGTTTCAATGAAGGAAGTGTTTAAAGACAACCCGCCGGTACTTCTCATCGCTCGCCTTGTGCTGGCCTTTTCATGGATATACCAGGGGGCAGTTCCGAAAATTATCTGTCGAAGTCCGGAAGAAATCGAGCTGCTGGAACATGTTATCAAGGTTAACGAGCTGGCCTGTGCCATGATTACCTGGATGGGGTACGGTGAGATTGTCTTCGGAACAATTCTTCTTTTTACAGGCCGCGCCTGGGTTTTCCTGCTTAATGTTTTTGCCTTGCTCATTCTTCTGACATACGTTGCGGTTTTCCAGCCGGGTCTTTTTACCTTGCCGTTTAATCCGTTGATCCTCAACGTGTCTCTTATCGGCATGTCTCTCGTAGCCTACAGTGAACTCAGAAAGAAAAAGTCCCTTGCAGAGCGATAAACAGAACAGGTTTGCCATTGAACCCGGTGCAATTGTCAGGATATATCTTTCAGTATCGGTGTTTATCATAACCACGGCATCCTTTCTGGGTGCGGCTGGGGCATGGACCGGCAGTACTTTTCTCAACACAGTCCATCCATATATCTTTTTTGCAGGATTCGGTAATCTTGCGATTATTATTCTCAACCGCTATCTGATTTCGGCAATCTACCCCGAGCTGGAAGTGGCGCCGGAAAAACAGATGCGCTCTATTTATGGCGTTCTGCTTTCGGTGTTTCTCATTGTGGCGGCGGTATACCTGGATTGGCCGGTTCTCAAGGCTTTTGTCGGCCTGTTTCTGATGATCATGGTTGCGGTTGCAGGGAAAGAGATTTTTTCGGCACTTTCCGTAGGAAAGATATGGCGTGAAGTGTCGGTGCGTTACTATATTTTCGACGTACTTTTTTTATTCGTTGCAAATCTCGGGTTATTTGCCCTGGGACTAAAGGAAGCGTTTCCCGAAACGGGTATTGTCCCGTATTTCGTGACCCAGTCAGCTTATTTTCTGGGTTCATCGTTTCCCCTGAGTATCAGTGTTATGGGGTTTCTTTATGCCTATGTCTGGCGTCGTTCGGCAGGAAAAGGGTTGGTCAGGCAGCTTTTCAGTATCTGGTCGTACATTTTTGTTGGCGGTGTTCTGGTGTTCCTTATTGCAATTCTCATGGGGAACTATCCCGGTATGATGCTGGTAAGCCATACTCTCATGTTAGGTGTTATGGTTCTTCTGGCAGGTTTTGCCCGCTATCTCCACCGTTTCTTTTCCAGTCAGTTCAGGCACCCTGCGCTTGCTTATCTGCTTTCGGGACTTGCTATGCTTCTTGCAGCAAGCGCATACGGCATTCTGAATATTTACTTTTTCAAATGGTTCGGTGCTGTGCCTCCCATTCCGGAGGACAGGATGTGGATCTATCACTCGCACACTCATGCCGCTTTGCTGGGATGGATAACCTTCTCGTTTACGGGTATGGTTTATATTGTCGTGCCGGCCATTGTCCGCTCAAATTCCCTTGAGGAAATGCGTACGGAGAGTGCACTTTCACAGTTGCTCGACAGCAGGACTTTATCCAGGGCTTTCCGGCAATTAACCATTGCTCTTCTTGCCGCAATGTCTGTTTTGCTTGCTTTTTATCTGGAAAACAATTCTCTGCTGGCATTTGCCGGTGTTGTTTTCGGGTTTGCGGTATATTACTCAAGAATAAACCTTGGAAAAGCTTTCCGGAATCGCTCGGCATAATGTACACAAACAAGATATCTATGAAACAGCTCGGAATCGTAGGAACATTTTTGGTTTGTGCGTTGATTCTTCCCGCCACGGGTTTTTCTTACAGCAGTGAGCATTTCAGCGTTTTGCAACAAGGGGTCAAGACGTGGAATGCCATGAAAACAAATAATCCGGAAACGCGTTTTGATCTCAGTGGCGCCGATCTGAAAGGAAAAAACCTTAAAGGTATTGATTTCAGCAATGTCAATCTGGATGGGGCGAGTCTGAAAGGTGCCGACCTGAGTGATGCCGACCTCCGCGGAGCCTCCCTGAACGGGGCTTCTTTAAACAACGCCCTGTTATATGACGCACTGCTTCGTGATGCTTCGTTGCGCGATGCGGATATCGAGGAAGCCCGTCTTGACGGAGCTGATATGCGGGGATCTGTCCTCGATGGGGCTGTCCTGAAGCAGGCAGATCTTGGTAACAGTTTGTTGAGGGAGGCGAGTCTCAGGGGGGCGGATTTGCGCGCAGCGAGTCTGAGAGCGGCTGATCTTGCAGGTTCCAATCTTGATGGTGCTTATTTGTGGCGTGTGATTCTTGACGGAGCGAATCTTGAGGGAACTTTTGTAACACCGGTTACTGTTGTTGAAACCGGAAAATATGCCGATCGGACATGGGCTGATAAACATGGTGCGCTGTTAGTGACGCCTGAAAGCAGCGGTTCAGGGCTTGCCGGCGTAAAAAACGATGTTGTTGAAAAGCAAAACGACGCGGGTGGCGAGGCTTCGATCTCCGGAACAAAAAGTATGGACAGGGATACTGCTGCAGTGGCCATGGACAAAAGCTGGCCGGTAAATCCCGTGCAGCAGAAGATCCGTTTCGGCGTTGCACGCAATAAAGCCGGGTTGCTCCCGTATGATGTGCATCAGCGTGAGCTGCTGGTAGACAGTGTCTCCCGGTGGAACAAAATGAGAAAACAGAATCCGGAGGAACCTGTCCGTCTTGCAGGGGCAAGGTTGAGCAGGAAGGTGCTGGATGGAGCGGATTTACGAAATGCCGATCTAAAAGGTACCTTGTTAAAACGTACCGATCTTGTCGAAGCGGACCTGAGGGACGCAAATCTCAGGGAGGCAAATCTTCGAGAAGCAGATCTGACGAATGCCGATCTTCAGGGGGCCGATCTTCGGGGGGCATATCTCTGGAGAGCAAACCTTAGTTGGACACTACTGACAGGTGTGATTGTCGATGCTCGGACAGTTCTGGAAACCGGCACGAAAGCAACCCCTGAATGGGCGGAAAAGGCTGGTGCGGTGTACCGTGACCGGGAATGATGTCGGAGACCAGGAAAATGCCCTGACAGGTGTTGTGCGGTGGCATTGCAATGATACGGATTTAGAGGAACGGCCGCTGCCCTGGGGAAATGAAAATTTGCGAGCGATATGAAAAGAAAAGGCGAACCGCTGGTGACGGTTACCATTCCGATGTATAACAATGAGAGGTTCATCAGGCAGACGATTGAATCGATCCTTGCTCAAACATATACGAATTTCGAACTGCTGATCTATGATGACAATTCGACCGATGCGTCATACGAGATTGCAAGCTTTTTCAGGGATTCAAGGATACGTGTTGTCAGAAATGACAGAAACCTCGGTCCGGAAGGAAACTGGAACAAGGCGATAGGGGATGTCAGGGGCAAGTATGTCAAGCTTATCTGTGGTGACGATATTCTCTATCCGAAATGTCTGGAAAGGCAGGTTGCTGTTTTTGAAGACAAACGGCATGCCGGCGTAAGCCTTGTCTGCAGCCAGCGGACAATTATCGATCCGGAAGGAAAGTCCCTGATAAAGAAAATCAATCTGGTGGACAAAGGAAGACACAAGGCTTCCGACGTTACCAGGAAACTCATACGCATGGGAACAAACATACTCGGTGAACCGGTCTGCGGGCTTTATCCGACGGCGCTTCTCCCGCACACCCGGGGATACAGTGCTAAGGTTCCCTACACCATCGATCTGGAATTCTGGCTGCAGCTTCTCAGGCTCGGTGATCTGTATATGATCGACGAGCCTCTTTGTGCGTTCAGGATTTCCGAAGAATCATGGTCATCGAGGATTGGTGATATGCGTTACCACCACTTTATAGAGTTTATGGAGCAGACGGCATCGGAAAAGTCTTTCGAGGTGACCGATCTTGACATGTTCATCGGGAAAATCAATTGCGCCGTTCATTCCATGACCAGCACTGTGGGTTTCAAGTTGTTTGCAGGTTCTTCCCAGGAAGATGATCGTTTCCTGAGTTGATTTCGCCAGTTACTGTTTTTGCCGTTCATTGCTGGGATGAGACGTAAATATTGCTGATATTAAAAAAGTAGTTTGTTTCCCAACACCATTAATGTTGTAAAGTTATGTCAGTACAGTCAGCCAAGGAGTTTCTGGAAAAAATTACATCAGATGATGCTTTTCGCCATTCGCTTATCAGCGAGCTTGCCAGATTCAGGACGGAGCTGGTGACCCAGGCAGGCTTTGAGTTCAACGAAAGGGAACTCGATGAAGCCAGGGCTTCGCTGTCTCCAGGAGTGCTGGGACAGGTTCCGGGATGGTTCTGCGATGTTGAAGAGAGTGGAAAGTCCTACCAGGGACGAAAATGCGGCGGAGGGCTCTGGCATTAACACAACTCAGGACAGGCTTGTATTTGCTAACCATAAATCCCTCATGATATGAAACCGATCTGCATCAACGACTACTGCTTTGACCACGTCCATATCTGGATTCAATATGATCATTCAATTCCCCAGTTTGTTGAAGTAGCTATCGAGATTTTTTATCCCCGTGACCGTCAGGCCAACGGACTCGTGATGTTCAACCACGGTTTTCTTATCGGTGTCGATCTTTTGTACTATCCGAAAAAAATTATCGGCTCGTTTCTCAATGACACTCCTCTTTTCGGCGTTCATCCTTCCTACTACTACAATTACTCCAGGGCTCTGGCCGACCAGCACTGGGCCATGGCATATGTTACCGCTGTGCATCTGCAGATGCAGGGGGTTCCCTGGACCGATTTCGGGGGTAACCCGAGAGTAGGGCAGGAAGCTTTTGCCGCAGCCTCCTATCTTATCAAGTATGGCGTGACAGACGAGTTTTACAAGGCTGAAAAAAAGTACAAAAACACCGCTCTGTACAAGCCGGAAGACGTTGAAAAAGCCCGTTTCATGCGGTCGAACAACGTGATCTTCGCAGGTCATTCAGTTGGCGGAGCGCATGCTCAGGTTCCTGCTACAGGGTTTGAGACCATGCAAAAGATAGGGAAAGACACATGTCGGCCTTTCGATCCTGTGATCTATGACCGGGAGTTTTTGCCAAAGTATTCCGAACGCATGTCCAGGTGGGCGCCAGAAGAGAGAGCCAACCCTGTAGGTCTTGTACAGCTTTCTCCTGTTGACCAGAAAGTCCCGTTGATCGGGCCGGGCATGGCCGATTATCGCAAGGTTTTGGCAGAAAGAGAATTGCCCATACTCATGATCATCGGGGAGTGCGACAGCGCCTGTCTGAAAGATTCGCAACCACCGGCATGGTCGCCCGATCCTGCCACAACGACAGAATTTTCCCAGCTTGCGCCCCAAGGCAGCAACTCCTGGGCCGTCGTTGCCAATGTGGAAAAAGGCAGCCATTGCGGTTACCTTACAAAAAAGAGTGATCTGTGCAGCCTCGCCGACGTAGACTCCGGCCTGTGTAAAAAAGGCACCAAAACCTGGAAAGCCGGTGGGCAGGAAGCAGCATTTACCACGGAACTGTTCAAAAAGTTCATCGGTATGTACCCTGACGGCCAGGGGTTTCAGGGTGACTTTAAAAAATGGATCCACAGCGATTTCATCAAATGGCTCAACCGTGAAAACCCGTTTGGCGAGATCAAAATGGTCCCGTTTGACGATGGAAAGTACATCGATTACATCTCACACGGCGGCTGCCCGCCGCTCGAAGCGAAGAAAGAGAAGAAGTAGGGGGCCCCTCTCCTTATCTATTCCGCGGTTCAATTGCCTCGTTGAGCGGATAGAAAGGGTTTTCTGCGCTCCTTTCGCCTTGCACTTGAAGCGCTCATGACAATAAGGAGAGGCGCCCAATAAGTATCAGTAGTTCAGGACGGGACAGTGCTCAGCTCTGAGTTAGGAAGCAGGAGAGCGTTTATTATTGACTGTCACCTTCTGGCTTTACCCGGAAAACCATCTTTTGTCGGAAGTGAGTATGGATGCCGCATCAAATGTGGCATGACTCTGTGAACCTTGGCGTGTAAGCCGTCAGGTCAACAGGCCCCCAGGAGACGTCTTACTTGTCGGTGTTATAGCGAATGATTGACCGGTTAATCGTGTTATATTGTGTTATGTGTTGATTTTTCTTTTCGATATGGAAATGCAGAGAAGAGGTAAGGAATGAATAAAGTTGCGGCAAACAAAGTCGATATTCTCAGGAAGTTATCCCTTGTGCCGGAGAATAGGCTTGAAAAAATCAAGAAGTATCTCGATGTGCTTCTGGCCGATGTGGAAAAAGAAGCATCTGGAGAAAAAAGCCTGAAAGGAATATGGAAAGGCAGCGGTTTTGAGAAACTGGTTGATCTTGAAGAGGCTGTTCGTGAAACGAGAAAAGAGTTACAGGGAAATATTCTGAACAAAGCATTGTGATATGCAATATTTGCTGGATACAGTTGCCGTAGTGAGGCATTTTGCCGGGAGTGCGAATATTGGTAAAAAAGCTGCAGCTGTTCTTGATGCAAAAGGAAACAGCAATCATGTTTTTATGATATCTGTTATTAGCCTGATGGAGATAATGTACCTGGCAGAGAAGAAGCGAATTTCAATTCAACTGAATGAAACTATCGATCGACTAGAAAGATCTTCAAACTATGTCATTGTTGATCTCAATACAGCGGTCCTAAAAGTTGCCAATGAGTTTCAGTTTCCCGATTTACACGACAGGCTCATACTTGCAACTGCAAAATGGCTTGATATTCCAGTAATTTCAAGCGATCAAAAATTCGCCTTTGCAGGTATTGATGTCGTTTGGTAACATGGAACGAATGGCGAGAGCAATGTCGGGGAAGTGTTTGTGCATTGGAAAGCGGGTTACATCCCGAAAGGCTTGATAATGGGAGCCGGATGAGTGGAGACGTTCACGTTCGGTTCTGCAAGGGGCTGGGGGGGATTCCTCCGTTCCCCCCGGTCTACTTAGCCATATTCCTTCGCATGATCTTCAAATGGATCCGCCAGAGGTGAATTCATTTTTAGCGTTCGATGCGGCGGGTTTCCTATCGAGCTTTCTTTTGAATCGCTTCATTACGTTTCTGACTCGCTTCCTCAATCTTCTTCTTTCGAACAAAAAGTTGGTAGAGAACATCTTTTATTAATTCCAGGAGAATTTCAGCTCTGTCTGATGAAAGTGGCGGTAGGTGGGGGTGGGCGCCATCGTGTCCAGCAAGAATGATTGTTTGGAGCACTTCAAATGTTTCGCCATCGATTTCAGCCATGTTTTTCAGGTCTTCAATTTGCTTCTGTACTTTGTCCTTGCCTTTGGCACCCAGGTCAGTTGCCGCAGCCTGCAGAGATCTGCGACACATTGCAGCGAAAGCATTGAAACATGATTGGGCGTAACAATTAAGGGCCTCGCGAAAATCTGCTGCGACATCGTCTGGCAAATACTTGAACTCATAATTTTCTTGAGGCCTCTGGATTTCTTCGTACTTTGTGTCGTCCAGATAGACCTTGTAGTTTCCGTAGTCATGCCGAACTGGAAAGCGGAGAAAGACAGGCTCTCCGCATGCGTCACACTGGTAGGTGACCCCTGTGTGCCTGGGTTTGTAGCGCTGGAGTAGCTTGTAGCGGGGAATGCTTATCGCAGAGAGGCCGGACGGAACAGCACAGTGCGGGCACTTGACAGTGAAATGCGTATCAACAACATCATTTGCCTCATCCTTAAAATTGATGGTCATAGACATAATGATTTTCCTCCTCTAAAGTCTAACACTGCAATTGACGACTAATGACTTTATAGTTCTTACTTGTTAGGCATTTGTTATAGATATTTTTCTAATAGTGATACGACTAATTTACACTTTTGTTTTGCACCATAATGTCCAAGCTGCCATTCAATTGTGAAATTTGCGTATTGCTCGCACTTGCCGGCGGTTGCGATAGAAGATAAAACTCGAGATCGGCTGATGCTTGCCTGTGAAGAAACGGGAATTTCTGTGACAATGATGTCAGCAGGTAGTCGGGTTCGTGCATGTTCGGCATTACGCAAAGAGCTTGTGGTTGAATTTGTGCAGGAACTCGGATTGTCCTACGCAGCAGCTGCAAGGTTGTTGGGTATATCTGCATCTGGGGTAAATCAGGTCCTTTTACGAATTGGTTTGTTGTAGTGATAAGGAGCGTCCCTTTTTTCCTTGGGGGCAGTGCGGTAAGTTGCTATAGAAGTTTATTCTCAAGCCAGTTGAGGATATTCTCGCCCGATATCATGATGGCACCCATCTGGCAGTGTTCTTCAGCACCTTCTTCTTTTGTGAAGAGCATGTATTTTTTCGGGCATTGCAGAGCATTGTATAGCTGCCGGGCTTGTCCGGGAAGATCCTTGTCACCCTCTGAATCAGCTACCAGCATCGTGCAGGTTATCTTTTTTGCGCATTCTCTCATGGTGTAAGGTTTGAGCATGAAAAGGAATTCCGCAGGTGATTTTGCATCAAACGTAAACATGCCGTTCGCAAAGATCCAGCCAAGGTCCACATCCGTCTTCATTCTTTCCATGATGGCCTTGTTAAACTCCCTTGATGCTTCTTCATTTTCAAGAATTTCTTCGGTTTCAGGCGGGCACTTTTTAATGGCATTGTCATAGAAATCGTATACTCCCCCGTTGGCAACGCATACTTTAATACGGTGTTCGAACGCAACGGCTCGGGGAGCGAGATATCCGCCAAAGCTGAACCCGATGAGCCCGATGTTTTCGGGGTCAACTTCCGGAAGCGTCAGGGCAAAATCTACAACCGGGGTTACAACGCTTTCCCAGTTCGGACGGAACGGGATTTTCTGTTTGCGAATAACTTCACCTTGTCCGGGACCTTCGAACAGGAGACAGTTGAAACCGCGTTTCACTGCAAGAGCACCGATTTCGAAGTAGAGCTCCTCGGCTGTCCCATCGAACCCGCTATGAATAATCAGTAACGGTCTTTTCCTACCGGAATCGTCAACAAGGCACAGATAGCCGGGCAATGTTGTTTTTTCAAAAGGGATTCTGACCGATGTGATCGGGTGTTCGGAGAACTTTGCGGCTTTCTGGAAACACGCACGGCTTTTACCCCAGGTTTTGAGAATCCGGGGATCTTCGGGATTCTCGTGGAGGAAGAACTCTGCAGTTCTGTAGTAGTTGGATGCGCGGAAATAAGCTTCTCTTGCGCTTTCGGTATGCCCCTTTGCAAGGAACCGGTTGGCTGTTTTTTCGAGTCTTTTGGATGTTTTTACCCATTCTGTATACCAACTTTCATTGTCCCCCTCTTTTATCCTATGGGCGGTCGTGAGACACTCTCCGATGTCCGCGCCTCCGGTGCAGGCATAACCCATGGTTCTGAGGCATTGAAACGAGTATTGATGGCTTTTGAAGATAAGCTTGGCAGCTTCGGTATGAGCGGTCGAGAAAAGAAGCCACAAAACTGCAAACAAAGTGCTTCTGTGAATCCGGTGGAGTGTTCTGATGTTCATGTCGAGAGCCTGCTGGAGGGTTGATAGAGCCTGGTTGTTACTTCGCATTGCGTATTGTTTAAGATATCCATTTCATATCGGAACGCCTCTTGCATCAGTCTTTTATGTTATTGCTATGCATCCATATTTGTCGTACCGCGAACCTTGCGCCATGTTATGGTTCGGGGGATTGAAGGAAGTAGTTTAACGAGTAATCATGTGCATCTCCTGCTGAAAAGCGGAGATGCTGGTACGTACATGTTCGGCATGACGCATATCAGCTTCGGCAGTGAATTGGAGTCTGTCTTGATTTGTCTTGTTGTAATAGTAAGGAACGTCCCTCTTTTCCGCTATAGATTCACCCCGCCCTTTCTTCCTTCCTTTTTTTTGACTTTTTCCTTTTGAATTTTGACTTTCCTACCGGGAGTGAATTTTCTAAGGTTTTTATCGGTTTGCTCTTGTACTTCCGTGCAGGTTGTCGCTGAACCTGCATGGATATGAGCATTATTTTTCTGATATTTGGCTGAATTTTCAAGCCAATACTGTGGATACTATATCTGTGCGAGAAATACCATATAACTATACATCTGCCACTGACAGGCAGCTACTGTCGTACCTTCTGGGCGAGGATAGCGCCCGCATGCTCGATGAACTGAGAGATGTCCGTGTCACCGGGCGTTCGGCGAGGTTGTTGATGCGTATTATCGGCGGGGTTCTTATTCACCGCAGAAATCCTTATCTGTTTCAGGAGCTTGTTGATTCTCCTGCACGGAGAACCCGGCTGTTAAAACAGGCGATCAAGGATCTCGATACCATCGAAAGCTCTGCAAACGGGGAGCAGCGGGTTTTGTCGATACTTGCGGCATTGAGAAAGCTGTTTGATGAATTCCAGGCTGAGGTGGAAAGGGTGCCGGAGTTCAGAAGGCGGCTGAAAAGGGAGTTCGGTGCTGTTGTTGGTGCGAAAAATGTGCTGTTCGATCCTTTTTCGCTGGTTGCCCATGCGACCGACGCTACAGACTGGCGTTTGCATCTGCCGGTAGCCGTTATTACTCCTGATGACGAGAGTCAGGTTGCCCCGCTGCTCAAGGTAACGGGACGGCTGGGTCTGAAAGCTATTCCACGGGGGGCCGGAACGGGGTTAACCGGGGGTGCGGTTCCGCTTCGTCCGGATTGTGTGATCATCAATACTGAAAAGCTTGACAGGATACGGGGGATTCACCAGTATCGGTTTCAGCTTGACAACAAAGAGACTGTTCCCGCTCCGGTTATCGAGGTTGAGGCAGGTGTTGTTACTGAAAAAGCCATGGAGTATGCCGGTGAACAGGGGCTTGTGTTCGCTACCGATCCGACAAGCGAATGGGCCTGTTCCGTCGGCGGCAACATTGCGGAAAACGCAGGCGGAAAAAAAGCGGTTCGCTGGGGAACCTGTATTGACAATCTTCTTGAGTGGGTCATGGCCATGCCCTCCGGAGAAAGCTGGAGAGTTCGCAGAACCGACCACAGGCTTCGCAAGATAATGCCTGACGATATCGTTACCTATGAAGTACTCGATAGTGCAGGGGAGCGCATCAGACAGATACAGCTCAAAGGTACCGATATACGCAAGAAGGGTCTCTGGAAAGATATTACCAACAAAGCTCTTGGCGGTGTTCCCGGTTTGCAGAAAGAGGGTACGGACGGCGTGATTACTTCGGCGTTGTTTGTGCTGTACCCTGAATACGAGGAAACAGCGACGCTCTGTCTCGAGTTTTTCGGCCCGGACATGGATGAAGCCAGCCGGGTTATTGTTGAACTGTCGCGTATTTTTCCGCTTCCTGAGGATGACTCCGAAGCACTGCTTGCTCTGGAACATTTCGACGACGAGTATATAAAGGCTATTGATTACAAGGTTAAGGCTGCACGGACACAGATGCCGAAAGCCGTACTGTTGATCGATATTGCCGGTCATGATCCGGGTACGGTAAAAGGGGGAGTTAAAAAGGTTGAACAGCTCCTCGAGAAACACCCCAATACGCTGCTTTTTACAGCCCGTAATGCAGAAGAGGCGAAATGTTTCTGGGCAGACCGGAAAAAGCTCAGTGCGATTGCAAGAAGAACCAATGCGTTCAAGTTAAACGAGGATGTTGTGATTCCTCTGGATGCACTGGCGGAGTTCGCCCGTTTTGTCGATGCCCTGAATATAGAAGAAGAGCGTTATTCCCAGCTTGGCTTCATCGATGCTGTTCATGCGTTGCTGCATGAAGCAGTAATAGAGGAGGCTGGTGAACAGTTTGCAGCAAAGATGGTTCCTGCAGGTGCTCTTTGTGCAGTGACAAGGGAAAAACTGAACAAGGCTGATGAGAAAATTCTTCGTGCCCTCTCTGAAGTGCAGGAGTTCAGAGGCAAGTTCAATGAACTTTTTCACGGTTACCCGGATGTCGTCTCGGCGTTTGACGATTCGTTTCAGTATGTCAGGGACAGGCGCATTGTTATCGCCACACACATGCATGCTGGTGACGGCAATGTCCATGTGAATATTCCTGTTCTCTCGAACGACCAGCCGATGATGAAAAGGGCGCACCATGTGGTGGACAGAGTCATGGAGAAGGTTATCTCTCTCGGCGGCGTTGTTTCGGGTGAACATGGCATCGGTGTTACCAAGCTCAAGTATATGGACAGGGAGCACGTCGCCGAGCTTACGGAATACAGGAGAACGGTCGATCCCGAAGGAATCATGAACCCGGGCAAACTGGATGATTTCGACGTTCTCGATCACATCTTTACTCCGTCTTTCAACCTTCTTGAACTTGAAGCCCATATTCTGAAAAGAGCAAAGATCGAGGAGCTCTCGAAAAACGTTGATTTCTGTATCCGCTGCGGCAAGTGTAAAACGGATTGCTGTGTTTATTATCCTGCCAGGGGTATGTTTTACCATCCGAGAAACAAGAACCTTGCTATCGGTTCGTTGATAGAGGCGCTTCTCTACGTGGCCCAGCGTGAAAGGTCCACCGAGTTTGAGCTGCTTCAGTGGCTTGAGGATGTTGCCGATCATTGTACGATATGTCACAAGTGTCTGAAACCCTGTCCTGTTGATATCGATACAGGCGAGGTATCGGTTCTTGAGCGCGGTATTCTCGAGGCACGCGGCTACAAGCATTTTTCCGCGGTTACGCAGATGACGCTCAAATATCTTGAAAGCCGTTCGCCGTTTGTCAACAAAATGTTCCGCAACAGCGTTGTGCGTGTAGGCGGTGCTGCGATTCGTACCGGTAACAGGTTTGCCAAACCTTTTCAGCCTGCGGAAGGCCCTTCTGCCTTTTATCCTCTCAAGATTGTCAGTTCATCGGTTCCACCTGTGCCGGAAGAAACGTTGAGGGATGTGCTCCCTCCCTGTGATCCGGATCAGGCCCTGGTGTTTGAACAGGCAGACAGCGGTAAAACGGTTTTCTATTTCCCCGGATGCGGATCTGAAAGACTCCATTCGACAATCTCCATGGCGGCAATTCATCTGCTTCTGGAGTCAGGAGCGCGGGTTGTTCTGCCACCGCCTTTTTTATGTTGTGGCTTCCCGGCCTATGTAAACGCACAAAGCGATCAGCATACGAAGATTTTGCTCCGCAACACGGTGATCTTTTCTCAGATTCGTGAAATGCTGGCCTATCTGGATTTTGATGCCTGTGTGGTTTCCTGTGGCACCTGTATGGAGGCTCTGGGTGGAATGGAGACCAGAAAGCTGTTCGGAGGAAACATTGTCGATGTCGCGAACTATGCAGTTGGAAATGGTCTGAAGCTCGAAGGCAACGGGCGTTGCATGTACCATGCCCCATGTCATGATTCTTTAGAGGGAAAGGCTTTGGAGACTCTGAGCGAACTTGGAGGATTCGGGGTTGTAATCCCTGTCGATCATTGTTGTTCCGAAGCCGGTACGCTTGCTCTTTCGAGGCCCGATATTACCGATTCCATGCTGCAGCGCAAAAGGGATGCAATCCGTGATGCAAAAGAGGAGACAGGGGAGGGTGTCATACTGACCAACTGCCCTTCGTGTGTTCAGGGGCTTGGAAGAAACAGGGGTCTTGGAGTGGAGCCTCTTCATATTGCGGTTGCAATTGCTGAAAAGCTTTCCGGTGCTGACTGGAAGGTTCGTTTTAAAGAACAGGCTGCAAAAGCGACCGCCGTCAGATTCTGATCCGGATGTGGCTGTGGCGGGTCAGGCGGGAATTTTTTGGTTCGTTTCTCGTTTATGTATATTCATTCATGAGTGTGTTTGCCTTTTTTGATGAAGCCTTGATAAACAAAAAAAGCGGATCCCGCTGATTGCATGGCGGAGATTCACTGAAAGTGAGGGACAGAACTATGGACAAGTCAGCAGTGAAAAAAGTTCTCGCCGGTTTGAGCGTTGCCGGTCTTGTGACCAGTGTGACATTGACAGGTTGCCAGAAAGCTAACGGAAGTTGCGGCGCGGGAAGCTGCAGCAAAACGGAAAAGGTCGAGGGTGGAGAGGCTGGCTCAGGAACGGGTTCCTGTTCGGGGATGGAAGATAAGTCAGGTGAAGGAACCAGCTCATGCTCGGGCATGAAAGATAATACAGACGCAGGAGAAGGGTCGAAAGAGTAGCCGTTCCGGTTGCAGACAGGATTCTGAAAACCTTTGTCATGAGAGCAAACGGCCCGTTCGAGCGGGCCGTTCTTCATTATGTGTCGAAAGGCACCTCTATTAATTTGTTGCGCGACCCGAATACTTCGTTGGGCGGATAGTAGAGGGTTTCTGTGCTCCGTCCGCCTTGTTTTCAGCTCGCTCACTACAATTAATAGCGGTGCCCTAAAGTTGAATTTTATGAGAAAGCGAGCGTATGTCTACCCAGGTGCCGATTGAAAAAATTTTCCCCAGAACGCTGTCACACGTTGAACCCGCGACTGTTTTTGCAGACGAGGGAAAACCGGAAGGAGTTGCTGCAACTCCCGAAAAGCTTCCTGAACTGCTGCGTAACCGTTTTCCCTATCCCTCAAAGCTGGCATTTCTTGCCGATCTGGCGGCTGTCGAATATGCGTACTGGAGCGTCGGGCAGATGGATGAGGTTTTCAGCAGGCCTGCACATGGTGCTGTCATCAATCCATTGCTGCAGATTGTGCCGGTGACCTATGATATTTCGCCTTTTTTCAGTGACAGGGAGGCCGGAGTATCCGATCGCATCGAGCCTGATGATGGATGGATTCTTGTGTGGAAAGGGCCCGAGACGGGAAGGTTTTATGTTGAAAAGGCGGATGAGCAGATGCTGCTGGCTCTGAAAGTCCTCTCTGAAGAACAGCAGGAATTGCAGGGGGACCAGTTGGTCGTCGTCAACCAGGCGATTGATTATGCCGCGCGTAAAGGTATTGTGCTGAAAGCGCCCTACCTTGTCTCGCGTTCTTTGCAGAGGTTCCCCAAAGGAGAAAACATCCCTGAAAAGTACCTGACAGCCTCCGTTTTTACCTTGCAGTGGCATATAACGAATGCCTGCGATCTGCATTGCAAACATTGTTACGACAGGGAGAAACGTTCACCGTTAACGGCGGAAGAGGGGTTCAGGATCATCGATGACTTTGAAGGTTTTTGCAGGGAAAAAAATGTGCGCGGCCATATCTGTTTTTCAGGCGGAAACCCTTTCATGTCACCACACTTTTTCCGGTTGTACACAGCGGCGGCAGACAAGGGGTTCGCTGTTTCCATTCTCGGTAATCCTGTGACGGAGCAGGAACTGCAGCGTGTTATAGATATACGCATGCCTGAGTATTTTCAGGTCAGTCTGGAAGGGCTGGAAGCGCACAATGACGTTATAAGAGGGGAAGGATATTACCGCAGCGTTATGAATTTTCTCGACCTCTTGAGGGAAAAAGAGGTTTCCTCTGCTGTCATGCTCACCCTGACAAAAGCTAACATCGACCAGGTTCTTCCGCTTGCGGAAATATTGCGGGAGAAAACGGATCACTTTACGTTCAATCGTCTCTCTCAGGTCGGTGAGGGTGCTGGTCTTTGGCTTCCTGACCGGGAGGCTTACAGGCGGTTTCTTGAATCGTATACTGTCGCTGCAGGTGGCAATCCTGTTATCGGTTTGAAAGATAACCTGATCAATATTCTGCGTGAAAGCCGGGGGATAGCGCCTTTCGGGGGGTGTACAGGTTTCGGTTGCGGTGCGGCATTCAACTTTGTGGCGCTCTTGCCCGACGGAGAGGTGCATGCCTGTCGGAAGTTTCCCTCGTTGATCGGTAATATTATCGAGAGTGATTTTTTAACGCTGTATGAGTCGGAGGAAGCCAGGCGTTACAGAAACGGTCCGGAAGCCTGTAGTGAATGCAGGTTGCGCCCGGTTTGCGGGGGATGTATGGCCGTAGTGCACGGCACGGGGCTCGATCCTTTTCGGGACAAGGACCCGTTCTGTTTTATTGAAGAGTGAAAGGGGAAGTCAAAATTCAGAAGTAAAAAGTCAAAAATAGAAACGGTCTGAGTCATTCCCGTGCTTGACACGGGAATCCATGGTTAAGCCTGCTGAATTGTAACGATGCCGCATCAGGTGCGGCATGAGTCAGGCCGATAAAATAAATCAATTACTGCTGTTTGTCATCTCGTTCTTTTTCTGTAAGATTAGTTCCAGCGTTTACTATGAAATATTACCGGACACGGTATGTTTGATGAGATAGAGTTTGAAAAGATAAAGCGGCTTCCGAAGTATGTTTTTGCTGCGGTTGATGAGCTGAAAATGGCTGAACGGCGTGCCGGAGAGGATATTATAGATTTTTCAATGGGAAATCCGGACGGCCCGACACCAAAGCACATTATCGACAAGCTTGTTGAAAGTGTGCAGAAGCCCAGGACGCACGGCTATTCGGTTTCCAAAGGCATTTACAAGCTTCGTCTTGCCATCTGCAACTGGTACCTCGATAAATACGGGGTGGAGCTGGACCCTGATACGGAAGTCGTGGCTTCGATGGGTTCAAAGGAGGGGTATGTCAACCTCATACAGGCAATCATCAACCCCGGTGATGTAGCAATGGTGCCAGACCCTTGTTATCCTATTCATTCACAGGCTTTTATTCTTGCCGGAGGCAATGTGCATCGTTTCCGGCTGGTTCTTAAAGATGATTTCACGCCTGACGAAGATGCCTTTTTCCGGAATATCGAAACAGCGATGCGTGAATCAGCACCAAAGCCGAAATATCTGGTGGTGAATTTCCCCAATAATCCTACAACTGCCACCGTTGATCTTGACTTTTACGAAAAGCTTGTCGCTATCGCACGCAGGGAGCGGTTTTATATCATCAGCGACATTGCCTACGCTGAAATAACCTTTGACGGTTACCGTGCGCCTTCGATTCTTCAGGTTCCCGGAGCAAAAGATGTTGCTATTGAGAGCTATACTCTTTCCAAAACCTACAATATGGCAGGTTGGCGAGTGGGTTTTCTCGTAGGTAATCCGAAACTTGTCGGTGCTCTGACGAGAATCAAAAGCTGGCTTGACTATGGCATGTTTACACCGATACAGGTGGCTTCGACCATCGCACTGAACGAGAACCAGGCCTGTGTCGATGAGATACGGGACACCTACCGCAGGCGGAGAGATGTACTGCTGAGAAGTTTTGCCAACGCGGGATGGACCATTGAAAAGCCCAGGGCCTCGATGTTTGTCTGGGCAAGAATTCCAGGCTCGTTCCGTGAAGCAGGAAGTCTGGAGTTCAGCAAGAAACTGTTGAAGGAAGCAAAGGTCGCCGTCAGTCCCGGGGTGGGTTTCGGTCCTTACGGAGACGAATATGTCAGGATCGCATTGATCGAGAACGAGGAAAGAATACGCCAGGCGGCAAGGAATGTGAGGAAGTTTCTCAAGGCGCAAGGAATGAACTGAACCCGTTGCCGTGAATCACGCACCAGAATTAGATTCTCAATAATGGAATCCAATCCTTCGTCGGATTTGCTTGCCGAACTTTTCGACGAGTACTCCTCATGGTACCTTTCAAGCCATAGGGCCAAATATCAAAGCCTCATCGCCGATTTCTAGTTGCTCACAGCTTTTGGAAAAACTATTGTTTTCCAGTGTGATTCGAAACTTAAGTTCGGATTCCTCAGATGTGGAATCTACAGGTAACCAGCGGTAAGGCAAGTCTAATTCTGTCACTTTTGGTGCTATGAGTTTGAGGATAGAATATTGACCTTTTTGGTGCAGAAAACCATTTGGTTTTTCAAAGCTCAATTCGAGCGTTTTGTCATCGATTTTGTTGGTTTTTAAAAGCGGAACAACTCTCTGGTCAACATACTTTGCATCATCACATTCCGACCATATTTTGTCTCGATTCATTTGCAAAGCAGCCAAAAAACCCGCCATTATGCTACCCTCAAAGCCACCACCAGGAAATGTCCATGCTGATGCAAAATACAAGTTTGGTATCAAGAAGTTATTTCTAAATCGCTTAGCCCCTGATAGTTGTTTAGTTTGGGCAAAACCATAAACTGATCCACTGGGATTCGAGGTGTATCGTTGAATGGTTTTAGGTGTAGAGACTTCGTAATATTCTACGCTTTCTCGTATTCCAGGAAATTTCTTTTCTAATCGCTGCAGTAGAACCTGGGCGACTTCTTCCTTTTTTGCTTTGTATTCTTGTTCACTCAAACCTTCCCAGTTTTTCAGATAATCTACGCCGCAGATTGCACCTACAGATTTGTCAGACGGTGCCAGTTGGGCATCTATCTTACCGTAATCTACAAAAATGAAGCTGCGTTTAGACCAATCACCAAGTTGGCTAAGGTGTACGTCCTTCAAGGTTTTTACATCATCTCCTTGGATAAAATTTGAATAGTATTTGACACCAAATGCTTCCACATTTGTTTTAAAACCAAGATAAATGCATAATAATGAGCAAGAATTTGCGTGTGAATTGATTTTTTGTTTTAGTGAGCTGGCATGTGGCTCATCCAGCAAAGCCGGTACCGATGGGATGGCACAACTGGCCACTACATTGTTGCAAGCAATGGTGATGGGTTCTTCGCTATTGTTAAAACTATCGCGGAAGGTGACTCCGGTTACCTGATCATTTTTGGTGGCAATTTTCTCAACTTTTTTCGCCAATAAAACACTGCCGCCTTGTTGTTCAATGTATGCGGCTAGATGATTGGAAAGTTGTTGAGAACCACCTTTTATAAAGTAACCACCACTCTCAACAAAGCCAGAGAAAGGCAAACCAAAATAAAACATCGATAATGTGTAAGGGTCATCGCCCCAGTAGCCAATGTGTGCGACAAGATCTAGTTTTGCATTTTCATTATTGATGTGCTTGTCTAACCAAGACCCAACCGTATGTCGAGACGCCTCCACAAGGTTGGGGTAAAGCAAGGGCATCAACGGATAAATTAGCTTGCGTTTCAAGGGTGTACGAGGTAAACTGACTCCTTCCTTTCTGATACCGGCAATCAATTTCATTAACTTTTTTATGCCCTTTTCGTCTTCAGGATATCTGTCGATGAGTGCCTTGGTCGCCGCTTCAAAGCCATGAGGAAAAACAAAGTCTTCTTTATCTGATAGCACGCCGTAGAACTCGGGTACTTGCTGAAATTGAACGTGCTTATTCACTTCCAGCATTTTGAAAATATCCCTTATTGTGCCGTTCTCAGCCATGCCACTCATTTCATGAAGGCCAACCTCCATAATAAAATCTCCTCGCTTAAAGGTGGTTGCACAGCCACCTGGTTTGTAGTGCTGTTCGAGTAGCAGCACTTTTTTCCCAAATTTTGAAAGTGAAGCCCCAGCGATTAATCCTGCCAGACCTCCACCTATGACAATGGTATTGTATTTCATGGCTAAAGAGTTTTATCCGGTTACCAATTATCTTCCGACAGAAGACTTGTTGTTCTGCGTCAGTCATGACTATTTGTTATTGTCCGGACTACAGATGCGCTATACACTTTATTTCGATTTTCAGTTCTGGTTGGGCAAGAGCCACTACTTGAACTAAAGTTTGACATACTTCAGGATTTCCACCGTATGCCATTTCTCTTGCACCATATACATCTTCGATACTACCAAAGAATTCATCCATATCGCTAACAAAGAAGGTTTCATCAACGATGTTGCCCATATCTGCTCCAAATTGTGAGAGAACATCCTTTACATTCATGTAGGTAACCTTTGTTTGGTCAGCGATACCAGTTGGGGTCTTCCCATCCTGATCAATTCCAATTTGACCCGATAGATATAAAACATTTCCAACCTGGGTTCCCTGGGCGAAATATTCCTGGTATGGGCCACTTCGATAGGTCTTTTTTTCAATGGACATTTTGAAATTCCTCTTTTTTTAGATTGATAGTAACGCCATTTTCCATCCACAGCTTCTTTTGCGGTAAATCCCACTAATAACTTTAAAAAGTAGACAGGGATGACCCACTGAAATCCATCAGGAGGAAACAGCATCATTCCCAAAAATATCATCCCGACAACTTGTATGATGGCCGTTGTTCGTTGAAATGGTAGAGGCGTATTCATCAATATGATCGTCAATACACAGGATATGCTATACACACAAATACCAAATACTTGAAAATCTGTAGGGATATCAGCTACAAAGAACGAGCTTGTAATGAGAAAAAGTGCTACGGCACATTCGAATCCGATTACCACGTGCTGCCCATTTTTTCCAATTCTACGCTGACCCGTTGCAGGCTTGATTTCTAAAAAATCGATGTACAAGAAAAATGTTATAAACCAGTATATCGTAACACCAAGAAGCCATGACTCATTATTGAAAAACACTAAAATCAAAGGATGGATATGTTGTAGATTATGATGCAATGGTGATAATTTGCTGGTTTCTTTGAGACTTTTCTTTTTGATTGCATGATGATTATATCCTATGACACCGCCAGTCAGGTCCCACGCTATTAGTCCTGCAGCACACATTTGAATCCAGGACCATCCTAATCCCATCATGCTCGCATACACAAGTAATCCCACAGCAAAAAGTACGGAAAAGGCATATGCAATTAACACTTGCCGATGTGTCCATCCTTCACCGCATGCTTGTATCCAGCTTTGAAACATGGTCCGCAATATCGGATTCTTTAGAGGCTTTTGCTGATTGTGTAAACTCATAGCTTTTCCTTTTCAATACGATTCTTATTGCTAATTTCAAGAGCCTAACGCCTCGAAGCAGCCGTGTGGTTTTATGCGCTATATATGGATATTCAAATTCAATTTTCGTTCCGTTCTTAGCGTCTCCAGGCTTTGTCCAAGCTCCGCCCAATAGCGATGCTCTTTTGAGAATAGTATCGGTTCAATTTTTTCGAGTAAAGTGGAAAAGTGACAATTCAAAATCTTTTCAACGTTCAGCCAGTTTTCTGCCGAACGATCATTGAACCCAAGGCCGTAAATCCAGATGACATCAGCATAGGGTTCCAGCATATCGATCAACTGAAATGTTTCCGTGATATAGGGAATAATCGGGCAGAGCAGGGTGCCAGTCCTTACCCCCGCTTCTTTCAATTGTTGCAGAGCTGTAATCCGCTTCTCCGTTTCAATGGTATTGGCTTCAAACAGCTTGCGTGTTTTGTTGTTTTTGAATGCAACTGAAACGCTGACTGCGGCGTCGTTCATTTCTTTCAAAATATCAATATCACGAACAACGAGGTCTGACTTTGTGAGAATACTGGCTGAAAAGCCCCTTTTAAAAAGTAGTTCCAAAACCTTTCGAGTTTGGCAATAGTCCTTTTCACAGGGCTGGTAAGGATCGGTTTGATAACCCAAATATATTGTCTGAGGTGCTATCTTGTCGAGTTCTTGATCGAGTTGGTCAACAATATCTTTATGGATGAGGATTTCTTTTGACCAATCCGTTTCAGCATGGGGTAGGGCATAGCAATAATGGCAATAATGTTCGCACCCAATATAGGTATCGACTTGATACTCAATGTCTTTCAGTCCACACGGAGAAAGGATTGGTCTTTTTGTGGATATAGATACTTTCATTTATCAAACTTTTATCTCATCACCATACTTCATAATCCGGCAGTCAGCACCCAATTTCTCCACCTCAGTTTTGAACATGTCCTCATCAGCTTTGCAGTATTCTTTGGTCAACAAGGCGGGTAGATTATAATGACATGGGATGACAACTTTTGGTCTTAACTCTTTTACAACCTGTAGGGCCTCAGTTTCGTCCATTGTATTATGAGCTTCCCTGCCACCAATTGGAATCATTAGTATATCCGCATCTTTAATCGACTGCCAGTCCTGAATGTGCAGCAGTGTGTCGGCCAGATTTACAATGGTGCTTCCATTTATGTCGATCTTGAATCCCATGTCCCCCCAACCGGCTCTTTCTTCAGGCCCGGGATAGACGGTCTTTTTCAGCGGACCGATTTTCAACGTGAGAGGCCCATGTTCGGCGACAAGCCCGGTAATGGTCATACCATCAAGCTGAATAGACTGGTTGACGGAAAGTGTGTTGACGTTTTGGATGTCCGCTGTGAAGGCCAGTCCTTTGCTTCGCGGGCCAAGCATCAGTGATTTGCCATTGACTGTTTTCATCATCGTTTCATTGCAAATAACCTGTGCACCTGAAGCATTTGCTACCCGATCCGTATGAAAGTGGTGGTCAGGATCGCCATGCGTTACAAAGATATGTGTGATGTCGTTCCATTCTGATTTTGGAATCAGCGTCGTCATCCTGAAATAGTACAGGAAAAAGCCGCCCGGGTCGATAGCAATTTTTTTATCTCCGGATTCGATGATAAAAGCGTTGTACAGGTAATGCTTGATTTTCATTGTTATCTCCCCCGATTTGCTTGCTTTAAACAGGATTTCACCTCAACTGCCGAGAAGACGTTCTTTGATAAACCAGACAGGCCCATTTATTGGGTTGTCTTTTCAATCCACATGCTATGGTTTACCAGTCCGAATTCTTTCAAGACTGAGACGAGATGCTGGCCAAACGCACTACCATGCTGCTCTAACGTGTTAGTGTTATCAAACAGGTGAATACTAAAGTCGTTATCTAAATTGAGCTTACTATAAACCTTGATCATTATATCTTTATCTTTTTGCACTTGTTTGAACAGCTGCTGTAGACAGGCTTTTACTTTTTCAGAATCGTTACCGGTAATTTGAAGTTCGATGATCTCAAGCATTTTCTATTGATGTATTCTTTTGTGCAATCCGTTTCTATATATGGTTGAGTCAAAAGTTGTGCCAAACGCTTAAATGATTATATATCAGTATGTTAGAGAGGGCGGTTGATTTTGATTTTACCAAATATGGTAATAATTTCACCAAATACGGTAATTGTTTTATATTGCAATTACCATATCGTTTCGATAGCGCCAATACATGTTGAAAAATTGAAATCTGTTATGAACGAGAATGAGTTTTTTCGTGAAGTTACTCTAAAGATTTGCGGGGATCTTGACATTGAAAAAGGCCTGCACGAGTGCATTAAATATATTTCACAATTCATACCGGCTGATAGAATGTATTTGCAACGATATCAGCAGGACCTACATTCTATGAATTTGATTGCCAGAGCCGATCAGGATACATTTGAAAAAATGGATGCCTATGTTCCATTTGATCGGGAGGCGAAAGAAAAATTAATGGCGTTGGCGGATGTGTGGCGAGCTGGAAACCTTCCACCTATTTTGATCATTAATGATCCTGAAAATGAACCCGTCGCCAAATGTATGCTTACTGCCTTGAATGAGCCATCATCATCCGCTCTGAGTCTGCCTTTAATCCTGAAAGATAAGGTTATTGGAACCCTGGTCTTGCTTGCGTATGGCCTGAATCGGTTCAATGAAGAACATGCAAAACTATTTGCAACGCTAAAGCTGCCATTCTTTGTGGCGCTGTCAAATACATTAAAACATCGCGAGGTTTTAAAGCTGCAAGAGTTGTTGGCCGATGATAATCGCTATTTACAGGGCGAGTTGCGACGACTCTCCGGGGATGAGATCATAGGATCCAAATTTGGCTTAAAGCAGGTTATGCAGAGTGTGCAGCAAGTTGCGAAAATGGACAGCCCTGTCCTGCTTTTGGGAGAGACGGGTGTCGGAAAAGATGTTATTGCCAATGCCATTCATTATTCATCCAATCGCAAAAACGGCCCGTTCGTAAGTGTCAATTGCGGTGCTATTCCCGACACCTTGCTGGATAGCGAGTTGTTTGGTCATGAGAAGGGCGCCTTTACCGGCGCCCTGGCACAGAAACGCGGACGATTTGAACGAGCTGATAAAGGCACTATTTTTCTTGACGAAATTGGAGAGCTTCCCTTACCAGCGCAAGTTCGATTATTAAAAGTTTTGCAAAGCAAAGAGATCGAACGTGTCGGGGGTGTCAAAACGATTACGTTGGATATTCGTATCATTGCAGCCACAAATCGAAATCTTTCAGAGATGGTCAGGGAATATACATTCAGAGAAGATTTATGGTTCAGACTCAATGTGTTTCCAGTTATGATCCCGCCACTTCGTCAAAGAAAATCTGATATCCCTGCCCTGCTCCAATATTTCATTGCACAAAAAGTGAAAGAATTAAAACTGCCCTCACTCCCCAAAGTCGCTCCTGAGAGTATGGATTTACTCATGACCTATAACTGGCCGGGCAATGTTCGTGAACTGGAGAATATCGTTGAGAGGGCTTTAATCCTGAATCCTACCGGTCCGCTTACATTTGATCAACTCAATTTTACAATGGAGAGCCCGGGTAGTTCCGATGATTTTTTAACGGAAACCGACAACCTCAATGAAATGACATCCCGGCATATCCAAAAAGTACTCGACAAGACTGGAGGGAAAATCCATGGGCCGAATGGTGCAGCTGAACGGCTGGGAATCAATGCCAATACACTGAGAAACAGGATGGACAAGCTGGGGATGAAGTATAGAAAGACATACTTAGAATAAATATTTTGCAGGCAACCCCGGACTATTCTTCCTCGGCGAAAAAGACTTCGGCGATGGCTTCGGGGATGGCCCGGAGCACATCTTCGGACGAGACAAGGCTTGAAACGTCGTTGGCAAGGTCTCCCGCACGGCCGTGGAACCATGCGGCAGCAGCACCGGCGCGGGAGGTGTCGATGCCTTTAGCCGCAAGGGCACGTTATGGAACTCGCTGAGAGGGGAGTCCGCCGTGGCAGCGATCCCGGTGAACATCCCGGCTCATGGTTCCTCGCAGGTGCAGTAAGCTTCTCCGAAGCCGAGAAAACCAGGTTCAGTGCTCTCTGGGAAAAAGCGAAGCCGGATGTGATTTTCAAGGACAGGGGAGAGGAGGAGTGACGATCTCTGTTGGCAGAGATTGCAGGTTTCACAGAGCTTTAATTTCACCAAGGACTGCTGCAAGCTGAATTAAGCCCCTTAGAACACATTCCCGTCTTGCGCTCGCATATAAAGAACGGGCGTGGCGAACTCACGATTATCAAGGCCAAATTCCAAGGATACGGCATTTCGCGCTGCTTGCGCCGCCCAATCTATTGGTTTGCGCGCGGCTACAGAAGTATAGAAATCCTCCAGGAACACTTTAGCAGTTTTGACATATACAGCGTACTGCATCGCCACGACAGCAGGCGTGCCACGTTGAACCAGTTGCGGCGCGATGCCCAAGAAGCTCTGCGGGTCGTCGGTTTTGGCGCTTTCACAGGTAGCCATAACCACCAAGCCCAAATGGTCGTCATTCCCCATGAAGAGATTGGCAAAGCGCTCATCATTCAATAGCCATGTTTCACCAGATTCTTCATCTACTAAGGCCAGGGAGCCTTTGCCGTTCTTATAGATACCATGACCAACGAATTGAATGATGTCCGGCTTTTGCGCTAACAAGGCGTTGCGGATTTCCTTGCGCGTGGCCCGCTTGACGGTATGCAGTGTCATCTGCTTATCCGCTAAGGGCTTAGCGATGGATGTTTTAATAATCGTTTCCCACTCATCGGGGTCGAGCCGCCCTTGATCCGTCGGATCAGCGATAATCGCAAGCATATGCAAAGGGCTTTCACGGCGGCGCACACGTTCCGACGGCACGGGTAAATTCAAGTAGCGGGACAGCACGGTATCGGGGTTGGCCGCCAAAAAATATCCGCCTGAGGCCCGATAGATGAATTCCAAAGGGACGCTGGCAACCGTAGGCGCTTCAATGCGCAAACGTAGGCGTAACTTTGTTCCATCACGCCTAGCGACAGCTTCAGTTTGCTGAAAATGGGTGTGAATCGCGTTCGGAAAAACCCATTGGTACAGTGTCAGCCCGAGATCCTTGAGTAAATCGGAATCGCTTTGGCGCTGTTCGATCAGATTCAATGACAAGCGGATGTTGCTGGGTATTTGGGTGGAAATCTGCGCGGTCGCCTGTCCTTCCGGGGATAACGCGAGCGCATGGCCGTTTGGATCGATATGTAAATCGAAATCAATGTATTTTTCCTGCATAAACGGGGGACTCTCCGGTTGAATGCTTTTCGCGCTGTCTTGCGGTTGGGTAGTGGAATTCGATGGCATATCGGCGGTTTTACCGGCAGCTGCCAATACGGAAGGGCCATGAGGAAGTCTTGTCACGGCATGAGGCAAACCGGTCAGTACGGGCGGTAAGGTCGGGAAATAACTGGCGAGATCGTATTGCCTCACCGCTGAAGGTTGATCCCATAGGTTTAACAAAACCCTTTCATCCATTTCCTTTAATGCAGAGCAATGCTCATAAGCCGCAAGTGCTTGCCTGGCTGCCTGCGTATTACCCAAACGTAGTTGAATGAAAGCATGCAGCCAATGATTCTGATACCGCTCCTGTTGTAGATAGTTGGAAATCGACTCCAATGCGCGTTGAGGCTCTTCGGAGCATAACCAGGAGAAGGCTTCCGCGCTTGCTAATGCGCCATATTGAATACCGCTTTTACGTTTTTGTTCAGCATACTCCGCACCCTCATACCAGCGCTCTTGCAACTGGTATAACAGTGTTTGCGCAAATGCGGACTGTCTAAGTTGCAAACCCTTAATCGTTTGCAGCAATTGGTTAATTCCCTCAGCATCATGGCGTGCGGTGTAAAGGATGAATGCCGTTTCAATTAAGAGGATGGCTTTATCCGGCGGAATCCGCTCAATCCCCTGCCTGAGGAGGTCAACGGCCTCTTCGTGCCGCCCCTGGTC
>OFEN01000070.1_pt1 | contig 26872 bp, 24 predicted proteins | sample 1521081 | NCBI WGS metagenome assembly OFEN01 (sample SAMN04272335, study PRJEB24112) | coral metagenome | biome: Coral reef; feature: Shallow seawater; material: Coral tissue | host: Coral | place: China: South China Sea | collected 2014
AAAGCCGGAGAATAGGGAAGTACGTGAGATTCGTACACTGTACCCGCAACTGTAATGACGGAAAGCTTCCGTGAACTGCATCATGGCTCCATGTTGCAGTATCGGAGGTATGTACGGTCACTGTGTTATGTTGATTTCCGCCTGGAAATCCACGGGAAGGCCATGTACATGATGCATTTCGTTATAAAGTCAGGAGACCTGCCAGTAAGCCACACAACCGGTTTATGAACTACGGGTTATAGTTTCGGTAACGCTTCAGTGTAATTTTCAAAAAATGTTGTTGTCGTATGCGATGGGCTGTACAGCCCTGTGATTTCTTTTTTTGCTCTGCCATCGGTCGGTTTTGTCCTGATGGACGTTGTCCTTGTGGTATACGGAATGTGTTGCAAGGGTTAGTTGCCAAAAGTAGGGTAATCGGTCATTACTACCCGTTTTTTATTTTTTTTGTTTTTTACTTTGTCTAAATAAAAATAAATCATAAACTGAAGCGTGTTGATCGAGTTTGGCGGTTTTTCTTCTGCAGACTCCTGTTCGCAGAAGCGTCGTGCTTGAGAGATAAGCGTTTACTGTATAACAAGATGGTTGGAAAACCTGCTGCAGGTCATGCTTGTCTCGATATACTTTTGTTGTAAAGAGTGAGGTTTTGCAAGGCCTTTTTTTTAGGGGGTTGTGTTGTAAAAAGAAGGTGCTTTTGGCTGACTTTAAAGGTGTTTTTTGTTTTTGCTGTCCTAAGAATTCGGGGTTTCAAAGTGTCCGGTTTTGTTGATTTCACAACTAGTTCATGGGTCATGTTACAGAATGAAAAACGATTTACGGGGGTGTGTCATGGAACGGTAGGTGAGATCATTCAGGGGCCGTTTCACATAAACAGGAACATATCGATCAGTGTTATTTCTCTTCATGCAAGAAAGTTCAGCTGGGTGCATTTCATGAACAGCGATTGTGACAATATAGAGCATGTTGCAAATGAAAAACCTCGTAGCATGAAAGCAATCGATCTCTACGGAGCACTTCATAAAACCAAGCGGCCGAAAGGAGAATGGGGTTTTTATTCGGAGCTCGTTACCGGGAAAGGGATGTCGAGTTCAACAGCGGACATTGTGGCTACCATCCGTTGTCTCGACAAAATAAATGGCAGAGTCACGGATCAAAAGTCAGTATCGAAAATTTTGAAGGGGATAGAGCGGTCCGACAGCGTTTTCATAAACCGCTATGCCTTGTACCTGAGTGATATGCAGCAGACTGTCAGAACATTCAGCTCCAAGCCCCAGCTTCATTGTTATTACATAGATGAAGGTGGACGGGTCGAAACGGAGGGGACCTATGAACTGCTGTTGATGCATTATCGCAAAAAGCTGCGAGAGTATCGCAGGAACCTCGATTCAGCCATCAGCGCTTTCGATAATCGGGATTATAGAAAACTCGCGGAGTGTGCGACACAAAGTGCGATTTTGTCACAAAACGTGCTGCCGAAAAAGAATCTGGATTCATTCCTGAATTATAAAGAACATTTCGGGGCTGACGGAATATTCGTAGCGCATACGGGAACGCTTATCGGGTATCTCTATGCACGCAATCCTTTGGAAACAATGGTGGCTGACGTCGCGGCTTTTGCCAGATCGCTCGGACACCAGATTCACTATACACAAGCGGGATTTTGACATGTACGATCATATAGCTGACGCCATGAAAAAGCCGGCGATCATAAAGCTTGAAAGCAACCTTTTCGCATTGCGGTTCGAGACAATGAAGCTGTATTCCACAATAACGGCTGTCGAGCGTCTTCTCGATGAAGGGCGCATCGATACGAAAACAACACTCATCGATAGTTCCAGCGGCTTGTATGCTTACGCACTTGCTATGGCTTGTCACAAGCACGGGTTGAAGTCCCGCATCGTTGCGTCTACCACCATCAACAAAAGCCTTGCCGCATTGCTTGAAAACCTCGGGGCGCACGTGGAAAAAATACCGGCACAAACGACCCTGAAGCTGGACCAGAAGTTCCGTGTCGAAAAGGTGCTGGATGTGATGAAGAAAGAGCGGAATCACTACTGGATGCGGCAGTATCACGATGAGATTCATTATCTGGGTTACGAAGATGTTGCCAAACAGATAATACGGGAGGTAGGGACTGAAAATCTTACTGTTGTGGGTGCAGTGGGATCCGGTTGCTCGACCGGGGGGATAACGAGTTATCTACGATGTGACAACGAGGATGTCAGGCTGCTTGGTATAGAGCCGTTCGGTAGTGTGACGTTTGGTAGTCAGGGTGTTCAGGATCCGGATATGCTGGTTGCCGGAATAGGTTCATCGATCGAGTTTCAGAATGTCAGGCATGAGCTGTATGACGACATTCATTGGGTGTCATTTAACTACTCGCGGGTTGGGGCCATACACCTCCTTAGGGATTACGCGATATTTGCGGGGCTGTCGAGCGGTTGTGCTTATCTGGTTGCCAGATACGAGGCTGAGGCTGATCACCGTGGAAATTATGTGTTCATCATGCCTGATACGGGGCACCGTTACATCGATGCGGTTTTTACGGGCGATGAGGAGGTTTCGGATAGAGATTCTCTTGCACCCACAACCATACATGGTATGAATGAAATCTCTCTTGACTGGTGCACGTTGAACTGGAATCGCAGAACATATACAATCAAAAAATAAACGAAAAATGGCGCATATACTGATGATCGAGAGCTGGGTTGGAGGAACCGCCCGTTTATTACCGCCCATGATCAAGAAGCTCGGGCATGAATATTCTTTTGTCACCAGAAATCCTTCTCACTATGGTGTACAAGAGGGGAAAGATCACCCCGTTGTTGCCGGTGCGAAAAATACTATCGTGACCGAAACGAACGACATCGATGGCTTATGTGAGGTCCTTGAAGGTATCCACAAGCGTGAGGCGTTCGATGCGGTTCTCACTATCTGTGACTATTACATCACAACGGTCACCCGTGTGGCCGACCGGCTCGAGCTTCCTCATCCGTTTCCGAAGAACAGCACGGTTGCCCGACGTAAGGACCAGGTCCGTAAGGCGCTCACGCAGCATGGGTTGGCTAATCCGGGCTTTGACGTTGTGAACTCGGTCGAAGAGGCATTGCATGCCGGAAATGACTTGGGTTACCCCTTGGTTATAAAGCCGACCGATCTTGCTTCGAGTGCTTTTGTGCGTATGGTGCATAACGGAGATGAGCTCAGTGAGTCTTGCAGGGCGATTATGGAATTCGAGACAAACTTCCGGGATCAGAAACGTGAAACGGCATGTTTGATCGAGGAGTACATGAGTGGGGAAGAGGTAAGTGTGGAGGCAATTACCATCGATGGGAAGACAACGATTATAGGCGTGACGGACAAGAGTATCAGCGGGACGCCGTTTTTCATCGAAGATGGGCATATGTTTCCGGCTCAGCTCGATGACACGCTTGCTGAAGAGGCTTGCGAATTGGCTGAATCTGCGCTGGAAGCGATAGGATTCGATAATGGAATAAGTCACACGGAAATCAAGCTTACCGAACGTGGCCCGAGAATCGTTGAAATAAATCCTCGTCCGGCAGGGAACTATATCAGTGAGCTTATCGAACATGTTACAGGCAAAAGCCTTGTTGAAGCGTTTGTGCGCCTTGCCATTGGTGAAAAGCCGTCGATGATCCATGAGCGGAACGGTACAGGGAGCGCGGCGATCAAATTTTTGATGCCGGATCATGGGGGGGTGGTGAAAAGCATTTCCGGTATTGAAACGCTGGAGAACAATGCGCATGTAACCCGGTGGCATCTGGAAGCGAAAGTGGGTGGGCACGTCAACGAGCCTATAGACAACGGCTGTTATATAGGGCATCTGGTTGCCGTGGATTCGAATGGTAACGGTGCGAGAGCGATTGCCGAGAATGCAGCGGAATCTTTGAAAATTGAAGTTTCAACAAGCGAGAAGGAGGAAGTCAATGAGTGAGAGTGTCAACTGCAGAGCTGCGACCATCCATGATCTGGTTGTGTCGGTTCTCGAGAATCAGTTCGAGCGGGATCCGGGCGATGTGTGCATAAGCGGAGCTTTTCATATAAAGCAAGGGACACGGTTGACTGAGACGTCACAAAGGTACCGCAACAATTATCTGCTGTTGCGAGCGGAAACCTCTTTCGGAGCATGCTCGATCGAGGAGAATGAGCTTTCAGATGAAATTGCGCACGAATTGCCAGGAAAAAGAGTGAGCAGTTTGCTGGAAGATGAGCGGCTGCCGGTTCGGGTCGCGGCTCTTGACGCGTACTTCAACCTTGTGCATCCTCATGAAAACAATTCCAGGGCAAGGCCGTTTGCACTCCCCGGAGGTACTGCGGTAGAACGGGCGAAGCATCGTGATGCTGCAATTACTTCATTGGTGAATATAGTGCCTGGTACCAGGGTGGCGTTGATTGGGGTGGTGAATCCGTTGGTTAACGCCATAGAGAATGCCGGCGGTATCTGTTTGCCTTGTGATTTCAATCTTCGCACTACCCAGGGTGGGCAAGTGATCGAGCAGGATATGCATACGATCATTTATGACTGCGACATGATCATTGCAACAGGCATGACGATGTCGAATGGAAGTTTCGATACGCTTCTGCAAGCGGGCAGGGAAAGCGGGGTGCCGTTGATCGTCTATGCACAAACCGGGAGTGGCATCGCCCCCAATTTTCTCGATAACGGCGTAGCCGCTGTTTCGGCGGAGCCGTTCCCGTTTTCCCAGTTCAGTTCTCACGAAACGACATTGTATCTGTATGTCTCCTGAGAAAGGTATCCATCAGTACTCGCCGGGTGAGCGAAAAAGCGGACTGCGTATCCTTCTGGTGTATACCTTTTTCATGGTTACCGGTTTTACGATGCTCATGCCGATGGTGGCCGTGCACTATGTGAACGATCTCGGCATGGCGGCAACGCTTGTCGGTGTAGCGTTGGCTTTGCGCCAAATAACGCAACAGGGGCTCGCCATAGGAGGAGGGATACTCGCGGATCTCTATGGAACGAAACTGATGATAGGGCTCGGTGTTACTGTGCGTGCGATCGGATTCGCCGGTTTGGCGTTCGCCGACAGTGCATTGCCGCTGTTTATCGCCCTTACGGTTTCGGCGGTCGGCGGCGCCTTGTTCGAAGCTCCCTATCAGGCTGCAATAGCGGCACTCACAACCAGTTCGGACAGGACACGATATTATTCCCTGAGCAATTGGGTGAGCGGTGTGGCCAGTACTGTCGGGCCTCTTCTCGGCGCTATTCTGGTCAGCTTCGATTTCATGACGGTCTGCCTTGTCTCTTCGGCATTGTTCTTTCTCTGTCTGGTTGTGATCACAAGACTGCCGGTTATACACACCCACCGGGAAAGCGGCCATGTGACCGATAACATACGACTTGTCGGCCAGGACCGCCGCTTCGCTTCTCTCATCATGTTGATGGCCGGCTACTGGATTGTCGCTGTTCAGATGGGCATCATCATTCCCTTGCAGGCTGGTATTACAAGTGGATCGAAGGGAGGTGCCGGTATCGCTCTGGCTCTGTCGGCAGCGATAACCATTGCATTGCAGTATCATTTGACCAGCAGACTGTCACGATCATACAGCAACCACGCTATCCTCACTGCAGGTATCGTCGTGTTCTCGGCCGGTATGGGTGCCATAGCTCTTTTCCAGAGTTTTTCAGGCCTGCTGTTCTGTGTGGCGGTCATTTCGACAGGCGCGGTTCTTGTACGGCCTACCTATCAGGCGATAATCGCCGATACGGCAAATCCAAAAGCCTTGGGGACATACCTCGGGGCAAGTTCTCTCAGTCTGGGATTCGGGGGGGCTATCGGACATATCACGGGAGGTGCGCTTTTTGATCTATCGGTCGAATCCCAGGTGCCGGGACTTCCATGGGCAACCTTCGCTGTTATAGGACTGATTACGGCCATAGCGTTGCATTACTGGGTTCGGCGCGCGGGAGTCGCAACTACAGCTTTTTCAGATTGTAAATAACAACAGGAGTAAAACGTGCTTAAAGCCAACGATGTGACAAAAAACTTCAATTCCCATATTGCTTTGAACAATGTCTCTCTTTCGGTAACCGAGGGCCAGATTTATTGTTTGTTAGGGGCAAACGGTGCCGGGAAGACGACCCTGATCAATCACTTTTTAGGCTTTCTGAAGCCAACTTCGGGAGAGGTGCTGGTCAATGGTAAAAACGTGATGAACTATCCTCTCGAAACCAAAAGGGATATTGCTTACATCCCTGAGAACGTCATGCTTTACGGAGTGTTGACGGGATTGGAGAATCTCGAATATTTTTCGGCGCTGGCGACAGGCTTGAAAAAGCCAAAAGACCTGTTGATGAAGTTGCTTACGGACGTCGGGTTGCGCCCGGAAGACGCAGTGCGCAGGGTTTCTACGTATTCGAAAGGAATGAGGCAGAAGGTCGGTATTGCGATTGCCATGGCCAAGAATGCAAAGGCCCTTCTTCTCGATGAGCCTACTTCAGGACTCGATCCGAAAGCCGCCAACGAGTTTTCCCTTCTCTTGAAAAAAGCGGCTGAAAATGGAGTGGCGGTTTTTACGACTACCCACGATCTGTTTCACGCAAAAGAAACGGGTAATCGAATAGGGATTATGCGCAGCGGGAGTATGCTTGCCGAGTTCAGCAGCGATGATGTGAGCCATACCGACATGGAGACAATCTATCTTAAAAATATGAGGGATTGAGTATGACCTGGCTTATTGTTTCCCGGGAGATACGGGAGTTTTATCGTGACGGCCGGTTTCTGTTTGGTGCAGGGCTGATCGTTGTGCTTTTTGTTACTGCATTTCTTGTCGGTTTCGAGCAGCGGAAAAATGTTTTTTCAGAGCGGGAAGTGGCTCAGCAGCTTGATTATGACGACTGGGTCAATCAGCCGGAGCGCCATCCGCATGATGCCGCGCATCAGGGAATGCATGTGTTCAAACCAATTCCGCCACTTTCGTTCGTCGATCCCGGCATTACCAACTATGTGGGATCGACCCAATGGCTGCAGGCTCATCGCCAGACAGAAGTGAAGTTTCGCCCTGCCCAGGATGCGACCGGGCTTCAACGGTTTGGAAGTTTGACTCCCGCATGGATTATTCAGATGCTCGGTCCCCTGTTGATCATAGTTCTGGGCTTCAACAGCTTTTCAGGTGAACGCGAACAGGGTACGCTTCGGCAGTTGATCAGCCTTGGGGTTCCTTCATGGAAGCTGCTGGTGGGCAAAGCCCTTGCACTCTTTCTTGGTGCTCTTCTATTATTGGCACCTCTGCTGATGTTAGCGTTCTGGATTGCTTTCGGCGATGTGCAAGCAGGTGATCGCTATGATGTTTTGATCCGGTTGGGATTGCTTGTTTTAGGCTACCTGGTGTATCTCGGCATATTCATTTTCATGGTTCTTACAGTCTCCGTGCTTACTCCTGCATCGAGAATTTCACTGGTCGTGTTATTGGCTGTCTGGATTGCCGGGACCATTCTTGCCCCCAGGGTGTTGGTCGATGTAGCCCGAATGGTCTATCCTACGCCGAATCAAGTGGAATTCAATGCACAGTTGAATCAGGAACTGCGAAAAGAATATACGAAAGCGTGGAAAGAGCATTTCGGTGTCGAAGATCGCTGGGGAACCGACGTGCCTTTGAGCCGCTGGGGCGAAGCGCTTGAGGTTGATGACCAGGCAGGGTATAATGCCATCGATCGTCATTTTGGAGCATTGTGGAACCGATATGATGATCAACAGAGACTACAGGAGTTTTTCGGATTCGTCTTTCCGATGCTGTCGGTTCGTTCGTATTCCATGGCAATAACCGCTACTGATTTTTCGCATCATCGGGATTTTGCTGTTTCTGCGGAACAGCATCGGCGTCTGATGCAAAACCTTATCAGCAGTGAACTTGTCGAGCATGCAGACGGCCAGGGTGAGCATCATTTCGACTACAAGGTAAGTAAGGAGTTTTGGTCCAGAATTCCGCCATTCGAGTATGCTGCGCCCTCCGTGTTGTTTGCACTGCAGAGGTCGCTGAACAGCTTTGCCATCATGTGCGCAACACTTCTTTATTCCTTTGTTTTCGCTCTCTTGTCTTCGAGAAAACTTGTATGAAAATACGTTTCACGGTCTGAAACGGTCATAGTGGCAGATAGGCCTACGGGTTCCTGCCATATGGTTGTACTCGGTCGTGAGTTAATTAATCAGTTGGAGTTACCGGATGAAAAACTTTCTGAACATTTTGCATAACGAGTGGCGGATCATGGTCGCCGATAGAAGCCTGTTTCTTGTCTCCCTGTTGCTGATATTTCTTTTAGGCTATGCTCTTTTTATCGGTTTTACCGCAACGGATGTCAGGGAAGAGCGGATACGTGAATTGGCAGTGCAACAGGAACAAAAACTGTCAGCGACAGCAAAACAAATCAGCCTTATAGAGTCGGGTCGTGAAATGCCGACAGCATTTTCCAATCCACTCAATCCAGCGCTTTTGGGCTCGGGACAGGGAGCTCTGCATGCCGTTATGCCGGTCAGTCCATTGTCGCCCATTGCTTTGGGACAGTCCGATATGCTGCCGGATCATTACAGGGTTTCGATAAGGAACAAGACGACGTTCATGTATCAAACCGAAAATGAAAATCCCTGGAATCTCTTGACAGGGCGTTTCGATCCGGTTTTTGTGTTGGTGTACCTCTTGCCACTCTTCATCTTCGCTGTTAGCTACAATCTTGTTTCCTCAGAAAAAGAACAGGGAACTTTACGTATGCAGTTGTCCCAACCGGTGACTCTGCAGCTTCTCATGACTGCTAAATTGACCGCGCGCATGGTACCGGTGATGATTATTTCCATTCTCGCTATCACCTTGCCGTTTCTCATTCTGCGTGGTACTGCCGTGACAGCATCCGATCAGTTGCTGTATGGTCTTGTGGCGGTATTGATCGTTCTGGCGTATGCACTTTTCTGGTTCATGCTTGCACTCTTTATTAACAGTTTCGGATTCTCTTCGGCAGGCAACGCTCTTATTCTGGTTGGTATCTGGGCTTTTCTGGTGCTTGTAGCGCCCGTGCTTCTGAACGTATACGTCAGCCGTGTGAGTCCGGCTCCTTCGCGTATCGAACTGGCAACAGAGACTCGCCTGATAACTATCGACGGCTTGAACCGCTATCAAGAACTTCTCTCATCGGATTACCGCCATGTCCAGGAGTCATCGATGCTTTTGCCGAAGGACGGACGGTTCGAGGTGCCGGAGCGTCTACAGGCTTTTTATCTCATCAACAAGTCAGTGGACGAAAAAGTCGGGACGCTTCTGGCTGACTTCGAAACGCGTCTGTTCGCACAACAGGACCTGGTAGAACGTTTCGGGTTCGTTTCTCCTGCGATCCTCGCCTATGAGGGACTGTTGTCCATTGCCGGTACCGGCACGAGGCGTTATCAGCATTTTACAGGACAGGTGAATGAGTATCATCAGCAATGGAAAGATTTTTTTGAACCTCGTATCACCTCAGGGCTGGCCATGACCGTAGCCGATTTGGGTAAACTGCCGCGTTTTACATGGCATGAACTCGATTCGGGCGTAGTTCTTATCGGGAGTCTGATGAAGGCACTGCTGATCTTTCTTATGGTGGCAGTGCTGTTCCTGCTGGGGTTGCGCAACTTTGCGAAAGCCACCGATATTGTGTGATTCCCTTTTTTGTTAACCGATAACTGGAGTAAATTCATGAGAAGATCAGTACTGTTTCAGGCAGTTTTTCCTGCTGTGCTATGTAATGTCCTGCTTGTAACACCTCTTGTTGCCGAAGAGCCGGAATTCACCCTTCCTGAAATTTCGGTGGTAGGTGAAAAGGTATCGACGAGTACCGTCGCGCTCGATGATGAAACTGATGCAGCGTCGCGGCTTGGCCTTACGATACGCGAAACTCCGGCCAGTGTTGAAGTTGTCGATCGGGAGACGATCCAAGAGCGTGGTGATCGGACCGTTTTCGAGGCCGTCGACAAGACGGCTGGATTTGCCAGTGCGTCCAGTCCTGCCTCACCAGGTGTTTTTTCTGTGCGAGGGTTTACCGGCAATAGCGTGGCCTGGTTGTATAATGGCATCAGGATCCCCGGTGGAAGTAACCTCTCGGCGCGCGTTATGGATACAGCGAATCTTGAAAGGATCGAAGTTCTTCGCGGGCCAGCTTCTGTGCTTCATGGAGAGGGGGCGATAGGCGCGGCTATAAACCTCATTTCTCGACAACCAACGTTTAGTGAGCAGCCTATTGAAATCGATTATGGATTTTCGAGTTTCAATTCACATCGGTTCCATGCCGGTACCGGAGGGAGTATCAGGGACGATGAAGTGGCATACCGGCTCGATGTGAGTACAAACCGTTACGGTAGCAATATCGATGATGAGCGGACAATTCTGGACCGTGTGACCGGTTCACTGCTCTTCAAACCGTCAGATAACATGTCGTTTACTCTGGAAGCCGACTATATGCGTGATGAAACCGATAACGCCTATTATGGCACACCGCTGGTTGACGGCAAGTTCGACGAATCGCTGAGGGAGATCAACTATAATAACCTGACCGACAATATTACCGCATCGGATGCTCTTTGGGTACGCGGCAATTTCGAATGGACACCGGCGGCTGACTGGAAAATCACAAACCGTTTGTACTATTACGACGCTTTTCGTGAATGGCGCAATGTCGAAAAATTCACGTATGACAACGGTGTGGTGACACGGTCTTGGTGGGGGGATATCGGTAACGATCATCAGGTTATAGGGGATCGTATCGATGCCCTTTACAAAGGGAAGATAGCCGGCATGGAAAACAGACTCCTTGTCGGTGTCGACTTCAGTTATACTGACTTCGAGAGCGATCGAAACGATTTTACGGGTTCTGAAATAGTTGATCCATACGATCCTCCCGTTGCTGATTTCATTGATGTAGCCGGAGGATACAGAACTCCTCAACGGGACGTTACCGTCAGTCAATGGGCTGTGTTCATGGAGGACCAGCTATCGATCATACCTTCGTTCAAACTGGTTGGTGGCTTTCGCTACGACACATTTCATGCGGAGTGGATTTATCTCGACGAAGCGGGTTCACCGGAAGCATCGAAAACCCATCGTTTCGCATCATGGCGACTGGGCGCGGTCTATGATCTTACTTCGGACATTGCTCTCTACGCTTCCTATGCGACAGCCGTCGAGCCCGGGAGCACCTTGTTGTTAATCAAACGCAATCAGACCCAACTGGATCTTACCGAGGCAAAACAGATAGAGTTGGGGCTGAAACAGACGTTCTGGGATGGTAAAGGTGAATGGACATTCGCAGTCTACGATATTACCAAAACAAATGTTTTTGTTCCCGATCCATCTTCTCCCGGTGACAAATTGGCTGTCGGCCAACAATCTTCTCGTGGTGCGGAACTGAGTCTTGGCCTGCGTCCAAACCGTCATTGGCAGATCGATGCGAATATCGCTGCGGTCGATGCCCGCTATGATGACTATACGGCCGGGAATCCACCTGTCTCTCTTGAAGATAACAGACCACCCTTCGCCCCCGAATGGGTCGGGAACTTCGGCCTTCGCTACATGATGAATGAAGATCTGGGATTTGGTGCATGGGTGAGACACGTCAGTCCGGTGTATGTCGATGATGCCAATACCCTTGAGCTTGCCGCATATACGACGCTCGATCTTTCGCTCGACTACAAATTCAACTCGTGGGCTAAAGCTGGTGTGAACGTGCGCAATGTCACGGATGAGTTCTATGCGAACTGGTCAAGTCATTACGCGACAGATCAGGTTATCATTGCAAATCCGAGGACGTATGAACTGTTCGTCAATCTGAGGATCTGAGGAAGGAAACTTTTTTTTAAAGATCTTAATTTTTATTTTGTCTAAATAAATAACGATTATATATTACTCACTAACTCCTTTGTTGATTCTCCTTTGTTCTTTCAACCCCTCCGTAATTCGCTTACGGAGGGGTTTTTTTAAGTGACGATATCATAAACGGTTGAACTGTGTGATCGATGCTGAGTGAGTCAAGTGAGATGTATATCCAGACGGTGTTTCGGTTGTCTGAAAAAAAAGGTGAAGTGACTATCGGCATGATTGCCGAGGCGATGGGGTATAGTCTTTCGACAGTTTCAGAAAAGGTGAAAAAACTCACGGATCAGGGACTGCTTTTGCATGAATGGCGTGAAGGGGTGGCTTTGAGCAACGATGGCAGACGGTTGGCGGCAAAACTGCTCAGAAAAAGACGGTTGGTCGAAACCTTTCTGGTTCGTATGGCAGGATATTCTCCTTATGAGGTTCATGAAGATGCCTGTCGCTTGGAGCATGTCGTTTCGGAACGCTTGACCGATGCGCTGGACAAAATGCTTGGTTATCCGGCCAGAGATCCTCACGGTCACCCGATTCCTTCGGCCGAAGGAGAGTTGAATGGGATGGAGACGGTTCCTCTTTCCGCAATCGCTCCGGGTTCTCAGGCTAGGGTTTCTGCTATCTGTACGACGGATATAGAAAAAATGAAATACATCAATCGGCTGGGCTTTCTGCCGGACAACATGTGCAGGGTTATAGAAAAGGCGCCTTTTGACGGGCCGGTGATGGTGGCGATGAACGGGAAAAACGTTCCGGTTTCCTTGTCACTTGCCTCGTTGATCGAAGTTGAAACTTTCGATAGCTAAAAAACACAACAGTCATGATAGATAACGATCTGCTGAAACTTCACAAATCTGTGTTTTTGGACTGGAAAAATAAACTGGGGTCTGTCGACAGTCCGCAGGAATCTTTTGAGCGATGGCTGTTTATACAGGTGTCCGGTGTTCTTTTCGGTGGCAAGACGGGAGAGCTGCTCATTGTGAAGAAAGACTTTTTCAGTATGCCGTTGGACAACTGTCTTATACATACCGATTCTTTCTGCGAATCATGGGGGTTGAAACATAAATTGCTCGTGATGACCGGTGGTTCCCTGAAATTCATTGTTTACCGGGAAGATGCGGTGAATCTCCGGCTGAAACGGGCGTCGAAAAAAATTCTTCATTGTCATTTGAGGTACCCGTTCGGTTTGAATGCGCAGACATTTCTTCATGAGCTGGCGAACCGTTGGCAGGAAAACGGCAGCATTCCGCATGAAATAGGTGTCGCTCTTGGCTACCCTTTGAAAGATGTGTGGGGGTTTATGGGTTTGAACAACTTCCGCTGCAGTGGAAGTTGCGGGTGGCAGATTTTTGGTGATCCGGAGCCTTCGATGAAAACCCGTGCCCGCTATGCAGATGCCCGCAAGAGAGCGGAATGTCTTCTGCGGGCTGCATAGATTTCACAACCTGTCTATAAGGTCGTTCGATGGCATCGATGGTGCTTAGAATGTTTGTTCAGCCTTGTACGATACATTCTGCCGGACAGACCGAAACACATGCCTGAGCGTCCAGGTCGGCGCATTCGTTACAGGTGTTTGGATCGATAACATATATGTCATCGCCTGCAGAAATGGCATTGACCGGGCATTCCGCTTCGCATGCGGCGCAATAGGTGCATTCTTCGGTGATAAACAGTGCCATGATAATTCCTCGTTAGTTGTTATATAATAGTACGTTGTCAAAGATACAGAATCCTCTGGATGCACATACTCCCGTTTGGTTATGTTTTGACAATAGCCTCCGATGGGCATTGCGGTACACAACGAACGGCTGACATGTTACTGCAATCGTTGCACAGGTTTGCGTCGATAACATAGGTTTTTTCTGTTTCGTGCGCCTTGATGGCATTCCGTGGACATGCTGAGCGGCAGCTATCACACATCACGCAAGCATCCGGGTTGATCGTGAAAGCCATGATTCCCTCCTGCGTTAATGATTATTGGAAACATCTCGTTTTTTCTCTGAAGATGTCCTAAGTATTGCACATCTTCACCTATAAAGATAGAGCAGGAAAGAGGGTTCGTCAATAAAGAATATTGTAGAGAGGTTGACCGAATTCAGCAACGTTTATTCTATCCACTGATACCATACATCATTGCTTGTGCAGCAGGAGCAACTGCTTTTTTTGTTTCCGCATGAACTTTCGGGTGTTTCCTTACGGAGCTTGCCTTTGCGGATCCAGTGCTCGAGCATCGGCTCAAGTGTCTCAGGTGAAGCATTGTAATGGACACTGAGATCGTTGATCGAGACGATACCCCTGTTTTGCAAGTATTCTTTCAGTTCAAGAAGAGACATGAATGATACTGGTTTGATTGGTATGACGGGAGTACCCCTGTGATACTCCCGCTTTTTGAACGGTTTATGCTTCTTCTCTCCGTCTACCTTTCAACCACATAATTACAACTGCAACAACGAAGATAGAAAGCATGGAGAATGTCCAGAGCAACGATCCTGCAGGGTTTACGGAAAAAGTGCCGAGTTGATAAAAAATGACAGCTGCGATATATGCCAGGCCGGTAGTCCACAGCCCAGCAAAAACTGTCCATCCAAGGTTTGTTTCACGATATACCGCTGCGATCGCCGCGACGCAGGGAAAGTAGAGGAGAACAAAAAGCAGGTAGGCGAACGCACCGATTTTACCGTCGAACAAGATGACCATCGATCCGAAGATAGATGTTTCGACCTCCTGTTCTTCAGCTGCTGTTTCCATGTCGGAAACATCTCCGATAGAGATTCCCAGCGGGTCGAGAAGAGAGCCTGCAAGAGCCCCGAGGTTTGCAGGTATTGTCGCAAAAGAGTCGTTGATACCGGCCCAGAAGTCGAACTCTTCATTTTCCTCGTCAGTCTTCTCTCCATCGCTTCCTATCTGGGCATACAAGGCGTCAAGCGTACCCACAACCGCTTCTTTGGCGAAAATACCGGTGAAAATACCGACGGTAGCCGGCCAGTTGTCTTCAGTGATTCCCATCGGGGTGAATGCCGGCGATATTGTTTTGCTGATCGACGATAGTACTGACTTTTCAGTATCTTCGTTGCCAAACGAACCATCCGTTCCCAGCGAATTGAGAAAGCTCAACACGACGATGACCGGGACAAGCACTTTTCCGGCACGAACCAGGAATGATTTCAGGCGGTCCCAGGTTCTCAGCAGAATACCTTTCACGGTAGGGAAATGGTAGGGGGGAAGCTCCATAAGAAAATGGCTGGTTTCGCCTTTCAAGAGAGTATTTTTCAAAACCAGAGCGGTCAGCACAGCAAATGCAATCCCTATCAGATAAAGCAGGAATACAATATTCTGTCCTCCCATCGGAAAAAACGCTGCGGCGAATAGAGCGTAGACAGGAAGTCTCGCGCCGCAGGACATGAAGGGATTCATCATGATTGTCATCAGGCGGTCTCTCTGGTTTTCAATGGTCCGGGTACCCATGATAGCCGGGACATTACAGCCAAACCCTACCAAGAGGGGGATGAATGCCTTGCCAGGCAAACCAAGAAAACGCATTCCCCGGTCCATGACAAATGCCGCTCTGGCCATGTAGCCCGAATCCTCGAGAAAAGAAAGGAAGAGAAACATAAATCCGATGGGAGGGATGAATGTCGCCATGGTTTGAATACTGCCGCCAAGCCCTGAAGCCAGGAGGGTGAGTAACCATTGCGGCGTTTCAAGCGGTTCGAGCAGTGCGCTGAGGCCATCGACGAAAATAGTCCCTGCGAACATGTCGAAAAAATCGATAAAAGTACCGCCAAGATTGATGGTGAACATGAACATGGTGTACATTGCCGCCAGAAAGATCGGAATACCCCAGATACGGCTCAAAACAACCTTGTCGATTTTGTCTGAAACGGTTTCCGAAACTTCCAGTTTTCTCCGGACCACTTCATTGACTATTGTACTGATACGGCGGTAATGACTATCGGCCACGATAATGTCGATGTCTTCATCGAGTTCTAGAGAGAGCTTTTTTCTTGCTCGAGAAAGTTCGACTTGCAACTCCTGGTCGACAAGCTTTTCCAGAGGCAGGTCTCCTTCGAGAAGCTTAGCAGCCATCCATCGAGGATCAGTGTCCGTTTGCCTGCCGTTGGTACGCAGTTTTTCGGCGAAAGTTTCAATCGCGACATTGAGGTTTCGAGGATATTGTGCAGGGGAACGGTACTCTTTATAACGGTCGATTTCCTGATAAATAGCAATTTTCAGAGCAGGGATTCCCCTGTTTTTCGAGGCGATGATGGGAATGACCCGACAGCCGAGTTTCGATTCAAGAGCATGGATGTCGATTTCAAGGCCCCGTTCGTTGGCAACATCCATCATATTCAAGGCTATCAGCACTGGAACGTTCATTTCAAGCAAACGGCTTGTGAGGTAGAGATTCCGTTCCAAGTTCGATGCATCGACGATGTTGATGATCAGTTTTGCCTCTTTTGACAGTATATATTCTCTTGCAATTTCCTCATCGACGGACGATGCTGTAAGGGAGTACACCCCCGGTAGATCGACCAGCTCTATTTCGAGATCTTCATGAGTGTATGTTCCTGTCTTACGGTCAACGGTGACACCGGGCCAGTTGCCGGTTTTCTGGTTCAGACCGGTGAGAGCGTTGAACAGTGTTGTCTTTCCGCAGTTCGGGTTACCGGCGAGTGCAATCGTTGCCTTTCGTATGTTCTTTTGGTTTTCCGTTGTTTGTTCATTCACTATCATGGTGTCGGGCATTAGTGCACCTCCTCGACGATTATTTCCTCGATGTCTTTTTTACGTAATGAAAGTTTGTATTGTTTGATCAGGACTTCGACGGGATCTCCAAGGGGCGCGATGCGTATAACCTGAACTCTTTCTCCTTTGAGAACACCCATGTCGATCAGTTTTGATTTGAGAGAACCGGAACACGAGATTTTTTTGATCCGTGCGGTTTGTCCTTTTGTGAGCTCCGACAGTTTCATATGTTGCCGCTCCCTATTAAAATGTTCTTTGCCAGCCCGCGTCCCAGAACCATTCTGCTGTCCTGAAGTTTGACTAAAAGCGGGCTGCCGTTTCTGTTTTGGAGCACGGTCACCTGCTGTCCTTCATAAAATCCCATTTCTCTCAACCGTGCTGCCCCGCTGTGGTGCGACCCATGGCCATGACCATGCTGCTGGCGGTGTCCATTGTTGAGGATGCCGACGATTTTACCGGTCATGCCCTGTTTTATTTGTGTCAGAGGTGTCATAACGATTGTTATCTCTCCGGTTACATTGTCAATGCATTTTCCGGTGTGGTTTACTTTTGGTTTCAGATGCTATCGTGTTGCCCGTCTTTCATTGCGGCAGGCCTTGTTCCAGAATGATTGTTATTATCGCTGTATAAAAATATGACAGCATGTTCGAGAGAAAATATATTGATTTAAATAGACTAAATACAAATAGGTTTTTTGAAAAAGGAACATTGGCGGCGGTTTGGTGCCGATATCGAGTTATTATGCGTTTTCAGAAAAGGAGCGACGCACAGTCACAATATGTTTCAGTTCAGTCTTTTTCTCGAAAGGGGATGTCGTGCTCCAGCATGTAGGATTGTATGCGGTCGGCATGATCCTTGTCTTCGAGGTTGAGCTGTTTGAACAATTCGTCGGAAAGGGAGCAGGATTTGCTGTTCATGAACTCCTGGTAATGGATTTCTCCAACAGATTGTTCGAGATCATACGCTGTTTGAAAAGCGACCTGACGCGAAGGAGGGCTGGTGTTGTACTCGGCGATAAGCGTTTCGAGTTCGTCATTTGAGGATTGCAGCGCCTTGAGATCGGAAGTCAGCAGGTTTTCCGGGAGGAGACCGGAAGGTTTTTGAATGTTTTTTTCGTTACGCAGAAGTGCTGCATGGTTTCGTTCTTCGATCGAAAGCTGCCACCAGAACTCTTCGTCTTCCTCGAAGAGATCGTGAAACAGCGTGTAAAGGCGGCTTATATTGATTTCGTGAACTATAGAAAGGTCGAGAAGTTCAGATAATGATGCATCCATGGGAAAAAGGTGAGTTGGCATGACAGTTTCGTTAATGTAAATTTCAATGTTTCGGTGTACAATGTCAACCTTCAATTACGATAAAAATGACCGTAAAAAAACTCGATAGAAATTTTTTCCAGCGTTTGTTCGGTATCTGTGCGACTCCCAAGCCTCTGCAGGAGCAAAGTTGGAAAAAGGAAGATGGAAAAATCACTATTGACCTCACCATGATGTCCGAGCTTAGCAGTAAAGGCTCCGCCATTAGGATCGAGGGAGAAGGGGTTGATATTCCTGTTCTTGTTGTGCATGGTGATGATGGTGAGTATCACGCTTTCGAAAACAGATGCACTCATGGAAAGCGTGCTCTCGATCCTGTTCCCGGAACAAAAACAGTTCAGTGCTGCAGTATCGGAACTTCAACATTCAACTATGATGGTGCTTTGGTCGAAGGCCCTGGAAAAGGACCGTTGAAGGTTTATGAGGTGAGCCGAATGGGAGAAACCTTGAGCATAGTTGTATAGAATTGCTGTTCAATGTTCAGGAAAATTGTTTCTGGCGGACAGACCGGTGTCGATCGGGCTGCCCTGGATTTTGCTTTGGCGCACGAAATCGAGCACGGTGGGTGGTGCCCGAAAGGGAGGCTGGCGGAGGATGGAAAACTGGATGAAAGATACCTCCTGCACGAAACGCCTCGAAAAGAGTATAATCAGCGGACCGAATGGAATGTGAGAGATTCCGACGGCACGTTGGTTATCTTCAGCCTTGAGCTGACAGGAGGTGCTCTCTATACCTGTGAGGTCGCCCGAAAACTGGGAAAGCCGGTCTTTACAGCTGGATCGGGAGGTTTCGGGAAAGAACGGGAGGTTTTTGACTGGTTGGCAAACAACAATATCGAGATAGTGAATATCGCCGGCCCGAGATCAAGCTCGGAGCCGACGATTTATGCTATGACTCTGGAGTTTCTCGGGAATCTCTATGCCTGCCGGTAAGCGGCGTATTCCTGCAGACTTTTAACGCCAAACTCCTGTTGACGAAGGCATGCAATTGCTTGCACGGATGCTTCGGCAGCTTCGATGGTGGTGACAAAGGGAACACCGTTCATGACCGATGCCGCCCCGATAGCTTCCTCGTCATGCAGCGCTCTTTCGCCCAGAGGGGTATTGATGACAAGGTCGATTTTGCCGAGCCTGATCGTGTCAAAGACATTTGGTCGTCCTTCTTCACCGACTTTGAACACTTTTTTACATTCAATACCGTTTTCGGCAAGAAACTGTTGCGTTCCTGCCGTGGCTATGAGGTCGAATCCAATATCGTAAAGTTCTTTTGCGATATTGATGATTCTTTCGTCTTTGTCATGATTGTTTACACTGATGAACACCGATCCGGATGTCGGAAGCTCCATGTTCGCTGCCTGGTATGCTTTTGCGAAAGCTTCGGGAAAGTCGTATGCAAGGCTCATTGCTTCCCCCGTTGAGCGCATTTCAGGACCGAGATAGACTCCGGACTTCAGGAATTTCGAGAAAGGAAAGACCGGCTCCTTGATGGCAAGATGGCTCATGCCGAGTTCGTCGCAGTCCGCCAGGCGGTATTCCTTGCGAAGGTCCGAGAGCTTTTCTCCCAGCATGACCCGTGTTGCGATTTTTACGAGCGGAACAGCGGTCGCTTTCCCAACGAATGGAACGGTACGGCTTGCTCTGGGATTGACTTCGATGACATACACCTTGTTGTTCTGAACAGCATACTGAACGTTCATCAATCCAACCACATTCAGGCTTTCGGCAAGCCTGCGTGTATACTCTTTCATGGTTTCGATAACAGACGGATCGATGTTATGGTAGGGAAGAATGGAGGTCGAGTCCCCGCTGTGTATACCGGCGGCTTCGACATGCTGCATCATACCGCTGACAACGCAGTCCGTACTATCCGCGAGCGCATCGATATCGAATTCAACCGCAGTTTCAAGAAAGCGATCGATCAACAGCGGATATTTCTCCGAGATGAACAATGCCTGATCGACATATTCCTTGAGTGAGTCATCACTGTAGATGATTTTCATCGCTCGTCCTCCAAGGACATAGCTGGGTCTTACCAGGACAGGATAACCGATTCTGCCGGTAATTTCCTGTGCTTCTTCAAACGATACCGCGGTATCGTAATCCGGATGAGGGATATCGAGCTTGCGGAGAAGCGCCCCGAATTTTTTTCGGTCTTCAGCAAGATCGATGCCTTTGGACGAGGTGCCGAGGATCGCCACTCCCGCTTCTTCGAGTTTTGTGGAAAGTTTCAGCGGTGTCTGACCTCCAAAACTTACAATGACGCCAAGGGGCTGTTCATGCTCGAGAATACGAATGGTGTCTTCGAACGTAAGTGGTTCGAAATACAGCTTGTCTGCGATGTCGTAGTCGGTAGAAACGGTTTCAGGGTTGCAGTTGATCATGATCGATTCATAACCGGCTTCCCTGAGTGCAAAAACAGCTTGAACGCAACAATAATCGAATTCTATCCCTTGCCCGATACGGTTCGGACCGCCTCCCAGTATCACCACTTTTTTTCGATCAGAACGAACAGACTCGTTTTCATCGTCGTATGTCGAGTAATGATAGGGTGTTTTTGCGTCGAATTCGGCTGCGCAGGTGTCAACAGTCTTGAACACAGAGTCAAGACCATAGTGTTTTCTCAGGTTTCGGATGTCCTGATCGGAAACATTGAAGATATAGGCAAGTTGACAGTCGGAAAAACCGTGTTCTTTTGCCTTTAACAGATGCTCTCTGGATAATTTGCCGGTCAGGCTGAGGACTTCTTCGGACAGATCTGAAGCTGCTGTGGTCATGCAGTGTCGATGAGTTTTACGTAGCTTACAGGAAAAGCTGGAACTGATAAAAAAAGATAAGAAAAATACCCTGGTAATCGAAAATCCGTGAAGTATACAAAAATGCAAAGGGTTATCAAAGAGGGGGTTTGTATCCGAAGATTTTTTACATTACAGTACGTTATACGGAGTTTCGGGTCACCTGTTTTTGCTACTGCATTCCATCATTTCGTCCGGGTTGAAACTGCATCTGTTTTGGAGTGCCGGTTTAGTATCAATACAGGGATCATTAACATTTGGGATATATCAGTATGGAACAGTCAAAGATTGATTCAATTGAGTCGGCAATCGATGATATAAAGGCAGGAAAGCTTGTTATTGTTATCGATGATGAGGACCGTGAGGATGAAGGTGATTTTATAGCGGCTGCTGAGAAAGTAACACCGGAAATGGTGAACTTCATCACCAAAGAGGCAAGAGGTTTGCTCTGTGTTGCAGTGACTATGGAACGCTCGAAAGAACTGCAGCTCGATCCGATGGTTCAACGAAACACTTCTCAGCATGAAACCAATTTTACCGTATCGGTCGATGCCCTCGCCGAAGGGGTGACAACCGGTATTTCCGCATACGACCGGTATATGACGATAAAAATGCTGGGTGATCCCGATTCTCATGCGGATGATTTTTCAAGGCCGGGGCATATTTTCCCTTTACGTGCAATGGATGGCGGTGTTCTCAGAAGAGTCGGCCACACAGAAGCTGCGGTTGATCTTGCCGAACTTGCAGGATGTTCACCTGCGGGGCTTCTCTGTGAAATCCTGCATGATGACGGGAGTATGGCGAGGCTTCCCGAACTGCTGAAGATCAAAGAGAAGTTCGGGTTGAAGCTGATTACCATAAAGGATCTTGTTGCGTACCAGATGAAGCGCAAGAAACTGGTTTCCCGCTCTGTAGAAACAAGACTGCCGACGAAGCACGGAGAGTTCAGGCTGATTGCATACGGGACTTGTTGTGATGACAAGCAGCAGAACAATCTTGCTTTTGTGAAAGGTGACGTAGATACTGACGAGCCGGTTCTTGTGCGTGTCCATTCTCAGTGTGCTACCGGTGATGTTTTCGCTTCGTTACGTTGCGACTGCGGAAACCAGCTCGCCGCCGCCATGCAGCAGATTGAAAAGGAAGGCAGAGGTGTTTTGGTCTATCTGATGCAGGAAGGGCGCGGCATCGGTCTTATCAACAAATTGAAAGCGTATAATCTTCAGGATGAAGGTTTCGATACGGTGGAAGCCAATGAAAAACTCGGCTTCAAGGCCGACCTCAGGGATTATGGTATCGGGGCGCAAATCCTCCAGGATCTCGGAGTGAAGAACATGCGCCTGATGACCAACAATCCGAAAAAGATCATAGGGCTCGAGGGGTATGGACTCGAAATAGTCGAAAGGGTGCCGATCGAGATAGCTCCGAATCCAGTCAATCAGGTGTATCTCGAGACCAAACGGGATAAAATGGGGCATATGATCTCATGTTCCTGCATTTGTTCGTCGGAAAACGATCATCAGCATAAATGATGAGCTGAGGTCAATAGGCAAGAATACTGTATTGGAGGTTGTGGATTGCCGATCCCTTGATGTGCAGAGTCGTTGCTTATCACTTTTTTGTCTTTTGACCTTGATGTCATGATGCAAGGAAATCAATCGATAATCTCTAACCGTTAACCACTATACAACAAGGAGAATAAACAGCATATGAACATGGAGGTCCTTCAGAAACAGGATAATGAGATTTTTGATGCGATAAGCGGTGAAGTTCGCCGCCAGACGGAAACTCTCGAACTGATTGCATCTGAGAATTTTGCAAGCCGTGCCGTTATGGAAGCTTGCGGTTCGGTCATGACAAACAAGTATGCCGAAGGATATCCAGGCAAAAGGTATTACGGGGGTTGTGAGTATGTCGATGTTGCGGAAAACCTCGCCAGGGAACGTGCGAAAAAACTGTTCGGTTGCGAGTATGTCAATGTCCAGCCGCATTCGGGTTCGAGTGCGAACATGGGGGTGCTTTTTGCTGTATTGAAGCCCGGTGACAAGATTATGGGACTCGATCTGTCGCACGGCGGCCATTTGACTCATGGCAGCAAGGTCAATTTTTCGGGTCAGTTTTTTGAGGCTCATACTTATGGGGTGGACAGGGCGACAGGTTGCATCGATATGAACAAGATCGAGGAAATGGCTCTTCAGGTTCGCCCGAAGCTTATCATCTGCGGAGCGAGTGCCTATTCCCAGGGATTTGATTTCAAAGCGTTCAGAAGTGTTGCCGATAAGGTAGGGGCTTTTCTCATGGCCGATATCGCTCATCCGGCAGGCCTGATTGCTTCGGGTTTGTTGAACGATCCCATACCGCACTGTCATTTTGTGACAACGACAACCCATAAAACCCTTCGGGGGCCTCGGGGTGGCATGATCATGATGGGTCAGGACTTCGAAAATCCCCTTGGAATCACGGTCAAGACGAAGAGCGGAGTACGTACCAAAATGATGTCCGAGGTGATCGACGCAGAGATCATGCCCGGAATTCAGGGGGGACCGCTTATGCATATTATCGCTGCCAAAGGTGTCGCTTTCGGTGAAGCCTTGCGGCCCGAGTTTCATGACTATGCAGTACAGGTTCGTAAAAATGCGGCTGTTATGGCTGACAAGTTTATCGGTCTCGATTACCACATTGTCAGCGGTGGAACAAAAAACCATCTTATGCTGATCGATCTGCGCAACAAGGATGTTACCGGAAAGGTCGCGGAAAACCTTCTGCATAAAGCAGGTATTACAGTCAATAAAAATATGGTGCCTTTCGATGATAAGTCTCCTTTTGTGACAAGCGGTATCCGTATCGGAACACCGGCTATGACGACAAGAGGGATGAACGAATCACACGCGGAAACCATTGTAGGATTGATCGACAGGGTTATCAGCGCAGCTAACAGTGACCGGGCAGAAAAAGTTTGTGTGCAGGTAAGAGAGGATGTCAAGGCGATGTGCGGGGCATTACCTCTCAATGATTTTGGCCCTACTCCATGAATGAGAAGCTGGAATTCGGAAGACTGTTGAATTGTTTGTTTGTTGAATTTTAGAGCGACATGTCGGGATGCTCGTTCATGTGAGATACCTGCCGATGATCCCGTAGGGGCGAAAAATTTTTCGCCCCTACGGTGCTTCTCGGTGTCGAATGCTATCCCTCCCAACTCGTCACGCGCTTATCTGAGAAATCATGGTCTACGAAATCGCTGCGGATGTCGTTGTGGCTTTCCATCTCTTGTTTATCATCTTTGTGATGGCAGGTGGACTATTGCTCTTTTTGAAACGCTGGGTCATATGGTTCCATCTTCCTGCTGTTGTCTGGGCTGTGCTGATCGAGTGGGAAGGGTGGATCTGTCCTTTGACTCCCCTTGAAAACTATCTTCGACATACAGCAGAGGGAACCGGTTACGAAGGAGGGTTTATCGGGCACTATCTTCTTCCAGTTGTTTATCCGGCAGGTCTTACACCGGAGATACAATATTTTCTCGGGGTATTGGTGATCGCCGTGAATCTTCTTTTATATGGTGTATACGTGATTACTTCGTTGCGCAACAGGTGAGGTGAAATGAAAGCATTACGGTTGGTTGTTACCTGCGCCTGAATGTGAGCCACAGGAGGCCGGCCAAAAGGTATATCGAGAGGAACGTCATAAGCTCGAAAAACATGTGTGAATGTATGAATTCGGAAAGCATAGGGGATCACTGGTTGGGGGTTGAAAGTGATTTTATGATAATATTATAAGAAATAAAATGCACAAGTAATACGATTTAGTTACACTGATGTGTTTTTTTCAAGCGACGGAGCCTGGTTTTGCAAGATCATCTCAATGGCTTTGCAGGATGATCTTGATCATCTTATTGACCTCTGCTTCGGTTGTCTGTTCTTCCTTACGCAGAATGTTGAGTTCGGCTGCAAGTTTTTTTTCCATATCGAGGTCGGGGGCAGTGTGTAATTTTTCGGTTACCCGCTTTCTTTTTTCTCGGAAATCTTCCAGGATAAGACTTCTCACTGAATCGAGAAAGGCAGTCAAACACCGTTTTGCTTTTTGCTGCTGCTCGTCGAATGATTCGTACCAACGTTTGCTCACCGGCGGATCTATCAAGAGGCCCGAAGCGAGGTTGCGAGCTTCAGGAAGCGATATCGAGCTTATTTCCGTTGTGATGTCAAGGTAGCTGTCAGGAACGCTCTGTTTTTCCCGGTATCGTTTGATAAGGTGTTGGAGTATATGGGTTGCCAGCGGATTGGATAGTTTCAGGAGTGCTTCATGAGAAGCACAAAACTCGAGTACTTCGTTTCCATACCAGGTGCTTTCGAGCAATGCTTTGATGAATGTTTTTTCAAGCACCGAAAGCGATGAATTATTTACGGTGCTTTTGTCTGCAATTTCCTTTTCATGCTCAGATCGTTTTACACTGCGCTTCATGGGTTTGGCCTCAGCCATAATTTCCTTGAGAACCGCTACGCTGATGCCGACTTTTTGTTCGAGTTCCTGCAGGTAAAATTCTTTGCGGGCAGTGTCGGGAACAAGTGCGACTGTTTTGAGCATTTCATGGACAGCATGTGATTTTTTCTCCGGTTGTTCGAAAAAACCGAGCTTGCGATAAAAGGAGATTTGAAAATCGGTAAACGATTCTCTCGAACTTTCTACGAACTGCAAAAACCCTTCTTTCCCATTTTTTCTTATAAGACTATCCGGATCTTCACCTTTCGGGAGGGATGCTATCCAAGGTGTAAGACCCGATCCTACAAGGATATCGATCCCTGAAAGCATTGATTTTAGCCCGGCTTCGTCGCCGTCATAAACAAAGAGCACGTCTTCGGTGTATCGTCGCAATATTTTTGCCTGTTCACGGGTCAGTGCCGTTCCGCAGGATGCTACTGCGTTACAGAGGTCGGCCTGATGAAGTGCCAGCACATCCATATAACCTTCTACAAGAATAGCCAAGGCCTCTTTGCGAATAGTTTCTTTCGCTGTATGCAGACCATAGAGGACTTTGGATTTGTCGAAGACTCTACTTTCGGGTGAATTGAGGTATTTAGGAGTATCTTTATCGTTGCTCAGCGTTCTTCCACCGAAACCGATGACCTGGCCGCCTATGGAAAAAATTGGAAACATGATCCGGTTACGGAAGTAGTCGTAGTAAGAGTTTTTTTTCGCGTTGTGATAAACAATGCCTGTCGAAACGAGATGTTCGAGCGGTATTTTAGCGCGTTTTGCATGAGAAAGCAGGTACTCCCACTGGTCGGGTGCATAGCCAAGGCCGAATGTTGTTATGGTTTTGGGGCTTAGACCTCTTTTGGTCACAAGGTAGCCGAGTCCCGTTTTCCCATCTGAGGAATTAAGCAGCCGGTTGAAAAGCCTTGCCGCCCACTTGAGCGTTTCGTGGGCGGTTTGCTCGGCTGGACCGGGAGTTGCCGGACCTTTCACATAGCTGCTGATATCCACACCGCAACGTTTGGCACCTATTTCCACTGCTTCAGGGAAAGAGACCTTTTCCATTTCCATGATGAAGGTAAAGACGTTTCCTCCTTTTCCGCTTGAAAAACACTTGTAGATCTGCTTATCAGGAGAGACGACGAACGAGGGTGTTTTTTCCTTGGTGAAAGGTGAAAGTGCCTTGAAGTTTCTACCGGAGGGCCGGAGTTTCACATAATCCGATATCACATCGACGATATCGCAGCTTTCTCGTATTTCGTCAATTTTGTTCTGCGGAATCATTGAACGATGCGGTATGCTTTTGTGGAATTGTTTGTATCGCGTTTTTCAGCTTTCCTATCTTTTTGGTTTGCTCGATGCTTTTGATCATATGATAGTGTGAAAAACAGCAATTCGCAATCGTCGGTCATTCGTATCGTGTTTTTATTTATGCGGACGGTTAAGAAAATATCGACCAGAGAAAAAAGATTTTTCCTGAAACTTTCATTTTTTCTAAATTTCTCGACAATACTGTAAAAATGCTTATCGGTTGAGGTTGAAAAACGGTTTTTCGCAGTTGTTTTTATTTGTATACTTCCCGTAATCAGTCATGTTCATCTTCCGCAGTCGGTAGTATATCCACAATATGTTTAAAAATATATTCATGCTATGAAACAAGGAATATTCACGACTCTCCTGATCGTGTTGACGACGC
>OFEN01000073.1_pt1 | contig 25458 bp, 27 predicted proteins | sample 1521081 | NCBI WGS metagenome assembly OFEN01 (sample SAMN04272335, study PRJEB24112) | coral metagenome | biome: Coral reef; feature: Shallow seawater; material: Coral tissue | host: Coral | place: China: South China Sea | collected 2014
GAAATCTGGCAATGCGTCGAAGAACAAGGCCTGATCGATCGGTACGGTGATTTGACGAATGCCTTTCAACCTGAAACAGAACCGTTCAGACTCTCTCTTCCAGAACAATATTCAGGACTCGAAACATCGGTCATCGGGCGGATGCAAAAGTACCTTCCGCGCGACTTCGTCAGGGACGGCAGGCAGCGAATGAAAGTCACGTACAACAAGCGGGTTGAACTGAACGGTGACTTCAAAGCCCTCTGGGAGAAGATACGGCAGAAAACCCGTTACTCGGTGGAGTTCGGAACAGAAGAACTTATCTCGCTTGCATGGGGCAAGATCAAAGCTATGCCCGAAATACAGCCGACCGTGATCGAGATTACCAGAAGGGATCTGGACATCACCGAATCCGGTCTCGAAGGAGGAAGAATAACCAGCAACAGGCTGCATCTCGTGCAGAACGAACTGCCCCTGCCGGATATCGTCACGTTTCTGCAACGGGAAACCGAACTGACGCGGGGAACCATCGTTGAAATCCTTGGCAAATCTGGACGACTCGACGATTTCAGAGTCAACCCGCAGTCGTTCATGATCGAAACCGCGAAACTCATCCGGAGAGCATTGCGCGAACTGATCGTAGACGGCATCAAGTACGAGCCGGTAAAGGGTCGGTACTACGAAATGCGATTGTTCGAGGAGCATGAAATCGAAGAGTACCTCAACCGGCTCTATACGGTCCGGAGTAAAGACGACCGCACGCCTTACAACTATATCGCCTGCGATTCAAAAACCGAGGAAACGGTTGCAGAGCTGCTCGATGCCGACGATCGGGTAAGATTTTTCTGCAAACTTCCCCGCTGGTTCAAAGTTGCGACACCTCTCGGCGATTATAATCCCGATTGGGCTGTCGTTATAGAAGACGACCGGAAACTTTACCTCGTGCGTGAAACCAAAAGCACGCTCGAACGGGACAAACGCCGGGAAACCGAAAACGGGAAAATAGATTGCGGCAAAGCTCACTTCACCGCCCTCGGCGTCGACTTCAAGGATGCATCAACTATTCATGAAGTGATGAACCCTTAAGATTTCATATGAAACCCGCCATACGATTGTTTTTCGACAGCTCATTGACGAGGAGGAACATATGATCGTGGACGAAATGATTGAGGTTGGCAAAGTCAATCAGTTGTTTGAAATGATTTCCCGGAGTGCTAACGATTCTGACGCTTTTCGAGATGAATTCACATGATTGTAACAAGGTGATCCTTGACAGAATATGAGGGGCGGAGTAATTTGGTTTTGCTGAAAGAGTGAAGTACATGTTGCAAAGATGTGAAAAAAGCAAGGCAGTAGCGGATGGTATAACCTAAAACTACAAAAGCGATGTCAAACGAAACGAATGAAAAGCAAATCATGACGCAGGAACAGTGTGAAGAACAGATCAGGACTGCAGCTTACTACCTGTGGCAGGCAAAAGGAGAAAAATACGGTTCGGATGTCGAAGACTGGCTCGAAGCCGAAGCAGCGTTTGCCGGGTCAGCTGAATCTGCCGAACAGAAAAACGTTTGAGCCGATTCGTTTTTTTCGTACGCGATGGAGGTCCCCCTTTCTCCATCGCGCACGTTATCCCTCAAATGTTTTCATCACAACCGCGTTTCTCACTCGAAGATCGTCCAGAGAATCTCCATTTCCTTTTTCCCGTTCACACTTGCAATTTCCTCGATGGTCATGGATGTTTCGGCGTTTGTAATTCCCTTTCCCTCGAGTTTACCGATAAGGGCATCACTGCTTTGACCGGTCATATCGGCAAGCATTTCAATTTTTGCCGACTCGAGCGCTCTGAACATGTTCTTTTTGGGACTGCCTCTCTCTGAAGAGGGGACAACAATTGAAAGCATGGTGATGATCACACCTGCTCCGATGATGGAGAGAGGAAGCTTGCGTGAAAAGTATGCGATGAAAGGTTTCCAGTTCGCAATGGTATGAAACAACACCCCGATCACCATTGCCCAACTCAACCACTCATGAACAGGCTTGATATATCCAGCGTCGACTTTAAAAAACATCAGAATCCCTGTAACGGCAAGGATGATAAACGTGCCGGCAGCCAACGGTGTAGCCCATGATTTCATTGTAGCGCTCATATGCTTTTTTCTCCTTTCAATAGTTTTTCATCAAAGACAAAGCCTTTTGATTGTTACTATGCATGAGGAAACAAAAAGGTTTCATTTTTTTTGCGGGACGTTGTAAATAATTTCCACATTATGCCGCAATTCAAGGATGAACAGGGTATTATCGTTTTTTACGTTTGTTATGCTTCGAGGGGAACGGGACGGGATTATAAACCTTGGATTGTATTCAGCACTTTCCGGTTGGGTAACGAGTTATCATCGTAAAGTTCGGCTAGGCCGAACTCATCGAGAATGTTTAATCCCGCATCGATTTGTTTTGGAGAAAATTCGTTTTTCCAGGAGGTTACGGGAGATTTGTCTTGAAAGAGGCTGCTGTCTTTACTGACGACCCTGCTTGGGCGTTTGATGGTTTCATCATCGAGTTCAACATGACAGTTTTCGCGAGTGTTCTTGACGAATCGAAATGCGGAAGAAATCTGATTGTTCGTGTCTGCAAAAACTTCCTCATAAAATGCAATGTGAATCTTGTTCGATGGAAACTGGCGAAGCGGAACGTAGTTAATTATTGACCAGATCAGGATTTGGCGTAGGATGTAGTCATTATTCTCACTGGTTTTTTTGATGAGTTCTTCAAAAGGATGCAGGTAATCTTCGTAAAGTTTCCGCTGGTTGAGCAACAACATCGGATCGGTCACCCAGTACCAGTCTTTCTTTTTGCTTTTTGAGAGGGCAACTGAAAAAGGATTTCTGATCAGCAGAATGATTTTCAGGTTCGGGAAACGAATAGATGCCCAGTAAGCAAAGAGATTGGCAAAAATATCCTTGATCAATAAACCACTGTAGAGGTGTGAGTGATTGGCCGAGTCAACTACGGGATGGGTGAAGGTTCCGCTGAAAACATCTGCTGCAATGTGTTTCAGCTGATCATGTGAATCATCAGCTCTGACGTACTCATGTGGTGATAAAAAGCTCATTTCATCGACATGTTGGGGATGAAACGGTTCGAACATCTCCCGGTACTTTTTGTCATGATTGAGCAGGTCGGACACCCACGTTGTGCCACTTCGGCCGTCTCCGATCAACCATATGACTTCATCATAGTTATCAAGCAGACGATTGGCGTGCAGGGTTACATCTCTTACCGGTTTCAGCAGGTGGGACAAGATGATCTGTTCGATGTGCACGGCTTTTTTCCTTTCAAGTTTCCAGTTTGCCAAACAACAAAAAGATACATCTCTATTATTTGTGGATAAAATAAAATGATGGCCGAGGCTCGAGATTTTTATGATGAGCTTTTTCCCATCTACTCCGTACAGTAAGCAGAGATGTGTAAAAAGCATCTCTGCTGTTTGTAGAACAGGGTACTAATCAATAAGGTCGAATCCCGTATACTTTCTCAACACTTCCGGTACGATAATTGTGCCTTCGGGGGTCTGGTAGTTTTCGAGCAATGATACCATCAATCTCGAAGTCGCAAGTCCGGAACCGTTTAGAGTATGGATGAAAACCGGTTTTGATGAGCCCGCAGGCTTGAAGCGAATGTTGGCTCGCCGCGCTTGGTAATCCTCGAAATTGGAGCAACTCGACGCTTCAAGGAATTTGTTTTCAGCCGGTGACCATACTTCGATATCGTAACATTTTGCCGCAGTGGCACTGATATCTCCACTGCAAAGAAGCAAGACGCGATAAGGGATTTTCAGTGCTTTGAGAATTGCTTCGGCATTGTGTAAGATCTCTTCAAGGGTATCATACGAATCCTCGGGGCGTGTGAACTTGACCATTTCGACCTTATTGAACTGGTGCACTCTGAGGAATCCCCGTGTATCTTTCCCATAGCTTCCAGCTTCCCTGCGAAAGCAGGCCGAGTAAGCAGCATAAGATATGGGAAGCTGTTCGTCACGAAGCATTTCTTCACGATGAAGATTGGTGACAGGAACTTCTGCAGTCGGGATTGCGTAGAGGTCATCCTCGTTCATGTAGTATACCTGGTCGGCAAACTTGGGCCACTGTCCCGTACCTCGAAGTGAGTCTTCGTTAACCATGAAAGGAGGAAAGATTTCGGTATATCCGTGCTTTTCCGTGTGGTAATCCAGCATGAAATTTAAAAGCGCACGTTCGAGTCGAGCTCCTTTTCCGGCATAGACCGGAAAACCGCTGCCAGAAATTTTAGCTCCTCGTTCAAAATCAAGAATGCCTAATGTGTTTCCAAGGTCAAGATGATTCTTCAAAGGGAAATCAAGAGCATGATCGAAAGCTATCGGTTCTTTATAAATGACATTGTCCTCAGATGAGCAACCTGTTGGAACGTCGATATGCAGTTTGTTGGGAAGCGAGAGCAGTATCGCTTCCATTTTTTCCTCGAGTTCTCCCAGGGTTTCGTTCATTCGGGCAATGTTGTCCGCGACCTCTTTCATTTCACGAATGAGGTCTTCCGCAGAGCCCTGCCCGGTTCTTTTAATGGCGGCGATATCTTTTGAAACCTTGTTTCTCAATGCTTTGAGCTCATCTGATTTTTGGACGAGTTGCCGGCGCTGTATATCGAATTCAAGCAGTTCATCGAGCCGGATAGAGTCCTCTGCTTGCTGACGTTTTTTCAGCATTTCTGCAACTTCTTCCGGGTTTTGTCGGATATAATTGATATCAAGCATGTTAATGGAACACGGTTTTGATGCTTTGTTATAGGAGAGTTTGTACTCTAATTACCATTTACTTTTTTACCGATAATAACAGCGATAGCAATGGCGATCGATCTTTACAATAAGGTTACATCGTATTATGATAACGCTGATTTGACGATCTCCTGTACTTTTCCGCCATCGGCCTTGCCTTTCAGTCGTTTCATGGCTGCACCCATGACTTTTCCCATGTCTTTCATGGATGTTGCTCCCAATTCGGCAATGATATCCTTTACAGTAGTTTCGATTTCTTCATCTGCCATCTGGACAGGCAGATAGGTTTCAATCACCGACAGTTCTGCTTGCTCGGTTTCTGCGAGATCCATTCTCCCGGCATCTTTATACTGTTGAATGGAGTCTTTACGTTTTTTGGCAAGACTCATGACAACTTCGAGTTCCTGCTCTTCGCTCAGCTCGGCCTTACCTCCAACTCGTAATGAAACTTCCTTTTCGAGAAATGCCGCCCTGATTGCCCTAACGGTATTTATCCTGTTTTTATCCCCGCTTTTCATGGCTTCTTTGAGGTCCTGGTCGATACGCACTTTTAAACTCATCATTGTAGCTGTTTATCGTGATCAATGAAAGAAATGGTGTCAGCCAAGATAAGTTCAAAAGTCATAACTCAAAAGTTAAAAGTAAAAACTATACCACAGCGTTTCGGCAATATGCTCCCTAATGAAAGTCAATGCTCGTTGTTCGTGAAAGTCAAGATTTTTGATGTGGCGCATTCTCGTTTTTTATTTTCGATAACACCAGCCTTTCCTCTTTTTCGATGATCAGATTTTGCATACTATGCATGCAAGATTCCTTTCTTTTTTCAGTGTTACCCCTTAGCAGTTCCTGTTGTTTTGTCTGTAGAGTGACATGCGTTGTCGTTGCACGATGTCAAAGAGAGTGACTCTGCGTAAACAGTTTGCCGCAATTTCACGTTCTAAACGGATCAACTCAATCAATGTCGATTGATGATCAATGGCGGAAAAGCCCTCGATGAAGCTACAATTTCAAGGAGGTGATGCATACGTGTCGGCAGTTCTGTGTTTTGTCTGATTGTATAATTTCGTTAACCATTTCTTTATGAGGAGAAAAAATTATGGCTGTTACAGGAGACTGGACATTGTTTTACGATTGGGGCTGCGATGGTTCTTACAGTAAGACTTCGATGACTGTCAATTCTAATGGAACATGGACCAATGGTGAAGGCTACGATGGTCCGTGGGTACAAATTGCCGGGATGTTCATGTTTACTTTCAACAACAGTGAGACGACCTATGCCGGTAACCTTGCGAGTAAATCGATTACCGGTATCTCGAGTTCTTTCAGCGGATCGAATGGCTGCTTTTACATGTTGCAGTCGGGTGTGCCGACTGCCTTTGGTGCAGAACGTGCCGGCGGTAAGCAGGATTCTCAAGGCGGGAAGTAGATGACATTGCTGTAGATGTTGGGCGAGGATTTTTCATCGCCCAACGTCTACAGTGAAGTTACTGCATGTTCGTTGAGTTCCATGTAGTTCTGTGGGAACCGGTTACAGTGACGATAGTTTCCGTTTTCTCATCCTACAATCAAACTTCCCGTATACTCCCCGATTGTCGGATTTTCCGGTTCGGCAAAGAACTCTTCGAGGGAATCGGCAATGGTTTCACCGATATCGGGGTCGACAAAATTCATGGTACCGATCTGAATCGCTCTGGCTCCGGTGAGCAGGAATTCCATGGCATCCTCAAACGAGGCTATCCCACCCATACCGACTACCGGTATCGTGACGGCGTTGTATACTTCCCAGACTTTAGCGAGCGCCACAGGCTTCACTGCGGGTCCTGACAGCCCTCCGGTAACGTTGGTAAGAAGGGGTTTTCTTTTTTTGTAATCAACAGCCATACCTACCAGCGTGTTTATCAACGACACCGAGTCGGCACCCGCTTCTTCTGCAGCCAATGCGATGGAGCTGATGGAGGTGACGTTGGGGGTTAGTTTTACCATGAGATGCCGTTTCGTAATCGAACGCAGCTTCGAGACGATTTCAAAAGTCGCTTCACGACTGACGCCCATGATCATACATTCACCCTTGACATTGGGGCAAGAGAGATTTATTTCATAAGCGTTGACGCCTTCACAGTCTTCAAGGTGTTCGATGACCGTACAGTAATCATCGATGGATTTTCCAGCGATATTGACGATAACCGAGGTGTCGAGCTGCTGTAGAAAAGGGATTTTTTCCGCTATGAATCTCTTCAGGCCTACATTGGCGAGACCGATGGCATTTATCATACCGCAGGGGGTTTCGGCAATACGCTGTGGAGGGTTTCCCTGACGGGGTTCAGGCGATATGGCTTTGGTGACAATGCCACCTATTTTACTCAAGTTCGTAAGCTTGTTGAGTTCTTCACCGTACGAAACCGTTCCCGATGCAAGAAGAACCGGTGAGCGCAGATCGAGACCGCGCCCAAGGGAAACAGCCGAAAACCTCGAAGATCGCTGTTCAGGATTTTCTATCATTGTTTAAACAGCTTTATTGCTGATGAACGAATAGGTTCTCAATCTTTCAAATAATATTTCTTTGTATAGTCCCTGACCATCCTGTGGGTATTGTATTCCGGGCCAATGGTTGTAATCGCTTTTCGGACTTTCTTGAGCCATTTGACAGGAATGTTATCCACGTTACGATCATAAAATGTAGGGATTATCTGGTTTTCAAGAACATCATAGAGTTTTTCTGCGTCATGATGGTCCTGGGCTTCATGATTGTCGAGCAGCTCACCGCTCCCAATCGACCAACCGTTTTCACCATCATAGGCTTCAGGCCACCAGCCATCGGGAACACTGAAGTTCAAACCGCCGTGCAGAACGGTTTTCTGTCCTGACGTCCCGCTGGCTTCCATCGGCCGTATCGGGTTGTTGAGCCAGACATCGACACCGGATATCATGCGTTTTGCCACTCCGAGATTGTAGTTTTCGAGAAAGATGATTTTTCCTTTGAACTGGGGAAGACGAGTATGCTCTACAATCTGCTGGATGTAATGTTTGCCGGCATCGTCATGAGGATGCGCCTTGCCAGCGAAGATGATCTGCAACGGCATCGTCGGGTGGTTGACAATTCTGGTGAGGCGTTCAATGTCCGAAAAAATCAGCGGTGCTCTTTTGTATGTCGCAAAGCGTCTTGCAAAACCTATGGTAAGAACGTCCGGCGAGAGCGGGTTTTTACTTGATTTCGATGAATCCGCTTCCATATAGGTTGTATAAACATGCTGATGGAAAAGCTGGTTTGAAAGGTACCTATAGATAAAGTCGATAAGGTTTCTTTTCAGGCGGTAGCGCAGGCACCACAGCTCCTCGTCGGTTACGTTCGCAAGAACCTTCGATGCGTCTTCCTGGGAAGATGTCAAAGTGTCGAGGCTGTCGGTATAACGGCGCCAGAATTTATCGGTGAAGCCGCTGGTCCAGCTTGCGGTGTGAACACCGTTTGTGATATGCCCGATAGGGACGTCACCCGGAGAATCAACCGAATAAATATGCCGCCACATTTCACGTGATACCTCTCCATGCAGCTTTGAAACACCGTTTGCATTTCGTGAAAGGTTGAGCGCGAGAACCGTCATGGTGAACAAATCGTGAGGATTCGAAGGGTTTTCGGAGCCCAGGCGGAGGAAATCCTCAAAAGCTATACCGTTTTTCTGGAGGTAACGGTCGAAAGAGTAGTGCATCATGTCACGTGAAAAGCGATCATGGCCTGCAGCTACAGGGGTGTGTGTCGTGAATACACATTGCTCTTTGACATTAGCTTTCGCTTTTTCAGGCTCCACGCCATCGGCCAATTCTTTCGCGAGGAGCTCTACCGTGAGAAATGCGGAATGGCCCTCGTTCATATGATAGACGGCAGGATCGATTCCAAGAGCTCTGAGCAATTTTACGCCGCCGATACCCAGTACAATTTCCTGGTTGATTCGCATGTTCTGATCACCGCCATACACTCTGGAGCATATGTCACGGTAATGAGACTCGTTGGCCGGAATGTTGGTGTCGAGAAGATACAGTTTCGCTCTACCGACATTCAGGTACCAGGCCTGGGCAAGTACTTCGCTTTGAGCGATATCGAGGGAGATGATCAGGTCGTTACCGTCGGCGTCTGTAACTTTTTCCAGCGGAAGACTTTCCGGATACTGTAAAGGATAGTCTTCCAGCTGCCATCCTTCCTGATTGAGATATTGGCGGAAGTATCCTTCTTTATAAAACAAGGTGATGCCAACGAAATTCAGGCCCAAGTCGCTGGCGGACTTGATATGGTCGCCGGAAAGGACGCCCAAGCCTCCAGAGTAGATCCTTACGCTTTCATGTATGCCGAACTCTGCACTGAAGTAGGCAACAGTTTTTTCTGTCAGGGATTGGGCATGCTTTGATGCCCATGTATCCTTTTCCGAGAGATACGCTTCAAAACGCTTTGTGACGTTGTCGAGTTTTTTGCCGAATTCGCAATCGAGGCGGGCTTTGATTTCGTCATGTGAAATATGACGCAGGAGTTCGACTGGGTTATGATTGACTCTCTCCCAGACAAGGGGAGAAAGTTCCTTGAACAGTTCTTTTGCTTCTGTATCCCATGACCACCAGAGGTTTCGGGAAAGATTTTGTAGTGATTCGATTATATGGCGCATAACTTACAAAGAATGAAAATAGTCCAAAAAGATTGCTGTGTGTATTCCGAATAGCTATTTTAAACGGCAGTAATTTACAGTTTCTATTACTAAACGGCGTCTCTAAAATGTGAATTTTTAGCGGTGCCCGGAAATCAATTCTGTGGATTTGTCTGAAACAAGCATAAAACTGGCACATTTTTCAGATTTGCACCTTGCCGGTAGGCAAGATAGTCGTGGGTTCGAGCGCCTTGACAGATTGCTGACCGCTATTGTAAATACCGGCAGCAATCATATCGTTATTACCGGTGATCTTTTTAACTCTACCGATCCTTCGGACTGGGCGACAATCAAAGAGGTGTTGCAAAAAAAAGGGCTTTATTCGTGGGACAAGGTGACGATCATTCCAGGTAATCATGATTTGATCAATCTTGAAGAGGAGATGCGAATCTACAACTCACTGAACCCGGATACCAACGGCAGAAAAAAAAGGTTTCGCAGAAAGATCAACGAGTTCTGCCATATGTTCAGGGAGTTGATAACAGGGGAAGGCGAGACGTCAGGTTTTCCTTATATCAAGGTGATCAATTTCGGTGAAGTGTCTATTTCTTTTGTCGTCGTCAACACGGCTTATCCCTGGGCGAATATCGATAATCCATTGGGAGCAAGAGGGCAGGTCAGCATGGGCGAACTCGAGGCTCTTTTCGATCCTGAGGTAAAAAAAGCACTTCAGGGAAGTTTTGTTGTTGGGGTTTTTCATCATGCCTTCAGGATTTATGAAACGGATGCATTGATCGACCAGGCATTTGACTGGACGATGGAGTTGAAAAACAGGGAAGAGCTTCTGAATGCAATGCTCCATTTAAATGCAGGTATTGTGCTTCATGGGCATTTTCATCGTTTTCAGACCTATATGATCGGTGGCATGAGGTTTTTTAATGGAGGAAGCTTCAGTTGCAACCCCCGGCGTTATAGTGAAATTTCCATCGAGAGTGACGGGAGGTATGCGCAAAGGTTTGTCGATATATAGGTAGTAAGATAGTAGGTAATGGGTAGGTAATGGGAGGGCAAAGAGAAAGAGGCGGTCTCATTAGTCCTTATAGTCTTCATGCAGTCATCCTCGGGCTTGATCCGGGGATCCATCTTCCAATAAAAGTCAGTGTGTATGCCGCATCAAGTGCGGCATGACTCTCTGCCTGATACGTATATGTATGGTGACCGAAAGTCGTCAAGCTGTCCTTTTGAGACCGCCTCTTCCTTTTTTTCTCGATAACTTTCGATTTGTCGGGATGTTCCGTTCTATCAACCCATGCCGCGGCGGGCAAGCTGGCGATCGAGCATCAACAGGGCCTGGCCTTTTTCACCAGCCATCTTAAGGGTTTCGAGAATCTCGGATGCGGAAGCTTCCTCTTCCACCTGTTCTTTGATGAAGCCATGGAGCATGACCTGAGAAGCGTAATCGTTTTCTTTCAGGGCTTTTTCATAGAGCTTGTTGATCGACGCTGTAATGGATCGCTCATGGTTCAATACATCCTGGAACAGAGCCGTTGGTGATTTGAAATCCAATGGGGGCTGTTCGATCGCCCCAAGTTCAACGCGGCCGCCTCTTTCAATGATGTACTTGTAAAACTGCATGGAGTGTCCGATTTCTTCCTTCTGCTGCTCTTTCAGCCAATGGGCAATCCCCGGGAGATTCAGGGATTCGCAATAGGCCGCCATGGAAAGGTAGAGGTGTGCAGAATACAGTTCCTTGTTTATCTGCTCGTTGAATGCTTTCTGAAGAGTTTTGTTCAACATTGACTGTTACTCCTTTTCTCGATTACGTTACTAAAAACATAAGGGACGAAATATACAATTCGATATAAAACATCATCTACGAGCAAAATGTTTCCATTTTTCCCTGTTTGAGGATTGGTTTAAAAGATCCAAAAACCAGATACCTGTCCGTCAATCACGCCCATTTTCGCCACTGAATTTTCTTTGCTTTCTCCATAACTGATTTTCCACAGATGCACAGTATTACCTTGTTGATGGAGCTTCGATAAATATTCGGTTGTATATCCTTTTCCGATAAGGGGTGCGAGCTGGTCGGAAACCGAGGAAAAAGCCTGTTTCGGGATGTTTTTTTTGAATGTGGGTGTTCCATTTGATAAAAATGCGTCGTAATCGTTATCTGCAATAGCCTTCATCAGCTGCGACAACACAATATGTTCTGTTTTCAGTTCTTCTTCGGCAAAGGCTGAAGAAAACGTAAAGAGACTTAGTATTCCTGCGACTATGATTGGTAACGTTTTCATGATATTCTTTTTCCAATGAGTGTAAAACAAACGACCGCCAAGGAGGTAGCGGCCGTTCAATGCTGGGGGATTCTGGCAACGAGTGAAGAACTGAAAGGTTATTGAAACATATGGCTGATGTTCGAGACCCAATGAGTTATCCGGTCGGGCGTCATATCGTCCTGATTGTCAACGTCAAGTGCAAGACCAACGAAATTTCCCTCCACCACAGCCGTAGACGCTGCGAAGTCATAACCTTCAACAGACCAGGAGCCAACGGTTTGACCTCCTCTTTCCTTGACTTTTTCGTAAATGGTCCCCATTGCATCGAGAAAAACGTCTGCATAGTTCACTTGATCACCGAGACCGAAAAAGGCTATGGTTCTACCTGAAAGATCCAGCTGGTCAAAACCCGGTAAGAAGTTTTCCCAATCGCTTTGAAGCTCTCCAAATCCCCAGGTCGATGAACCGAGAATAATATTGTCATACGATAAAAGAGATTGAGGATCTGCGTCGGCAATATTGTGTAGTTCAACATTGTCGTTGCCCATCTCTGCTGCAATCATCGATGCGACATGCTCAGTATTCCCAGTTTCAGAGCCATAAAACAAACCGATGGTTTTCATAAGATTATCATTTTTGTGCGTTGATATTATTTTTTGCTTCCTTGACGAGAAGGTTTTTCTACCAGTTCCAGTATTTTTAGGGCTTCGGACGAACCTTCCTGAATGACAGCGTTGAACTCATCAAAATCTTTTCCCGAAATGCTGAGTTGTACGATTCCGACCATGAGCTTCAACGTTTTATCATGGAATATTTCCGGGTTTGCCGATCGCATCTCTTCCCATTCATAGCATTCCCTCATGATATGAAAGAGCGTTTGTTGGGGGATGGTCAGCATCACATATTTGTAATGAAGGTGGTAGTGCCCGCAATGGCACTTTTTCAGCAGGGTATTTTGCGGCCTGCAATGGCGGTGTTTATTCTGATGTTCCGGCATAGTTATGATGTTTTGTTTTAAATTAGACAAAATATAAATAAACATTTTTTTGTGTCAAACATTTTTTTCAAAATCGCATGAAATAGTAAAGGTATTCGCAATTGTTGATTTTTCGCGAAAGGCTGACAATGGAATGACTATTGGGGATGAGTGCCGAGCGTCAGTTGAGCATGTAGCACACGGGGATTTCCAGGCTCAATTCTCCAAGCTTGTAATCGGATGGCGCGGGAAATGGTGATGATTTCTTGACGGCATCCAGTGTTGCTTTATCAAGAGGCTCATAGCCAGAGGAGGAGAGCATGGTGATCTGTAGCACGCTCCCGTCTTTTGCAATATGAAGTTTGATGAGCGAGGTGCCTTCATGGTTTTGCTTTTTTGAAAAACGGGGGTAGTGCTTGTTCTGTTCGATTTGAGCACGAATTATAGCCAGGTAACTGCTGATTTTCGAAGCAGACGCCTGAGAAGATGTTTGCCGTGGGTTTTCTCCTGTTTCATCGGTTGTTTTCTGAAGCAGTTTTTTGTCTTTCGTTGGCTGGATCGTTCGATGTTTTACCTTTTCCTTTTTTACTGGAGTTTTCTTTTTAACGGGAGCGGGTAAAGGATTTGTTTTTTCCGGCTCAGAGGGTGTTTTCTGTTGTGGTGTGTCAGTGTTTTTTGCCGGTATCGATACCAAGCTCAGGTTAATTGCGGCTGAAGGTATTTGTGCCTGGCTTTCAAGAGGGGGGATCCTGTAGAGCAAAAAGCAGGCTGAATGGAATGCAAAAGCAATGGCAAACGAGATGATGTTGATTTGTTTATTGCTCATAACGCCGCTTTTTTTCCGTTACTACGGCGATATTGTCTGCACCTGCTTTTTTGGCGATGTCCATGACGTTGATTACCAGGCCGAAATGAATCTGTTTGTCGGCTATGAGTCGTATGTTTTTCTCGCTATGCTTGTCCAGGAGCCCGGAGAGTCGCTCATAGAGCTGATCTATGGTTATGTTCTGGCTGTTGAGCGACAGGGAGCCTTCGCTGCTTATACCGAGAGTTATTTCAGGTTCTTCCTGAACGGTTGACGTTTCTGATTCCGGAAGACTGACCGGCATCATCGGCTTTGCAAAAATCGATGTCAGCATGAAAAAAATAAGTAGAAGAAATACCACATCAATCATTGGTGTCAGGTCGAGCCATTTCCTTTTTGGGGGAGGTGTTTGAAGTTCCAGCATGGTTATTTTCCAAGATGTTTTATGGCTTCCGAACCGTAGTATTGCATCAGGAAAGTAAAGGACTGTACTTTTTCTTCGAGCAGGTGATGTACAACCATCGACGGGATTGCAACTCCGAGTCCTGCGGCTGTTGTGAGTAGCGCCTCCCATATTCCCCCTGCCAGCATGGACGGATCGACAGAGCTGTTCGCATAGGAAAACTGTTGAAACGCATTGACCATACCGAGAACTGTGCCAAGCAGGCCTATGAGCGGTGCAACTCTACTGATCAATTCGATAAGATGCAGGTTTTTGCTGAGCCTCTTGATTTCTTTGTTTCCGGTCAAAGTCACTTCTTCTTCGATCGATTCCTTTTTTTCCCCTGCGTGCAAAAGTCCCGCCGTGAGTACAGCTGCAACCGGGCCGGATGATGCTTGGGAAAGCCGCAATGCTCCATCGATCTGTTCCTTTTCGATAAGATCATGAACGGCTTCAGGGACATCGGCCGAGCGTCCCGCCCTGAAAAAATGAATGCTTCGTTCGATGGTGTATGCCAGTGTGAGAACAGAGCAGGCAAGAAGCAGATACATCAGGGGGCCACCAGCATCAAAAAAATACCACATAGAGAAAAACAGGTTACAGGTGCGAGAGACGAAAAAATGTTTCAATAATTACAAATTAATTGTTATTTAGACAAATTAAAATTAGTTAGATTTTCAAAACATCACTGAGGTAAACGTTTTATGGTGAAAAAATTAGTTGGTATTGCAGCGGTAGCCGTAGGTTGTTCTTCTTTTGTTTATGCTGATGAAACTGTTCAGCATCATCAGCTTGGTGAGATGGTAGTGACGGCGACGTTGTCGGAAACACCGGTCGAAAAGATTCCTGCTGCCATCGAAATCATAGATCGAAGTGATATCGAAGAAATGGGGGTGCAGACACTGCATCAGGTGTTGACTGAAGCGCAGGGGGTCAATCTCGAACCGGCCAGTGGACGAATGAGTACCGTTCGTTTGCGCGGATTGAGCAGCAGCAAGACCCTTGTGATGATCGATGGTATGCGCTTGCCGACAGGGTTTCAGGATAAGGTCGACCTGGGAGAAATCCCTGCTGGACTGATCGAGAGGATCGAAATCGTTCGAGGCTCGGCTTCGGCTCTGTATGGCAGTGACGCTATCGGCGGTGTCGTCAATGTCATCACCAGGAAACCGACCAGTGAAACGTCAGCATGGTTGAACGCTCAGTATGGAGAGAGTCGGCACGGTGAAGCCGAAAACACGGCATTCGATGCAGGAGTAAGCGGTAGTTCCGGGGCATTGGGGTATGTTATCGCTGGTTCTTTTGTCGATAAAGGCAGGTTTGATTTCGATACAGCGGATCAGCAAACCGATGGAGACGACAAAGAGGTTACAGCTGGAGCGGCAACCCTGACATGGGAAATCGATGAAGGTTCGGAACTGGCTGTCGGTGTCACCTATGCCGATGTAGAGCGTGAGGGGTTACGCCCGAAAAGGAAAAAGGAAAACGACTGGCTGAACACATCGGAAAGACTGACCGGGCGGATAGAGTTCAAGAAAGCACTTACAGAGAGTTCAAGTATGTTGTTTCGCGCCTATCGTTCGGAATATGACTGGGACGTCAGTCTCACCCCGACGGACGGTTCCGAGCCCGAGGTGCACGATGTCGAGCAGACTACCGATCAGTTCGAAGGCCGTTGGGTAGGTTCCCTGTTCGGCAGTCACAAGCTGACTGCAGGAATCGAGTATCGCACTGAAGAACGGACTGAAGATGGTGTCGAGAGTGACATCGACAACCTTGGACTTTTTCTTCAGGATGAGGTGTCCGTTACCGACAGGCTGAACGCCATTCTCGGCCTGCGTTTCGACGATCATTCAGGATTTGGATCGGTCTATAGCCCGAGATTGGGGGCGGCTTATCAGTTGAGTGATTATTTGCGTGTAAGAGGGTCGTATGGCGAGGGTTTCCGTGCTCCTTCAGCTTTTGAACTCTATTCCGGCTCGCCCTATACCATAAGGAGGGTCCTTATCCCGAATCCCGACCTCGATCCGGAAACATCGCGTACGTGGGAAGTCGGGGCTGATCTCGATTACAATGCGCTCAGGGTAAACGTTACCCTGTTCCGAAATCACATCGACGATATGATCGCGGAAGTCTTTACCGGACGGTACCAGGGATCGAAACCGAAGATACCGATCAATGAAATGCAAAATATTGCCGAGGCCATGACCCAAGGACTCGAATTGACGGTCAGGCTGGATCTTGGCTACGGACTGTCGCTGGCTGAAGAGTTGACCATGCTGAAAGGAGAGAACCGGACGACGGGAGAAAAACTGCTGTACGTTCCTGATGTTTCCAATGTTCTCAAGCTGGCTTATAACGAACCTTCCGTCGGTTTTTCGGGTAATGTCAGGGTGGTGACCGTAGGGAGTCAGTATACAGGAGTCGAGACTGAAGCCGAAGCGTACTCCATCGTCAATGTGTATGCCTCGAAATCGTTGACGGACAATGTTCGTCTCTACACGGGTGTTGACAATCTGTTCGACAAGCAGGTTGACGGCGGGTATGGAAACGTCTACGGGGCAGGGAGCAGCGGAACTTTTGTCTATGGTGGTGTAAGTTTGAATCTGTAACGAATTAAAAAAACTAACAGTGAAAAAAAAGTTTCTTTTCGGGCGACATGCACTGCTTGCACTATCGCTTGCCTGTATTGCCGGGGGGTATGGATGCGGTTCCCCCCAAAACGCTTCGGATAACAAAGATAGTCAGGGTGAAGCTGCAGAAGTGGTCGATGGTGCATCGATTTATAAACGCTACTGCAGCAGATGTCATTCCATGGAGCCACCTCCGAAATTCGGTCCACCGATAAAAGGTATCGCAATACATTACCGTGAGGCTTTTGCCGAAAAAAAAGAGGCCGTAGAACATATGGTGACCTTCATGCAGAAGCCCGATGCTTCACTGTCAAAATGTCGTCCTGAAGCAATACGTCGTTTCGGGCTCATGCCCGCCATGAACCTGTCTGAAGAAAAATTGAGCGTGGTTTCCGAGTGGCTTTGGGAGCAATTCGATCCGGAACTGAAACGTCTCCATGATTCCGGTCATCATCATTGATAAAAACTATGATAGACAATTCTGAGAAGAAAGCGGTAAACCACAATGATTGCAAGAGTCAGGACACCATTATTCTGGAAGAGTTGGTTCAGTGTTTTAAAACTATTGCGTACGGAGAGGTTGTTGTCACAATACACGATTCCAGAATTGTTCAGATCGAAAGGCGTGAAAAAAAAAGATTTCCGTCCGAGAAATAAGGCGACTGCACAGGCAGAGTTTAACAGAAGTAACAAGAGAGCGTCCGACCGGAATACCGGAGGATGCTTGGTGTATTAACGTTGTACTATGAAATTACATTTCAATAACAGGAGAATCAGTACTCTTACACTGGTTTTGCTGCTATTCGTCGGCCCATCGGGTAAGGTGGCGGCAGAGCCGCGCAGCGAAACTCTCGACAAGATCGTTGTGAGCGCGACAAAAACGCCGCATACCCTGGGAGATGTACCGGTCGCCGCCGAAGTCATTACACGTGAGGAGCTGCTTGAAAAAAATGTCCGTACGGTTCAGGAAGCTCTCGAAAAAACAACAGGGCTTACGATCGAATCGAATTCGGGTTCTTATGGGGATAAAGGTCATGTAAGCATCCATGGACTCGAGTTCCGCCATACTTTGGTGCTGATCGATGGGCAACGGGTTCTCGGAGGGCACCAGAACGCTATCGATATCCAGCAGATTTCCATCGAGATGATTGAGAGAATCGAGATTCTCAAGGGTCCCGCATCCGCTTTGTACGGCAGTGATGCCGTGGGAGGTGTGATCAACATCATTACTCGAGGGACTCCCGACAGCCCTGAATTTTCCGGTTCGCTGGGAATGGGCTCCCGGGGCACGACGATAGGAACCGTTTCGGCCGGGACAGGAATCGGGAAACTCGGGGGCCGGTTCAACTACACCTACCGTGAGTCAGATGGGGTCGATAAAGAGTTCGATCCTTACTATGAGCACATTGTGCAGGGAACCCTGTCGTATGATCTTTCCGAAACAATGGATATAGATCTCAAGCCGTATTACTCCTATAGTGAAATGTCGAAACAGGATCGGTTCCAGGAGCGTTACGGTTTGAACGCTCTTTTCGAATGGGAGCCGGATGATGCATCGACAGCGCGGATAAGAGGTTCTCTGTTCGATTATCATCACTGGACTGAAGACAGGGCTACCGATTATGTGCTGGACGATTATGAGCTGGAAGTTGGTTATTCGAGGGTGCTGTTCGACAAGCATTTGGTGAGCGCCGGTTATGAATTCTGGCAGGAAGAGCGTGAAGATGAAAGCAAATCGCTTTTTGTCGACCAAAACCTGCACAGCTTCTATCTGCAGGACGAGATCGATCTTTCCCCTGTTGTCATAGTGCTGGGCGGGCGGCTCGATGCACATGAGAAATGGGGGGAAGAGATCAACCCGAAAGCAAGCGTCATGTATAAAGCATCCGATGCTTTGACCTTCAGAGCTTCGGTCGGGACGGCGTTCAAGGCTCCTTCGCTCTTGAAACTATACGGCGACTGGATGATGGGGCCATACCTCGTTCATGCCAATCCTGATCTCGAGCCCGAAAAATCCCTGGGATATCAAGCAGGTGCCGAGTATGCGTTCAGCAAGGATGTGACCGGAAAGGTATCGTTGTTCAGGAACGAGCTCGAGGATTTGATCGATACCAGGACTGTGCGTATGGGGCCTCCTCCATGGGATATGTACTACGAAAATGTCGATGAAGCCATGACACAGGGGGTTGAGGTCAACCTGGATGCTCGCCTCAATGACCATATATCAGCAAGGGCCGGATATACGCTGCTCGATACGGAAAACAAACTTACCGGAAATGAACTGGTTCACAGGCCCGACCACAAATTTTTTGCAGGTGTCGATTTCAGAATTCCGGTAGCGGATCTTCGCATGCATATCGAATCGGCGTATACCGGTGAGCGTTGGGATGACGAAGACAACACGATCAGGCTCGATGATTTCTGGATATGGAGCGCTTCCATTGCAAAAGAGATCGGCGAGTATACCGAGGTGTTTGTCAAGGTGGACAATATTTTTGATGAGAAAGACATCGATGACGAGTACGATATCGACGGCGTGGAGTTTCTTGCCGGGGTAAGAGTTGACTTGTAATCATTGATAAAACAGCTTTTTTGCTGTTTTTGAAGGAGTCTCGAGAAGCGTGGCTGGTTCTCGGGGCTCTTTTTTTGTTTTTTCACCGCTGTTGCGGCTGAACGGAAAGCTGCGGTGTTATGCAAGGAGGTTCCTTACATTCATGCACTTCTATGGTAACATGTGACAACTGCTCGAAAGGATGTAACAGATTCTTGTAATGTTCTGTCGTATTGGGAAAATGGGTTACCACAGAAATTATTGCAGCATAATCGTTTGTTCCGACTTTCCATATGTGCATATCGGAAACTTTGTTGTCGGCATCTTTCTCGATGGCATCGAGTATCTTTTTTCGATACTCTTTCTCGATACTCGCATCGAGCAGTATCGGTCCGGTTTCCCTGAGCAATCCATATGACCAGCGGGTTATGACAACGGCTCCGACAATCCCCATGACTGGATCCAGCCAGTTCCAGCCTATATGTTTTCCTGCCATGAGCGCCATGATGGCAAGCAATGACGTCAGGGTGTCAGCCAGAACATGCAGATATGCTGCACGTAGGTTGTGGTCGTGGTGGTGATTGTGTTCGTGTGTATGCCCATGATGGTGGTGTGCATGTTCGTCCTTGAGCATAAAGGCGCTGGCCAGATTGACCAGGAGGCCGATGGTTGCGACAGTAATGGCTTCGTTGAAATGAATGACCTGGGGATTCATGATTCGTTCCAGTGATTCCACGACCATAACGAGAGCTACGACAGCAAGGGCGACTGCGCTCGAAAAGCCTCCCAGTACCGTGACTTTGCCGGTGCCGAAGGTGAATGCGGGATCTTTGGCATGTTTGCGGGCGTACCGGTAGGCGAAAATAGTGATCATGAACGCCGCTACGTGCGTACCCATGTGCCATCCATCGGCAAGAAGAGCCATCGAACCGTACATGCTGCCGGCATAGATCTCCGCCACCATGGTAACCGCTGTCAAAAGAAGAACGTAGCGTGTGCGCTGTTCACCCCTGTTGTTTATCGTGGCAAAGTCATGGCTGTGTTGCCATCGTGCCAATGTGTGTACATGCATGTTGTTCTCTTTTACTTTCCTTTTTGGTGTCTCTACTCATGGCAGATTCGACGATAATTACAAATTTCAGTTTTTTTAGAATTTTGTTCCTGCTTGAATATTTTCAGCATATTCTCTCGCCACATCGATAATCCACTGCTCCAGATTAATGTCGGGGAGAATGGCATCGGGTTTATACAGAACCCTGCTTTCGTAGTCGTTGATTTTTGTAATGCCGCTACCGATAATTTCTCCCTGGAATTGTTCACTGCTCGATACAAGCAACGGGATGACGATCGCTCGTTTTTTCTTTTGGAGTATACGGTTCACCGCTGCAGTGGTCGTGTCAGGACTGTAATGAGCGATGTGACCGCACCAGGCTGTGGTATGAGCGGTGATACCTGTTTCGTTGCAGACATGCGTACCTACATCATTGAACAGTGCCGTCCACTGTTCGTCAAATGCTGTCGAACCGTAGCCTACAAGCACCAGGCCCTCTTCTTGTGCTTCGGTGGAAAATGCTCTCGTTCTTCTGAGGGCATTCTTTTTCATGAGGTCGGAAAAATCAAGAGGCGGTGCGAGATGTGTTGTTGCTTTCGGCACATATCGTTCTATGTTTTCGAGTTTCATTTTTTCGAGGGAGGCAGGATTTTCTTTTTTTCCGATAATCGTAGGGATGTCATCGAACATGTGAGTGCCGATGGTCAGAAAAATCGGAATGATGACAATATGCCGGTATTGATCACGGTCGAACGTTTCCAAGGCATCGGCAATAGATGGTTCAGCATGTTCCATGAATGCTGTCCTGACGCCGTCTATCCCTTCGATAGCAAGGATTTTTCCAGATATGTTTTCTTCCAGGTCAAGCAGATTCGAGCGCCATCTTTCCGATCTCGAGCCGTGGTTGAGCAGAAGCACTCCTATACTTTTTGGCTTTGAATCGCTAACGATTTCCTTTTCCGGTGCGCTGCATGCTGTGAGGAAGATCAGCAGAAAAGCAATGATTTTTTGCGGCAATGAGAAAAAATTATTACGGTAGAATCTGTGCTTCATGGTAGAGCGGTTATGGTGCAAATTCGGCATGTCGGCGAACGGTATCAAAGGTTCTGAATGATAATGGCTGCGAGGGGAGGGATCAACCCCCCGGTCGCCAGCCATTTGCCCCGACCGGAAAGCCCATTGTTGCCCCGCAGCATGAACATTCCAGATACTGTAATGACAATCAGCATCCCGGCAAAGATATCCGAGGCCCATTTCCACCATTCTACGCTGTTGCGGTGGAGTACATTGACCTGATAGAACAACGGTCTTCGTGATATTTTTTCGTATTCTCCGGTGCCATCCTGCAGATTGACGAAAAGAGTTGCATCCTTGTAGTAAATCTTTACCTGTCTTTCCGAAGGAAAGTCATAGAGTCTGAACGATGATTCTCCCGCTTTGGAGCTGAATTCGGCTATCACTTCATCAGTAATGTCGTCGATCGCGTAACCCTGTCCGAAATCCAGAGTGTTTTTGTTGACGATGAAATCGGGGTTCCAGTCATCGATATGGTTCAGCGCTATACCTGAAAGACAGTAAGCGATGATCAATCCGGCAAAAAAATAGCCCAGGTCACGATGCAGGACATTGTTGATTTTTCTCAGTGAGTCACGGTTTTTCTTACTCATATTCAACTGATATTACTGGTTACTGATTGTAGCTGCATACTCCTTGCTGATATCGATAACCCATTGCTCGACATCGGGATCGGGTAATATGGCGTCCGGTTTATAGAGCACTCTGTCTTTCTCATTCCCGATTTTTTCTATTCCACCTCCAATGATGCGTATCTGGAAATTTTCGTCGAACGCGATCAATGACGGGATGACAATGGCTGTTTTTTTCTTTTCGAGGATGCGTTCGATGGCTGTTGTTGTCGAATCGGGAGTATAGCGTACAATGTGCCCGCACCACCCGATACTGTGTTCACCGATACCCGTTTCACGGGCTACATGTTCCGCTGTCGACCTGAAAAGGTCTCTCCACTCGGTTTCATAAGGTTCCGAACCATATCCGATGAGTACCAGACCCTCTTCTTCGGGTTGTTTTGACAGAGCTTTTGTCCGTCGAAGGACATTGCTTTCGAGGATTTTTCCGAAATCCAGAAGAGGTGTGATATGCACGTTCGCTATCGGTGTATAGCGTTCGATGTTTTCAAGTCGCAGCAATTCAACCGATTCCGGGTTTTCCTTAAGACCGACGATGGTCGGAATATCATCGAAGGAGTGAGAGCTGACCGTCAAAAGAACGGGAACGATAATGACGTCCGAATAACCTTCCTTGTCGAATTCTTTCAGACGGGTGGCTATTGACGGTTCATGGTATTCCATAAACGCTGTTTTTAGCCCGGCGATATCACCCCTTTCAAGGATTCTTTGACTGACATTGTTTTCAAGTTCGAACAATGTATTACGCCATGTTTCCGAATGTGAGCCGTGACTGAGTAGCAGAAGGCCGGTTTTTTTTTCGATACTGTTCGGCTTTTCTACCGGTTCACTCTTGTTGTCGGTACATGCTACCGTCCAGAACAGACAGAAGAGAAGAAGGAGAGGTTTTCCGAAGGGAGTCTTGTCAATCATGGCTTTTATCGCTTTTGAAGTGATCTATTGCTAAGTGAAAATTTGTGAATAATATAGTGGAATTATTTTTAATTTGTCCAGTTATAATTTGTTCTGTTCGGTTATTTTACTTTGCTGTGCACTTTTTTCTTGGTTTTTCGGGGTCTATTTTTATTTTGACTCTGTATAAATAAGTGGCGGGGTTTTAGTAATCAGTAAAATTCAAGAAAAGCAGCAACATGATCTTGAAAAAGCAGGTTAAACAGATATGTGCACTTCTCGCGTTGTGTGCAATCCCCTTTCAGGGGGTAATGGCCGATACCGTTACGGGTAGGGTTGTCAGCGAAGGAGAGCCGGTTCCCTATGCGAACGTTACGGTAAAAGGGACAACTATCGGCATCGCGGCCGACAAAGACGGAAATTACCGATTGACCGGTGTTCCTTCCGGTTCGAGAGTTATCGAAGTTCGTGCAATGGGGTACGGTTCTTCGCAAAAGACAGTGAGTGTGACAGACGGTCAGAATGCCGAGCTCAACTTCAGTCTTACAACCTCGGCTATCAGAGGGAGTGAAATCGTTGTTACCGGATCTCGGGACGAGGTGTTGAGGAAAGAGTCACCGGTTATTGTTTCAACAGTGAGCGGTGAAGAGCTGACCGAAGTGGTACAGGCAGCAACGGTTAGTGAAGGATTGAATTTCGCGACAGGTCTTCGCATAGAAAACGACTGTCAGAATTGCGGTTTCAACCAGCTTCGTATGAACGGTCTCGAAGGACCTTATTCGCAGATTCTTATCGATGGTCGGGCGGTGTTCAGTGCGGTTGCTGGTGTGTATGGTCTCGAGTTGATTCCGGCAAATATGATCGAGCGAATCGAAGTGGTTCGAGGGGGCGGTTCGGCTCTTTATGGCAGCAATGCTATCGGGGGTACCGTCAACCTGATTTTGAAGGATCCCGTTGTCAATTCCTATGAATTTTCAGGAACTTCAGGATGGGTCGGTGTAGGCGGTGATGATTTCGATGATGCTGCCAATGACTATACGGCTACTCTCAATGCTTCCGTGGTGTCGTCAGACAGTAAGATGGGGATGACGGTATTCGGTTTTTACCGGGACCGTGATCCTTTCGACGCCAACAGCGATGGCTTCTCCGAACTTCCGGAAATCACCAATACAACGATCGGTCTTCGTGCGTTCAGAAAGATCGGCGATCGTGGCAAGCTGACGGCCGATTTCTTTACGATCGATGAAGATCGTCGAGGCGGTAACGATTTCGACGCAGTCGAACACGAGGCGGATATCGCTGAATCCATCAGGCAGAAGATCATCAACGGAGCACTTACCTACTCTCAGTATTTTAGAGATTATGACAAGCTTTCTCTCTATATCGCTACACAGCACATCGACCGTGATGCCTACTACGGTGCGGAGAAGCAGCTTGACGCCTATGGCCATACGGATGATTTGAGTCTGCAGATGGGGGCTCAATACAAGGCGATCTTCGGTCCTTCCCAGGTTATCGCGGGTGTCGAGAACAACCGTGAGTGGCTCGAGGATGATAAGCTCGGTTACTATGATATCGACACGGATACCCATGTGCCGGAAACGCCAGTGGCTGATCAGGAGAGCAATATTGTCGGTGTTTTCGGGGAGTATCAGTATACGTGGGACAAGTTGAAAGCTACTCTGGGGCTGCGCTGGGATAATTACGAGATTACCAACGAAATCAGTCCTGATGCGGATATATCGGATGATATTCTGCTTCCGAGAGCGACCTTACTCTACTCTTTTTCCGATGACTTGCAGGCGCGTTTGAGTTATGCGGCGGGATATCGTGCTCCCCAGATTTTCGATGAGGATCTTCATATCGAATCGTCCGGTTCGAGGCGCATCATTCATGTCAACGATCCGGATCTTACCGAAGAGACCAGCAGGAGTTATATGGCATCGGTCGATTACGATACCATGGTCGGTGATGTGGATTTCGGTTTCCTCGTCGAGGGGTTTTACACGGAGCTGGATGATCCGTTCGCTATCGATATCGGTACACCGGATGTGGATGGTAATGTTATCTATACCCGTTACAATGCCGAGGGAGCGGTTGTCAAGGGGGTCAATCTCGAGGCTCATCTTGCTCCTTCGAACATGCTTGGTATGAGGGCTGGGTTTACCATCCAATCGAGCGAATATGACGAACCGCAGGAGTTCAATGAAAAAGAGTTTTTCAGGACTCCCGATACCTATGGTTTCATAACGGTTGACTGGGAACCGGTTGACCGAGTCGGTATCGCCTTGACCGGTAACTACACCGGTGAGATGCTGGTGCCGTATTACGGGCCTGAAATCGCTGATCCAGACGCAGGTGAGTTGCGTAAAAGTGATGCGTTTTTCGATGCCGGACTCAAGGTTCGTTATACGGTTCCGGTCGATGATGCCGGGCTTCAGTTCTATGCGGGCGTAAAGAATATCTTCAATTCCTATCAGGATGATTTCGATTCGGGGATCGATCGTGACCCGGGCTACGTCTATGGTCCGTTGAGCCCGCGAACCTTCTATATCGGCATGAAGTTCGGCAATCTTCTCTGATGAAGAGTGGTGGTCCGTTTTATCAGCGCCCGTCATGACGGGCGCTGTGCTTGAGGTTTTTTGTTAATGATTGATGATTCATGCTATGAAACAAGGAATATTCACGACTCTCCTGATCGTGTTGACGACGC